>Ga0335085_10018287_pt1 | contig 10077 bp, 8 predicted proteins | sample Lox_Sample_45_FD_206712 | JGI IMG/M metagenome (GOLD analysis project Ga0335085, IMG submission 206712) | Soil microbial communities from Loxahatchee National Wildlife Refuge, Florida, United States - Lox_Sample_4.5 | ecosystem: Environmental > Terrestrial > Soil > Wetlands | place: USA: Florida... | reverse complement strand
GCCTGGTTCCGGAATTGATGTCCGCTTCGCTCGAGAACTTCACGCTCGAAAAAATCACCGTCGTCGCCGTCGGCCCCGGCCTCGGTCCCAATCGTCCCTTGCTCGAACGCCTGCTGCGCCAGGTGACCGTTCCCCTGATCATCGACGCTGATGGACTCAACTCCATCGCCGGCAGCGATTTCCGCGGCCGCGGCGCACAGACGATTCTCACTCCCCATCCCGGAGAAATGCAGCGGCTCCTCGGCGCGAAATTCACCGACCGCCTCGCTACCGCCCGCGACTTCGCCCAAGCCCGCAACGTCACCCTCGTCCTGAAAGGTCATCGCACCCTGATCGCCTTCCCCGGCGGCCGCGTGTGGATCAATCCCACCGGCTCGCCCTCCATGGCCAAGGGCGGCACCGGCGACGTCCTCACCGGCATGACCGCCGGGATGGTCGCGCAATTTCCCGGGGAGATCGAACGCGCCGTGCGCGCTGCCGTATTCCTGCACGGCCGTTGCGGCCAGCTCGCCGCCGAGGAACTGACCGACAAGTGCGTGCTCGCCACCGACCTGCTGCACTATCTGCCGAGGGCGTTTCGTGAATGTGTTTAATACCGGCTCGGCCGAAGAAACCATCGAACTCGGCCGCCAAATCGCCGTCACACTCCCAAAGCGCGCCGTCGTTCTCCTGATCGGCAACCTCGGAGCCGGCAAAACCACCCTCGCCAAGGGAATCGCCGCGGGCCTCGGCGCCGCCGCCCCCGAAGATGTCTCCAGCCCGACGTTCACTCTCATTCACGAATACTCCCCGCGCCTTTATCACATCGATCTCTATCGCCTCGATCGGGAAGACCAGGTGGCGACCCTGGGACTCGATGAAATCTTCGACCGCGATGCCATCGTGCTGATCGAATGGGGCGAGCGCTTTCCCAAGCTGATGCCCGCCGCTCGCCTCGAAATCCGCCTGCGCGCTCTCGACGGCGACCGCTGTGAAATCGCGTTAGATTGGTTGTAGCCCGCCAGCAATGACGGCGGCCCGTTCCCACCAGTGACCCGCTGCCAGAATTCCGCAGTGCGGACGGGTCAGAAGAATCCGAATAGATAACCGATTAATTAACAGTTACTTACAGCTAGGTATTGTCACTCTTCCCCAGAGTGTGCTAATAATGAGTCTTGGGTTGCGGCAGTAGGGGCCACGGCCCATAAACAATCGGGATTCATCTCAGAAACCAATTCTCAAAGGAGGCTCAACTATGCACATTCGACCCCTCTACGATCGTATCGTGGTGAAACGGATCGAGGAGAAAGAAACCAAGGTCGGCGGGCTGTTTATCCCCGATACGGCCAAGGAAAAACCGCAGGAAGGCGAAGTGGTCGCCGTCGGACAGGGCAAGCGCAATGACGATGGCAAACTGATTCCGCTGGACGTCAAGGCCGGGGATCGCATCCTGTTCGGAAAGTATTCCGGCTCGGACATCAAGATCGATGGCACCGAGTACCTGATCATGCGCGAGGACGAGGTTCTCGGCGTGCTTGAGGGTGGAAGCAACAAGGCGAAGGCGTAAGGAGGATAAAAGATCATGGCTGCGAAACAGATTGTATATAGCGAAAATTCCCGCCAGGCGATCCTGCGCGGTGTCAATCAACTGGCCGATGCGGTGAAGGTCACGCTCGGTCCCAAGGGTCGCAACGTCGTTCTCGAAAAGAAGTTCGGCGGGCCGACCATCACCAAGGACGGCGTTACCGTCGCCAAGGAAGTGGAACTCAAGGATCCGCTCGAAAACATGGGAGCGCAAATGGTCCGCGAGGTCGCCTCCAAGACCAGCGACGTCGCCGGCGACGGCACCACCACCGCCACCATCCTGGCTCAGTCGATTTTCCGCGAAGGCGTCAAGAGCGTCGCCGCCGGCGCCAACCCGATGGCTCTCAAGCGCGGCATCGAGACCGCCGTCGAGGCCGTGGTCGAGGAAGTGAAGAAGTTCTCTAAGCCGGTCAGCGGCGACATGATCGCCCAGGTGGGCACTATTTCCGCCAATGGCGACACCACCATCGGCAACACCATCGCCGAAGCGATGAAGAAGGTCGGCAAGGACGGCGTCATCACGGTCGAGGAATCGAAGACCATGTCCACCGAGCTCCAGACCGTCGACGGCATGCAGTTCGATCGCGGCTATCTTTCGCCCTACTTCATCAGCGATCCGGATCGCATGGAGTGCGTGCTCGAAGATCCCTACATCCTGATCCACGAAAAGAAGATCAGCAACATGAAGGACCTGCTGCCCGTGCTCGAGCAGATCGCCCGTAGCGGCAAGCCGCTGCTGGTCATCGCCGAGGAAGTGGAAGGCGAAGCGCTCGCCACTCTCGTCGTCAACAAGCTGCGCGGCACGCTCAACGCCTGTGCCGTTAAAGCTCCCGGCTTCGGCGACCGCCGCAAAGCGATGCTCGAAGATATCGCCATCCTCACCGGCGGTAAGGCCATCTTCGAAGAAACCGGCATCAAGCTCGAAGGCGTGCGTCTGGAAGACCTCGGCAAGGCCAAGCGCGTCACCGTGGATAAGGACAACACCACCATCATCGACGGCGCCGGCAACCAGAAGGCCATCGAGGGCCGCATCAAGCAGCTCCGCGCGCAGATCGATGAAACCACCTCCGACTACGATCGCGAAAAACTCCAGGAGCGCCTCGCCAAGCTCGCCGGTGGAGTCGCTGTAATCAAGGTGGGCGCGGCCACCGAGACCGAAATGAAGGAAAAGAAGGCTCGCGTCGAGGATGCCCTGCATGCCACTCGCGCCGCGGTCGAGGAAGGCATCGTTCCCGGCGGCGGCGTGGCTCTGCTGCGCGCGGCTTCCGCTCTCGACAACCTGAAGGCGGAGCACGACGAGCAGATCGGCGTCAACATCATCCGCCGCGCCTGCGAGGAGCCGGTTCGCCAGATCGTCGGCAACGCCGGTTATGAAGGCGCCATTGTGATCGAAAAGATCCGCGCCAGCAAAGACCACAACTTCGGCTTCAACGCCGCCAGCGCGACCTATGAAGACCTGGTCAAGAGCGGCGTCATCGATCCCACCAAGGTCACCCGTTCGGCGCTTCAGAACGCTTCTTCGATCAGCGCGTTGATGCTGACCACGGAAGCCATGATCGCCGAAATTCCGGAAAAGAAACCGGCCGCCCCGATGCCCGGCGGCGAGCACGGTCCCGGAATGGACTACTAGCCACTCGCGTGGCGGCCGGTGCGCCTCACGGCGCGGTGGCGCCGCGGAATAAGAAGTAAAAATCGGCCGCCCGAGCGATCGGGCGGCCTTTTTTATCGTAAAGTCCTGACGTGCATCTCGCCAACCCGGACCTCGAAGCGATGCTCGACAGCCGCCGCGACGATCTCAAGAGCGGCCGCCTGGAGCCGATCGACGGCGAGGATTTTTCGAAAACCTGCGCCGGCGCAAGGACGATCTGCTTAAGAATCGGTCTCGATGACTCAGGATCCTGCGGGCGTTGACGCCATGCGCAGGGCAAAGGAAAGCCAGGAATCCTGGTTCACCGCCTAGCCCGCCACAACATCTCCCCTTTAATCAGCCTGATCCCGCTTCACTGGGCGCTGTCCCGGGCCACTGCCCACTATCTTCAAACCAGAGATGGTTGGCGCCTTCATCAGCTTCCAATCCACCGAGCGGCGGCAACGCACCGGTTCTTCCGTCGCAACGTTATGGGCTCGCTACCCGATGATGGACGTCGATTGGCGAACGTCAACGTCATTTCCTTACCGCTGGGGGTGAGCAGCGGCCCGCGTCATCGGGAGACAAGTGATCGCTTGCCGTCCTGCGTCATCGGGCGGTGGCCCGGGCCAAGAAATGCTCTTTGAGAATCGGTTTTATAGATAATAGGAACTGCATGCCCGCCGCCCGCAAGCCCACGCCCGACGAGCTTCTCCAACAGGTGGAAGCCGAGGAGCGCACCGCCCGCCGCGGCCGGCTCAAAATCTTCCTGGGCTACGCCTCCGGTGTCGGCAAATCCTTCCGCATGTTCGATGAAGGCCGCCGCCGCAAGATGCGCGGCCAGGATGTCGTCATCGCCGCCACGCAGCCCGTCACCGCGCCCGAAACCGCTGATCTGCTGAAAAATTTCGAGGTGATTCCATCCCCCGCCGATGCCGCCGGTCCCGCCATCGATGTCGCCGCCGTGTTGCGCCGCCATCCCGAAGTCGTGCTCATCGACGGACTCGCCTATCACAATCCCCCGGGGAGCAAGAACGCCGAGCGATGGCAGGACGTCGAAGAGCTTCTCTCCGCCGGCATCAACGTCATCACTTCCATCAACCTGCAATACATCAAGGAAAAGCAGAAGCAGGTGGAAGCAATTCGCGGGAAAACGGTGCAGGATTCCGTTCCCGAGGCTTTCATCCGCACCGCCGATGAGCTCGAGCTGGTCGACGCCGCTCCGGAATACTGCGTCAGTCACTCCGTCGAAGGCCTGTCCGCCGATCCGCAACCGCTCCAGCGCCAGCTTTCCGAGCTTCGCGAAATCGCCCTGGTGCTCGCCGCCGACGTGGTCGATCATCAGCTCGAAGATTATCTCCGCGCGCAGGGCATCTCCCAGACGTACGGAACGCATGAGCGCATTCTGGTCTGCATCACGCCGCGCTCCAACGCGTCCGTGATGATTCGCCGCGGCCGCCGCCAGGCCGATCGATTTCACGGCGAACTGTACGTCGTCTACGTGCAGCAGGACCAGCTCAGCGCCGGCGATCAGGCAACGCTCGATCAGAACCTGGCCGCCGCGCGCGAGGCCAACGCCCATGTCGAAGTGCTCCACGCCGAAGATGCCGTGGGAGCCATCCTGGATTTCGCCGCCCGGAACCGGATCACCCAGATTTTCGTCGGCCACAGCCAGCAGGGCGGCCTTCTCAACCGCTGGAAACCGAATCCGGTCGAGCGCCTGATCATGGACGCCGATGGAATCGACGTCCGCGTGTTTCCGCACAACTAAACTCCATGACCGCGAAGCGCCACGGGCGGCTGCGAATCCTGCTGGGCTACGCGGCCGGCGTGGGGAAAACCTACAAGATGCTCGAAGAAGCGCAGGAGTTGAAGCGCGAAGGCCGCGACGTGATCATCGGATACTTCGAGCCGCACGGGCGCAAGGATACCATCGCCAAAATCGAAGGACTCGAAGTCGTGCCCCGCCGCATCATCGAGTATCGCGGACGCGAGTTCGAGGAAATGGATACCCGCGCGATTCTCGAGCGCCATCCCGAAATCTGCGCCGTCGACGAGTTCCCGCACACCAACATCCCCGGCTCGGACCGCGCCAAACGCTGGGAAGACGTGATGGTTCTGCTGGAAGCGGGCATCAGCGTCATCACCACCATGAACATCCAGCATCTGGAAAGCCTCAACGACCAGATGCGCCAGATCACCGGCGTGCACATCCGGGAAACCATTCCGGACTGGGTGGTGAACCAGGCGGATGAAGTGGTTCTGGTCGACCTGCCCCCCCGCGCGCTGCTCAATCGCCTGCAGCGCGGCGTGATTTATGAAACCGAAAAAGCGCACCGCGCGCTGGCCAATTTCTTCAAGGAGCCGACCCTCGCCGCTCTTCGCGAAATGGCCCTTCGCCAGGCCGCGCATGAGGTCGAGGTGCATCACGAGGTCTCCGCGCCGCCGGAAAATCCGGAGCGCGTTCTGATCCACGTCACGGAATCGCCGGCCGCGGTGGCGCTCATTCGCCGCGGCAAGCGTGTTGCCGATTATCTGGGCGCGGAGTGCTTTGCCGTGGCGGTCAAGCCGTCGCCCGACGCGGCGCAGCTCGACCGGCACCTGGAATTCGCGCGCCGCCTGCACATCGAAACACGGGTTCTCGAAAGCCGCAACCCGGCCGAAGCGCTGGTCGATTTCGCCCGCCGCAACGGCGTGACGCAGATCTTCTTATCGAAACCCGAGCGCCGCACCGTGCCCTTTTTCGGCAAGCGCCCGCTGGTGATGGATGTCGTCCGCCTGGCGCGCGATCGCCAGGTGACCGTCGTCGCCGAACGCCGCAAGGCGCTATAGCCCGGCCGCAATGCCGGCCGCATCGCATAGAATGGCAGGAATGAAGATCCTGGCGTTCGCCGCCTTTCTCCCCGTCGCTTTCGCCGCCGGACCGCGATTCGAAATCTCCTACCCCGCCTCGGCTAATCATGGACCCATCACCGGGCGCGTTTACGTGATGATCTCCCGCACCGGCGATCGCGAGCCGCGTTTGCAGGTCGGTCGCGTCGGCATTCCCTTCTTCGGCCGCGACATCGAAAAGCTCGCCCCGGGCGAAAGCGCCGCTATCGACGCCACGGACCTCGGCACGCCCGTGACCAGCCTCTCCGAGATTCCGCCCGGCGAATACTGGGTGCAGGGCTTCGTCAACATCTATTCGGAATTTCACCGCTCCGACGGCCACGTGCTCTGGATGCATGACGATCGCTGGGAGGGCCAGCACTGGAACCGTTCGCCCGGAAATCTGTACAGCGTGCCGCGCAAGATGACGCTCGACGCGGCCAAAGGCTATCTCGTCCAACTGGTCTGCGATCAGGTGATTCCGCCCGTGCAGATCCCCGCGGACACGACCTTCGTCAAGCGATTCAAGATTCAGAGCCAGATTCTCACCCGCTTCTGGGGCCGCCCCATCTATATCGGAGCCACCGTGCTGCTGCCGCGCGACTACGATAAGACCAGCATCTTCTACCCCGTGCTCTATGAGCAGGGGCATTTCTCCCTGGCCGCGCCGCTGCGCTTCGATACCGACAAGGATCTTCAGACGGAATGGATGCGCGACGATTTCCCGCGCATGATCGTCGTCACCATGCAGCATCCTAATCCTTATTTCGACGATTCCTACGCGGTGAATTCCGTCAACGTGGGCCCCTACGGCGACGCCTTCATGCAGGAGCTGATTCCGGAAATCGAAAAGCGCTTCCGCATCATCCGCCAGCCGTGGGCGCGCCTGCTCTCCGGCGGATCCACCGGCGGCTGGGAATCTCTTGCGCTGCAAATTTTCCATCCCGACTTCTTCGGCGGAACCTGGTCCTATTGCCCCGATTCCGTCGACTTTTCCGACGTCGAAGGTGTCGATGTTTATCACGACACCAACGCTTTTTACAAGCAATTCGAGTGGCGCAGGGTCCCCACCATCAACAGCCGCGAAATCAACGGCCAGATCCGGCAGACGTCCGAGGAGCGCAACCGCTTCGAGCTGGTGAATGGCACGCATGGCCGCTCCGGCGAACAGCTCGATATCTGGTCCGCCGTCTTCGGACCGCTCGGCGAGGATGGCTATTTCGATCCCCTGTGGGACAAGAAAACCGGCGCCATGAATCCGCGCGTGGCGCAATACTGGAAGGAACATTACGACCTTCGCTATCACCTGGAGCAGAACTGGGCCACGCTCGGCCCGAAGCTTCAGGACAAGGTCCGCGTCTACGTCGGTGATGCGGACAATTTTTTCCTCAACAACGGCACGCGAAAACTCCAGGATTGGATGAAAAAGACGGAGAGCCCCCACTATGAAGGCTTGTTCGTCTATGGCGCCGCCAAAGGCCATTGCTATGCCGGCCCGGTATCGAGCGCGGACCGGCTGAAAGAAATGGCGGAGCACGTTCTCGCCAGAATGCCTTCGGAAACCGTGGCCGGCTGGTGGAAGCCGTAACTTCCGGTTATCGCCATTCAACCGACGCCACCCGGGCCGTTCGGGTCTCCGAAGCCCCGCCAGGATGCCGCGGCAAAATGAAGCTTTTCGCTCGTAAAGGGATTGCGCCGCCGAGTTTTGGCCCGCTCCAGCCGCCCGCAACAACACTAAAGTCGCGCCTTCGGGCTGCCGATGGAAGGTTGTGGGAAACCTCTATCTGGAAGCTCGGCTGGACGCCCTCAGGCGCACTCAAAATCCGGATGGCGGTTGGGGATACTTTTCCGGCAAGCAGTCCTGGCTCGAACCCACGGCCTACGCCGCGCTGGCCTTGCATGGCGAAGATTCCGCGGACCGCGCCTGGAAGCTGCTCCGGTCCTGGCAAAACGCCAACGGAAGCTGGCGGCCGTCCACCGACGTGCAGATCGAAAGCTGGGGCACGTCGCTGTGCGTGACCATCGCTGCGGCGCGTGGCGAGTACGGCGAACCTTTTCAAAAAGGCGTCGCTTGGCTGCTGGCGACCGAGGGCATCGAAGCCAACGCGCTGGCCCGGCTGGCGGCGAAGGTCGGTCTGTTCAAACCGGACCGCAACCTGAGCTATCGCGGCTGGCCCTGGAAGCCGAATACGTCTTCCTGGGTCGAGCCGACCTCCCATGCTCTCGTGGCGCTCAAGCAGTCCGCCCCGAAAATTGCGGACCGGAGACTGAATAATCGCCTGCTGCTCGGCCATTCGCAACTGCTCGACGTCCGCTGCCGCGACGGCGGCTGGAACTATGGGAGCCGCGCGGCGCTCGAGGTCGATCTTCCCTCGTATCCGGAAACGACGGGGATCGCGCTCGTCGGGCTGCAGCACCACGCGGCCGTTGCCGATTCCGTGGAGCTGGCGGCGCGCATGGCCCGGGAAAATGTTTCGCCGCTCGCCCGCGTCTGGCTGACCATGGCGCTGAAGCTCCACGATCGTGAAGCGCCGGAACCGGAAGGCGAGGTCACGGCCGATCTGTTGCTGACCGCGCTGGAGGCCTTGAGCTGCGCCCATTACACGTTGTTCAAAACCGGAGGGGAGATCGGAACATGATGCGCCGCGATTTCGTGACGCTCACCGGCGCGGGCCTGCTCGCCGGGTATGCCGGGTTCGAAGGCGGAAAGGGCGAACGGCGCGACCACACCGGAAAGGCTTCGGTGGCCGTGGTCAAGGCGGCCTCTTATTCGACCGACCTGGCCAAGAGGATGCTCGACGGCATTCGCGAGTGCGGCCTGGACGTCCGCGGCCAGAAAATTCTGTTGAAGCCCAATCTGGTGGAGTTCGATCCCGCGACCTGCATCAATACAGACTACCGCGTGGTTGCGGCCGCTGTTGAGGTATTTCAGACGCTCGGCGCGGCCGAGGTGCGCATCGGAGAAGGCCCCGGCCATCGCCGCGACACCTACGCACTGGCGGAGATGGCGCGGTACCGCTCCGAAGTTCCGCGCTTCGATGAGAGCTTCGTCGATCTGAACCGCGACAACGTCAGCCCGATCCAGGGTTTTGCCGATCGCGGAGAAATCTACCTCCCCAATACGGCGCTGCGCGCGGATCTGATCGTGTCCCTCGCCAAAATGAAGACGCACCACTGGGCCGGCGCGACTTTATCGATGAAGAATTTCTTCGGCCTGGTTCCCGGCTGCGTTTACGGCTGGCCGAAAAATGAGCTGCATCACGTCGGTATCGACCGGTCTATCGTCGAGCTTTCCCGCATCTTTCGCCATAACTTCGCCATCGTGGACGGGATTATCGGAATGGAAGGAAACGGCCCGATTCAGGGGTCGCCCAAAGCGGCGGGCGTGCTGGTGATGGGATCGGATCTGCCGGCGGTAGACGCTACCTGCTGCCGCATCATGGGTATCGATCCGGCGCGGGTCGCGTATTTGCAGATGGCGTCCGACCGGCTGGGCATAACCGAGGAGGGCCGAATCGAACAACGCGGAGAGGCAATCCGGGAAGTGCGGACCAACTTCGAGCTGATCGCGCCCTTCCGCGAATATCGCCTCGCCTGATTTACTGTTGAACCGGTTTGGGTTGCGTGCTGGATCCGGCGGCCGGCGGACGTCGCATCCCGGGACCACGCATCCCCGGTCCGCGCATGCCGGGACCGAGCAGCATTTCCAGATTGGCCCCGACTTTCGTCTTTTGATCGTCAGAGAGCGCAGCGTAGATCTTCGCCATTCCTTTGGCGTGGATCGCCTGCTGCTGCTGCTGGAGGGTGGCCATGTCCTGGGTTACCTTGTCGATCTGACCCTCGTCGCCGGACTTCACGGCGGCGGCCAGGTTCTTGCGCAGAGTTTGCATCTGCTGCATCATGCCCTGGCTTTGGACTCTCGATTCCTCGAGAACGGTATGAACCGTGTTCTGCTGCTGAGCATTCAGACCGAGGGTCTTCGTTAAATGGCGTTCCAGGTTCGGTCCGCCGGGTCC
>Ga0335085_10018286_pt1 | contig 10077 bp, 7 predicted proteins | sample Lox_Sample_45_FD_206712 | JGI IMG/M metagenome (GOLD analysis project Ga0335085, IMG submission 206712) | Soil microbial communities from Loxahatchee National Wildlife Refuge, Florida, United States - Lox_Sample_4.5 | ecosystem: Environmental > Terrestrial > Soil > Wetlands | place: USA: Florida... | reverse complement strand
CGTTGGCGCGAGGCCGGGCGCGGGCGACATTTACTCTTATTTTGCGAACGGAGAGATATGGCAATTCTTGTTACAGGTGGGGCGGGGTATATCGGCAGCGCGACGGTTGAGCGCTTGCTGGAGAAGGGAAGTCAGGTTGTGGTGCTCGACGATCTTTATCGGGGGCACCGGGCGGCGGTGCCGAACGGAGTGCCGTTCTACAAAGGGCGCGTGGGCGATGTTGGCTTGGTCGAGAAAATTTTGCGCGAGCATTCGATTGAATCCTGCATTCACTTTGCGGCGTTGGCGTACGTGGGCGAGTCGGTGGCCGAGCCGGCGAACTATTTTGAAAATAATGTGGGTGAGGGGATGGCGCTTGCCGGAGCGCTCGTGAAGGGGCGCGTTTTGCGCTTCGTGCTTTCGTCCACGTGCGCCACCTACGGCGAGCCGGAGGTGGTGCCGATCCCTGAAACATGCCGACAGTGGCCGAAGAATCCCTACGGGTGGTCGAAGCTATTCATGGAACGGATGCTGCAGAGTTACGACGAGGCTTACGGGCTGAAGTTTGTTGCGCTGCGTTATTTCAACGCTGCGGGTGCGACGGTGCAGCATGGGGAGCATCATGAGCCGGAGTCGCACCTGATCCCCAATGTGCTGGCGGCGGCGATGGGCGAGCGCAAGGAAGTCCCGGTGTTTGGAACAGATTATCCGACGCCGGATGGAACGGCGATCCGCGATTACGTTCATGTGACGGATTTGGCGGATGCGCATATCGCGGCGCTTGAGCATTTGCGCAAGGGAGGGAAGTCGGATTTCATTAATCTCGGCACGGGCGATGGCTATTCGGTGCTGGACGTGATCGAGACTACGCGGAAAGTGACCGGTGCACCGATTGCGATTCGGAAAGAGGCACCGCGACCGGGCGATCCGGCGAAGCTTGTTGCCGATGCGCGCAAGGCGCAGGCTGTGCTGGGTTGGAAGCCGGTGAAGTCGGATTTGGCGTCGATTATTCGCACGCAATGGGAATGGCGGAAAAAATTTGGGAAGGGATATGAAGAGTAGCAGGGAAAAAAGCAAGAGGGATCCTTTGGGCCGCTACGCGTCCCTCAGGATGACGACCTTCTGAGTTGATCTACATGTTCTGAGCTGAGCCACATCGTTTGAGCTTGAGGCAAAAACAAAGAGCCCCGGGGCGGCTTGGGCACCGAACCGGGGCTCTTCGCTCATCTTCCGGGGTGGGAAGAATCAGAAGCGACGCGTTGGAAGAAATCTACGAGCGGCGTCCGTTGTGCTTCTTGGCGTAGACGTTTTTGGACGCGCGATTCTCGCGACGATTGAGCGCAGCCTTGTCGCCGGCAGTCAGCTTGCCGTCATTGGCCGCGCGCATTCCGTTCTTTTCGCGATTGATACTTTGCTGCTGGTGCTCAAGGCGCGTTGACTCGCCGGCCGTGAGCTGACCGCTCTTCATGCCATTGGCAATGCGATCCTGCTGCAAGCGCTGGCGCTGCCCGACTTCACCGGGGCCATAATGCGTGGCGGCTGCGTTGTGCTTATCGGTGTAGATCTGGTTTGAGACGCGGTTCTGTTGATTGTTGATCTTGGCGCGATCAGCGGCGGTTAGATGGCCGTTGTCCTCGGAACGCATGTTGCTTTCCTCGTGATTGATGCCCGCCTCTTTCGTCTCGAGATTCTTACTCTCACCGGGAGTCAGCTGGCCGCTCTGAACTCCGTTGGCAATGCGATCCTGCTGGTCCGTCTTGCGGTCCTGGATGGGTGCGGGCTTCGCGTTAGTGGTGGTTTGCGGTGTGGTCGTTTGGGCCATGGCCGCAGGTCCTGCGAATGCGATCAGTGCTCCCAGCGTCAAAGCGAGCTTTCTATTCATGATGGCAATCTCCTTGAATTCTATAAGACCGTGTATTTAGTCGGCGACCAGTGGCGGGCCGCCAGTGCGTGAAACACGGCACGATTCGGAAAGTTTCGTTCGCGCGCAACGCTTTGCCCTGGAATTACTTGCCGCGCTCCGTTTTGCGCGGTAGGGGTAGTTTATGAGCGCGGTGGGAGATTCCAAGCTGGCCAGAAGGACAGGCAGGCCGCCTGAGTAACTGTCCAATCGCAGTTGGTCCGCTGCGATGATTCGGAATCCGGGGCTGAAGGAAGACGGAAGTGCCGTGATTTGTGCAACATTCGGGAGGGGTTGTCGGCAACCTATAAGATTTGTCTATGCATCCCATCAATTTCTTGAGTTGTGCGATGAGGCCTTGAGAGCTAGAGTTTGGGCGCATCCTGCAACAACAATCGACAGACTTCTACGGAGTGCCATGAGCAAACGGCCGAGTAAACTCATTGGACTGTTCGTACTGGTGTTTCTGGCGGGAATACCCTCCATGGCGGCGCCGCTTCACCGCGCCGCTCACGTCTCGACGATTATTGCGCCGATCGTTCATTACACGCGGTTGGCCGCGCAGCAGTCACCGGCGCTACCCGTGAGTAATGCGGACAACGCATGGATGTTAGTGAGCGCGGCGCTGGTGTTGTTGATGACCGGGCCTGGGCTGGCTCTTTTTTATGGGGGGCTGGTGCGTAAAAAAAATGTGTTGGCGACGATGATGCAGAGCTTCGCGATGATGGCGGTGCTCACGGTGGTGTGGGGCATCGTCGGATACAGCCTGGCGTTCGGCGAGGGGAGCAGCGTGATCGGGGGGCTGCACAATATTTTCCTGCGCGGAGTGGGTCTGGCACCGGATGCGGCATACTCGAGTACGATTCCGGTCCAGACCTACATGATTTACCAACTGATGTTTGCGATCATCACGCCGGCGCTGATCACGGGAGCGTTTGCCGAACGGATGAAATTCAGTGCGTTGCTGGTGTTTCTGACGTTGTGGTCGCTCTTCGTATATGACCCGATGGCTCACATGGTATGGGGCAAGGGCGGGCTGCTGAACGCGGCGCTCGGCGGGGCCTTCCCGACGCTCGATTTTGCGGGCGGTACGGTGGTACATGTGACGTCGGGAGTTTCCGCACTGGTGTGCGCGCTGTATATGGGGAAGCGTCTGGGGTATCCGCGCGAGCCGATGCCGCCGCACAGCGTGGTGTTGAGCTTCATTGGCGCGTGCCTGCTCTGGGTAGGTTGGTTCGGATTCAATGCAGGGAGCGCGCTTTCCGCGGGGACGCTGGCAACGTCGGCTTTTGTGGCGACGCACTTCGGCGCTGCCGCGGCGGCGGTAGGTTGGAGTGCTGTAGAGTGGATGGCGAAGGGGAAGCCGAGCGCACTAGGGGCAATCTCCGGGGCAGTGGCGGGGTTGGTGGCGATCACGCCGGCATCTGGCTTCGTCAGCCCGATGTCCGCGATCATCATTGGCCTGATCGCAGGAGCCTTCTGCTTCTGGATGGTCAGCGCAGTGAAGGCGAAGTTCGGTTACGACGATTCTCTCGATGCTTTCGGTGTACACGGAGCGGGCGGAACAATCGGGGCGCTATTGACTGGTGTTTTCGCGTCGAGCGCGATCAATCCTATCTTCAAGAGCGCCGACGGCACGGTGCTGCCCTCGGGATTGATCGAAGGGAACGGTCATCAGATATTGAATCAGCTGGTAGCAATTGGCATCGCTTGGGCGCTGGCGATCGTAGGGACATTGATCCTGCTGTTTATCGTAGATAAGCTGATAGGGCTTCGCGTTTCGCAGGAATCGGAGGTGCAGGGATTGGATTTGTCGCAGCACGGCGAAGAGGGATATTTCTGGGAAGCTTCGGCCTAAGGCTCAGTTTTCTTGCTGTTGCTGAGCCGCGCCGATAGGACGGGGCAGAGATGACAAAATTGGAAGCAATTATCCAGACGTCGAAGCTGGATGCTGTGAAGGAAGCGCTACACGAAATAGGCGTGGAAGGCATGACCGTGCTGGAAGCGCGCGGCCACGGACGCCAGAAGGGGCACACCGAGTATTACCGCGGGCGCGAGTACACGGTCGATCTGATTCCCAAGATCAAGATCGAACTGGTGTTAGCGGATGAGATGGTGGAGCGTGCAGTGCAATCGATCACCACGGCCGCGCGCACCGGTAAAATCGGTGACGGCAAGATTTTTCTCTCGCGCATCGACGATGCGATCAGGATTCGCAACGACGAGCGCGGCGACAGCGCTCTATAGGATTTTAGTTTTTTACGCTGTCGGCCCTTGCCGCCTCCTTCGGTTGCGGGAGATACTTCTTTAGACCAGAGTATGCCAACGCAACCATCCTCGAGTACTGAACTTCGCGAACTCTACGCAACCGAGAGTGCGCGCATTCAGCGCGATTTCGAAGCCTCGGGCGATGGCCGCGCGGCGGTGTTCGCCCGAACGGCCCTCGTGGAAAAGATCGCGGTGCGCCTGTGGAATGAATTTGTATCTCCAACGATCGAAGGACCATCCGGGTTCGCGCTCGTGGCGCTTGGCGGCTTTGGCAGGCGCTGGCTCTTCCCGTATTCGGATGTCGACATCCTATTCCTGCACGCCACGCAGGAAACCGAACGCGAGTTCAAGGCGCGCACGCGCTCGTTTTCGCAGGAGCTTTGGGACTTGCGCCTACGCCTTAGTCCCGCGACTCGTTTGCTGGCGGAATGCGACCGGTTTGACGGGAACAATGTGGAATTCACGATTTCTCTCCTCGACTGCCGCTATCTTGCCGGCGACCCTGCGGTTTTCAAGAAGCTTCACGACGATCTGATTCCCCGGCTGGTGACCCGGGAGTCACGTCATATCGTGCAGCGGCTCACGGACCTCTGCCGCGCGCGCTACAACAAATTCGGCAACAGTGTTTTCCATCTCGAACCGAACCTTAAAGACGGTCCCGGCGGCTTACGCGACTATAACCTTGCCTGCTGGCTAGCGCTAATTGCGTCGATCGAGGAGACCGGCGCTTGGCCCGGAGCGGACTCGCTGTTGCCGGCTTCGTTGCAGCGGCCGTTTGAGGATGCGCTTGAATTTTTGATGTCCGCCCGGTGCTTTCTGCATTTCCGTCATTCGCGCGATGACAATACACTCGCGTGGAATGCGCAGGATGAAGTCGCAGAGCAGAGGGTGGGCGTTCACAGCAACGAAATAATTTCGGCGGCAGACTGGATGCGCATTTATTATCAGCATGCGCGGCTCGTCCATCGCATTTCCACGCAGCTTCTTGAAGAGTTTCCCGCCGCGCGACCGTCGCTTTACAGGCAATTCCAGAATCTGCGCTCGCGGCTATCGAATACGGAATTTTCGGTTGTTGATGGCCGAATTTTTTTGAATCGACCGGAGGCGCTGAGCGATCCGGAGCTGCCTCTGCGGACGTTCCGATTCATGGCGCGCCATGGGCTTAGCCTGAGTTCGACTACAGAACATCAAATCGAGCAAATCATGCCGAAGCTCGCGGAAGACCGGCCGCGGGGCGTTGAGCTTTGGCATTATCTACAGGAAATTCTGCTTGCGCCGCACGCGGCCAGCGCCCTGCGCGCAATGCATTCGATCGGCTTGCTCACGCTGCTGCTACCGGAATTCAAAGGCATCGATTCGCTGGTGGTGCGCGACTATTCGCACCGGTTTACGGTGGATGAACACACGTTTGTGGCGATCGAGAATCTGCACGCGCTGCGGCGTTCGCAAACGAAGTGGGACCAGCGCTATGCGGAATTGCTCGACGAGCTGGAGCAGCCCGACCTGCTGTATTTCTCGCTGCTTCTCCATGACACTGGCAAGGGCACGGACGCGCCCAGTCACGTCACCGGCAGCCTGCAAATCGCGGAAGGCTGCATGGAACGCCTCGATATGGACGAACCCGACCGGGAAACGGTCAGCTTCCTTGTGGGCAAACACATGGAGCTAAGCGCCGCTTTGCGCCGCGATATTTTCGATCCGGATACGATTCGGCAGTTTGCCGCGAAGGCTGAAACGCCCGAGCGCCTGAAAATGCTCTGCCTGCTCACGTACGCGGACATCAAAGCCGTCAATCCCGAGGCGCTCACGCCCTGGAAGGCCGAAAATATCTGGCAGCTTTACATCGGCACCGCGAATTTCATGATGCGGAGCGCCGATGAGCGCGTTCATGGCGACGCGGACGAAGAAGTGATGGCGCATCTGCGAACGCTCGCTCCGGCTGCCGGCGCCAAGCTCGAAAGCTTTCTCGATGGCTTGCCCAAGCGCTACCTGCAAACGCAGGCGGCGAGCGACGTTTTGAGCCACATGGCAATGGCCAATCGCCTCAGCGACAATCCCGTCCAGCTAGAACTGACGCGCGGGCGCCAGTGGTATGAACTCACGCTCGTGACGATTGACCGGCGGTTCCTTTTCGCGCGGATGGCCGGAGTCCTGGCCGCTTGGGGCATGAACATCGTCAAAGCAGCGGCTTTTTCCAATGCCGCCGATATCGTGCTGGACAAGTTCTTCTTCACCGACCGGTTCCGAACACTTGAGCTGAATCTTCCGGAGTGGGAGCGTTTCAAGGCTGGCATCCACGACGTGCTTACCGACAAGGCCGATCTCGAGCGCATGCTCAACGACCGCATTCGCGGCCAGAAGAATCATCCGCCAAAGGTGAAGGTGGAAACGCAAGTTGAGATCGATAACGAGTGTTCGACGCAAAGCACCTTATTCGAAGTGGTCACGCAGGACAGGCTCGGTATCCTCTATCGCATCAGTTCGCAATTCGCGCATGAGAACTGCAATATCGAAATCGCCCTGATTGAAACCGAGGGCCAGACGGCTATCGACGTCTTCTATCTCACCTCGGGTGGGGCCAAGCTCACGCCGGAACATGCCGAGCGTGTCCGGAACGCGCTGCTCAAAGAACTCGCCGACGAATAGCCTTTTTGGGTACGCACCTTTCGCGGGAGTTCGCGGGCTTGCAGCAGTCCACGTTTTCTGGGGCTTTAGAGGCGTTGCCTGCCGGAGGTGGCAGGCCAATATTCGATCCCCGCCGCGACAACCAGAAACCTTTCCTATCTTCCCGTATCCTAAGTAAGATAGAGAGGAATAAGCGCTGGGGCGGCGCATGGAGGGGGAGCTATGCTCATCAAGAAGAAGGCCGATCTGACCTACGCGGACATTACCCCGAAGACGCTCTACATGGGCCGGCGCAATTTCCTTCTCGGTCTTGGCATAACCGGAGCTGCGGTAAAGCTTTACAAGAACCTGCCGTCTGTGTTCGCGGCGTCGCCGACCGGGTCGGTGCCCGTTCCGCTGAATGGCGTGACGCAAAGCAAGTACACGACGACCGGCGAGAAGATCACGCCGGTGGAAGATGTGACTCATTACAACAACTACTATGAGTTTGGCGTCGATAAGGATGCGCCGGCAAAGAATGCCGTGAATTTCGTGACGAAGCCGTGGAGCGTTTCGGTGGAAGGCGAAGTGGCAAAGCCGCGCAAATTCACGCTGGACGAGATTATGCATCTTGCGCCGCTGGAAGAGCGTGTTTACCGGCATCGCTGTGTGGAAGCCTGGTCGATCGTGGTGCCGTGGATTGGATATTCGCTGAGCACGATCCTCAATCTCGTCGAACCCACGCCAAAAGCGAAATTTGTCGCCTTCCAAAGCTACTATGACATAAAGCAGATGCCGCTTGGCCCGGAGGCCGGAATCCAACTTCCCTACGTCGAGGGCCTTTGCCTTGACGAAGCGATGAATCCGCTTACGTTGCTCTGCGTCGGCATGTACGGCGAGACCCTACCAAATCAGGACGGCGCGCCGGTGCGCATGGTGATCCCGTGGAAATACGGATTCAAGAGCATCAAGTCGATCGTGAAGATCAAGCTGGTGAGCGGTATGCCGCCGACGACTTGGAATCTTTACGCACCCAATGAATACGGCTTCTACTCCAACGTGAATCCAAAGGTGGATCATCCGCGATGGAGTCAGGCGAAGGAGCGCCGCCTCGGCGAATTCCTTCGGCGCGACACGCTGGCGTTCAATGGCTACGGCGACTTCGTCGCATCCATGTACACCGGTATGGATCTGCGGAAATGGTACTGAGCTGCAACCCTTCAGCGCGCCGCATGCGTCAGTAGTAGCTGGCCCTAGCAGGCGGCGTGTATCAGACCCGGTTGTAACCCGGCAAGGATTGAAGTGAAGACACTCGACTCCATTCTGAAGAGCAAATGGACGAAGGTATTTTTATTCGTCCTGTGCCTTGCGCCACTCGGCGAACTCACATGGATGATTTTCACGGGCGGACTCGGGCCGAACCCGATCAATGACGTCGAGCATTTCACGGGCGATTGGACGATCCGGTTTATCTGCATCACGCTGGCCGTGACGCCCTTGCGAGAAATTTTGCGGCAGCCGCAACTGATTCGCTTTCGGCGCATGCTAGGGCTTTATGCTTTTTTCTACGGCTCGCTGCATTTCACCACATGGTTCGCGATTGACAATTTTTTCAATTTCCATGACATATCCAAGGACATCGTCAAGCGGCCTTTTATAACAGTTGGTTTCACGGCGTTCGTGCTGATGATCCCATTGGCGATCACGTCGACCAAGGGGATGGTACGGCGGCTGGGTTACAAGAAATGGCAGTTCATTCATCGCGCGATTTACATTACGGCGATCCTCGCCGTGATTCATTACCTCTGGCTTGTAAAATCCGATAAAACGCGCCCACTTCGTTATGGCGCCGTGGTTGCGGTGCTGCTCTTGTGGCGCGTGGGCACGTGGCTGCGTGACCGTAAAAAGCGCCAGGCACAGCACGCGCGTCTTGCCCGGGAAGCCCCCTCCCGGATTGAAACGGCTTCATAGCTTCAGGATTGCCTCTGTAACTTCATGTCGTTGTGGCCGATTTGTGAATTTGTTCGACTTTCTGGAACTTTGGGACAAGGCTCGTGAAATTTGAAAATGGAATGCGGACCTCAAGCGTAATCGCCGTATGTATTGCGGCTCTAGGCCTGGTAACTCTTTCCAGTTGCAGCTCCGATTTGGGCAGCAAGAACACGGCCCCGGCCGCCGCCTCTCAGAAGCAAGCAAACGCCGAGCTTGCCAGCGATTCGTCCGCGCCGACAGATTCTCAGGCCGCTCCGGTGAACGTGCTCACCTATCACAATGATAATGCTCGAACGGGTCAGAACCTGAATGAGACGCTGTTGACGACAACCAACGTCGACGCGGAGACATTCGGCAAAATTGGAACCATGCCGGTGCCGAGCAACGTGGATGCCGAGCCGCTTTACGTCTCGGATCTTGCAATCAACGGCGTGACTCACAACGTCGTTTTCGTTGCGAGCGAGAACGACGTGGTCTACGCTTTCGACGCCGACACGTTTGCGCCGCTGTGGCACAGTTCCGTGGCGAGCGGGGAATCGCCATCCGACGAAGTGAATAATTGCTTTCAGGTGCAGCCGAGCATGGGCGTCACGGCCACGCCTGTGATCGATTTGAGTGCGGGCCCGCACGGTACGATTTTTGTCGTTGCGATGACGAAGGACTCGGCCGGTAAGTATCACCAGCGGCTTCACGCACTCGATCTGACGACGGGCGCCGAACAGCCGGGCAGCCCGGCGCTGGTAACGGCTACTTCAGGGCAATCGAAATTCGATCCAATGCAATACAAAGAGCGCGCTGGTTTGCTCCTCATGAACGGTTACATCTATCTTGCATGGGCGTCCCACTGCGATATCGATCCGTATCAGGGCTGGCTCATGGCTTACAAAGAGTCCAACCTGCAGCAGACATCTGTGCTGAACGTCACGCCGACCGGCACGCGAGGGGGTATATGGATGGCGAATACGGCGATGGCCGCAGATTCTTCCGGCAACATCTACGTCCTGATCGGGAACGGCACGTTTGGCGACGGCTCGGCAAATCCGCCGATGAATTCGTCCGGTTTTCCGGCCGATCCGAACTTCGGAAACTCCTTCCTGAAACTATCGACGGCGAACGATTCCCTTTTCGTCCAGGATTACTTCGCGATGTTCAATGCCAACGCGGAATCGGATAAGGACCTGGACCTCGGCTCAGGCGGCGCAATCGTTCTTCCCGAACTCGGGGATTCGGACGGAGCGACGCATCGGCTCGCCGTCGGCGCCGGCAAAGACGGCTACATATACGTCGTCGACCGCGAGGCGATGGGGAAGTACAACTCGAGCAACGATCAGGCG
>Ga0335085_10018284_pt1 | contig 10077 bp, 7 predicted proteins | sample Lox_Sample_45_FD_206712 | JGI IMG/M metagenome (GOLD analysis project Ga0335085, IMG submission 206712) | Soil microbial communities from Loxahatchee National Wildlife Refuge, Florida, United States - Lox_Sample_4.5 | ecosystem: Environmental > Terrestrial > Soil > Wetlands | place: USA: Florida... | reverse complement strand
GCAACCTGGGGAAGATCTCGCAGCAGATGGAACGAACCAGCTCAGCCGGCGGTGCCGGCATGCATGCCCCGCCGGCGGCATCCGCCGTACGCTTGCCTCCGGCAAGCTCTCGCGTGTCATCCTCGTCCCCACGGGGCGGCGCCCCGGCGCGGAGTTCGGCTCCGGCCTCGATGGCAAGTCCGCGGATGAGTGGCGGGTCGGTGTCTTCCGCTCCCAGTTCGCACGGCGGCACCCATCGATAAACGGGCGCGAGAGTTCCAAAAACCGCTGTGCAACTTGATAAGCTACAAACTTGTTGGCCCATTACTTCTCAGGAGGTGGGTATGTTCAACGTCAGGACTTGGGTTCCACTCGGCCTCATGGTCGCCGCCTTTGTTATTTTCAGTCCGCGCAGTTCGGCCCAGACTATTTCATGCTCCTCCGATGACGGACACCGGCACTATTGCCCGGCGGATACGCGTGGCGGAGTTCGCCTGCTGAAGCAGCGCAGCGACTCCCCTTGCAACCAGGGCTATAGCTGGGGGTTCGACCGCGGAGGCGTCTGGGTGGACCGCGGCTGCCGGGCAGATTTTGCGGTGGATTCGTACCAATACCGAGGGCCCGCCCCCGGCAGCACCGGCACCGTCTCATGTTCGTCTGACGATGGCCGCCGGCATTACTGCGACGCTGGTTCAGGAGGCCGAATTCGGCTAGTGCAGCAGCGTAGCGAATCTCCTTGCCGGGAAGGCTATAGCTGGGGAAGTGATGGCAGGGGAATCTGGGTGGATCATGGTTGCCGGGCCGATTTTGCTGTCGAAGGCGGCCGGGGCGGCTGGGACCGTGACCGCGATCGTGACTGGAACCGGAACGGTTACCAGGGAGGCCAAGACCAGGTTGTTTCCTGCGAATCCGACGACATGCACCGTCACTACTGCACGGCAGACACGCGAGGCGGGGTTCGCCTGCTGAAGCAGCGCAGCGACTCTTCCTGCCGCCAAGGCTACAGCTGGGGCTACGACCGCCGCGGAATCTGGGTTGACCACGGCTGCCGCGCCGATTTCCAGGTCATCCGCTAATCTGAAAACCAAGAGGGCCCCACCCGGTTTCGCGTTCTTTGCGAAAAGGGTGGGGACTCTTTAGTCGGTGTCAGGATACGGCCTACAAGACCCATCACCCACAAGGCACGAACGAGTTGTCCCCGTCGATGAACCCGGAAAAACTCTTAATCAAATTCTCATTCTTCACTTCAAGTATCCCTGCCAATTACCACCGTCACTTGAGGACTCGGCCCTCGGCACCTAGCTTATAGATACCCCAGAACACTTGGAGTTTTTATGGCCACTCCGGGCCGCGCGCCCTTGCCAAACGCCGCACCTGCCGTTCCACCCACACCAGCGCTACTTCTGGCCATGCTTCAGGTCTCGAGTCACGTCAGCGACCTGATCTTTTCCCCGGGAAGCCATCCTCACGTTGAGGTCAGTGGCCAGTTAGTCCCGGTAAAGATGCCCGGCCTCTCGGTGCTGGGTCCGGGTGACACGCAACGCATCGCGCAGGAACTGATTGGAGACAACAAGCAGGCGATCGCCACGCTGCAGAACCAGGGATCGTGCGACATTTCCTACAGTCTGCCGGGCACAGCGCGTTTCCGGGTCAACGTATTCGTGCAGCGGGGCAGCCACGCCATCGTGATGCGGGTGATTCCCAAGAGCATTCCCACGTTTGACGAACTGAAACTCCCGCAGGAGCTCGCTCGCATTGCTGACATCAAGAACGGCATCGTGCTGGTCACCGGGCCCACGGGCTCGGGAAAGTCCTCCACCCTGGCGGCCATTCTCGACCGCATCAACGAAACCAAGGCATACCACATCCTGACTATTGAAGATCCGGTGGAATTCATGCACCGCCACAAGCGCTCCATCGTCCACCAGAGGGAGCTGCACAGTGACACGCCCAGCTTTGCGCTGGCCTTGCGGGCAGCCCTGCGGCAGGCACCCAAGGTCATCCTGGTGGGCGAAATGCGCGACAAGGAGACCATCGAAATTGCGTTGGAAGCCGCAGAGACCGGTCACCTGGTGCTCTCCACCCTGCACACAACGGACGCCTCGAAAACTGTGGAACGAATCATCGGAGTGTTTCCGCTGACCGAGCAGCACACCATTCGCAACCGCTTCGCGAAGAGTTTCCGCTACATTGTTTCGCAGCGGCTGCTCCCGCGCAAAGCTGGGGCTGGGCGCGTGGCCGCAATCGAGATCCTCAAATCGACCCTCCGCACCCGCGAGTATCTGGACAAGGGTGAGGTGGAAGGCAAAAGTTTGCTAGACGCCATGCGCGACGGGGATACCGAGGGCATGCAGCATTTTGACGGGGAAATCGAAAAACTGATTCGTGACGGAATGATCGACTACGACACCGCCATCGCCTACTCCACCAACCCGGGGAATCTGCGGCTGCAACTGGGAGACCTGGGACTGGAGCTGGGGCCAGCTCCAGCGGAGAAGCCCAGGCCGGCATCCAAGCCCAAACCGGAAACAGAACTGGAGATTGAATAAGGGGCTGAATTTCTTTGCGCTCTTTGCGGATTTTCTCTCCGTCCTTTTGCAGTCAAAAAGTTCGAGAGCTAAGGACGCAGCATGGGACTGGGCCAAGTCCTGGGCGGCAACGCAACTAGCTATTGCACCAGGACGCCGGCGTATCCCACCACCCGATCGCGATCACCTGATATGTCTCCCGACGTGGCATATCTGACCAGGTGCGCCCCGCGGGCGCCCAATCTCCGAGCGGCGGTAAGCATCGCGACGGTCGGGCCGAATCCGCACATGCTGATATCTTCCTCCATCACTACGTCGAACAACCCGCGCGCGTCCATGACCAGGATGCGTTCTATGGCCTTCTGATCTTTCACGCGCGTGATGGTGTCGTTCTCGTAGTGGTTCATGTCACTGGAGGCGATCAGCAGCACGCGCTCTCCCAGCGTCCGCACCGCGTCCGCAATAGCTTCGCCCAGACCCGAGAGCATTTCATATTGGCTGGTACCAAGGACAATCGGAACGAAGCTGCCTTCGGGATTTTTCACCTGCAGAAAAGGCAGCTGGACCTCGGCGCCATGCTCGGCGCGATGTGCTTCAGTATCTTCGCCGAGGAGTGGGAATCGCCGCTTCAAGTCTGCCGCCAGCTCGCCATCAATGGATACTGTGCCAAGCGGCGTCTGCCACGCGCCCGCACTCATGATGGAAAGAGGATGCCCCATACCGGTATGGTTTGGGCACATCAGAATGCAGCGCCGTGGCAGATCAAGCCGCGCGTACACTGCGCCCGCCACATGCCCCGAGTACACATAGCCGGCGTGTGGCACCACACAGCCCAAGGCCGGAACCGCCTTCTGCGACGGCGACAAATAAGACTCCACCTCCGCGCGCAGATCCTCAGGATCGCGTGGATAGAAGCGTCCAGCTACGGCGGGATGTCGGATCAGCGGAGCCATGTACTTCACCTTCCACCAACGTGTTAGCGCTCAACCAAGGTGTCATCCTGAGCGAAGTGGCTGCTTCGCATTGCGAAGCAGCCGCGCAGTCGAAGGACCCCTATTGCTAAAGCTGCGGCCGGTGGGCGATCATTCTCGACCTGGCAAACTCACGAACCATTCTCCCTTCAAATGAGGGCGCTGCTATCCATAGGGGTCCTTCGACTCCGCTTACCATTAGCAAGCGAATGGTAAGGCTCCGCTCAGGATGAGAGCCCATCTGACGGCGAGCCAACGCGTAATGCGCGAAACAGCGCTGCCATCCTCTCTAGACTCAGCGCTTCCGCGCGCACTGCCGGCTTCACTCCAGCCTCTGCGAACGCTGCCCGCAAGACTTTCGGTGCATACCGCGCTTTCAGATTGTTGGCGAGAGTCTTTCTCTTCTGTCCGAAAGCCAGCTTAAGAAAAGCAATGAACCCGGCTTCAGGCACCGCCAGGCTTTCGAGCTTCGACACCATCCGGAGCCGCACCACGCTCGAGTCCACTTTAGGCGGCGGGGAAAACGCGCCGGGCGGAAGCGTGAACAGCTTCTCCACCTGAGCATAGAGCTGGGTAGTGGCGGAAAGCAGGCCGTAGTCGCTGCGTCCCGGCGCGGCCGCCAGGCGGTCCGCTACCTCGCGTTGCACCATCAGCACAATGGTTTCGAAGTATTGCCGATACTCAAACAGCCGCAACAGGATGTCGGAAGTAATGAAGTAGGGAAGATTACCCACCACGCGCGCCGCTTCAGGCTGAGGGTTCAGGCCGGGACGGGTGCTTCCCGGTTTCGGCCCAAACAGGGTGTGGAAGTCGATGGCCAGAACGTCCCCTTCGATGATCTCCACGTTGGGTTCCTGGGAGAAGTTCATGCGGAGCTGCGCCGCCAGCACGCGATCGATTTCAATCGCGATCAGTCGCCGCGCCCGTTTTGCCAGGGCAGCCGTGAGAGCGCCGCGGCCGGGACCGATTTCGAGCACCGTGCTCTCCGAGATATCGCCCAGGGCCTCCACAATGCGCATGGTGGCAGCGGAGTCAACCAGAAAATGCTGGCCCAGTTTGGGTCGGCTACGGCGCTTCTCCGCTGCCGCAATTTTTGTCACGTGCACCCACTTTCCTCTCGGCTGGCCGGCGTTTAGACTGACCAGTTCGCTCTGCCAGTTGTCTGGTCGGCAGAGTATGCTGTGGAATAGCCCTCTATGATAGCGTGTGCCGGGCGCTGCCGGGGACCGGCACTCACAAGGAGTCGCCTATGCACATCGTTTTTGCGGCGTCGGAGTGCGTGCCATTCTCCAAGACGGGCGGACTGGCCGATGTACTGGGCGCGTTGCCCCGGGCCCTGGCCGCTGCCGGACACCGGGTGAGCGTCTATCTCCCCCGCTACCGCCAGACCCTGCTTAAGGACCCGCGGATCGTGGTCAAAAGCATCACCGTGCCCTTCGACGACCGCTACCGCTTCTGTTCCGTAGTCAGCGGCGGTGAGCGCGCTGGAGTGAGCTTCTACTTTGTCGAGTACCCGCCGTTTTTTGACCGCGATGCCCTCTATGGGACTTCCGCCGGCGACTATCCCGACAATGCCGAGCGCTTTGCGTTGTTCTCCCGCGCCGTGCTGGAGGCCTCGAAGATTCTGGGCGTTCCTCAGATATTTCATTGCCATGACTGGCAGTCCGCGCTCGTCTCCGTCCTCCTGCGTACACAATATGCCGAGGACCCGGCCTTCCGCGACGTGGTTACCGTTTTCACCATCCACAACATGGGATATCAAGGCCTCTTTCCGCCCGATACTCTGCCCTTGCTCATGCTGCCCTGGGACCTGTTCACCATCTCTAAAATGGAATTCTTTGGCAATGTTAACTTCTTGAAAGGTGCGCTGATCTTTTCCGACTTCATTACTACAGTGAGCAAAAAGTATAGCCAGGAAATCCAGACCACGGAGTTTGGCTTTGGCCTGGAAGGCGTGCTGCGCTCCCGCTCTTCAACCGTGACCGGCATCCTGAACGGTGTGGATTACGACGAATGGAGTCCCGAGAGCGATCAATTCATCGTGGTCCCCTACTCGCCGCAGGACCTCTCCGCCAAGGCCAATTGCAAGCAGGACCTGCTTGCCACCTTCGGCATGGCCCAGGCCGACGTGCGCTTGCCGGTGCTCGGCATCGTGTCGCGGTTTGCCGCCCAGAAAGGGTTCGACCTCATCTCCCAGATCATGGAACGCCTGGCGCGCGAGGAGATGATCATCGTTGCCCTGGGCAGCGGCGACAAGACCTACGAGGACATGTTCCTCCGCCTGAGCAAGCAATTTCCGCAGAAGATCGCGGTCAAGGTTGCGTACGACAACGCCGTTGCCCACAAGATCGAAGCCGGCAGCGACATGTTCCTGATGCCATCCAAATACGAGCCCTGCGGCCTCAACCAGATCTACAGCCTGAAGTACGGCACTGTGCCTATCGTCCGCGCCACCGGCGGACTCGACGACACCATTGAACACTGGGACCCGCGCACCGGAAAGGGCACCGGTTTCAAGTTCACCGATTACAATGGCGAAGCTCTCTTGCTAACCATTAAAGAAGCGGTGCGGGCCTTCCGCGATCGGAATTCCTGGCAACAACTCATGCGCAACGGCATGAGCAAAGACTTTTCCTGGAACGCTTCGGCAAAGGAATATATTCGGGTGTACGAACGGGCGCGTCAACTCCGCGGAGTTGCAAGCGAACCCCGGACCACCAACGGAAATCCTAGCCTGGCCTTGGTCTAGTGCCCGCGCGGTAAGTGTGTGGGTCGGATACTCTTGTCCGACGCTTTTGGGTTGGTGTTGATTTTCTAGGTTAGGAAGGCCTCAGTCAGAAAGTGAAAGGCAAAAAGTCAAAGTCAAAGTCAAAAAGTCAAAGGCGTCGGACAAGAGTGTCCGACACTCACGTTTAAGGATACTGGGGCAGTGCGGAGCCGCTCCGCACAAAATCAACTTCGATTACTTCTCCCGGCTTGAGCCTCACTTCGCGGCCCTTTTGCAGCAGAAGGAACGTCGTGCTCGCGGCCAGGCCGTACCACCGGGCGCTGCCCGCGCTCGTGGCCAGAGCTTCTTCGGAGAGATCGTCGGCCAGCTTCGCAACTGCAGCTGTGCCGCCCAACTGTATCGCCAGCCGCTTCTTGCTCACCGTAGGATGCACCGTCCCTTCAGGGTCGGTTCTCGCCGCATTGCTTTGCGTTGAGGAGAGCTCAAAACGGGCAGGTTGCACGGTGCCATTGGGCAGCTTGATCCGATCGAAAATCATGCGCAGGGCGCCCCGGCGCATCATGCGGCGTGCCGGAGTTGTTTCCAGGTGGCCTTCCACCAGCGTTCCCTGGGGCAGCACCGGCTTGCCGTCCACCGCGACCGCGTCCTGCAGCTTGGCCATGAAGGAAGAGCCGTTCGGAGACTTGGAACTGACAGGCGAGAGCAGGGTCAGGCGGGCTTTCCCGCTCTCTGGCGCAGGAGGGCGTTGAGATGCGCTCTCTTGAGCGGCTGAGCCCGCAGCTAATGCGATGCACGACCCGAACAGAAAACAACGGAGCAGAACCATCGAGATCCTCGTCTGGCAAATCGTCAGGAAACTATAAACGATATGGGGCCCGGCCCGTAGGGAATGGGCCCTTGGTGGTGCTAGATTTTGAGCCAACAACCACTCAGCCCGGTCCTCTTGCTAAAATCGGTTCGCACGCCCGCTGGTCCCATGAGCACCTTCACCAGAACGATCTTCCACGTCGATATGGACGCCTTCTTCGTCTCCGTGGAAGAGCTGTTCAATCCCGAACTGAAAGGCAAAGCCGTCGTCGTAGGGGGGCAACGCGATGAGCGCGGCGTAGTTTCGGCCGCGTCGTATGAGGCCCGCAAGTTTGGCGTGCACTCGGCCATGCCATTACGCACTGCGGCCAAGCTTTGTCCTCATGCCATCTTCGTCAACGGCCATCCTGACCGCTACCGCGAGTGTTCTGAAAAAGTGCACCGGGTGCTGACTGCGTTCTCGCCGCAGGTCGAGATGGCGTCGATCGATGAAGCCTATCTCGACATGACCGGCACCGAACGGCTGCACGGCCCGCCACTGCGAGCCGCCCATCTGCTTCATCAGAAGATGAAGGCCGAGACCCTGCTTAACTGCTCTATCGGGATCGGCATCTCGCGTCTTATCGCCAAAGTTTCGTCGGCCCGGGCCAAACCCAACGGCGTGCTTTGGATCGTCCCCGGGCAGGAAGCAAATTTCCTGGCTCCGCTCGACGTGCGCGAGATTCCCGGCGTCGGCAAAGTCACCGAGCAGAACCTGCACGGCTTGGGCATTCGCAAGGTCGGCGACCTCAGTCGTTTCGACGAGACCTTCCTCGAAGAACGCTTCGGAAAATGGGGACTGGCGCTGGCGGGGAAAGCGCGAGGTGAAGACGCCGGTGGCTGGTTCGATAGCGAAGTCGGAGCCGATACCGATCCCAAGTCAATCAGCCACGAACACACTTATAACGAAGATACCGCCAGCATCGAACAGTTGGAATCCACCTTGATGCGTCTCTCAGAGATGGTAGGGCGCCGCCTGCGCGAAAGCGCTCTGCATGCCCGCACATTTCAGCTGAAACTGCGTTACAAAGATTTCACTACCATTACCCGTGCGCACAGCTTGCCTGTGCCTACCCAACTCGACACCGAAATCTTCGAGCAAATCCGCCTGCTATTTCGCAAGAATTGGCGCCCCGGCGCCCAGGTGCGGCTGCTTGGCGTGCAGGCATCGTCATTCGAGGCCCAGGCGGGACAGGGAGACTTGCTGGAAGACGGCCGCCGACGGCGCTGGCAACAGGCGCTTTCGGCGGCTGATCGGTTAAGAGACAAGTTTGGCGAATCCAGCGTGTCGCTGGCCAGCGGCCTGCGCGGCGGATTCCGTGAACGCACCCACGAGAACCCGGTAGGATTGCCGGGAAAAAGAAAGCCGCAAGAATGACAACACTCCAGTTGTCATCCTGAGCGAAGTGACTGCTTCGCAGCGCGAGGCAGTCGCGCAGTCGAAGGACCCCTATAGGAAAGACGCAGCCTGGATCGCGAGATTTTCTGAGTGTTTATTGATTCCAGCGCTTTCAAGCCGGGCCCCAAAAAACTGTCCCCGCAACTACGTAAGATGAGTCAGGTCAGGCAGGGGCCCTTCGACTCCGCTCTCCATTCGCGAGCGAATGGAAAGGCTCCGCTCCGGGGGACAGCCCGGCGGGCGGTCAAAGGTGGCTCTTCTGAAATAACTGAAAATACGAAAGCCGGACGCGGAATTTCTTCCGTTCCGGCCTGCGCTTCCTTCGACGTGTTGGGCTAGTTCGTCGGTGCTGCGTTCGCTGTGGTCGGCGATCCAGCGTTCGCGCCACTGCCATAGCGGGTGAGCCGCGGGAAAAAAGGCGTCACTTCAAAGGGCATCTTGTCGCGAGCCGATGTGATTGCTACCGGCGCGGTCTTGATCAGCTCTACGTGGTCATCCCATGGGTTCACCTTGACGCGTCCGCCCAGTGGCAACGCGGGAATCTGGTCCAGTTTGGTCGGCTCCAGTGCCGGCGCCGAAGTCATCAGCGCCGCCATCCGTTCCACGCCGCCCTTGGGGTCGGTGAAGCTGTTTCCCAGATGGGGCGTCAGCAACGCGGAGAGCGCCGGACCTCTTTCCGCCAGCTCTCTCAGGAACAAGCCAGCGCTATCCAGCTTCTGGGCATACGGCGAATTCTTCAGCACGTCCATAGCCTTCTTGTCGGCGGCGACCTCTTCTTCCGGAATATGCCTGAATCCCAGGTTCTGATAAGTGGATTCGTCAGAGAAGAGCATACGGTCGTTGAAGGCGTACCGGCTGCCCAGGTTGTGACCCAAAACAATGTGCGCCAGTTCATGGGAAAGAACCATGGCCAGGCTGGCCTCGTCAGGCAGCACGTCGATCAGGCCGCGGCTGACGATGATGGTATTGCCCACGCTGAAAGTCTCCAGCGGAGAAGTCAGCATCACTCGGGTCCGAACGGGCCGGGGCAGATCAATATTGTTGGTGACTTCCAGATTGGTGACCACCGTCATCAGGATCTTGTCCACTTCGCCCTGCGGGGCCAGCAAGCCGGCATTCTGCAGGCGCTCGACTACATTGTCTTCCGCCTGCTGCTGCCACGCCCGCTGCGCCTGCAGGGGAGAAGCATCCTTCGCCGTGGGGCTTTCGTCCTTTACACTCGAATCCACCAGCACCTGGGTGAGCTCGTCTTCCTTGTTGTTCTTTTTCAGGTCATATCCCCAGATCCTGGTCTGGGCCTTGAAGGCCATCCTGTCCTTCGAGCCATAGCTGAAGTCGCCTTCTTCGCTGTAGATATATGCTGGTACCCAATAGCCTGGAATCAGGTTCAGGCGCCAGCTATCCATGTGGAAGAACTGCGCGTTGCGGGGCCGGGGCGCGTAGGTGCCGTTGAGCCGGACGATGTTGTAATCCTGGTCTTCCACCCAGATGCGCCCCAGGAACCGTCCTTTGCCGGCATTTTTCTTGGGGGTAACGTCGAACACGATGCAGCGCACGTCGCCCTGAAACTCGCGATGCACATATTTGAAGTCGTAGTGGGCGCGGTCAAAATCGTCGCGGTCGGCA
>Ga0335085_10018283_pt1 | contig 10077 bp, 5 predicted proteins | sample Lox_Sample_45_FD_206712 | JGI IMG/M metagenome (GOLD analysis project Ga0335085, IMG submission 206712) | Soil microbial communities from Loxahatchee National Wildlife Refuge, Florida, United States - Lox_Sample_4.5 | ecosystem: Environmental > Terrestrial > Soil > Wetlands | place: USA: Florida... | reverse complement strand
GCCATCGCGCCCGCCAGGGTGAAGGGCGTGACGATCATCAGCTGGCCGTTGAGCGCGAATTCGATGATGCCGTCGGTCATCGGCAGGTCGAGCTGCAGCGGGGAGTTGGTGTTGCAGATGCTGTAGCAGCGCGGCTCGCGGCTGAAGGTCTCGGCATCGATGCCGTGCGCGATGCGCAGCATCTCGAAGTTGTCGGCGAGCTGCGCCGCGCCGCGGCAATAGAAATAGGGCGGCTTGTCGCCGAGGGTGAGCTGCGCGAGCGAGGTATCGAGGTGGCGCTCGTGCACCGGCACGTCGCCGGGCTCGGTCATCTGACCGAGCACGTGGATGACGTCGAAGGACTGCGACAGGCGCACCAGGTCGCGATAGTCGGCGAGCGTGCCCTGGCGCTTGCCGCGCTCGAGGTCGCTCACGCTCGGGGGCCCCGCGACCGGGGCGAAGATCACGTGGCGGCCGCCGACGTGGCAGGTGCGCTGCGGGTTGGCGGCCACGAGATTCACCTCGCGCGGCGCCGTGCCGAGCGCCGCGCTCACCATGGCCGGATCGAGCCGCACCATCTGCGTCGCCTCGTCGACGCTCGCGCCGGCGGCGGCGAGCACCGTGCGCCCGCGCGGCGAGAGCACCCGCATGCCCTGACGCTCGAGAATCCCGAGCGCCGCCAGATGCATGCTCTCGATCTGGTCGTCGGAGAAGATGCGCACCGGCTCGAAGGGATTGACGAGGTTGCGGTAGCGGGTCGAGCGCGGCGGCTGGGCGGCGGCTGCCGCGCCGCGCTGGGGCCGGCGCGAGGTCATGACGCACCCCGCTGCTGCGCGATCCATTCGTTCACCAGCTGCTCGAGCAGCGTGAGCGGCACGCCGCCGTTCTCGAGTACCACGGTATGGAAATCCTTCAGGTTGAACTTGGGGCCGAGGGCGCTGCGCGCCTTCTCGCGCAGCTCCAGTATCTTGAGCTCGCCGACCTTGTAGGCACAGGCCTGTCCCGGCATCGCCATGTAGCGCTCCACTTCGGAGGTCACATCCGGCGCGGACTTGCCCGTCGTGGCGATCATATAGGCGATTGCCTGCTCGCGCGTCCAGCCGCCGGCGTGGATGCCGGTGTCGGCCACCAGCCGCGCGGCGCGCAGCAGCTCGAGCTGCAGCCGCCCGAGATTGCCGTAAGGGTCGTCCTTGTACATGCCGATCTCGGCCGCGAGCCGCTCGGCATAGAGCGCCCAGCCCTCGGCGTAGGCGGTGTAGAGCGTCTGCTGGCGGATCAGCGGCAGGTTCTTCAGAGCGAGCGCGGTCGAGATCTGCAGGTGATGCCCGGGAATGCCCTCGTGGTAGGCGAGGGTCTTCATGCTCCAGGTGGGCACCTCGGCCATGTCGCGCAGGTTGGCGAAGAAGATGCCCGGCCGCGAGCCGTCCATCGCCGCCTGCTGGTAGTAGGCGCCCGAGGTGCCCTTCTCCTGCGAGGGCGGCACGCGCTCGACCTGCAGACGCCTGGCGGGCAGCGTGCGGAAGTACTCGGGCAGCCGCGCGCGCATCTCGTCGAGGATCTGCCGGTAGCGCGCGAGCGCCTGCTCGCGCCCCGCGGCGTCGTTCGGCAGGAGAAAACGCGGGTCCCTGGCGAGCGCCGCCATGCGCTCGCCGACGCTGCCCTGGGCGAGCCCCTGGGCGGCGAGCAGCGTGTCCATCTCCCGCGTGATGCGCGCAACCTCGGCGAGGCCGAGCGCGTGCACCTGTCCGGGGGTGTAGTCGGTGGTGGTGTTCTGCCTGAGAGCGAGCGCGTAGTAGGCCGCCCCGTCGGGCAGCCGGTCGACTCCGGCGGCCTGCGAGGCGGCCGCCGGTCTCAAGGCCTCGAGGGCGGCGCTCATGCGCGCATAGGCGGGATACACCCGCGCGCCGACCGCCGCCACCGCCGCATCCTCGAGGCGGGCGCGGGTGGCGGCGTCGAGCGAGTGCACCCTCGCCATGCGCGCGCTGAAGCTCCTCACCAGCGCGCTGTCCCTGGGGGCGGCGCTCACGGTGTCGTGGATGACGGTCAACGAGCGCTCGAGGAGCGCCGGCGGCAGCACGACCCCGAGCCGCGCCTGGCGCTGCATGGCGGCGGTCACCTCATCGAGCTTGGTTCCCATGGCCTCGAGCCGCCGCACGTAGTTGCGCGCGGTCTTCAGGTTGTTCACCACATGCGTGGTCTGCATGAAGCTCGCAAGCTCCACCTCGACGCCGAACATCGGGCTCACCGGATAGAGCGCATCGCCCTGCAGCCAGCCGAAACGGCGGAACGCGAGGCCGGTTTCGTACTGATCGACCAGTATGTCGTAGGTGATCTGGTCCTGGCGGCCCAGGGCGGCGCGGTCGAAGCGGTGCACCTCGGCGAGGAAGCGCGCGAGCTGGGCGTAATCGGCGTCGCGCTGCGCGAGCGTGTAGGGCGCGAGCTCGCCCGAGTGGTGGTCGAACACCGTGCCGTCGTCGAGGCCGACGGCGGTGAACATCTCGGGGTTGCGCATCAGGAACTCGAGCGCCTGACGGTCGGCGAGCATGCCGATGCTGAAGGGCTTGCCCCACACCGTGCGGTAGCCGGCCCAGCCGAGCACCGCTACCAGCGCGAGCGCGACCCACCCGGCGATCCGCCATCGTTGCCTCATCGGACGCAATAGATCGTAAAGGGCCGGGGCGGGTCAAGAGCGCCGGCGGCGCGGTGGGCGGCGGCCGCGCTATAGTGCCCGGCCCGCAAGCTCAACCGAGGCTCCCATGACAGAGGTCGCCGGCGTCGCCGAGATCCGCAGCCACTTCCCGGCGCTCGCGCGCCGCCACAACGGCTTCCCGGTGGCGTACTTCGACGGCCCGGGCGGTACGCAGGTGCCGCGCGCGGTCGTGGCCGCGATGAGCGACTATCTCTTCAATCACAACGCCAACACGCACTGGGACTTCCCCTCGAGCCGCGAGACCGACGCGGCGCTCGGCGCGGCGCGCGCGGCGCTCGCGGACTGGCTCGGCGGCACGCCGGGGGAGATCGTCTTCGGCGCGAACATGACCACGCTCACTTTCCACCTCGGACGCGCGCTCGGCAGCGGCTGGCGAGCCGGCGACGTCGTGGTGGTGACCGAGCTCGATCATCATGCCAATTCCGACACCTGGCGCTTCCTCGCCCGCGAGCGCGGCCTCGAGGTGCGCACCATCCGCATGCGGCGCGAGGACGGGCGGCTCGATGCGCAGGACGCGGCCGCGAAGCTCACCGCCGGAGTGCGCCTGCTGGCGCTCGGGGCGGCATCCAATGCGCTCGGCACGGTCAACGAGGTGGCGCGGCTCACCGCGCAGGCGCATGCGGTCGGGGCGCTGGTGTTCGTCGACGGCGTTCACTACGCCGCCCACCAGATGCCGGACGTGCGCGCCTGGGACTGCGACTTTTTCGCCTGCTCGGCCTACAAGTTCTATGGGCCGCACGTCGGAGTGCTGTGGGGGCGGCGCGAGCTCCTGGCCGCGCTCGATGCGCCGAAGCTCGTGCCGGCCTCATCCGACCCTCCGGAGCGGCTCGAGACCGGCACGCTCAATCACGAGGGCATCGTCGGGGCCGGTGCCGCCGTCGACTACCTCGCGGGACTCGCCGGCGGGGAGGGGCCGCGGCGCGCGCGCCTGGCACGCGCGGCGCAGGCGCTGCACGAGCGCGGCGAAGCGCTGCTGCGGCAGCTGTGGGACGGGCTCGAGGCCATCGCCGGCGTCGAGCTCTACGGGCCGCCACCCGGCACGGCGCGCACCGCGACGCTGTCCTTCGCCGTGGCGGGGCACGACAGCGCCGCGGTGGCCGACTTCCTCGCCGGGCGCGGCGTGTTCGTCTCGCACGGCGACTTCTACGCGACCACCGCGGTGAGGCTCCTCGGACACGAGCGCGACGGCCTGGTGCGCGCCGGGTGCGCCGCGTACACCACCGCCGATGAAGTCGCCCGGCTGCTCGAGGGCGTGCGGCAGATCGCCCGCAGCTGAAACGAACGAGCCCGGCCTTGCGGCCGGGCCCGTCAGAGAGCGCTGCGGATGCGCAGCGGATCGCCTAGCGGTGGCCCCTGTTGGCGGCCTCGGCGGCCATCTTCAGCTCGTTGTTGACCTGATCGAGCAGCTCCTTGGCCTTCGCGGCATGGCCGTCCATGTCCCACTCGTTGGCGGCCTGGGCGGCGGTGATCCTCTCCCATGCCTGATGCGAGAGGCGCTGGGCGGCGGCGAGATTCGGGTGTCTCCTGCCGCTGATGTCCTCGGCCGGCGGAGCGGCGAATGCGGCCGTCGTGACCAGTAACAGCGCGGCGGTGCTCAGCGTCAACTTGATCATTGCGACTCCCTCAGCGGTGGTGTGTTGTGACCGGATGGCCGGGCCAGCCGGACCGCGCGCAGTCTCGTCCCGGCACCTGCGGAAAGCAAGCCGCGCCCGGGCGCCCGGGCGAGCGGTCCGGGCAATCTGGGCGCACGGTCACACTGCCGGATGCGACCCTCCCGGCCGGTGCGCCCGGCGTGGTACCTTGCGCGCTGGCAGCTGCCTATATAAGGAGTCAGGGAGCGAATGCCCAGCAGAGTTCCTGAGGGCCAGAGCCGCGGCTGGATCATCGCCATCGGCGGCGCGGAGAACAAGGAGAACGATCCGCGCATACTCGCGCGCTTCATCGCCGCCTCGGGCGGCAGCGGCGCCGACATCGTGGTCATCCCGACGGCGAGCCGCATGCACGAGACCGGACCGCGCTATGAGCGGCTGTTCGGCGACCTCGGCGCCGGCCGCGTGACGGTCATGGATTTCGATACCCGCCGCGATGCCTGCGAGTCGGGACGCCTCGAGCGCCTCGGGCAGGCGAGCGGCATCTTTTTCACCGGCGGTAACCAGCTGCGTCTCACGACGCTGCTCGGCGGCACACCGGTGGCGAAGCTCATCCGTCTCGCCAATGCGCGCGGCGTGACCGTCGGCGGCACCAGCGCCGGCGCCAGCATCCTCTCCGAGCACATGATCGCCGCCGGTGACGAAGGCTCGGCCGTGGTCGCCGGGAGCGTGCGTCTCGCCCCGGGCCTGGGGCTGACCAACCGCTTCATCATCGACCAGCATTTCCGCCAGCGCGACCGTCTCGGACGGCTGCTGACGGCCCTCGCCTACAACCCGTTCGCGGTGGGCATCGGGCTGGACGAGGACACCGCCGCGCTCATCGGACCCGACGAGACCGTCGAGGTGGAGGGCAGCGGCGGGGTGACCATCGTCGATGCCGCCGACGTCAGCTACTCCTCGATCGACAGCGTCGAGGAGGGGCAGCCGGCCTGCGTGCTCGGGCTGAAGCTCCACGTGCTGGTGGCCGGTGCCACCTTCAATCTGCATACCCGCGCCGCCAGCGCCGGTACGCTGCGGAAGTCGAAGGAGTGACGCCGCCCTAGCTTCGACCCGCGCGCTTTGGTTGCCTTCAACAACGATTACATCGAGCAACATCCATGCGCATCCTCGATCGTTCCGTGTACGTCGGGCCCTCGCTGTACGCGCGCTTTCCCGTCATCCGCCTCGAGCTCGAGCTCGGTGAGCTCGAGGCCTGGCCCACCGCCCGTCTCGGCGATGCCTTCATCGAGGCGCTCGTGGCCGCTCTCCCCGGGCTCGCCGAGCACGGCTGCTCCTACCGCGAGCCGGGCGGGTTCCTGCGCCGCATGCGCGAGGGCGAGGGCACCTGGCTCGGTCACGTGCTCGAGCACGTGGCCATCGAGCTGCAGAACATCGCCGGCGAAGCGGTCACTTTCGGCAAAACGCGCAGCGCCGGCACCGCGGGCGTCTACACGGTCGTCTACGAATACGCGCAGCGCGACGAGGGCATCGCCGCGGGCGAGCTCGGCTTGCGGCTGCTGGCCTCGCTCCTGCCGCCGGCGCTGATACCGAAGGACTCGGTGCCGGCCGGCTGGAGCTGGCCGGAGGCGCGCGACCAGTTCATCCGCTTCGCGCAGCGGCGCGCCCTCGGGCCCTCGACCATGTCGCTGGTGCGCGCCGCCGAGGCACGCGGTATACCGTGGCTGCGCCTGAACGACCAGTCGCTGGTGCAGCTCGGCCACGGCAAATTCCAGCAGCGCATCCAGGCGACCGTCACCGGCCGCACGCCGCACATCTCGGTGGAGCTGGCGAGCGACAAGGAGGAGACCAACAAGATCCTCGCCGGCCTCGGCCTGCCCGTACCGAAGCAGGAGCTGGTGCAGAGCGAGACCGCGGCGGTGCGCGCCGCGCGCCGCATGGGCTTCCCGGTGGTCACCAAGCCCTACAACGGCAACCACGGCCGCGGCATCTCCATCCGCCTGACGACGGATGAGGAGGTGGCGCACGGCTTCAACGTGGCGCGCGAGCATTCGCGCTCGGTGATCGTCGAGACCTTCCTCGAGGGCGACGATCATCGCCTCCTGGTGGTGAACGGCGAGCTGGTGGCGGCGACCCGCCGCACGCCCGGACACGTGGTCGGCGACGGCGAGCGCGCGATCGCCGAGCTGATCGAGGCGGTCAACCAGGATCCGCGCCGCGGCATCGGCCACGAGAAGGTGCTCACCCGGCTCGAGCTCGACGCCCAGGCGCACAAGATGCTGGAGAAGGCCGGGCTCACACCCGCATCGGTGCCGGAGCGCGGCCAGGTGGTGTACCTGCGCTCCACCGCCAATCTCTCCACCGGCGGCACCGCCACCGATGTCACCGACGTGATCCACCCCGACAACCGCGAGATGGCCGAGCGCGCCGTGCGCGCCATCGGCCTCGACGTCGGCGGCGTCGACTTCCTGTCGAAGAACATCACCGAGAGCTACCGCAAGATCGGCGGCGGCATCTGCGAGGTGAACGCGGCGCCCGGCTTCCGCATGCACGTGGCGCCGAGCGAGGGCACGCCGCGCGACGTCGCCGCCCCGGTGATCGACATGCTGTTCCCGGCCGGCGCGGCCGCGCGCGTGCCGATCGCCGCGATCACCGGCACCAACGGCAAGACCACGACCGCGCGCATGCTGGCGCACGTCGCCAAGATGGCCGGCTACACCCCGGGGCTCACCACCACCGACGGCGTGTACATCGACGGCCAGCGCACCGTGTCCGGCGACATGACGGGACCGGTGTCGGCGCGCATGGTGCTGGCGGACCCGCAGATCGACCTCGCGGTGCTCGAGACGGCGCGCGGCGGGCTGCTGCGCGCGGGCATGGGAGTCAACGAGGTGAACGTCGGCGCGGTCCTCAACGTGCAGGCCGATCACCTGGGGCTCAAGGGCATCGACACGCTCGAGCAGCTCGCCGAGGTCAAGCGCATCGTGGTCGAGGTGGCGACCGACTGCGCGGTGCTGAATGCCGACGATCCGCTGGTCATGAAGATGTCGGGTTACACCGAGGCGAAGCACATCTGCTACGTCACCATGAACCCGCAGCACACGCTGGTGCGCGAGCACATCCGCGCCGGCGCACGCGCCTGCGCGCTGGAGGCCGGCGTCAACGGTCACATGATCACGCTCTACGACCGCGGCGGGCACATTCCGCTGCTCTGGACCCATCTGATTCCCGCCACCCTCGAGGGGCGCGCCACCCACAACGTACAGAACGCCATGTTCGCGGCGGCCATGGCCTTCTCGCTCGGCATGAAGCTCGATGCCATCCGCCAGGGGTTGCGCACCTTCGACTCGACTTTCTTCCAGGCGCCGGGCCGCATGAACGTATTCAACGAGCACCCCTTCAAGGTGCTGTTCGACTACGGCCACAACGCGCACGCCGTGGCCGTGATGGCCGACCTCGCGCAGCGGCTCGACGTCGCCGGAAGGCGCATCGTGGTACTCGCCGGTCCCGGCGACCGGCGCGACGAGGACCTGATCGCCATCGCGCGCGCCGCCGCCGGGCGCTTCGATCACTACATCTGCCGCCGCGACGACGGCCTGCGCGACCGGGGGCCGGAGGAAGTGCCGCGCATCCAGGCGCAGGCGCTGCGCGCGGCCGGAGTGCCCGAGTCGGCGATCTCGATCATCCCCGACGAGCAGCAGGCGGTCGAAGCGGCGCTCAACATGGGTCAGCCGGGCGATCTGGTGCTGATCTTCGCCGACGCGCTCACGCGCTCGTGGAAGCAGATCACCAAATTCAAGCCGGCGGGAGCCGCCGCGCGTGCCGCGCAGCCGCAGTCGCGGCCGCCGCCAGCCGATGCGCGCCGCGGCGTTGAGGACGGTGGCTTCGCCGGCGCCTTCGGCGCCGACGGGGGCCGCGGCAGCGATGCCGGGGCGCCGGCGCCGACCCTCGAAGGCCTGATCCGCGACGAGCGCGGCGTGCGCTTCGCTCCGGAGGCCGACGACTGAACTCCCCGGCCGCGCTGCCCTTCGACGCCTCGCGGCGTCTCATCGGCGCGAATCTGTTCTTCGCGTCCGGGGGCGCGCAGCTCGAGACCGTCGGCCTCGAGCCCGACGGGGCGCTGCTCGAGGCGTGGCGCCGGCGCGTGCTGCGGGCGCGCGCGCGGCTCGGCTGGCAGTTGCCGGAGCTCGTCGCGCGCCGCCACGCCGGCGGCGCCTCGCTCGCGCTCGCCGCCCCCCTCGATCAGCTCTACACCGCCACCGAGGTCAACGAGTGGGCGCTGTGCGCGGCGCTCGTGGCAGGCGATGCGGCGCGCTGGGCCCACCTCGAGGCGGCGCTCGCGGCGGCGGCACTCGAGGAGGCCGCCGACCCGGCGACGGTGATCCCGCCGGTGCTGGAAGAGCGCGCGGCGCTCGAGCGCCTGGCGCGTCTCGCCGCGCGCGAAGCGCGCCCCGATCTCATGCGCCTCATCGAAGCCGCCGCCGCGCACGCACTGCCCTACGTGCTCGACGACACGCTGCTGACGCTCGGTGCCGGCGCCGGCGGGCGCGACTTCGGCCTCGACGCACTGCCCGCGCCGCAGAGCGTCGACTGGGGCGCACTCGGCGACGTGCCGACCGCGCTGGTCACGGGCTCCAACGGCAAGACCACCTCGGTGCGGCTGCTCGCGGCCTGCGCCGCGGAGCACGGCCGCACGGCGGCCTACTGCTGCACCGACGGCGTATTCCTCGGCGGCACGCTGCTCGAGAGCGGCGATTACTCAGGACCGCTGGGTGCGCGGCGCGTGCTGCGCGAGCGGCGCGCGCAGTGCGCCATCGTCGAGACCGCGCGCGGCGGGATCCTGCGGCGCGGCATCGCCGTCGCGCACGCGCACGTCGCGCTCGTCACCAACGTGAGCCCGGATCACTTCGGCGAGTACGGCATCGACGACCTCGACGGCCTGGCCGACACCAAGCTCGCGGTGGCCGGAGTGCTCGGCTCCGGGGGGCTGCTGGTACTGAATGCCGACGACGCACGCCTGGTGGCGCGGGCGCCGCAGCTGACGCGGCGCTTCGGCCGCATGCCTGCGCTCGGCTGGTTCGCGCTCGATGCGGACGCGCCGCTGCTCGGCGCGCATCGCGGCCGCGGCGGCGCGACCTGCGGGGTGCGGCACGGACGGCTGCTGCTCGGCTTCGCCGGCGGCGAGCACGACCTCGGCGCGGTCCGCGACCTGCCGCTCACGGTGGGCGGCAGCGCCACCTACAACGTCGCCAACCTCGCGGGCGCGGCGCTCGCGGCCGCCGGGCTCGGTGTGGCGCCCGCCGCCATCGCCGCGGTGTACGCGCGCTTCGGCGCGCGCGCCGCGGATAACTTCGGGCGCCTGATGCGCTTCGAGCGCGACGGCGTGCAGATCCTCGTCGACTACGCGCACAACGTCGAGGGCCTGCGGGGCCTGCTCACCGTGGCCGCGCAGCTGCGTGCGCCCGGCGGGCGCCTCGGGACGCTGCTCGGCCACGCCGGCAACCGCCAGGACGCCGAGATCGAGGCGCTGGCGCGCGTGGCCGCGCAATTCCAGCCGGCGCTGGTCGTCGTCAAGGAGAACGAGGCGCACCTGCGCGGCCGCCCGCCCGGGGAGATCCCGCGCATCCTGCACGCGGCGCTGCGCGCCGCGGGGCTCCCGGAGGCGGCGCTGCCGATCCGCGCGAGCGAGCTCGAGGCGGTGCAATGCGCGCTCGCCTGGGCGCGCCGCGGCGACGTGCTGGCTTTACCGGTGCATTCGGCGGCCGCGCGCGCCGCGGTCGTCGAGCTCCTCGGCGGCGGTGC
>Ga0335085_10018281_pt1 | contig 10078 bp, 11 predicted proteins | sample Lox_Sample_45_FD_206712 | JGI IMG/M metagenome (GOLD analysis project Ga0335085, IMG submission 206712) | Soil microbial communities from Loxahatchee National Wildlife Refuge, Florida, United States - Lox_Sample_4.5 | ecosystem: Environmental > Terrestrial > Soil > Wetlands | place: USA... | reverse complement strand
TGTTCAATCAGCCGCCGCTCGCGGAGCGGCAACGCACGATCGCCCTTGATCTGCCTGGGCATGGCGGTTCGACCAAAACGATCAGTCCGGCCGATGACGCGGACGGTCTTGCCGCAGAGATCGCCGCGGCGCTGGATGCACTCGGGATCCAGCGCGCCCATCTGATCGGCCACTCGATGGGCGGAGCAATCGCGGCCACGTTCGCCATAGCCTAGCCGCCCGCGACGCCAACGTAGATGTCCTGCGCCACCGGGCGGTCCCAGCCGGTGAGGAATCCGCCGGTCGAACCGGTGAAGCCAGGCGCGCCGGCATTGCCGTCGACCGGGGCAAAGCTGCCAATGTCACGGAACCACACGCCCTCGGCGGCGAGGATCTATATTGAAAACCCGCTGCTTCGGGCAGGTAAGGAAAGATTGCCTCCCGAGAGCTGGGCACTTTAAGCGAGCTCGCCATATAAAATCCAGATAGTTTGCCGGCAGGTGAATATAGGCACCGCGTAGCCAAGATTAGGTATATATGCCGATTTTACTCTTGGCCTTCCGATTACTACGGAATTCCTATGTTCGAAGGAACAAATTCACGCGTGAAAACGGTTGCGTCATGTCGGACGTAATCAAGAGCAATCAATGCGTGTCTATTACAAAAAGTCGGCACCGGACCTGGCCTACTCCTGGTCGCGCAACGCAATCGGCGAACCCGATACGCTGCTGAACGCTGTTGAGCACGCGGCGAACGGAATCGGCGAATTCCTGTACGTCGTTATGGGGCCGATTTTTTGGCTGGCGATCCTCTTGGCTCTTATCGGAGCGTCCGGCGCTCTCTGACCTCACGGGAGAAGTATGTGTTTCGATCTTGTCGATATTGCCATTCCGACTGCGGCTCAAGCTGCCGCCGAGTCGCTCGGCCTTCGGGTGATCCGTAATATCACCAGTGGCACCTGGATTCGGCGCATCCCGCGAGACGAAGCCGAGATCGCCGTCGAATGCCTCCGCGATTGGGGGTTTGCGGCACGCATCGTCGACAACGAGCCGCGGGACGATCCTCCGGCCAGTCCCGGTGTCCGGCGTGCGGCCTAGCCTGTTGTCTTTTCCAAGGTTGTTGTTCGATGAGTAAAAAGAATAGCCGTGCCTGGTTTACCTGCCCGCAATGGCAGACCCTGGTCGCGTGCCATTACCCTAATGACGATGCAGCCGCGGACGCACTCCACACGAGCCCAAAGGTTCTGGCAAAGCTGCGTTCGGAAACGCCGGTGGCAAAGTCTACTTTGTTAAAGGCGCTAAGGCGGAGTAAGCCCAAGCATCTGGGCAGCGTGGCGGCTTCGACACTGATCGTCGACATTCGTCGGCGCTAACACCCGGATGCTCAACGCAAATCAGATAGCGACGAGCGGCCTTGAGTCGCCGGCGTACCGTGTTGGGCGCGCCGACGATCAGTATTGGGGAACATCTCATTTCGTCGGCCTGCCGCACGACGCCGGCGGTTCAGCCTGGTCGACAGCTACAGAATACGGCTGGACCGAGAGCCCTCTGACCGAAATCTTCTTTCTGGTCGCAACGGCCATCGCCGTGCCCGTCTGGATCATTCGTCTCGCAAGGCACTTCAAACGCTCGAAATCGTCACGAACTGATCGCTTCGCCCGTCGTAATCCGGCCGCCGCGAGCGAGATTGGGACGGAGCCGCTTTTGACCAAGAAACAATAGGATCGGCGAAGCGATAAATATAGACGAGGACGTTCCCACCACGATGCCGAAGATGATCGCGAGTGCGAAGCCCCGTAGAACTTCTCCCCCGATCAGCGCCAACGGCAGGATCGACAGCAAGACGGTCAACGAGGTCGCTACCGTTCTACCTAAGGTCTGATTGATGCTGAGGTCGATCAGCTCACGCAGCGGCATTGTTGCATATTTTCGCAGATTTTCGCGAATGCGATCGTACACCACGACCTTATCGGTCACGGAATAGCCGATCAGGATCAGCAGTGCTGCGACCGCGTTGAGGTCAAATTGAAGACGGGTCACGGCGAAAAAGCCCACCGTCTTGGTCACGTCGAGGATCAGCGTGGCGACGACGCCAACACCAAACTGCCAGTCAAATCGAAACCAGATGTAGACCAGCACTGCGACTAAGGCGAGCGCGGTCGCCAGCAACCCGTCGCGGAATAGTTCTTCGCTTACCTTCGCACCGACCACCTCAAACCCACGCAACTGCGTTCCCGGAAGGGCGTTGGCCAGTTGGTCCTGTAGCCGGCGATGAGCATCGGACGGTTGCGACCGCGCGTCAAACCGCACTAATACTTCGTCTGCCGAACCAAACTGCTGCACGCGGACATCGCCGAAACCAAGCGGTTCAAGCGCTTTGCGGATGGCGTCGGGTGCCATCGGGGACGGCGTGCGCAACTGAGCCGAAATCCCGCCGCGGAAATCAACGCCCAGATTGAGCCCCGGGTAAAAGAACAGGACCGCCGACGCGGTGCTGAGGATTGCGGAGACGATCACTCCGGCGAAGCGCCCCCGCATGAATTTGATTTTCGTGTTGTCCGGAACGAGCCGAAGTAGACGCATATAAGGCCTCGGTTAGCGGCATCAAAACGTGACAGGCGGCCAATATGGAATGGTTTCATATAAATATTCGAGACTAAGAAATTCGATCTATAATATAAAAAATCATATAGGAACCCAGGTAACAGGCCGTTTCTTGGCAGAAAATCAGAAACGAAACGATTTTCTTATCCTGGGCCCGGTCCAATCCATCTGGAATTTTTATTTGGGAAGGTCCTTATATCCGAACGCTGTGAACAGAGCAGTGGCACCGCGATGAGCAATTTTTCCCTCAAGCCCATATCGTTGAACGATCATTTCGATATTGGCCAAAATCAATGTGGGCGTTGGGGCGCTCGGGATCGCAGCGGGACGAAAGGCGGCACCTTCTTCACCTGCGAGGAGGCAATGCGTTTCGCACGCTCTGAGGCTGGTGCGCAGGGGCATATTCATTTGTCGGCGGCGGGGGAGAGTAACGGTCGGTGCAGAGCCTCCGATCCTTCAAACGAAGGGGGCGTATCATGATCCAGCGGCCGTTACCGCCCTCGACTTCCCCGGCACCTATCAAATTCGTTATGGAGGGTCACAGCAACTGCGGCTGGACCGTTGAGGGCGATACTCACCCCTGTCCCGGCTGGTTCTCCGATCTCTCCGCTGCTGTCGACGCCGCGCGATGCGCTTGCAACGCCGCACCCGCGACTATCGAGATCTGGCATGACGGCCTCTATATCTGCATGTTTCAGCAGCAGGAAGGTTGGCCGGACCGGGGCTCTTCTCCCGATAGAGCTTGTTCCTCTCCCCGTACGGAGGCGCGAACGCGCCGATTGGCAGCGTTCCTATCGCAATTCGTCAGCCTGCCGTTTCGTCATCGAGCAGTTTAGGCTGTGATGCCAAGCTCCCGACGGGACCCGGCCGACGAGGACTTAGCCCCCCCCCCCCCCCCGAGAGCGGGTGCTCAATGAAAAGCCGCTCCGATCTTGGTCGTCCAGCAGGGGCGCGCTCCCGGCGTTTTGATTTGCTGCGCCGCTTTGACAACCGGTGCGCGATCATCGATCGCAAGCGGGATAACGAGATCATTGTCTTTTGTGCGAGTGAGGAAGAAGCGTTGCCAATCCTTGCCGCTCTTAATGACGAGGTAAAATGGCGGCGCGCTAAGAAGCCAACGCCGGCTCGGTCTGCCCCGGGAGAACTGATCAGCACGATCCCGGGCAAAATCGTCCCAGGAAAGGGCTCAAGCCCGCCCACCGCTGATGTGGATCAAATCCGCAACCGGAAATCTTAGGCAGCATTTGCGTCGGGTCTGAATTTAGCGGCACGGGATGATGTCGTCTTGGCTTCTTTAAGCGGGCGCTCGCCGTCAAGGGCTCGATATTGGTGCCAGTTGCGCGAACGATGAGCCATTCTTTCGTGGCGGGGATTGTGCCGGGCGACCAGCGGTCGTCAAGGCCGCAAGTCGCCTTCGGCGATGGCCCGCAGGGCCAGCCTTGACAACCGTCGGCTCGTCCCGGCGATGCTGCTCGCCGTCAAGAGAATGACGAAGACTGCCTTGTATCCGGATGCGCCGCTCCGCCGGGTTCATGCTTCTTTTCGCGCTCGGCAAGCGCCGGCAGCAGGATGGGCTCGGACAGGAGAGGCGACGCATTCTACCCCACGGGCTCAGTCGGCCGAAACTTCCTCCTCGGCCAGGCTGGTGACGCCATCAACGCGCTGCTCGCCGCCGCCGGGCATAATCTGCACTGACCAACGGAGAATCGGACGCCTTCACCGAGGCGGCCACACACAGGCTTCTTCTGCAAGTTCTCCAATAGCGAGCCTGAGCGCCCGCTCTGCGATCCGGTAGCAGACCGTCGCCGTAACCCAACGCAGTAGGTGAGACGCGCCGAAAGCCGCCTCGAAGCGTGCGCTGTCCGCACCTGCGGTTGACCCGGACCCACCCTCAGTTGGGAGTTGGGCCCGACTTATTGTCAGTGCGACACACCGCTGCTCGTGTTCTAACATCTGTAGATCGTGAAATGACCAAAACGTCGATACTCAAAGAGAACGTTTCTAGACCCATGGAAAGCGGGCGCGTTTCGTTTGGCTCTGCTGTCTGATGATCCAACGCTCCGGACGTAGAACGACGAGGGAGGCGAATAAATGGCAAAAAATAAACATCGTGGCGCCGGCGGCGAAGTCCTTGAAGCGGCGAGAGAAGGAAGGAATGTCGAACAGTATTGGACATCGTCCGGCCGATCGAAGCCCCACAAGCCACCGAAGAATTACAAATATGTGGAGGAGCTGACTTACCTACAGATCGAACTGATCAAGCTGCAGGAGTGGATAAAGCATAACCGTCTCAAGATGTGCGTCATTTTTGAGGGGCGGGACGCGGCGGGCAAGGGGGGCGTTATCAAACGTATTACTGACCCCCTCAACCCACGGATTTGCCGTGTCGTCGCTCTCGCCACCCCGACTGAGAAGGAGCGCGGACAGTGGTATTTTCAGCGCTATGTGGCCGAATTGCCCTCCGCAGGCGAGATCGTCCTATTCGACCGCAGCTGGTACAACCGCGCAGGTGTCGAGCACGTCATGGGCTTCTGTACTGAAGGGGAGTATCAGGAATTTCTCCGCGCCTGTCCGCTTTTTGAGGAGATGTTGATCCGCTCGGGCATCATCCTGGTGAAATACTGGTTCTCGGTGAACGATGAAGAGCAGGAAGCCCGCTTTCACGACCGCATGCACAATCCAATTAAGCGCTGGAAGCTCAGCAGCATGGACGTCGCGTCACGTGAGCATTGGGTCGACTACTCGCGGGCGAAGGACCGGATGTTCGCCGCGACCGACACGAAGCTTAGCCCCTGGCATGTCGTGAACTCGGATGACAAGAAGCGAGCGCGGCTCAACTGCGTCGCTCACCTGTTGTCGCTGGTTCCCTATCACGATTTAAGTCCTGTCGAGATACCGCTGCCTTCGCGCCAACCGGATGCCGGTTACAAGCGTCCGAAGCTAACGGCGCAGCGCTTTGTGCCTGACCTGTATTGACCAAGGTGCCCGAGTTGCGTCACGAGAAGGGCAGGACCGGGCCGATGGCCAGACGATGCCTCAATGATCGCAACGAGGCATTTTTGACCAGTTCCCAGCGCTTCGGGTGAACGGCTGGTCTCCGATCACTTTACGGCCGTTACCGTGCCCATCGGGAGCGAGCAGGATGCGCCGATAGCCGTCGCTCCTCCATTGCCCAGCCGAACTCACTTTCCCGGCCACGAGGGCGAACATTTGGTATGCTCATAGCTTGAGTATCGCTGTTTACGCACCGACAAGAGGGTCGAAGACATTCATTTGTAGGGGGCCGATGGCCTCACGACCGCTCGTTGGAGGTGACAGTGACTTCATCGAGCAGCGTGTAGCGATAAACCACTACCGATCCTGCCCAAGCCACGACGAACAAGCTGATGACGGCAAACCCAAGCAGATTGAAATTGTCGTTCAGCGCGCTGACACCGTCCCAAAAGGTGCCCCCTAACCCGAGCTGATCGCCCAGCAAACCAAGCGTCTCGATGCCGCCAATCAGGATTGCAACGACCACCGACACAAAGGTGATCGTCAGGTTGTAGTAGAGTTTCCGAATCGGTTTGATGAACGCCCAACCATAAACCCCAATCATCAAAATGCCGTCGGTCGTGTCGATCAGAGACATGCCTGCCGCGAACAGCGCGGGAAACACCATGATGGACCAGACTGACACACCCTTCGCCCCCTCGGTCGCGGCGATACCGATCAACGCGACCTCGGTTGCCGTCTCAAAGCCGAGGCCGAACAGAAAGCCGAGGGGGTACATATGCCAACTTTTCGTAATCATGCGAAAGAACGGGCGGAACAGTCGCGAAAGCACGCCTCGGCTGTTCAGCAGGCGCTCGAAATCCTCTTCGATGTAACGGCCACCTTGACGGACATGCCGGAATACCTGCCAGACGCCGCGCAGTATAACGACGTTGGCCATGGCGATCGCAAATAGAAACAATGCTGACGCACTGGTGCCGATGACACCACCGGCGCCCTTCAATTGGCCGAACGATCCAGAAAGCGTGGTTGCTGCAGCGGCGACCCCAGCGACGGCGAGCACGACGACGGTCGAATGACCCAGTGCAAAATAAAACCCGATTCCAGCGGGCCTCTTGCCTTCCTGCATCAGTTTGCGCGTCACGTTGTCGATCGCCGCGATGTGATCGGCATCTACCGCATGGCGCAGCCCGAACCCGTAGGCCAGCAGGGCAGTCCCGAGAAGGACCGGTCGGGGGTGAAACACCAGGATTGCCCAACCCCACGCGGCGAAATTCGAAGCGGCCAGCAACGCATAGATACCGATGATCGAGCGACGAAATTCGGGTCCTTGAAGGGATGTATAGCGAAGTAAAGCGAGCACCCGGTCTGCCTCCGATCCTGCCAGGGCAGACACGTCATGAACCGCACCAGGCGACCCATGCACATCGAGGCACCCCGCCCGATGCGCTGCTCCGACGTTCACCGCAGCCCAATACTGCGGCCGGATGGCAGGTCTCCTGGCTCGCGGGTCGTTGTCTCGCGCCGGCCTTCCCAAGGGCCCCGACCGGCCTCCAGTGGCTTTGATGGCGCGCGGCTCGCCGCTTACAGTTGCGGGGGCAGCCGCAGCTTTGGGCCGAAGCCCTCACCGCGTTCCCTTTTGATCCCCGAGGGGAACCATCGCTTAGATTGTGCGAACAAAGCCTGCTGAGCGTCAAGCATTCGCCGTTGCAAAATCCGGCTGGGGGCTATTGTGCCGCCGATCTGTGCGGCACGAAGGTGCGCCCGGCTCATCTCAACGACACCGCACATTCCCGGCACCGATCTAAAACGCTTCGTCAAGGAGGCGCACCTGAAGGGCCTTGCTGGGGCATCTACTCGCCTCGGTCTGACCGCGCGGAGTCACTTTCCGGTGGCACCGCGCACGGGGAAGTTTACGCCCATGGTTTCGCCGCCGGCAAACCGCAACGTCACCGGCACGGATTGCCCGGGCCGCAGCGCCGCCGCCGGCGACATGCACATCAGGTGATAGCCGCCGGGGGCGAAACGCAACGTGCCGTGCGCGGGAACGGCGACCTTAGGCACCATGATCATCTGTTCCACGCCGTTCTTCGTGACGCTCTGATGCAGCATCAGCGAGGCGCAATCGGGCGAGTTCGCGCCGACCAGCATTTCCGGCGCCGCGGCCGAGTTCGAAAGCGTGAAGTACCCGGCCGCGGGGATTGTCGGTGTGATGAAGCGAAACCATTGTTGGCTCAACGACACCCCCTGCGGTGCCCCCGCCTGCGCGGTCGCACTCGCCGAGAGCGCCGCCATTGCGAAAATGACCAGGGCGATGCTGCGGGTGCGCCTTGCGACCGGTCCAGCTTTTAGAGAGTTGCGCAAGAGCTGCTCCTTTCTCGTCGGTTTCGACGGTTGCGTCCTCATGCTGTCCTGAGCGCTGCAATCACTACCAGCGCGGCTATGCTCATCATCGACGGCGGGGTCCGCTGACAATGCCGCCGATAGCCTTGTGTCAGGGCGATAGGCGCTTGGGTTTACTACTCGTTCCCAAGGGCCGGTTTGCGAAAGCTCCTAACCGAGAAGCTTCCGCAACTGTGCCGTCATTATCTCCGGCGTATCGCCGGGGCCGAAGGTCGCAGTGAACCGACCCTGCGGGTCCATAATGTAGATGACGGCGCTGTGATCCATGTCGTAGCTGCCGCCCACGGTCCTGTGCTTTGCGTAATAGACGTGATAGTCCTTCGCTGCCGCCGCGACTTCCTGCGGTGTACCGGTCAATCCGGTGATCGGTCCGCCGAAGCTGTGGACATAGGATTTCAGCACCGCGGGCGTATCGCGCTCGGGGTCGACGCTGATGAAGACGATACCGACTTCCTTTTCCTTCGCCCCAAGTTGGTCGAGCGCGAGCGAAAGATCGTTGAGGACCGTTGGACAGATATCGGGGCAGTGGGTATAGCCGAAGAACACGAGATGCCATTTGCCCTTGAGCTGCGCGTCGGTAAACGGTCTGCCGTTATCATCCACCAGCGTGAACTTGCCACTGATCTGTCCTCTCAGCGAAGCAGTGGGGTCCCTATTCGTCTCATGGCGCGAGGCGAGACCGACCAGCACGCAGGAGATCAGTATCAGGGTTCCAATCAGCCCGAACGCGACGACGAGGCCCGGGTGTGGCCTCCTCGTTCCGCCTTGAACTCGGGTCGAGCGAGTCATCGGACGAACGCCTAATGATGCATCGGCATATTCATCCCCGGCATGTTCATGCCGCCGCTGTGGTTCCCCGGCCCCATTGAGCCGACCTTCTCCACCGTTACCGTGACGTTTTCCGAGCCCGCCTTAGCGAAGGTCAGCGTGAGAGGAAAGGTTTGGCCTTGCTTGAGCGGCTGCGTCAGCCCCATCAGCATGATGTGGTAGCCGCCGGGTTTGAGCGTCACCGGCTGGCCCGCCGGCACGTCGATCCCCTCGACCTGGCGCATCTTCATGACGCCGTTATCCATGGTCATGGAATGAATCTCGGCGGTTTTAGCAACCGGAGTTGACGCGCCGGTCAGACGATCCCCGGTCGGCGATTGCAGCGTCACGTAAGCGGCGCCGGTATGCGTTCCGGCGGGCGTCGCCCGCGCCCAGGCTTCCTTGATTTCTACCGAGTTTCCTTGGGCAAACGCGCCGACCGCGAAAGACATGCTGGTCAGGAATCCTAGTAGAACAAGTAGCTTCGATCGCATTGTTTCCTCCTTTCGTCACATCTTCACATTGCCATGTTTGCCGGCGGCCAGGTGCCGAGCACCGAGACGACGGCGAGGATCGTGACGCCGATCGCCTGCTCGGCGAATACCGACCGGGCGAGGACGCGCAACGTCGCAATTGTTGGCTCCGGGCCGCGCAGCCGCGGCACAAGGCGAAGTCGGTTGACCAGCGCCAGCCCGATCATCGCGAGAAACAGGGCGATCTTGACCGCCAGCAATCGGCCGTAGGGCGTCGTCGCGAAGGCGCCGAAACTGCTCACCAGCATCACGCTGTTAACGGACCCGGTGATCGCCAGCAGCGCCACGGCGACGTAGCCGATCTGCGAGAAATGCGGCAGCGCAATAAGGGCGAGCGGCACGTAGGCGCCATCGCGCCGTGTGGCGCGGTAGAGCAGGACACCGAGCGGCACGAGTCCGCCAAGCCACAGCCCGCCAGCTATCAAATGCGTCATTTGATTGATTTCATGCGTGGGGCCGCCGCCCATATCCATCGCCGCATGGCCGGTGAGGCCGAGGCTCGCCAGCAGTAACAGCGCGGCCAGCGTTACCGCACCGTTCCGCCAGCGTCTCCGGGGCAGCGCCGCAATCACGAGCAAGGCGACCGCAAAACCCAGATGCCAGCACCAAACGTGACCGAATTCCGTGTCAAGCAGCACGGCGCGCCAGGTGGCCGGATCGAACGCCAGCGCGCCCGATCCGGTCATCTCGGCGGTAATGAACGGGATGATCGCCAGCGCCGACAGCAGCGATATGACGGCGGCAACTAAACCCGCACGG
>Ga0335085_10018280_pt1 | contig 10078 bp, 12 predicted proteins | sample Lox_Sample_45_FD_206712 | JGI IMG/M metagenome (GOLD analysis project Ga0335085, IMG submission 206712) | Soil microbial communities from Loxahatchee National Wildlife Refuge, Florida, United States - Lox_Sample_4.5 | ecosystem: Environmental > Terrestrial > Soil > Wetlands | place: USA... | reverse complement strand
GGTTGACCTTGGCGAGGATCCCGCCGTCGACCGAGCTCTGCGTCTGGTTGACCGGCCCGGCTGGCGTACTCGCGACCGCGGTCAGCGTGTTCGCCTGGTTGAAGGTGGCGAGGTTCGGCCCGGTCGATGTCCCGAAGAACCCGTTGCTCTGGTTCTGCTCGATGTCGAGCGATACGTTCGCGCCGAGGTTCAGCGCGTTCTGCCGCTGCGTGATCGAGCCGGTGCCCTTCACGTTCGACGTCAACGTCTGTGTCTGATTCAACCGTCCGGCAACGCAGCTGCCGCCCGATGCGGCCGACGCGTTCTGCACGGTGTTTCCGCCATGTGCCGAGTCCTGAACGACCTTGACCGCCTGGTGGCCCTCCATCTTCACTGTCACGTTCGAGCCGCCCGCGGTCGTGGACGCAGTTCCGTTGACGGTCTGCAGCACACACGCCCTGTTCCAGTTCGAAGCACCGGTCGCGCGCTGTCTGATATCGACGCCGAGCACCGCCGCCTGCGTGAGCCCGGAGACGTTGGCCGTCTCCACGACGATGGCCTGGTTGTTGGAACTCGAGCTGGACTGGACGATCAGGCACGCCTGGACCACGCTCGAGGCGCCCGAGGTGATGATGCACTTCGCGGTGTTGGTCCCGGCCGTGGCCGTGGCGAACTGGATCACCGAGCACTTCCTTGTCGCGCACCTGAAGGTGTTCCTGCCGCCGGGCTTGGCGACCTGCACGACCGTGTGGCGCGTCGAGGTGCAGGTCCAGCCCTTCCCGGGGCAGCGTGCGCCAGCGTAGTTTTTGGCACCGCGCTGGATCACGACCCCCTTCTGCGAGATGCCCAGCGATCGCAGGTAGTGCTTGACCGCTGCATTGGTCGAGAGTCGTATCGTGTGTTTGGCCGGAGTGGGCGCAGCGCCGACGGACGAGGCCAGCACCCCAACGGCGGCCACCGCCCCGACGAGACCCAAGAGGCGCTTGAGCGTCATGAGATCCCTCCTTCTCTCCCCCGATGAAGCCGGCATGCGCTCGCGCTTGCCGCAGTGAGAGGAACGCTACGAAATAGAAACCGATCTGTCTAGCTCCCACGCGTTACGACGCCTGAACGCCGCCAGGCGCACACTGCCCCGAAACGTGCGCGCGCTGGGCTGGGTCTCCTTCGCGAACGACGTGGCGAGCGAGCTCGCCTACCCGGTCGTGCCTCTGTTTCTCACGGTGACGCTCGGAGCGCCGGTCACGGCGGTCGGCCTGATCGAGGGGATCGCGGAGGGGATCTCGGTCGGCCTGCGTGGGCTGTCGGGATGGCTTTCCGACCGTTGGGGCGAGCGGCGGCTGCCGTGGATCGGGGGCGGCTATGCGGGCTCGACCGGCGGGCGCGTGATCGTCGCTGCGGCTCCTGCGTGGGGCTGGGTGCTCCTGGGCCGGGTCGTCGACCGCCTCGGCAAGGGCGCGAGGACGCCTCCGCGCGACGCGCTGATCCGTGACTCCACCGAGCCGCGGCTGCTCGGAGCGGCGTTCGGCTACCACCGCGCGCTTGACACGGCCGGCGCCGTGGTCGGGCCACTCGCGGCGGTCGTGCTGCTCGCCGTCGGCCTCTCGTTCCGGCAGGTGCTCTGGGTCGCGGTCGTGCCGGGGGTGTTCGCGCTCTTCCTGCTGCGGGCCGTGCGCGAGGTCCGCCCGGCGGAGACGAGCGCGGCAATCCACGTCGAGCACGGGCCGCTGCCGCGCCCGTTCTGGGGCGTGCTCGCGATCTGGGTCGTGTTCTCGCTCGGGAACTCGAGCGACGTCTTCCTGCTCCTTCGGTCGAAGGAGCTCGGTCTCGGCGCGACGCTCGTGGTGCTCGCGTACGCGCTCTACAACCTCGTCTACGCGGGGCTCTCCTGGCCGCTCGGCGCGCTGTCGGACCGCCACCGCCGCGAGAGCGTCCTGGCGGGGGGCCTGCTCGTCTTCGCCCTCGTCTACCTCGGCTTTGCCGTCGCGTCCGCGTCGTGGGCCGTGTGGCCGCTGTTCGCGCTCTACGGCGCGTACGTCGCATCGACGGAGGGAGTGGCCAAGGCCTGGGTCGCCGACCGCGTCCCCGGCCGCGCCATCGGCACCGCGTTCGGGATCTTCTCCGCGGCGACAGGCGCCGCGCTGCTCGTGGCAAGCGTCGTGGCCGGGCTGCTCTGGTCGCACGTCTCGCCGGCCGCGCCGTTCGTGCTCGGCGCCGTCTCGGCGGGCCTGGCCCTGCTGCTCCTTCTCGTCAGCTCTGCCAGAACGGGTCTCGCGTCCAGGCGGCGAGCCGCTCGACGGCCTCGTCGAGCTGCTGCGCCGTGAGCGGGAACGGCTCGGCGTAGGGAACCCACTCCACCTTGCGCGCGGGCGGTCGCCCGGCGGCTGCGTCCATCAGGTAGCGGACGGTGAGCGCGTGGCCGACGACCAGGATCAGCGGCTCCGGCCGCGCCAGGATCGTCCGGTACGCCTCGACGTAGCGGCGGATCACGTCCGCCCGGCTCTCGCCGCCGCCAGGGGGCCGGTCGTCGGGCCCGTGCGAGCGAGCCCAGGCGCGGTAGTCGTCGATCGGCTGGCCCTCGAACCCGCCGACGCGGATGTCATTCAGCCCAGGAAGGACGACCCGCGGCACGTCGCGGCCGTCGAGCGCGAGATCCGCCGTCTCCTGCACGCGCTCGAACTCACTGACCGCGCAGAGGTCGATCGCGGTGTCGGCCAAGAGGGCGCCGAGGTGCCGTGCCTCGGCACGGCCGGCTTCCGTCAGCGGGCACGGGGCAGCGGGGTTGCCGTTCGTGAGCTTCGCGAACGAGAGCTCGCTCTCGCCGTGCCGGGCCAGGATCGCGCGTTCCACGCCCGTCATTCTCCCGGGCTACCCTTTGGGCCGCGCGGGCGTAGCTCAGTGGTAGAGCCCCAGCCTTCCAAGCTGGTTACGCGGGTTCGATCCCCGCCGCCCGCTCTTCGGGCCGCGCGCGGTCCGCACGTCCGACCGCTCCGCGATGCTGGCCGAGTGATTCCGGAGCGTCTCGTTCGCTTTCGGCTGCGGACGGTCCTGTCACTGCTGGCGACGATCATCGCGGTCGCGATCGTCCTCGAGGTGATCTGGATTGCCCGCCACGTGCTGGCGTGGGTGCTGATCTCGCTGTTCCTCGCACTCGCCCTGAACCCGGCGGTCGGCTGGCTCCAGCGGCACGGCCTCCGGCGACGGGTGGCCGCGGCGGCAGTCGCCTACCTGCTGACGATGGCCTTCTTCGTGCTGATCGGCTTTCTCTTCGTGCCCACGCTCGTGAGCCAGGTCAACGACTTCGTCCACAAGGTGCCCGACTACGTCCAGGACATCACGCACGGCCGGGGCCGGCTCGGGTTCCTCGAGACGAGGTACCACCTGCAGGAGCGGATCCGCCACGCGATCAGCCACGGCGGCGCGACGAAGGTGCTCGGGTTCTCCGGGGTGGCGATCTCGGTGGCGAAGGGGATCATCACGATCGTCGTCGCGTCGATCACGATCGCCTTCATGACCTTCTTCATGCTCCTCGAAGGCCCGGACTGGGTCGAGCGCTTCTACTCCGTGCTGCCCGAGGAGTCGCAGGAGCGCTGGCGCAGGGTCGGCGACGAGATCTACCGGACGGTCGGGGGCTACGTGACGGGCAACCTGCTGATCAGCTTCATCGCCGGGGCGCTGACCACGGTCGTGCTGATCGTCCTCGGCGTGCCCTATGCGGTCGCTCTCGGGCTGATCGTCGCGATCCTCGACCTGATCCCGCTGGCCGGCGCGACGATGGCCGCGATCCTGATCGGGATCGTCGCGTTCCTGCACTCGATCCCCGCGGGAATCATCGTCGTCGTGTTCTTCATCGGCTACCAGCAGGTGGAGAACCACGTGCTCCAGCCGGTGATCTACGGGAGGACGGTGCAGCTCTCGCCGCTCGCGGTGCTGATCTCGATCCTGATCGGCGCCGAGCTGGCCGGGATCCTCGGCGCGCTTGCGGCGATCCCTGTCGCGGGCAGCATCCAGGTGCTGCTGATGGACTGGCGCAGGCACCGGCGGGAACAGCCCGCCCCCGCGGCGCTGTAGCGGCTCTTGGCCTGGACTCCAGGAATCGGGCACTCGTGCCGATGGAGCACGCATGCCTTGCAAGAGGCTCGCAGCGCTCGCAGCACTCGCCGCCGTGCTGGTCGCGCACGCGTCCAGCTCGTTCGCCAAGAGCGGCGGGGTCACCGGCTCCGCCCGGCTCCAGTCGGCGCTGCTCGCCCAGGTCAACGCCGTCCGCTCGGCGCACGGCCTCGTGCGCCTTCACTTCTCGACCGCGCTGAACGCCGCCGCGTCCGCTCACTCGACGCAGATGGCGCGGCTCGGCTACTTCAGCCACAACTCGGCGAACGGGACGCCGTTCTCGAGGCGGATCGCCACCTACTACCCCGCGCACGGCTACCGCAGCTGGATGGCCGGCGAGAACCTCGTCTGGGCCTCGCCCGACCTGAACGCGGCGCGGGCGGTCAAGCTCTGGCTCGCGAGCCCGCCGCACCGGGCGAACCTGCTCAACCCGAGCTGGCGCGAGATCGGCCTCTCGGGCGTCCACTCGACGAGCGCTCCCGGTGTCTACGGCGGCTCGGCCGCGACGATCATCACCGCCGACTTCGGCGCCCGCAGCAGATAGCCCGCACGCCGCGGCGCTACCCTTTCGTTCCAGAGCGCCTGTAGCTCAGTGGAAGAGCGACGGCCTTCTAAGCCGTGGGTCGGAGGTTCGAATCCTCCCAGGCGCATCCGCCGCCAAAAGTCCGCTCGCTGACGCTCGCATGACGACTTTCGACGGCTCGCCCACACAGCTGCGTCGGTGAGCCGCAGCCGCACCTGTCGGCTGCGGCGGCGGGTCACAAGGGAAACGGCCCGTGGCCGAGGTGACGGAAGCTGTTTAGCCGCCGTCCTCGCTTGCGTGGATCCACTCCTCGACCATGGGTTGCTCGTGGAACCAGTCGAGCTTGCGCTCCTCGCTCTTGCGCCGCTCGAGAACGAAGCCCGAGGCTCCTGACGGGAGCGACGGCCAGTTCGCGCGGGGGTCGAAGTCGTGCCAGGCGACGTCGTCGAAGACCACGAAAAAGAATCCATCTTCGACGCAGACCTCCTGCTCCTGATCACCGAGACGGATTCGCGCTCCAGCTGCTCTCTCGGGCGCGTCGCCCCACCACACGACGGTGCACCGATCGTCGCCGGTCCGGATGAACGTGGTGTCGCTGTTGCCGCTGTGTCCCTCCTCCCAGCCATCGCTCGTCCGGTAGCACTTTGCCGTCTCTGTTTCGTACGCCGTGGGGTAGCCGTCGGCATTCATCACCTGCGCGACGACGGCCTCATCACCGCGAATAGCGACGCCGACAACCCGCACGTACTTTTCGCGCAGGTTCCCGCGAGCGGCCTCCTCGGGAGTCGAGAAGCTCGTCACACACCCGAGCATGGCGTACGACACGACGCACCGCATCTGGTGACCTTGCGGGACTCTGGGCCACGCGTCGTCGCTTGCGGGTCGCTGATTACGCGAGGCCGAGCTGCCGCATGCGAGTTGTGACGAGCTTCCTCACAAGTTGCTTGGGCAGCGGTTTGTCCACGGCGAACCGCAGGGCTCCCTTCGAGGTCTGGTAGCCGGTCACCTCGTCGCCGAGCTTCGAGAGCACCGACCCGCTGTGCGGCAGATAGCTCAGGTGGTTCTTGAACGCAGCGAAGCCGGCCACCGTCTTGCCCTCGACTTTGAAGGCCGGCACGCCATAGGAGATGCCCTGCTCCGCCTCCGGCACGACCTCCAGGATCGACGTCCGGAGCGCCTCCAATGTGCTCCGCTTCGGCTCGTCGAGCTTCGCGAGGTAGCGGTCGACCTCCCGTGTCGCCACGAACCGCAGTCTCTCACCGCTCGCTGGGCCGAGGCGGCGCTCAGGGGTCGGTGCTCGTCGTGAGACGATGACGGCGGCATGCCCCACGTGGAGCTCGATGGTCTGAGGCTGTACTACGAGCGCGCGGGCAGCGGTGAGCCCGAGTTGCTCTTCGTCCACGGCTGGTGCTGCGACCACACGGCGTTCCAGCCGCAGTTCGACCACTTCGCGAAGACGCACGCTGTGACCGCGCTCGATCTGCGCGGCTCGGGCCGGAGCCACTGTCCCGAGAGCGGTTACGCCATCCCCGACTTCGCCGACGACCTCGCGCGGTTCTGTGCGGAGGTCGGGATCGTCGAGCCGGCGGTCGTCGGGCACAGCCTCGGCGGGATGATCGCGGTCGAGCTGGCAGCGCGGCACCCGTCCCTTCCGCGCGCGCTCGTGCTCGTCGACCCGGGGCCGATCGACCCGCTCCCGACGACCGTCAAGGCATTCAGCGCGCTCGCCGAGGAGCTGGAGGGCCCGAGCGGCGAGGACGTCCGCCGCCTGTTCGTCCAGGACATGGGTGCTCGCGACGAGGAGCTGTCGCACTGGATCGCGGATCTCATGTGTGCGACACCGTTGCCGATCGCGGCCGCAGTCATCCGCGGCGTCAACGCCTGGAACGGCGTCGGCGCGCTTGCGCTGTGCAGCGTCCCGACGCTGCTGCTGCGGTCGGAGCTGGGCGAAGACCCCGACGCCCTCCGCTTGCGCGCTGTCAAGCCCGACCTCGAGGTGGGGATCACCGTCGGGGCCGGCCATTTCCATCAGCTCGAGGTGCCCGAGCAGGTCAACGCGATGATCGAGCGCTTCCTCCGGCTCCTCGGCTGAGGGCTCCTACATGGGCTCGAACCAGAGGGCGCGCTCGGCGGACGGCTCCGCGTAGGACTCCTCGACCCAGTATTCGCGGCCGGATGTGAGCCGGCCGTCTTCGACCTCGAAGAACGAGAGCGCGAAGTGCGGGCCCACCGTGGGATGGGGTACTCGCACCTCCGACACGACGGTGTTCCCCTGCGCGACGATCCGGAGCACCTCGATCGACCAGCCTTCCGGGTAGCTGCGGTTGAACTCCACGTACTTCGCGGCGCCGCTGATGCGGACGAGGTCCTGCGGCCATTCGAGGACGAAGTCCTCGGCGAGGAGCTCGCTCACGCCGTCCCAGTCGCGCGCCTGGATCCGGCCCCAGAGCTCGGCGACGACTTCGCTCGGTTCCATGCCCCGATTATCCGCTCAGACGGGCTCACGGGGCAGGATCGCCGAGAGATCCCAGACGCGAGGCTCCGGATCGCGCAGCCGCAAGAGCACGCCCGGCTTGGCGCGACGCTCCGCCGCGAAGCGCTTGCCGGCCTCGGGGCCCAGGTAGCGGCCGGCTATCGACTCGCGGTTCGCCGTCACGTCGCCCTCGACCAGCTCGGGGGTGCCTCGTGCCTCCAGTCCGCGGAACGGCGGGACCGACTCGAACACGACCAGGCTGCACCGAGGGTCGCGCGCGAGGTGTTTCAGCTTCACGTCACCCTCGGCGATCACGACCTCGAAGGCGCCGTCGACCCAGCGGAACCACACGGGCGAGACGAGCGCGTTCCCGTCCTTGCGGTAGGTCGTCAGGACGGCGGGGGAGGGCGCCTCCAGCAGCGTGCGAACCTGCTCCACGAGCGCGTACTCTGACGGAGGCGCGATGGTGACGATCGAGCAGGTGCGCGCGTTCGCGAGCACGCTTCCGCGGAGCAGCGAGGGGCTCGTGCGCGGCCAGGTGAAGTTCAGGATCGGGCGGATCGTCTACCTCTCGCTGGCGAAGGACGGCTCGCGGATGGGCTTCGCGTTCCCGAAGGACTGGCGCAAGGCGCTGGTCGAGGCGGAGCCGGAGAAGTTCTCGCTGCCGAGCGAGTCCGACATGCGCTACCACTGGGTCCACGTCCGGCTCGACGCGATCGACGAGGACGAGATGCGCGAGCTGGTCGAGGACGCCTGGGCGTTCACGGTTCCGAAGCACGTGTCCGAGGAGTACGCCGCGGCTCACGGGTACGCCGGCGAATAGGCTCTGCCGGTGCCCGGGGTGACGGACGAGACGGTCAGCCAGGCGCTGCACCGGCTGACGTCGTACGAGCCGGGCCGCGAGTGGACCGAGCCGATCGCGGATCCCCGGATCGTCCAGGATCTCGAGGTCAACGATCTCGACCGGATCCCGTGGCCCTACAAACGGTACGGGCAGGGGCTACCGCGGCTCGAGCTTCCGGTCGAGCTGCCAATGACTACGGCCTCGACGCTCTCCGTGCTCGCGGGCACGGCGCATCCTCACCCGGCCGAGCTCGATCTTGCCCAGCTCGCGCGTCTCCTCTTCTTCTCCGCGGGTGTCGTGAGAACCGCGGAGAGCAGGGGTCGGCGGATCCTCTTCCGCGCGGCGGGCTCGGCCGGGGCGCGTCATCCGTTCGAGGTCTACGTCGCCGTGCCGCCCGGCGGCGCCCTTCCGGCAGGCGTGCACTGGTACCACCCGGAGGAGCACGCGCTGCTCGAGGTCGGCCCTGCGCCGGACGGCGCGGGGCCGGCGATCGTGCTGACGGGTGTCCCGTGGCGGACGGGGTGGCGTTACCGCGAGCGCGGCTACCGGCACATCTACTGGGACACAGGGACGCTCCTCTCGCAGCTGCTCGCTCTCGCGTCGTCGGCAGGTCTCGACGCCCTTCTCGTAACGCGCTTCCCCGACGACACCGTCGACGCTCTGGTCGGAGCCGACGGCGTGCACGAGTTCTCGGTCGCGGCCGTCTCGCTGGGCCCGGACGGGCCGGCCCTCGCCCCCACCGGTGAGGCTGCGGCGGGCTCGGTGGACGGCGAGCCGCTCGAGTTCCCGCTCGTCACCGCGGCCCAGCGCGCCGGGGCCCTGGGAGAATGGGGCGAGCCGTGGCCCGGGGGCCATCCAGTCGAGGTTCCCGGGTCGGGGCCGGCCGTCGAGGAGGTTGTGCTGCGCAGGAGCTCCCAGCGGTTGATGAACCCAGAGCGCGGGCTTCCGGAGGAGGTGCTGACCACGTCGATGCGGGTCGCGATGCGCGGCATCGACGTCCCCCACTGGGTGGCGGTGCACGACGTGGAGGGCCTCGAGCCGGGCATCTACCGCTGGCCCGAGCTCGCTGTCCCGGTGCGGCCCGGAGCGCTCCGCGACGAGCTCTTCCGCGTGGCTCTCGACCAGGGCCTGGCCCGGGATGCCGCCTTCGTCGTCATCTCTGCGACCGACGTCGCCCGGCTCGACGATCGCGGCTACCGCGAGGCGCAGCTCGCTGCGGGCCTGGTCGAGGGACGGCTCCATCTCGCCGCGTACGCGCAGAACGCGAGCGCGTCTGGGATGACGTTCCTCGACTCGGACATTGCCGCCCTGCTCGGCGAGCCGGTCGACGGTCTTCTCTTCACGTGCGTGGGCATACCGGACAACTCTGCGAAGAGGGGCGGCCTGCCGGGGTCGCCGACCCCGATCCGCCAGGTGACCCCGCGGCTCGACTAGGCCCCGGCTCCTGGGAAAGAGCTCGGGCTAAGCTCGGTCAGGATGTCGCCGTTCCTCTCACCGCCTGTGGCGACGGGGGCTCTCGCGATCGCGGTCGCTGCCCTTGCGTTGCTGGCCGCCGGCTGCGGCAACAGCGGCGGGCATGCGTCCGCGACGACCAGCGCGACGAGCAGTCAGGCGCCGTGCAAGCTCGACAAGGCCCAGCGTCACACCGTTGCCCTGGCGCTCGCAGACATCCGACGTCTGCGGCGCATCCAGGCGCCGGTGCAGACGTTCTCCCAGGACGGGGCGCCGATGCAGAACGAGGTGACCGGGAAGTTCCTCCTGGACGTCGGCGCCACGAAGCTCCCGCCGAACGTGTTCGCCCATCTGATCCACCTCGCGAAGACCGCCGTCAACCTCTGCGGCGCCTGCTCCCAGGGCCTCGAGGCGGACGAGCCCGTCCTGGGGAACCGGGGCGGGAGCCGCTGTGGGTAGCCTCCACGCGCAGATGGCCCCGGGAGGAGTCGAACCTCCGCACGCGGATTCGAAGTCCGCCGCTCTATCCACTGAGCTACGGGGCCTGGATCCAGTTTGCCACGGCGCGGGAGCTATCCTGTCGGGGCTCGCGGTGGCGGTAGCTCAGTTGGTAGAGCCCCGGGTTGTGGTCCCGGTGGTCGGGGGTTCGAGTCCCCTCCGCCACCCCTCGAGTCTGTAAGGACGAAAGCTAGGCGGCCGC
>Ga0335085_10018278_pt1 | contig 10079 bp, 14 predicted proteins | sample Lox_Sample_45_FD_206712 | JGI IMG/M metagenome (GOLD analysis project Ga0335085, IMG submission 206712) | Soil microbial communities from Loxahatchee National Wildlife Refuge, Florida, United States - Lox_Sample_4.5 | ecosystem: Environmental > Terrestrial > Soil > Wetlands | place: USA... | reverse complement strand
CGCTCAAGGGCGCACGGTGAACGCCCCTGAGGGTCTTCAGCTTGTGCAGCGTCTCGGAGACGGGGCTACTGCTCCTCCAGAGCAGAGGCCGGATGGCGTTGAGCGCCGCACGGTACGCGTAGGCTCCAAACGGTACCCCCGCCGACGGGTCGAACGTCCTCTTTGCCGCCACCACGGCCGCCAACGCCTCCTGCTTCATGTCCTCGAACGAAGCCCAGAACACCCGCCGCTTGTAGCGAGCGGCGGCGACCCTAGCGATGTTCTCCATTTCTTGCAAATCCACTATCCCTCCCAGGTTAGATACTCACGGTGTTACGAACGGTCCTTCCGAATTGGAGCTGCGCGACAATGCTGCCTCCGCCAAGAGCGCCTTGCGTTCATAGGCACTCTTGCGAGCGCGGCGGAGCTTGGAGATGTCGGGGCCGATCTGAACGACCCACTCCGGCAGCCAGGTTGAGGCTTGACCGCCGAAGACAATCGTTACGGCTCTCACGCCTGCTCGAAGGGCGGCAAGTACGACCCCCGAAGCGAAGCCAACCTCGACGTAGCCGCGGAGCCTGAGCTTCTTCTTCCGAAGGACGTGCCGTTGCAGCGGCGTCAGCGGTTTCCTGTCCGGGTCGCGCTCCCTTCGCTTCTTCGGGATGACGGGGTAATCCAGGTCCATCACTCGGAGCAGCACGCGGACGGCTCGCCGAACTTCAGCGCGAGCGTTGTTCCTTCCGACGCGCCCCTGATCTTTGGAGCGCTCAAGACGGCGCACAGCCGTCCCGATGATTCGTACCGCGTCCTTGACGCTCATACGCTGTGCACCTTCTTTCTAACTTCGGCCAACAGCTCCTCGATGGAGCGGTCGTCAGAATCCGAGTAGGGACCTTCGTCGCCTAGACGGAAGCGCGCGTCCCGAATCGGATCGCTCCACTTCGCCACAACGGCGTCGTGTCCGGCGAAGGCTTCCTCCTCCGTCGCCCAGCGGATGCAGTCGTAATCCCAGTTGCCGTGCGACCCGTCGTCGCCCATCTTGAAGACCATCGTCTCGAAGAGGAGCGGGGGTCCCACGCCGTCATAATTGTGGTCAATGCCGAACAGCCAGACGGTGCTGATCCACCACCGCGTTGGCGTCTCGGTCTGCTTCAGGATCTGGTAGGTGCGGTCCTGGCCGAGGCGCCCTGACTCCTCAAGCGTGATTGGATTGCCCTTCCTGTCGTAGAGCTTCACCGCCGGTCTCCTGCTTCGAGCAAGTTGAGCGCTCGCTCCTCGAGGTCGTTTGGCCAGTACCGCTGTGGGCGCTTCGGCTGCGCAAACTTGACTGCCGAACGCCAGCCGGCGGGGATGCTGCGCGCCCCAAATTTCGCGCCCAATAGAGCGCCCACGATGGCCCCATTGGTGTCTGCGTCTCCCCCGCGCATCACGGTGTCGACCAAGGCCTCCTCGAAGGAGCGCGCGTGCAGCAGGTGGTAGAAGGCGAGCCTGAAAGCGACCCTGACGTGACCGCCGGCATCGGGCTCGTGACCGTCACCGTGCTTCGCAGAAATTAGGTCCTCGAGGACCTGCTTCGAGTCCAGCTCGCGGGTCACGAGGAGCGCGCGCTTGAAGGCGTTGTTCACATCGCCGTCTTTGACGAGCCCCGAAACCGCCGCGACGTACGCCGCCGACGCACTCCTGCACACGGGGTTCGGGTGCGTGAGCCCGGCGTCCAGAGACCCAAGACCGGCAGCTCGGATGTGTCCGTACTGCCAGCAGAAGACTCCGAGCGGGCTCACGCGCATCAGCGCACCGTTAGCCTCCGTACTCGGATCAGGGTTGCCGCCTCTGAGCGCGCGGCTCGTCGCGTTGCCGATGTCGATGGGGTGCGACTCGGCCCAGAGCTTGTACTGCTCCAGGACCTGCTGCGGCTCGAAGATCTTCCAAGTGACCAGCGAGTCGGCGAGCGCAAGTGCCAGCTCCGTGTCGTCGGTGACCTGCCCTCGCAGGACCTTGAAGGCCCCGCCACCGACGATCTCTCGCAAGCCTCCGGGGTACAGGTCCCAGCAAGCCTGCGCCGTCTTGAACTCCAGGGTCGTCCCCAACGCATCCCCGACGGCTTGCCCGTAGAGGCACCCGACCGCTCTGTCGACCACGTCTTCTTCCTTGATCATTTGGCCAATCTCCTCTCGGCATCCGACGCCAAGATCTCCTGCTCCTTCGCGATGAAGGCGTCGTCGAGCATCTTGCGGACCGCGGCGTCCTCCACCAGGTAGTTTTCGTACGGCCAACCCTGCGCGAAGCGCCACTTCTGGGCGTAGTGCTCCATTCGACCAACGGTCACGCTTCGCAAGATCACCTTGAACAACCCCATCCTGAGCAGCGCCGCGTGGGCATCAGCCCACCTGAACTCTCCGGTGGTGACGAAAAATTCGTCGCTGCGGATCTTCCTCTCGATGAGGTTCACGGTGAGCTTGTCGGTGAGCACCTCGGGCTGACCGGGAAGGAACGTGTCCACCCCGATGATCTGAATGGCGCCGCGACCGTTACCGTACTGGCCGCACTCCAGCCTGACGGGGACGACGCCTGGATGCTTTTGGGCCCAGGCCTGGGTCATCCTCGGGTAGCCGTTGCGGTAGCTGTTCGGCGGCTGGCACCAGAAGCGGAAACCATCGAGCGCCTTGAACAGGCGAAGCGGGTCTTCAGAAGTTTCCACCGTTGAGCCTCCTCTCGGCGTCGAGCGCCAGGTACCTCAGGTACTTCTTCAGGCAGCGTTCGCAGGTAGCCTCTGAAGGATCCAGTGACCTGCGTTTGGGCATGGACCAGATGTCCCCGTTTCCCCAAGGAAGCCGCTCTCGGTGCAGGGCTCCGCACCAGACGTTGTTCCAGTTCTTCTGGAGATGGATGACCTTCGTCACGGTCGTCTCAGCTCCAGTCTCCGCAGCAGCTCTCGGCGGACGGCGGCTACGTTCTCTCGGTTCGGCCACTCCATGCTGTTCATTGCTTCTTTGATCAGCCTGTCGACCAAACCTTCGTTGTTGAGCGCACGGAGTTCTTCCTTCGACGGCACACCGTTCATTCGTCGCTCCCGGCAGCGAGCGCCGCAGTCGCCAACTCGGTCTGGAGCGACTCGAGCCTCTCGCGGAACACGTCGAGCGACCGACCCAATAGGGACTCGTAGGACTTCAGCTTCTCCAGCATCCGCCCGGCCTTGTCGGAGCGGTTGCTCAGCGCGCGGGCGCCAAGCTCGTCCCCCTCCAACGCCTTCTCCAGGTTCTGGATGTCGTCCTTGGCCTCGTTGGACACGGCGTCGAGAATCGCGTCGACGGCTTCATCCGTGCGCAACGCGGGGACCTCGAAGAGGGCGTGGGAGCTCGCCGAGCGCAGCACCCTCACGACCGTCCGCCACGACTCGAGGTGCTCGCGCGGGACGAAGTAGATGCCACCTGTGTCCCGAAGGGAGACGGCCTGCTCGGCGAATACCCGCTCGACGAGCCAGGTGGAGATGTCCCCCTGGGACAGCTGCCCGGAGTGCTGCGCAAAAGCCTCGCGGATGGCCGGTTCCAACGCGTGTCCTGCTGGATCAAACTCGACCTCGCCGACGGCGTTCGTCCCGACCTTCAGCTCCGTCGAGTAGGCCAGGTCGTCCGCTTCGACTTTCTCCTGGACGAGCGCCCACTTGCCGTTTCCGAGCGGGCGTACGAGTTTGCGCCGCTCCTCCTGCTCGCGCATCGACCGGCGCAGAGCCTGCTCCGGAGTCGGAGGCAGCGGGAGCAGCTTCACGTCCAAGCCCGCCTCGGCCCACGCTTCTTGGAGCCTCTCGTGAGAGACGCCTCCCGAAAGTCTCCACCAGACGACCGCGCCCGCCATGTTCGGATCGAGCGACGGCACAATCACCAGCTGTGGTGACGCCATTTTCAGCCTCTCTTGTTGGTGTTGAAGCGCCCCAAGCGCTCCATCGAGCGCGCGAGGTGACTCGCGCGCCCTGTGCAACGTCAGGGGCGACCTACGCAGCCTCTTCGACCGGCTCCGCGTAGACGAATTCGCCCCACTCTGCGAACCGATCTGGGGCCGCTACTGAGAGCCAGATGACCTTGTAGTCCCGAGGTTCCGGGCCGGGGTCACCGATGTACCCGTCCGTGATGCAGATCACCACGTCGGGCCGCTTGCGCATCTTGGAGACCTCCTCGAACGCGGGGCGCATGTTCGTGCCGCCCCCGCCCTTCATCAGGCCGAGCATCTCCTTCCAGTGCTTGACCGGCTTCATGGCGTGAACCTCGGCGTCGCAAGCGAGGAACGTGACCCCCGTGCCGCACGCGAGCAGGATGCCGCGCGCCTCGCGAATCGCCGTCTCCAGCTGCGCCGTCCCCATCGACCCCGACGTGTCCACGATGATCGCGGCCTCAGGCTTCGGGGAGTGCATCGCGGGGAGCACTGGCCTGCCGGCGCCAAACCCGATGCCTCCCTGTCGACGCGAGGGCTTCCTGTAGGTGAAGTCCCCAGCCCCCGGCCTGTACGCGACCGCCGCGCGGGCGAAGCGCGCCAGCTTCTGCTGCCAGGGGATCTTGGGCGGCTTGGAAAAGTCCTCCGCCCACCTGGCCCAGCCTCCGGGCACAGACCCGCGACTGCGCGACGCAGCCTCCCTGACTGCCTCCGCGACCTCGCGTCGGACGCGCTGAAGGTCGGCCTTGCTGCGACCGTCCTTGTCCTCCTTGGGCTCATCGGGGAGCGGATTGCCCGCGCACGAGCCGCACCAGCCGCCTCCGACTTTTGGCTTCTCGGGCGCCTGGGAAGGGGAAGATCCGGGGGAAGATCCGGGGAGTGTGCTCGAGTCTTCACCTTGCCCCTCGCCTGACCCGGACGCCTCGTTTCCGCCCCCGCCTCCACCGTTCTGGGGTTGAGGATGCCGCTCCTGCTTTGGCTGCTCCTTCGGCGGCGAGCTGCCTCCGCCCTTGGCTTCCTTCTTGGACTTCTTCTCCGGCTTGGAAGGGGACGTGTGAGACGAGTTCCGCTCGTTCCCTTTCCCGTTGTCCGACTCCTGCTCTTGCGGTTGGTCTCCGCTTTCGCCTTCGCCGGTCCCTGGTTGCTGGCCACCCTTCGAAGGCTTCGGCGGGCCGTTGCCCGGCTGCTGTTGCTCCTTCTGCGCCTGCTCGGCCAGCTCCCGGAGCTTGGCGTAGTATTCCTCGGCGGTCTTTCCGTCCTCCATGCCGATGTTCTTGGGCAGCGCCGGCTCGTCAGGCAGCTCCCACCCGGCTTGCAGGAGGTCGTCGTTGATCTCCATGTCGCCCGCGATGTTGAACCCCTTGGGGTTGGCGTGAGCCATCTCGCACCGACCGGGATGGTCGCGCAGGAGGTGACTGACCTCGTGGACGACGACCGCCGCCGTGTGCTTGACGCCCCAACGCGAGACGGCCGCCGGGTCCCACATCAGGACGCCTTTGTCGGTCACCCCGAGCGTCCCGAGCCCCGGTGTCTGCCTCGGCACCAGCGCGTCGATGGCGGCTCTGAAGTAGGGGTGCTTCTCCTTCGCCATCAGCTTCCCAGCTGCAAGAATCTCCTGCGGAGTCATCGCGTACCTCCCTTCGGTTTACGGAGCGCCCACATGGCGCGTTTGATGCCCTCGATCACGTTCCGCGCGTGCCTGCTCTTTCGCGCGTGCGGTTCAGCGAACCTGTACTCTCGACCGCACGCGAGGCAGCGCTTGCCGTCCATCGCTACCTTGGCCGGCTGAACCTCGATGTGGCGCGCCATCTCCAGCTCGTTGAACAGCCACTTGCCGTTGACGCGGTGGGCGACCTCGGCCGATCCGAAGTAGAGAACCCGTTCGAGGCGTCGATCATCGCTCGGAGCGACCCGTTCGCCGCGAAGAGGAAACCCGGCCGCCTGGGTCGCCTTCTGCGTCAGGAGTCGGTTCCAGCGGTCCTCCGCCGACTCCTTCTTGACGGCAGATTCCGCGAGCGCTTTGGCGCGGCGGTCCCGCTTGTCACTGACGTTGGCCGGGATGGAGTACCGAACCTCGTTGCCCCAGTTTTCCAACTCCTCGGGCAACCGAGCACCCTTCTTCAGGGTGAGGTGCATTTTGAGCTCCCGGAGCACCTTCAAGCAGGAGTCCCCGCCGAGCCGCTCGATGGCGTTGGACGCTCGCTTGTCCGTCTCGGAACAACCAGCCGAAACGTGAGCCACCGTCAGGTCGTCCTGCAAGCCCAGCGTGATGGCGTGCCGCCCGTGCTTGCCCATCGAGCAAGGCACGTATTGGATCAACACCCGGTCGGGGAGTCGTAGCCTCCTCAGCGGGTACTTCTCCGCCTCTTCTCTTCTCATGGTCCCAGCCTCCTAGGAGGAGCTTTGAGCGCTCCGAGGAAGCCACCTGCGATTGGCAGGTGACCTCGCTCGCAATGCTCAAGGCGCGATGCCGGCAGCAGCCAGGATGGGCTGCAATTTCACCAGCACCGGCTTGGCTTCGCTGACCCGCGACAGCTTGGCCCGAACGAGCGCCCGAGCCGCCGGGACGACCACGTCCGCCGCGTCCTTCATAACCTCCGCGCACATCTTCCAGAGCGCGGCGCAGCGATCCGCCTGCTTCTCCGCCTTCGGGGAAGTGACGAGGGCCGCGCACGCCGAGAAGACCGCCACCGTGCGATCCAGGCGCTTCGGCTCGTGCTTGAACGTGACCTTGCCATCGAGCAAGTCCGCCGGGTCGGGCAAGTCCGCCTCCTTGCGGTAGAAGGTGAACTCCGACGCCGCCGACGCGCCCACGAACGCTGCCAGCAGCGCGTCCGCGTTCACCTCGTCCAGCTCGTGGACCTCGGACCCCGCGATGGCCCGCGCGGCGTACTCCCAGGTGCGCGGAGACGGCCACGCCTTCGACGCCGCCGGGTCGCCCGCGTTTGGCATCTTGAAGAGGAGCTCCGGGCGCTTCCTGATGAAGCCCGCGACCAGCCCCCGAGACTTCGCCCACGGGGTCGGCCACGCCTTCAGGACGCGCTCCTCCTCAGCCTTCGGGTCGAAGGCCTCGCTGGAGGAATGCCCGTTTGCGCCTGCGAGCAGCCAGTCGCCCCAGGTCTCCGAGTCAGGCACGTCCCACTTGAAGTGTCCGAATCGATTGGCGAGCGGCGGAGCGAGGTCCCAACCGCCGGCCGCGTCCTCCGTCGCGTTCATCATGGCCACGAAGCGCACCGTGTCCGGCACCTTGTCGTCCCCGACGAATCCCTCGAGGACGACGCGGAGCAGGGCAGCCTGCGTCGCGGGCGGCGCGGTGTTGATCTCGTCGAACGGGACGACTGCTCGCCCCGCCTTGGTCACGCGGTCCACCCAGGTCGGCGAAGCATACGCCGTTCGCGTTCTGTCGCCGGCCTTCTCCGGAATCGGCAGACCCAGGAAGTCGCTCGGCTCGCGAAGCGACCCGATGAGGACTTCGCAATGCAGACCGCAAGCCACCGCGGCCTGCTCGACCATACTCGTCTTGGCGGTGCCGGGTTTGCCCTCGAAAAGCATCGGCAATCCCCAGCGGTGCTTGACGCCCGGTGTGAACCAGACAGCCTTCAGAAACTTGGACATCTCCATGTTGAACTCCCAGCCTCAAACGGACGGGGACCATCCCCGCCCAGTGAGCCCACCAACTTGGGTGTTTGGTTTGGTCGTAAGAGGCTGGCAGACGACCTCGCCTCCTACCCCGGTTGGTGGACTCGCTGGGCGGCGCGACCTAGGTCGCGTTCGCAGTCTTCGGTACGGCTATTTCAGGACCAGCCAACGTCGCTCCGCACGCGCAATTTCGGAGCTCCATCTGGTAGGTGAATTCTTCGTCCTCCGTGACCTGCACGCCAATCAGCTTCAAGGATTCCCAACTCCCGACCTTGCCGCAGACCTGACACTTCCTGGTGTTTGCCACCTCGCGCCTCCTTGGCTCTCGATCTACAGCCAAAAGAAAAAAGCGGGGCGCCTTGGTGTGCGCCCCGCTTTCTCCGCCAGCTCCAACTTACGCCGCCTTGACCTGCGCCAGGTGGCTCTTGGGCATGAAGATTTTGGACCCGCTCGCCACCTGGACGAGCGCCTTGTTGCCCTTGATCGCCAGCACCTTCATGCCCTCCAACTCCTTCGCGTCAATCAGGCCGTCGTAATCGGCGCGCTTCTTCTCGCGCACCGTCACCGTGCCGCCCACCTCGATGCGCGAACCGCCCTCCGACTTCGCACCCTTCGGAGAGAAATCGTCGGGCAGCGCGTTCAGGCGCTCCTTCAGCGCACCGAACGCTCCCACGATGAATTGGAGTTGTTGCTTCGCCTCCTTCGCCTTCTCGTGGGTCTCGTCGGGGAGAGCGGCGACCTTCTTCATCGCCTTCGTGAATCGCTCCTCGGTCTTCGCAACGACCACCGCGAAACGCTTCCCGAACGGGAGTTGATCCTTCTTCTCCTTCGCGGCCTTCTCCTTCTTCTCGTTGGACTGCGCAGGAGCCTTCCTGTTCTCGATTGCCTTTGCCATCGTCAGCCTCTTCCTGTTGAGGAGCGCTGGATTGCGCCCCCGAGAACGCGCGAGTCGCCTCACACGTTCACGGGAGCGGGCGTCGCGAGACGCCCGTCCCCTCTCAGCCTGTTCTCCATGCGTACATGCGCACCATCAGCGCCTTCGTCGCGTCATCTATCAGAGCAGCCTGACGCGGCCTTTCAGGGACTGCCCTAGCGCGCTCAGGGCGAGCGTTCAGAGCGACTAGCTTCGCCCCGTACGTATCGACTTGAACGGCCTGCTCCTCGCTCGCTGCCTGCTTCAAGAGTGCGAGCAAGAGCGCCGGAGTCTTCTCCTGCTCGACCCAGGAGATGACATTCGCGGGTATCCAGGTCGACTCGGTATGAACCGACCTGAGACCCTTGAAGGATTGCACCTCGCCCCACAAGAGCACGCGGCCCAAGTGGAACGAATTGAGCAAGTAGCGCTTGCCCGGTTGGAGCCCATACTTGGCGCATGACGGGAGCAGCGTTGCGACTCGCACCTTCTTCGTTTCAGTGGTTGGCATTTTGCCTGCCTCCTCTGGGAAAGCGCTTTTCCAACTCCTCACGCATACCCTCGTAGATCCAGTCGGCGACCGCCTCTCGCATGTGGGGCGCATCGGACGAAGCCATATCGAGCGCCTCGCTTTGACCGTCGAAGCCGGCTGCATCCTCCGCCGTCCTGACCGCGTCCGAGACGTAATCCCGACCCGCCGCCTTGAAATCTGCAATCTGTCGTTTGGTCAGTTTTTTCATTTTCTCCTCCCTGGGTGGGTTTTTCGCTTCGCAGTGCGCGCGAAAAAAACCGACCACAAAGTCTCGCGCGCACTGCGAAGCGTTCGAGCAACAAGCTCGAACGCTTCAAACTGACGAATTGAGAGAAACGAGGGGCACGCCGAAATAAGCACGCGCTGCGCATCGATAGAGAGTCGCGCTAAGTCTTCTCAGCGCTGCGCGTTGCTACTGCGCAGTCGAGTGCTAGCTAGAAGTTCTGTCGCTCGCTCAGTCTGCGCGACGCTTCAAGATCTCTCTTGAGCGTTCGTTATCTCTCTAGCGCCCAAATTTGCGCGATTCTAAAGAGCAGTTCTGAGCGCGCGCTAGCTGACGACTTGAAGCGTGCGAGCATTGCTCGCGCTCTCTTCGGCCCCCCTTGCGCTACCTCGTCTCGCGCTTTCGCTTCGGGCCCGCGTGCTTGACTGCAAGTGCACGCGTCTATGGGACTTCACGAGCATGATACTCGAAACCATCGGAAGTCTCAACAGTGCTAGTTCTCTCATAAGTACGGGAAAACGCTAGAGAATTAGAGTTAGATGAATTGACAAGAGCGCGTCAACTACGCGGTAGTGTAGTTTCTTTCACTACACATAACCCTGGGCTATACCAGCGCAGGCGGAGCGCTCGCGCAGTCGACGCGAGCACCGTGAAAAACGCGCGCGCCCGAACAAAGTCGGAGAGAGGGAGGCGAGTAGGATGTTCCTCATGCCAGAGACTGACGGTCAGCCCGTCCAACCGCAGAACACCAGCGACCTCATGAACGCCAGCGACGCGGTCCTGATGATGCTCAGGGAGGCCACCTGCTGCCCCAAGCACGCCGCGACCGTCCTCGCTTTCACCCTCGGCCGCCTCTGCGAAGCCTGCGA
>Ga0335085_10018277_pt1 | contig 10079 bp, 9 predicted proteins | sample Lox_Sample_45_FD_206712 | JGI IMG/M metagenome (GOLD analysis project Ga0335085, IMG submission 206712) | Soil microbial communities from Loxahatchee National Wildlife Refuge, Florida, United States - Lox_Sample_4.5 | ecosystem: Environmental > Terrestrial > Soil > Wetlands | place: USA: Florida... | reverse complement strand
TGTGGTGAGGGCATTTTCCGCGCCTTAGTGTTAAATTCGCGCATCGTGAGTTTTGAATTTCATTCGCACTTTTGATCGAAAGGAGCATCACCATGGAACGAGCAGCAACCGCGGTTTGGCAAGGCTCACTGAAGGAAGGTAAGGGAGCCATCTCGACGGCGAGCGGCGTCTTGCAGGAGACGCAATACTCTTTCTCCACCCGGTTTGAAAACGGCAAAGGCACAAATCCCGAAGAATTGATCGCCGCCGCGCACGCCGGATGCTTCGCGATGGCGCTTTCGGCGCAACTCGGCACGATGAACTTCACTGCGCAATCCTTGAAGGCCACCGCCAAGGTTACACTCGAAAAGCTCGATGCCGGCTGGACGATCTCTAAAGTTCATCTCGATCTCGCGGCGCGTATCCCCGACATTTCCAACGAAGCGTTCCAGTCTGCGGCCGCCGCAGCAAAGGCGAACTGCCCGGTTTCGCGCCTGCTCAAAGCGGAAATCAGTCTGAACGCGGTTCTTGAGCAAGCGGCATGATCACGTCGGCGGTCGTTGGGATCGCCATCGTTATTGTTGTGCTCTGGGAGGCGTTTGAGACGGTCATCCTGCCTCGGCGGGTGGCGCGTCGCTTTCGCCTCACCGTGCTTTATTACCGCACGACGTGGTTCGCATGGCGCGCGGTTTCCCGTTGGATCGGCAAACGCGCGCGCCGCGAGTCGTTTCTCAGTTTTTTCGGCCCGCTTTCGCTGCTTATGCTCTTCGTTGTGTGGGCACTGGCCATCATTGCCGGTTTCGGTTTCCTTTACCACAGCGCAGCGTTGGCTGGCGGAATTGATGCCAGTCTGCCGACACTTTTTTATATGAGTGGCACGACGATGTTCACGCTTGGCCTGGGTGACGTTGTGCCGCATACACCCATCGAGCGCGCTTTGGCCGTGATGGAGAGCGGGCTTGGCTTCGGTTTTCTCGCGCTGGTGCTCAGCTATTTGCCTGTGATCTACCAGGCATTCTCGCGGCGCGAGGTGAGCATCGTCCTGCTTGACGCTCGCGCCGGCTCGCCGCCCACCGCGGCGGAACTCCTTCGCCGGCACGTCGGCGCCGACGGCGCGCGCGATCTCGAACAGCTTTTGCACGATTGGGAACGCGCTGCCGCGGACATCCTCGAAAGCCACATTTCGTATCCGGTCGTCTGCTACTTCCGCTCGCAACACAACAACGAGTCCTGGCTTGGTGCGCTTGTCGCTATTCTCGATACCTGCGCAATCCTGCTCGCCAACCGAACCGGGCCCATTGCGCGTCAGGCTCGTCTCACGTTCGCGATTTGCCGACACACGGTCGTCGATGTTGCGCAAGTCTTTTATGCCGCACCCAAGTTGACCCGTGATCGCCTTCCTGGTGCCGACTTTGAACGCCTGCGCGCCCTGCTTGGGTCCACTGAGTTTCAGCTTCGCGATACGCCCGAAATGATCGCGAAAATGGGAAAGCTGCGCGAAATGTACGAGCCTTACGTTCAATCCCTGGCGCGACGTTTAGCGATCGATCTGCCTCCGTGGATCTTGCCGCGCGAGGTTGCGGACAATTGGAAGACCAGTGCCTGGGGCCGCATCACCAGCTCGAGCCGAACGGGAACTCCCGCGGACGCCGTCCCGGACGCTCACTCCGATTGACGATTTCGCTGTTCGATGTGGAGATAAAGTTAAGTCGCGGTTGCAGCGGCGGAACACGCGGCGTTCAAATAATCACGCACAGCTTCCGCTGTTTTGAAAGCGTGCTCCACGCATTTTCCGATGGATGGACCTTCCAGATAATTTCCTGAAAAGAAAAGCCCTGGCATCGACCGCTCGGCATCGCGGAGTGATTCGACCACGTGGCCATGGCCGAGATTGTATTGTGGCAGTGCCTTGGGGTGCCGCCAAAGGGCGCTGGTGATAGGACTGCCGCTGATGCCGAGAATTGTGGCGCTGTCCTTTTCCGTTATCGAAGCGATTTCCGCGTCGGATTGCCGAAAAAGCTCCGGATCGGTCGCGCCGCCGATGAAACTCGTGATCGCGATTTGGCCGGCAGGCGCGCGCCCGGGAAATAAAGACGAATTCCACACAATGCCCAGCGTTCGGTACTTCTCACTGCGCGGGATCAGTACGCCGAAGCCCTCGGGCGGCAGCATTGCTTGTTTGTCGTAGTACCCAGCGCCATATACAACGACGGACGCATAGGCAATGCCCGAAAGCATGTCCGCCACAGGTTCGGAGGTGGGGCGAAGAATGTGGGCTGCCACGTAGCTTGGTGCCGCCACAACAACGGCAGCGGCGCGAATCGAGCCGGCTTCAGTGTCGAATCGGAGCTCGTATCCTTTGCACGAACCGACTCGCGTGACCGAAGCGACCGGGATCCCCTGCTTCACGTCGTCGCCAAGCGCAATCGCCAATGTGTTCGGCAGCGTTGCCATCCCATGCTTGAAGGAGCAGAGTGCCGGAGGTTTGTTGCCGCCGTTTTTCTTGCGAGATTTCATCGCGCCCCGGATCACGCTGCCGTATTCGCGTTCCCACTCTTCAAGAGTGGGGAAGGCGGCGCGAAGGCTGAGCTTCTCCGGGTCGCCGGCATAAACGCCTGAGACGAAGGGCGAGACAAGGTATTCGAGAATTTCGTGTCCAAACTTCCGTCGTACGAAATTCGCGAGCGATTCCTCTTCGCTGGGCGGCCTGGTCCGTCGAAACGCTTCAGAAGCGATCTTCCAGCGCGATCCTGGGCTGAGAAACGAACCTGCCAGTAAGGCCTGCGGCGACATCGCGATCTCCCGCATCCGGCCGTGGCGAAGGATGTACCGTGGCGAGCGCTGGTCGGCCTGCACAAGCTCGCCTTCGAGTTTCAACTCGCTGATTAGTTGCGTCAGCAGGGAAGTGCTCTGGAAGCTCTGCGGTCCGGTTTCAAACAGGAACCCGTTTTTTTCGACAGTTCCCATCAAACCGCCGGCGCGCGGTGCAGATTCGAAAAGCACGGTAGGAAGACCGAGCTGGCGAAGCCGGTAGGCGCAAGAGAGGCCGGATATGCCTCCGCCGATTACGACGACCTGTTTGGAATCGTCCACGTTGTCGGCTTCAGAGCGTTTTTGAGAAAAGCGGCCGCTTGTCCATCTGCTGCTCGTGCAGATAGCGGTCGAAAGTCATCGCCACGTTGCGAATGAAGATCCTGCCGAGCGGCGTAACGCGAATTTCGTCCGCTGCAATCGTCACCAGTCCCTCATCGCGCGCTTCGGCGAGGCGGTCGAGTTCGGCCGCGAAATATTCATCGAAATCGACGCCGAATTCGCGTTCGATCTCGCGCTCGAAAATCACGGTGTGGCAGAGAAGCCGGCCGATCACTGCGCGCCGGATCTCATCGTCATCCGAAAGGCGATACCCGCGCATCGTGGCGATCCCGCGGTCCTTGACTGCGGCCTGATATGCCGGAATCTCACGCGAGTTTTGCGCGTACGCGCGTCCAATCGAGCTGATCGCGCTCACGCCCATACCATAAAGGTCGGCTCCCGCTTTTGTCGTGTAGCCCTGAAAGTTTCGGTGCAGCGTGCGATTCTGCTGCGCAATGGCAAGCTCATCGCCGGGTTGCGCAAAGTGATCCATGCCGATATAAAGATAGCCCGCGTCGAGAAAGCCTTCGAGTCCCGCCCGAAAAATAGCGAATTTGTCTCGACCTTCGGGCAGGTGCGCGGCAAACGATCCTTGCTGTTTCTTCAGCCACGGCACGTGCGCGTAGCTGAACATCGCCACACGGTCCGGCCTTAGCGTGAGCGCCTGCGCGATAGTTGCGCGGAACGTCTCGGCTGTTTGATACGGCAGGCCGTAAATCAAATCGATATTCAGGCTCGTGAATCCGAGCTCGCGCGCCGCGGTAATCAAGTCGCGCGTCAGCTCATACGGCTGGATGCGATGGATTGTCTCCTGCACCTTCGGCTCGAAATCCTGGATGCCCATGCTGAGCCGGTTGAAGCCAAGCCCCCGCAACGTCGCAAGATGCTCGCGGCTCGTGACGCGGGGATCGACTTCCAAGCCAATTTCCGCATCTGGCGCAAACGAAAACCGCTCGCGCGTGAACGCGAACAGGTCCTCCATCTGCGCAGGCGAAAGATACGTGGGTGTTCCGCCGCCCCAATGAAACTGAATCACCGGCCGCTTGCGCGAAACGCGCTTGGCCACATGCTCAATTTCTTGCTTCAGCGCGGCAAGGTAGGGAATCGCGACAGATTTGTCCTTCTGGATCGACACATTGCACGCGCAAAAAAGGCACAGGCTCTCGCAGAAGGGCAAATGCATGTAAAGCGAGAGCGGCGTCCCGCGCTCATCCGCAATCGCGTAATATTTCTCTAAATCGTCGGGCCCGAAGTCGTCCTTCCACACGGGCGCCGTTGGATAGCTCGTGTACCGTGGTCCCGGTCGGTTGTACTTCTCCAGGAAGGCGTCCGAAACTCTCCCAACGTCAATCCGCGCGCCGTTTTGTCGATCGCCAGTCATTGTCAGTCCGCTCGATTAATCCGCTCGCCCCGCCCTGGCCTGCGCCACTAGCGCATTTTGTCCCGCTTCCACAAAGGCCCGAGCGTTCTCCACCGGAGTCGTCGGCAGAATCCCGTGTCCCAAGTTCAAAATGTGACCCACGCCGCATGTTTTTTCGACCGCCGCCCGCGCCGCAGCGCAAACCTCTTCGCGCGTGCGCAGCAATATCGTCGGATCGACGTTTCCCTGCAATGCCGCGCGCTCGCCAAGGCTGGCACGCGCTTCAGCCAAATCCGTGTTCCAATCGACGCTCAACACATCCGCGCCGGTTTCCGCCATTGCATCCAGATGCCGCGCCGAACCCTTCGCAAAAAGTATCCGCGGCACGCCGTCGCTTTCGAGCGCCTCAAAAATCGCGTGCGTCGCCGGCAACTCAAGCGCCCGATATTCTTCCACGCTCAATTCGCTGGCCCAAGTGTCAAATAGCTGAATTACACACGCACCTGCGGCGATCTGCGCGCGCAAGTACCAAATCGTGGCGCTGGCGATCCGGTCCAGCAATTCGCCCATGAGCGTTGGGTCATCGCGCAACATCGCCTTCGCGCGTGAAATGTCTCCACGCGTCTTACCCTCGATCATGTAGCACGCCAGCGTCCATGGCGCCGCCGCGAATCCGATCACGGGCACGTCCGGCCCGGCCTCGGCGCAAATCGCGCGGATCGCGTCGCCTACAAACTTCGTTTCCCGCGCCGGGTCGAATTCCCTCAGCGCGCGTACCGCCGCCCCGTCGCGCACCGGATTGGAGAGCACCGGGCCTGAATCGGGCACGTCGAGCGGCATCCCCATCGCCTCCGCCACGATCAAAATATCGGAGAAAACAATGATCGCATCCACCCCGACCACGCGGTATGGCTGCAGCGAAACCTCCGCCGCCAGTTCGGGTGTCTTGCAGATTTCCAGAAACGAATGCTTTGCGCGCACCGCCTGATAATCCGGCAAGTAACGCCCTGCCTGCCGCATCATCCACACGGGCACGCGCGGCACCGGCTGAAACCGGCACGCGCGCAAAAACAACTCCTTTTGCGTCAAACCATCCGTTTTTCGGCAAGTCACAAGACTATCTTAGTCGACCCCGCCGCGATTGCAAAATGGCCGAGCCGCCAATAACCCGGTTGTCTCCAACGCTGTTGCTTACGCGTACTAATGCCGCTTTCGGCGTTATAATCAGGCTTCATGGCACATCCTTTGCAATGGCTGAGCCTCGCGCTTTACGTGGCCAGCTTCTGCTGCTATGCGCGCCTGCTCTATGCCCCCAACGAGTGGCTCGGGCGCTCGGCCACATTGCTCCTGGCCCTCGCGCTCGTCGCGCACTATTTTGCCTTGCTCGAACGCTCGCGGCTTACACACACCGTCCCGTACGACGATCTTTACGGCTCGATGTCGCTTTTCGTCTGGCTCCTGGGGATCACTTATCTCGCGCTCGAACTTTTTCATCGCCAGCGGGCAGTCGGTGCCGTCATCACTGCTTTGCTCGTCCTTTGGATAAGCGGCCTCGAAACTTTCGCCAGCAGCGCCGCTGGCCATCAGCCGCGCGCGTCTGGCGCATTATTCGCTTTCCATGTGACGCTTAACACGTGGGCATACGCCGCCTTCGCCTTATCCTTCGTTTTGAGCCTTGTCTATCTCGTGCAAGATCGCCTTCTGCGTTCGCGCCATCTCAGCGCGGCGTTTTGGCGCTTTCCGCCGCTCGATCTGCTTGATCGCATGGCCCGCGGAGGCGTTTGGGTCGGTCTCGTCGCATTGTGTTGCGGCGTCACGATCGGCTTCGTTTGGGAACACCGCCTCAGCGGCGGCTTTGCCCTAGGCGACCCGAAAGTGATCGTCACGCTGGCGATTCTTGCGGTCTATATCGCGTATCTGGCGCTTTCTCGTCGCGCGAAATGGCGCGGCTCGCGGGCCGCTTTGTTGTGCGCGCTCAATTTTCTGGTCGTGCTCTTCAGCTATACGGTCGTGAATCTTTATATGACGCGTTTCCATCGCTACTTTTAATGTCTACGACGGCCAACGCGACGAAAATTCAAGTGGCGCTCATTGGGTGCAGCCATCGCACCGCGCCAGTCGAGTTGCGCGAACGCGTCGCCTTCACACAGCAGCAGGCGCTGGAAGCTGCCGATGAACTGCGCCGCCGCAGCATTCTCGAAGAAGCCGTCGTCCTTTCCACCTGCAATCGCAGCGAACTCTATGGCGTGCCCGGCAACGACGGCGTCGTCGTAACCGAAGCAATGGAAGCGTTTCTCACGGATTATCACCGCATTCCGCGCGCCGAGCTGAACGGCAAGCTCTACCGCTGGATCGGCCCGGAAGCGGTGCGCCACCTATATCGCGTCACCTCCGGCCTCGATTCGATGATGCTCGGCGAAGCCGAAATTCTCGGCCAGGTGAAAACGGCTTACGGTCAGGCGCTTGACCACGGCTCGACCGGGCCTGTGTTGAATCGCGTCTTTCAGGGCGCCCTCGAGGTCGGCAAACGCGTCCGCGCCGAAACGGAGGTCGCTGCCCGCCCCATGTCCGTTGCGCTCGCCGGCGTGAAATTGGCCGAACGCGTATTCGGCAATCTCAAGGGACATGCGGCGCTCATCGTTGGCGCAGGCAGCGTCGCCGAACAGGTCGTCGAACATCTTCGCAGCCGCAACATCGGAAAGCTCACGGTCGTCAATCGCTCGTTCGATCGCGCCGCCGAACTCGCTTCCCGCATGCGCGCCGAAGCCATCGCTTGGAATGCGCTCGCTGGCGTTCTCAGCACGCCGGACGTGATCGTCACGTCCGTTTCCGGCAGCGAAGCCGTGCTGACGCGCGCCATGCTCGAGCGCGCCATCGACGTCCGCAAAGGCCGCCCCGTGTTCGTCGTCGATCTGGGCGTCCCGCGTAACGTCGCCGCCGATACAGCGGGCCTCTACAACCTATATCTCTACAACATCGACGACCTCGGCGAAATCGTCGAACAAAACAAAAAAGCGCGCGAAGCCGAAATTCCACGTGCTGAAGCGCTAATCACTGAGCACATTGCGAAGTTCGAATCCTGGTGCGCGGGCCTGTCGGCGGGCTCAGTCATTGAAGATCTCCGCAACCATTTTCACCGCCAGCGCGAGCAGTTGCTCCATGAGCATCTCGCTGCAAATGGAAGCCTCTCTCCTGACGAGCACGCGCGCATAGTGAAGCTCACCGAGGAGCTCATCGATCGCGTCCTCGAAGCGCCTGCCGAACAAATGCGTTCAGGCCGTGGCATGCGCGGACGCCTTGGCGCCGTCGAAGCCCTGCGTCATCTCTGGGGCTTGGACGGCTCGAATCGCGAGGGCAAGGAGTGAGCCGTTCTCTGCGCATCGGCACGCGCGGCAGCGCGCTAGCTCTCTGGCAGGCGAATCACGTTCGCGATGAGCTCGCTCGCCTGCATGGCGTGCAAGCCGAGCTCGTCCGCATTCACACTTCCGGCGACAAATTGCAGACCGCATCCGTCGCGCAAATCGGCGCCGAAGGCAGCGCAAAAGGCATTTTCATCAAAGAGCTCGAAGACGCGCTCCTCTCTCGCGCCGTCGACATCGCCGTCCACAGCATGAAAGACGTTCCCACGGAAACGCCCGCCGGCCTTGTGTTCGCCGCGATCACCCGCCGCGAAGACCCGCGCGATTGTCTAATTTCGCGCACGAATAAATCGCTGAAGGGTTTGCCCGCTGGCGCGCGGATCGGCACGAGCAGCGTGCGGCGTCAGGCGCAGCTTCGTCATGCCCGGCCCGATTTGGTTGTCGCCGATCTGCGCGGCAACGTGGATACGAGGTTGAAAAAACTGGTCGCTGGCGAATTTGACGCGATTGTCCTCGCAACTGCCGGCGTGAACCGCCTCGGCGCAAGCGACAAAGTGACGCAGATCTTTAAGCAGGACGTGATGCTGCCCGCCGTCGGCCAGGGCGCGCTCGGTATTGAAACGCGCTCCGATGATTCCGAAGCAATTGCGTTGGCCGCATCGCTCAATGACTCCGAAACACGCGCCTGCGTCACCGCTGAGCGTGCGCTTTTGCGCGAACTCGAAGGCGGTTGTCAGGTTCCCGTCGGCGCATGGGCAAGGATCAGCCCGTCCGGCGAACTGGAAATCGAAGCCGGTGTTTTTTCGCCCGATGGCGCCGAAGCTGTGCGCAGGACTGATCGCGGCGAGGCACCCGGCGCGGAGGATATCGGCGTGCGCCTCGGCCGCGCCTTAATCGACGCCGGCGCTGACAAAATCTTGCGTCTTGTGGGGCGTTCCGTTGGCTGATTCGCGCAAACCGTCGCTCGCCCGCAAACGTATCGTCGCCACACGTGCGCCGGAGCAGGCTGGCGAACTCGTTCGCGAATTGAACGCAAGAGGCGCTGAAGTCCTCCTATTCCCTATGGTCCGCTTTGCGCCACCGGAAGATTGGTCGCCTCTCGACCGTGCTCTGCGTCGGCTAAATGAATTCGACGCCGTTATCTTCCTGAGCGCGAATGCTGTACGATACGTTTTCGAGCGTTGTCGGCATTTGGGCGTGAAGCTCGGTGCGGGCGAACGGCCACGCGCCTTCGTGGCCGCTGTCGGCCCCACCACCGAGCGGGCGCTGATCGAAGAGGGCTCTCGCGCCGACTATGTGAGCCGCGAGCGGACCGGTGAATCGCTTGCCAGGGAACTTGCGCCGCGAGTTGAGAATGGCGCGGTACTCCTGCCGCGCAGCGACCGCGGAAACGAAGCCGTTTCGGTCGCCTTGCGCAAACTGGGCGCTCGCGTCACCGAAGTGACTGCCTATCGCACCGGATTGCCGGAGAAAATTGACGCGGCCGTCGCTGACCGGATCAAGCGTGGCGACATCGATGTGGTGATGTTCGCGAGCCCCTCGGCGGTGCAGAATTTCGTAGCGACGTTGGGCAAAGAAGATGCTGCGCGGATCGCGGCAACTGTGCATTACGCGGCGATCGGGCCCACGACGGCGCAATCGCTGCGCGATGCCGGTTTGCCCGTAACGATCCAGGCATCTGAATCGTCGGCCCAAGGCCTGGCCGAAGCGCTCGCGCGTTTTTACAATCAATGAGGTTGTCAAAGTGACCTTCCCAACTCATCGCCCGCGTCGCTTGCGCCGCTCCGAGGCGCTTCGCGGCTTCGTCCGCGAAACGCATCTCTCGACCGCCGGTCTCGTCTACCCGCTCTTCGTCTGCCCTGGCACGAACGTCCGCCAGGAGGTCGGTTCGATGCCGGACGTATATCAGCTCTCCGTCGACAAGGCCGTCGAAGAATGCCGCGAAGTCGCCGATCTCGGCATTCCGGCCGTAATCCTCTTCGGCCTTCCTGAACACAAGGACGCAACTGGTTCCGAAGCTGCCTCCCCGACCGGTGCGGTTCAACGCGCCATTGACGCAATCCGCAAAGCCAAACTCAATCTTCTCGTCATTACCGATGTTTGCCTCTGCGAATACACCAGCCACGGCCATTGCGGCATGATCGAGGGCGAAGAAGTCCTCAACGATCCAAGCCTGGAACTCCTCGCCAACGCAGCTCTTTCGCATGCGCGCGCTGGAGCGGATATCGTCGCGCCCTCGGACATGATGG
>Ga0335085_10018276_pt1 | contig 10079 bp, 6 predicted proteins | sample Lox_Sample_45_FD_206712 | JGI IMG/M metagenome (GOLD analysis project Ga0335085, IMG submission 206712) | Soil microbial communities from Loxahatchee National Wildlife Refuge, Florida, United States - Lox_Sample_4.5 | ecosystem: Environmental > Terrestrial > Soil > Wetlands | place: USA: Florida... | reverse complement strand
GCCACGAAGAGCGAGGCGTGCCCCGGATAGCGCTCGTATGCGTGACGGAGGTGGGCCCGCAGGCGCAGCAGCCGCATCGCGGTCACGCGAAAGCGAACCTGAGCGCCGGACAATCGCAAAAGCCGGAGCGCGTGCCACAGCATCGCCAGGCGGGCATAGCGCGCCTCGTCGATCCAGAGCGTGACCAGCCGATCGAAGGCGTAGCGTGGGAGGATGGCGGCGGTCCACAAGCGCCGCAGCGGCCTGAGCCGGGATCGGCGGAGCCCGTCGGACGGCTCTGGCCCCGCGACATCCGACGGCACCGGTCCGCGGCCCGGTGCGCTCGCGTCGACGATGCCGAGATATGCGGGATCGATGCCGTTCGCCTTGAGGCGGCACGCCGCGGCGAACGCGACATAGCCGCCGAGAGAATATCCCACGAGGCCGATGAGTTCGTCGCCGACCCGGCGCGCGCGGATCGTGCGAACGACATGCGCGACGATGTCGTCGAAGACCACCGGCCCGAGCCGCGTGGGGACAACCGGCGGGTACTCCAAAACGGCGACCGTCGCGTGCCGCGCCAAGCCGCGCACGAAGGCGGCTTCGTGAAAATTCAGGCCTGAATAGCCCGGAAAAAAGAACAGGTGCATCTGCGGCGCCGCATCCGGCGTCGCGGCCGGTGCATCGCGGGCGGCGCGCTGCAGCGCCGCGATCAACTCGCTCGGGCGCGTCGCGGGTCCGACGAGGCCCATCGCGACGGGCCGCTCCAACATCTCCTCGAGCGCGAACACCAGTTCCAGCGCTTTGAGCGAATCGCCGCCCGCCTCTTCCCAGGAAAGATCCGCGGCGAACGAGTGGCGGCCGAGCACGCGCTCCCAGCGGCTCCGCACGGCGTCATGGACCGGGGCGGCCGAGGGCGGCGATTGCGCACCGGTCGCCGCGAGCTCCGCCTCGCTCGCGGCACGCTGGCGGTCCAGTTCCTCGAGGCCGCGAAAGTCGGACTTGAAATTGTCGAGCATCGGCAGGGCAGGGAGGAGATAGATGCGGCGCGGCCGCATCGCATGCGGCACACGCTCGGCGAGCCAGGCGGCGAGCTCCGCCGGCGGCGGCGCCTCCATCCCCGCGCGCGCACACGTGTAGGCGACGATCTCGACGCCGTCGCCGACGCGGCGCGGGATGACGGCGGCATCGCCGATCGCGGGGTGGCCACGCAAGCTCGCCTCGACCTCGGCGGGTTCGACGCACTGGCCGCGAATCTTGACTTGGCGGTCCTTGCGGCCGACCAGCTCCAGCAGCCCGTCAGCATGCATCCGGCCGAGGTCGCCGGTGCGGTTGATGCGGCTCAGGGAATCGCGCGGGTCGGCCGAGAAAGCGCGGCGCGTGAGCGCCTCGTCCCGCCAATAGCCTTCCGCGACATAGCGCCCGGCGACCGTGACCTCGCCGACCTCGCCGCGCGGCACGGGCTCGCCGTGCTCGTCGACGACCCGGACCTCGAAGCCCGGCAGAGTATAGCCAACCGGGACGACGGGCTGATCCAGAACCATGTCGCGCGGCACGAACCAGGCGCCGTAGGTGAGCGCCTCGTTCGAGGCGATGTTGGTCGCGAACCGGCAGGTCTGCGGAAAGCGCGCGCGGAACAGCGCCACATCGGAAGCGAAGAGCCGGTCGCTCGACACGTTGACGTTGCGGACGGTGGCGACCGATGCAGGATCGCGGCACAACTCCATGAGGCGCCGAAACACGAAGGGGGCGGAGGCATAGAGCGTGATTCCGCGGCGCGCCATGACCCGCGCGGCCTCCTGCAGCCCCTGGCTCCGCAGATCGACCAGGACGAGGCGTCCGCCCGAGAGCAGCGCGGCGAAGATGCGGCTGTGCGCCGCCGGAACCGCCGGCGCCATCAGCAGCATGTGCCGGTCGCTCGGCGAGAGATGCAGCGCGAACCGGGAGCATGACTGGTGTAGCAGGCTGCGCTGCGTGATGTAGACGCCCTTGGGACGTCCCTCGCTTCCCGACGTGTAGGCGATGCGCGCGACGTCATCGAGCGAGGCGCCGCCGGGCGCGGCGCCGCCTTGCTTGAGCGCCACCGCGAAATCAAGCAGTGGCGGCACTCCCTCGATCGCTCGCATCGCCGCGCTCGTCCCCGCGTCGACGACGATGGCCTTCATCCCCGACTGGCGAACGATGAGCGCGTCGCGATCGGAGGGAGAGGCCACGTCGAGCGCCACGAAAGGGCGGCCCACCGCCAGCGCCGCCAGCATCGCCACGATGCCGTCGGCGCCGTTCTGCACGGCGATGCCGACCGGCTCGGCCGGCGCGACGACCCGGGCGATGGCATGGGCGAGGCGGTTCGTCCGGCGCAGCATCTCGCCATAGCTGATCTCGACCTCGCCATTCTCGATCGCGATCGCGTCCGGCGTGCCCGCGGCCACGGCGGCGATACCATCGAAGAGCGGCCGCGAGCGGTCGGGCGGAGACGCGAACGTGCCGCCGGCGGACGCGTCGATACCGTGCAGGCGCGGCGGATCGAGGCTGGAGCACGAGGCGAGCCGTGCCGTGCCGGGCTCGTTGCGGGCATCAGCACGCATGACCGCGCGCCTTCCTTCGCTTATCGCAATTTCCCCACCCTACACGAGGCGGAGCCCGAAATGACCAGATTTATGCCTTTGCACGATCAAGTAACGATTAATTTCACCCAATGATTGGCAGCAGAATTTCTGGACAGCCCCCAGTTGTATTCTGCGTCCTTAGTTAATTCAGCTTGACGGGGACGAACCGCGTCGTGAACAGGTCGCTGTCCTTAGGCGCGCTCTGCAGGATGCCCATTTCGACGAACGAACTTTTGAGCACCGCGAGCGCTTTCGGATCGAATTGGCCGTCTTCCTCGAAGCCGCCCAGCTCCTGCTGATACGCTTTCTCCGCCACGGCCGGGCTGTACTTCAGAACCTCCTCCGCGACCTTGCCGGTCTCCGTCTTGTGCGTCTTCATGAATTCGACGGTCGCGAAAAACCCCTTGAGGAAGCGGGTGACAAGCACGGGATTGCTGTCGACGAGCGCCTTGCGCGCGAAGATCACGTGCGTGATGAAGACGGGCGCGTATTTGTCGGTCACCAGCAGAATCCGCCCGGCGTGCTTCTCCTCGAGCATGTAGCCGCCTTCGGTCGAGCCGATGACGCCGTCGACCTGGCCCGCCCGCATCGCCGCAAGTCCCGGCGTCACCCCGCCGAGCGCCGCCATCTTGATGCCGTCCTCACCCCACCCTTGCGCGATCGAAATGCGCTGCACCAGCCACGCGGTCAGCGAGCCGGTGGTGCTGATCGCGATGGTCCGGCCCTTGAGATCGGCGGGCGTCTTGATCGGCGAGTCCTCGCCGACGATGATCGAGATGTTGCGCGGCGCACGAAAATAGGCTGCGACGGCGATCGCCGGCGCGCCCTTGGCCGCGAACGCCATGCCCGGTCCGCCGCCCAATCCGAACGAGATGCTGTCCGAGGCGAGCCCCTGCTGGAGCTTTGCGTCGCCTTGGAAGGCGATGATGTCCAGGTCGAGCCCGTAGCGCGCGAAGACGCCGTAGCGCTGGCCGATGTCGAGCGGCAGGAAGGTCCAGGCCTCGCTCACCGCCTTGCCGACCGCGATCTTTTGCGCAGCCTCGCCCGCGGCGGCCGTGCCGCATGCGACGCCCGAAACCAGCAGCAAGCAAAGCGCGATGCGCCTCATCTCTCCCTCCCCCAATCGATGCTTGTTGCCGACAGTGAAGGCGGCGCGGCCGCCGCGTGCAAGCGCAAAATTACCGACGCGCTTCAGGCGCGGGGTCACCTGATCCTGCGATCTCAAGACTGGGGGATCGCGCCGGCTGGCATTCCGGTTTGGCCGGCGGCGGCGACAAGTTCCTCCCAGGTTTTGCTGTCGATCGGGATGCCGTCCTTCAGGCGCTTGGCGCGCGATTTGCGCTCCGGTTCGCCGGCAACCATGACCTCTTCCACGCCGGGGCGCGACGGCGAGGATTTGACCCAGCCGATCAGCGCATCCATCTCGCGCGCCATCGCGCCCGCGTCGCCAAAGCGCGTCGGGTCGAGCACGATCGAGAACATGCCGTTCTTCACCCCGCTGTTGGGAATCCCGCCCTGCATGGCGCCCCCGCCCGTCAACACGCCGGCCAAAAGCTCGCACGCAAGGGCGAGGCCCGAGCCCTTGTGCTCGCCGAAGGGCAACATCGCGCCGTTGCCGCGATAGAACACGGCGGGGTCGGTGGCGTCGTTGCCGTCCGCGTCGATCAGGTAGCCGGGCGGCAAGGACTTGCCCTCGTTGAGCGCCACGCGCAGCTTGCCGGCGGCGACCCGGCTCGTCGCGAAGTCGAGCACGACGGGCGGCTGGCCGGCGCTGCCCGGGAAGGCGATGCAGACGGGGTTGGTGCCGAACCGTCCGGTCATGCCGCCGAACGGCGCGACCCGCCCGGGCGCGATCAGCACATTGACGAAATTGATCGACACGAGCCCCGAGGCCGCTGCGCGCTCGCCGTAGGCTCCGACCCGCGCGACGTGGTGCGTGTCGCGCAGCGCGAAGATGCCGACGCCGGCGCTCTTCGCCTTGGCGATCGCCCAGTCGGTGGTTTCGCGCGCAATCACCTGGCCGTAGCCCATCTGGCCGTCGAACACGGCGATCGGTCCCGTCTCGCTCACCAGCACCGCGTGTCGGTTGGGCTTCAGATGCCCGTCGCGCACGTTGCGCAGGTAGGTCGGGATCATGCCCACGCCGTGGCTGTCATGGCCCTTGAGATTGGCCTCGACCAGGTGGGACGCGACCTCGTCGGCTTCGGGCGCGGCGCTGCCTGATGCCGCGATGATGTCTCGGGCAAAGCGCGTCAGAGTGTCGGCTGCAATGATCATGGCCAGCGTCCCTCCGTCTGATAATGTACTTCCGAAGTGCTTCCGTCGTTGAAAGGCGCGACCAAGCCTAGGCGCGGCGGATGGCCCAGCGCACGGCGGCGCCGTTGCTCCCGACGTGGCCATCGAGAACGATCTGCTGCGTCTTCTGCATGCTGCCGTCGCCGAGATAGATGCTCTCGCCGAGGCTCAGCACCGCGCCATCGGCGCGGAACCGCCAGCCGTCGCCGCCGGCCAGGCGGATGAGCACGGTCTTCTCCGCGGGCTCCAGCGCGGCCTCGGCTCCGGGATGGAGATGGAAGCGGATCGCGAAGCCGCTCCCGGCGGTGCCGGTCAGCGTGTCCTCGCCGCGGATATCGTCGCCGTCCGCGGAGAGGAAGAGCTGCCGCTCGTGCACGAGCCCGAAGCCGGCGCGATAGCCGTCGTGCGTCGCCGCCGCCAGCAGGTTGCCGTCCTGCTCGGCGCGGCGATGCGTGACGTGCGGCCCGCGCGCGAGCGTGCCGTCGTCCCGCAGTTCGGCGCTGTTGGTGTCGGCCACGACCAGCGTCGAATGCGCCGCGGTCGCGCGCATCGCCATGCGCCATTCCGCGGCAGGCCCGTGATAGGCGCCGCAATTGACGATGATCCGCTCGCGGTGATGGCTGAGCTCGAAGGCGAGCGCGCCCGCGTGCGCATCCGCGTCGAACCCCGAGGGCGGCGGGTCGCCGCAATCGAACAGCAGCAGCGTGCCGCCGGCCTGGAGACGCTCGAACCCGATGTCCGGTGCGCTGAGCGGGGTCCGGCCCTTGGCGCCGGCGCGGGCGAGCACGAGGTCCGCCATCGCCGCGTCGCCGGCATCGGCGCCGTTGAACAGCGCAAAGCGGCCGTCGCCATGGCGGAAGAAGCGCAGCATCGGGCCGGCGCGCTCGACCGCCTGCGCCAACGCTTCGGGCGCGGGCAATCCCGCCGCCGCGAGCGCGGTCTGCGCGTCGATCATGCAGCGCAGCGCCATGAGCTGCGCCGCGGGACTGCGTCCGCGGTGCCCGCCGTCCGCGAGGATTTGCCGGTGCAGCTCGTGCCCCAGCTGGCGCACGGCGCGCGCGAGCCCGCGCCTGGCGCCCAGCGCGGACTCCGCCGCGATCAGGCCGCGCAACGCCCGCAGGCGCTGCAGCCCCGTCCCTTCGCGGGCCGCGACACGCGCGAGATGGCGCGCCTGCTGCGCGATCGAAGCCGCAAGCGCGCTGCGGTCGCGTTCGTTCGCGCTGATGAGATCGAAATGTTCGAGCCAGGCATAGAGCCGATCGCCCGTCACATCGGCGCGCCACGCCAGCCGGTCGTAGATGTCGTAGCGCTGCAGCCAGTCGAAGGTCGATTGCTGCGCCTTCTTTGCCGCCGCCGGTCCGCCGAGCGCCGCGAGATCGGCGAGCCATTGGAACCCGTGCAGCGCCGCGCGCCACGCCTCGGGGCGGTCCGCATCCCAGGGCGGCGTCGCGCTCTGCACGGTCTCGCCGGCAAAGGAAAAGACGCCGGACAGGATTGCCGCGCCGCGCTCCTTGTCGCCGGGCCAGGGCGTGCCGAGCCGAAGCGCGATCGCCCGCGGCGCAGGCCGCCACAGGGCAAGGTGATAGAGCGCGGAGCCGTAGAGAAGCGGGCGAAGCGGCCGCATCAGCCGCCGCGAAGACGCCGGATGTTTGCCGCGTAGGCGGACGCGCCGCCGGCAAAGCTCGCCGTGCCCGCGACGAGCACGTCGGCACCCGCCGCGACCGCGGCGCGCGCCGTGGCGTCGTTGATGCCGCCGTCGACCTCGAGGTCGATCGCGCGCGGCTGCGCGTCGATGCGGCGGCGCAGCGTCGCGATCTTGTCGAGCTGCGCTGCGATGAAGCTCTGCCCGCCAAAGCCCGGATCGACCGTCATCACCAGAACGAGATCGAGCTCGGCGAGCACGTAGTCGAGCGCCTCGACCGGGGTCGCGGGGTTGAGCGCGACGCCCGCCTTCTTGCCCAGCGACTTGATGAGTTCGATCGTGCGGTGGAGATGCGGTCCCGCTTCGGGGTGCACCGTGACGATGTCGGCGCCGGCCGCGGCGAAGTCGGCGATATAGCGATCGACGGGCGCGATCATCAGGTGCACGTCGAACGGCAGCGTCGAATGCGGCCGCAGCGCCTTCACCACCGCCGGCCCAACGGTGAGGTTCGGCACGAAATGCCCGTCCATCACGTCGATGTGGATGTAGTCCGCGCCGGCAGCCGAGATCCCGCGCACCTCCTCGCCAAGCCGCGCGAAGTCGGCCGAAAGAATCGACGGCGCAATGCGCACTGTCTGCTGCATGGCGCTTCCCTAACAGGGAAGTCGCGGCCGAGCAAGGCGCGTTGCGACTCGGGGGATCAGACGCGGACGAGGCGCGCGGCGTAGAACCCGTCGAGCCCGTCGAAATCCGCGAGATGACACGGCAGCGTGCGGAGATCGCCGTCCTGGGTGAGGCATTCGCGGAGCCCGCCGATCTCTTCCGGCCGGATTGCCCGGCGCTCGACCCGCGCGCCGCGCGCGAGCAGCCGGTTCACCTGCTGCACGCCCTCCTGCGGCTCGAGCGAGCAGGTGCAGTAGACGAGCATGCCGCCGGGCGCGAGCATGTCCACCGCGGCCGCGAGAAGCCGCTCCTGGACCGCGGCAAGACGCGTCACATCGTCGGGCGTCTTGAGATGCGGCACGTCGGGATGGCGCCGGATCGCGCCTGTCGCGGTGCAGGGCGCATCCAGCAGCACGAAGCGCGCGGGCTCGGGCGGCGTCCACTGCGTCGCGTCGGCGACGAGACATTCGGCCGAGAGCGAGAGGCGCGCGAGGTTGGCGTTGAGCCGCTCGACCCGGCGAGGCGAGCGGTCGATCGCGGTGACGCGCGCTCCGGCCGTGATGAGCTGCGCCGTCTTGCCGCCGGGCGCGGCGCAGAGATCGATCACCGGCGCGCCCGCGACGTTGCCGAACAGCATCGCCGGAATGGCCGCCGCCGCATCCTGGACCCACCACGCACCTTCGCTATAGCCCGGCAGGCTCGTGATCGCGCCGCCGGCATTGCGCCGCAGCGAACCGGTCGGCAGCAGAGTCGCATCGAGCGCCTGGCGCCAATGCTCGACGTCGCCGCGCACGCTGAGGTCGAGCGGCGCTTCCTTGAGATGGGCAAGCGCGATGGCGCGCGTCGCCTCGGCGCCGTAGGCCTCGCCCCAGCCGCGCCACAGCCAGGCGGGCGTGTCGAGCTTGGCCGCGTCCTGCTCGGCGACGAGCGCCGCCCCTTCCTGGCTCAGGCGGCGGAGCACCGCATTGACGAGGCCCTTGTGCGAGATGAAGCCGCGGACCTCGGCGAGGTCGACGCTGGTCGCAACCGCCGCGTGCGGCGGCGTGCGCAGGAAGAGGAGCTGGGCGATGCCGAGCCTGAGCGTGTCGTGCACCAGCGCCGCGCGCGGCGGCAGCGGCGTGTTGAGGCAATGCGCGATCAGCGCGTCGATCTGGCCGAGCCGGCGCAGCACCATCGCCACCAGCAGCCGTGCGAACGCGCGGTCCCGCGGCGGCAGGGCAGAGATCTCGCCGTTCTCGTCGATCGCATCGTCGAGCGGCCGCTTGCGACGCAGCACCGACCCGATCAGGTCGACCGCAACGCTGCGAGCCGATGGCGGCATGGGGCTGGTGGCAAAATGTGCGGACAACGATCGATCCTGAAAGTCGCGTCAGCTTGCGGGGCTGCAAACGCCGTCCCTGGGTCATCGTTCCAGCGGCGGCCGGGCGGCGCGGGACTACCAAAACTCCCGCCCGGGCATCATATTTTCAGCATGAGCACCGACGACAAGGGGGCTCCCGCCGAGCCCCCCAAACCCGCGCCTTCGGTCGCACCCGAACCGCCCCCGAAACCGCCGCGCGAGATCGGCGGCCCCAAGGGCCCGGAACCGACCCGCCACGGCGATTGGGAATATAACGGCCGCTGCACCGATTTTTGACACAGCCCGGAGGGCCGCTCACCCGCTTGATGCGCTGAGCCGCGCCTCGTGCACGTCGAGGGCGGCAAGCGCAGCCTGCAGGATCGGAACCGCGCGTGCGTGGTGCTGGGCGCGACGCACCAGGTCGCCGACGATGTGATCGCCTTCGGTGCGGCGCCCGGCCACGAGGTCGCGCATCGTCGAGGCGGCGAACGGCGAGCCGCGCGCGGTCAGAAGCGCGCGCGAGCGCGCGAGCGCTTCCTCGCCGGGCGCGTGACCCTCGGCGGCGGCAACCGCGGCACATTCCGCGAGTGCCGCCAGCATGAAGGCTTCGCCCGAGGGTGCCGCCACGATCTCGCCGACCGTGGCGCGCGTCAGCACCGTCGTCGCCGCCAGAGCCGCCAGCATGACGAGCTTCTCCCACATGGCCTGGACGATATCGGGCGACAGCTTCGCTTTGACCTTGGTGCGCGCGAACGCGGCGTCGAGCGCCCGCATGCGCGTGCTCGCTTCGCCCGAAATCTCGCCGAAAGCGAGTGCCTGCATCTCGCCGATATGGCGCACGACGCCGTGCTCGAGCGCCGCGCCGATGTAGCAGGTCCCGCCCAGCACCCGCGTCGCGCCGAAACGCTCGGCCAGGCGATCCACATGCCGGACGCCGTTCAGCAGCGGCAGCACCGCGCTCTCGGGCCCCACCGCCGGCGCGATCGCCGCCATTGCGCCGTCGAGGTCGTAGGATTTGCAGGCGAGCAGGACGATATCGAACGGCCGGGCGATGTCGCGCGCGAGCAGCGCCTGCACCGGAACCGTGACGTCGCCGACCGTGCTCTTGACGACGAGCCCGCGCGCCTCTAGCTCGGCCTTGCGCTTCTCGCGCACGAGGAAGGCGACATCGGCGCCGCTTTCGGCGAGCCGGCCGCCGAAATAGCCGCCGATCGCGCCGGCGCCGAGCACGAGAATGCGCATCACGAAACCTCCGCCCGAGGAGCGCCTGGAGAATCGCGGATGATCCATATCGATGTCAAAGGCGTGCGCGTGCCGGCCTTGGGCTTCGGCACCTGGGCCTTGAGCGGACGAGGCTGCTACGAGGCGGTGCGCGCCGCGCTCGCGCTCGGCTACCGCCACATCGACACCGCGGACATGTATGGCAACGAGGCCGAGGTCGGGCGCGCGATCCGCGACAGCGGTCTTGCACGCGACAGCATCTTCCTCACCACCAAGGTGCCGCCCGGCAAGCTCCGCGCGCGCGATGCGAAGTGCTGCGCCGGGGAAAGCCTGC
>Ga0335085_10018275_pt1 | contig 10080 bp, 6 predicted proteins | sample Lox_Sample_45_FD_206712 | JGI IMG/M metagenome (GOLD analysis project Ga0335085, IMG submission 206712) | Soil microbial communities from Loxahatchee National Wildlife Refuge, Florida, United States - Lox_Sample_4.5 | ecosystem: Environmental > Terrestrial > Soil > Wetlands | place: USA: Florida... | reverse complement strand
CAACCCCACAAATAGGGCATAACTTGAAGGTTCGAGAGGGTTTCTTATGCGCATGGACAAGCTGACGGGGAAATTTCAGGCCGCCTTGGCGGATGCCCAGTCGCTCGCGGTGGGACGGGATCAGCAGCTGATCGAGCCGGCCCATGTGCTGCTGGCACTACTGGATCAGAGCGGGGGGACCGTGCGCCCCCTGGTGCTCAAGGCGGGCGCCAACCTCAACCGCTTGCGCACCGACCTGACCGCCCTGGTGGATCAGCTGCCCAAGGTTGAAGGCCAGGCCGGCGATGTGCACGTGTCCAATGATCTGCAACGCCTGCTCAATGTCACCGACAAGCTCGCGCAGCAGCGCCAGGACCAGTTCATCGCCAGTGAACTGTTCGTGCTGGCCGCCTTCGAAGACCGCGGCAAGCTCGCCAAGCTGCTCAAGGATGCCGGGCTCACCAAGGCGGCGGTGGAGAAGGCCATTGCCGATGTGCGCGGCGGTGAGAACGTCACCGATCCGAATGCCGAGGAGCAGCGCGGCGCCCTGGACAAGTACACGGTCGATCTCACCGCGCGCGCCGAGTCCGGCAAGCTCGATCCGGTCATCGGCCGCGACGATGAGATCCGCCGCACCATCCAGGTGCTGCAGCGGCGCACCAAGAACAACCCGGTGCTGATCGGCGAGCCCGGCGTGGGCAAGACTGCCATCGCCGAGGGGCTGGCCCAGCGCATCGTCAACGGCGAGGTGCCGGAGGGACTGCGCAACCGGCGCATCCTCGCGCTCGACATGGGCGCGCTGATCGCCGGCGCCAAGTTCCGCGGCGAATTCGAGGAGCGCCTCAAGGGCGTGCTCAACGATCTGGCCAAGCAGGAAGGCCAGGTCATCCTGTTCATCGACGAACTGCACACGGTGGTGGGCGCGGGCCGCGCCGAAGGCTCCATGGATGCCGGCAACATGCTCAAGCCGGCGCTGGCGCGCGGCGAGCTGCACTGCATCGGCGCCACCACCCTGGATGAGTACCGCAAGTACATCGAAAAGGACGCCGCCCTCGAGCGGCGCTTCCAGCGCGTCATGGTCAATGAACCCTCGGTGGAGGACACCATCGCGATCCTGCGCGGCCTGCAGCAGCGCTACGAAGTGCACCATCGGGTGGACATCACCGATCCGGCCATCGTCGCCGCCGCGACGCTGTCGCATCGCTACATCGCCGACCGCCAGCTGCCGGACAAGGCCATCGACCTGATCGATGAGGCCGCGGCGCGCATCCGCATGGAGATCGACTCCAAGCCCGAGGTGCTCGACCGGCTGGAGCGACGGCTGATCCAGCTGAAGATCGAGCGCGAGGCGTTGAAGAAGGAAACCGATGAGGCCTCCCGCAAGCGGCTGCGCACCCTGGATGAGACCCTCGAGGGCCTGTCGCGCGAATACGTCGACATGGAAGAGGTGTGGAAGTCGGAGAAGGCGGCGCTGCAGGGCGCGGCGCAGATCCGCGAGCAGATGGAGCAGGTGCGCCTGGAACTGGACGGGGCGCGCCGCGCCGGGGATCTGGGCAAGATGGCCGAACTGCAGTACGGGCGCATGCCGGAGCTGGAGAAGCGCCTGAACGAGGCCATCGCCGCCGAATCCCGCGACACTCAGCTGGTACGCAATAAGGTCACCGAGGAGGAAATCGCCGAGGTGGTCTCCAAGTGGACCGGCATCCCGGTGAGCAAGATGCTCGAGGGCGAGAAGGAAAAGCTGCTGCGCATGGAAAGCGAGCTCGACCGGCGCGTGGTCGGGCAGGATGACGCCGTGCGCATCGTCTCGGATGCCATCCGCCGCTCGCGCGCCGGATTGTCCGACCCGCGCCGCCCCAATGGTTCGTTCCTGTTCCTGGGACCCACCGGTGTCGGCAAGACCGAGCTGTGCAAGGCGCTGGCGGATTTCCTGTTCGATACCGAGGAGGCCATGATCCGCATCGACATGTCGGAGTTCATGGAGAAGCACTCGGTCGCGCGCCTGATCGGTGCCCCTCCGGGCTACGTCGGCTACGAGGAGGGCGGCTATCTCACCGAGGCGGTGCGCCGCCGGCCCTACGCCGTGATCCTGCTCGATGAGGTGGAGAAGGCCCACCCCGATGTGTTCAACGTGCTGCTGCAGGTGCTCGATGACGGGCGCCTGACCGACGGGCAGGGACGCACCGTGGACTTTCGCAACACCGTGATCATCATGACTTCGAACCTGGGGTCGCAGGTGATCCAGGAGTACGCCGGGGAGAAGAACTACGCGCGCATGCGCACCGCGGTCATGGAGATCGTGCAGCAGTCGTTCCGCCCCGAGTTCATCAACCGCATCGACGACATCGTCGTGTTCCATCCGCTCGGCACCGAGCAGATCCGCAAGATCGTGGACATCCAGCTGGTGTACCTGCGCAAGCGGCTGCAGGAGCGCAACCTCGACATCGTGCTCGATGACAGTGCGCGAGAGCTCATGGGGGAGGCCGGCTTCGACCCGGTCTACGGCGCCCGGCCGCTCAAGCGCGCCATCCAGCAGCAGATCGAGAACCCTCTGGCGCAGCACATCCTGCGCGGTGACTTCACGCCCGGGGACACCGTGCGGGTGGGCGTCCGGGACGGGCGTCTGACCTTCACCCGGTCGGTTGAAAAGGCGGCTTAGCCTGTATACTTGCTGCCATGCCGTTCTATGAATACGAGTGCGCCAGCTGCAAGTTCTACACGGAGCTGATGCAGAAGATCAGCGATGCGCCGCTGAAGAAGTGTCCCTCCTGCGGCAAGCCGACCATGAAGAAGCTGATCTCGGCGCCGGTGTTCCGCCTCAAGGGCGGCGGCTGGTACGAGACCGATTTCAAATCGGATCAGGAGTCCAAGCGCAACCTGGCCGGGGCGGATGAGGCCCCGGCGGAAAAGCCGGACAGCAAGAGCGCGGAGGCCAAACCCGCCGACGGCAAGACCGAGGCCAAACCGGCGGAGAAGGCCGCGCCCGCCGCCCCGGCCGCGAAGCCGGCGGCCAAACCGCTCGCCAGGACGGTGCGCAAGTCGGTGCGGCCCAAGACCAAAGCCAAGGTCAGCAAGCGCCGTGGCCGATGAGCCACGAGTTCCCAAAGCAGCCAAGCGCCCGTTGAGTCTGCGCCGGCTGCTGGTGGCCGGCACGCTGGTGTGGTTGCCCATCATCGCCACCATCTGGGTGGTCGACTTCGTCATCACGCTGATGGACCGCACCCTGGTGCTGCTGCCGCAGCGCTACCAGCCGCAGGTCGTGCTCGGTTTCCACATCCCCGGCCTGGGGGTGATCTTTGCCTTCGTGGTGGTGCTGCTGACCGGACTGCTGGTCACCAACCTCATCGGCCGCCAGCTGGTGGGTTTCTGGGAAGAGCTGATGCACCGCATCCCCCTGGTGCGCTCGGTGTACGGCGGGGTGCGCAGTTTCACCGAAAGCGTGCTCTCCTCGAGCCACTCCTTCCGCCAGGTCGTGGCGGTGGAGTTTCCGCGCCCGGGCATCTGGAGCATCGGCTTCGTGACCGCCGAGGAGGTGGTCGAGGTCAGCCGCCGCACCGGCGAGCACCTGACCTGTGTGTTCGTGTCCACGGCCCCCAATCCGACCTCCGGCTTCTTGCTGCTGGTGCCCCAGGCGCAGCTGATTGCGCTGGAGATGTCGGTGGATGCGGCCATGAAAATGATCGTCACCTGCGGGGTGGTGCTGCCGGATCCGCCGGTTGCTCATTTGCAGGGCGGCCCGTAACATCCGCCGCCCTATGCGCTCTCATTACTGCGGAAACGTCGACGAAAAACTCACCGGCGCGGAGGTCACGGTCGCCGGCTGGGTGCATCGCCGGCGCGATCATGGCGGAGTGATCTTCGTCGATCTGCGCGACCGCGAAGGGCTGCTGCAGGTGGTGTTCGATCCGGACCTGCAGCAGGTGTTCGGCGCCGCCGAGCGGCTGCGCAGCGAGTTCGTCATCCAGGTGAAGGGCCGGGTGCGGGCGCGTCCGGCCGGCACCGGCAATGCCGCGCTCAAATCCGGCCAGGTGGAGCTGCTGGCGCGCGAGCTCACCGTGCTCAACCGCTCCGAGCCGCTGCCGTTTCAGCTCGACGAGCATGTCAGCGAAGAGGTGCGGCTCAAGTACCGCTATCTGGATCTGCGGCGCGAGGTGATGACCAAACGCCTGCGCCAGCGGCACCACATCACCCGCGCGATGCGCAGCTATCTCGATGGCAACGGCTTCATCGACCTGGAGACCCCGGTACTGGGCAAGTCGACTCCGGAAGGGGCGCGCGACTACCTGGTTCCCAGCCGCACCCACGCCGGCAAGTTCTTCGCCCTGCCGCAGTCCCCGCAGATCTTCAAGCAGCTGCTGATGGTGGCCGGATTCGACCGCTACTACCAGATCGTGCGCTGCTTCCGCGACGAGGACCTGCGCGCCGACCGCCAGCCCGAGTTCACGCAGCTGGACATCGAGACCTCCTTCCTCACCCAGGAAGACATCATGGTCTTGATGGAGGGCCTGCTGCGGCACCTGTTCCGCGAAGTGATGCAGGTGTCGCTGCCGGATCCGATTCCGCGCATGAGCCATGCGGAGGCGATGCGCCGCTACGGTTCCGACAAGCCCGATCTGCGCATTGCGCTCGAACTCATCGACATTGCCGATCTGGTCAAGGACTGCAGTTTCAAGGTGTTTGCCGGCCCTGCCGCGGACCCGGCCGGACGGGTGGCGGCGCTGTGCGTGCCCGGCGGCGGCGCGCTCACCCGCAAGGAGATCGATGACTACACCGCCTTCGTGGCCCGCTATGGCGCCAGGGGGCTCGCGTACGTCAAGGTCAATGACGTCGCCAAGGGCCGCGAGGGTCTGCAGTCACCGATCATCAAGTTCCTGAGCGATGAGGCGCTCGCGGGCATCCTCGCGCGCACCGCGGCCAAGAACAACGATCTCATCTTCTTTGGCGCCGACAGCGCCAAGGTCGTCAACGATGCCCTGGGGGCGCTGCGCCTGAAGGTCGGCCACGACCTGAAGCTGGTGCAGGAGGGCTGGCGGCCGCTGTGGGTGGTGGATTTCCCGATGTTTGAATGGGACGGCGAGGCCCGGCGCTGGGTGGCGATGCATCACCCCTTCACCTCCCCCTTGAATGAGGATCCGGCGGCCCTGGCCGCCGCCCCCGGCACGGCGCTCGCCAAGGCCTACGACATCGTGCTCAACGGCTCGGAGATCGGCGGCGGCTCGGTCCGCATCCATCGCCAGGAGCTGCAGTCGGCGGTGTTCGAGCTGCTGGGCATTTCGGCCGAGGCCCAGCAGCAGAAGTTCGGCTTCCTCTTGGACGCCCTGAAGTTCGGCGCGCCGCCCCACGGGGGCATCGCCTTCGGCCTCGACCGTCTGGCGATGCTGATGGCCGGGGCCGACAGCATCCGCGATGTCATCGCCTTCCCCAAGACGCAGACCGCCGCGGATCAGATGACCGATGCGCCCTCGGAGGTGAGTGAGCAGCAGCTGCGCGAGCTGCACATCAGGGTGCGCACCCCGCCTCCCACCGCCTAGCCTTCAGGGCTTCAGCAGCGCCCGCAGCCGATACAGCGCCTCGAGCGCTTCCTTGGGTGAGAGCGCATCCGGGTCCAGATCCGCAAGCGCAGCGCTCACGGCGCGCGCGCCGTCATCCTCGGCCGCTGGCGCCAGCGCCAGTTCGCCCTGCGCTCCGGAGCGGCGCTGCCGGTCGCGCTCCGCCTCCAGCTCCTGCAGATAGCGCCGGGCGCGCGCGATCACCTCGCGCGGCACTCCCGCCAGCTGCGCCACCTGCAGCCCGTAGCTGCGATCGGCCGGGCCTTCCTTCACCGCATGCAGGAACACGATGCCCTCGGCATGCTCGGTCGCATCCAGGTGCACATTGCCGCAGGCCTCCAGTTCCCCGGCGAGCGTCGTCAGCTCGAAGTAGTGCGTCGCGAACAGCGTCATGGCGCGCGTCCGGGTCGCGAGGTGACGCGCGATCGCCCAGGCCAGCGACAGACCATCGAAGGTGCTGGTGCCGCGCCCGATCTCGTCCATCAGAACGAGGCTGCGCGGCGTGGCATTGTTGAGGATGTTGGCCGCTTCGGTCATCTCCACCATGAAGGTCGAGCGGCCGCCGGCCAGATCGTCGGCAGCGCCGATGCGAGTGAAGATCCGGTCCAGCGGGCCGATGACCGCCTTGTCGGCCGGTACGAAGCTGCCCATGTGCGCGAGGATGGCGATGAGGGCAACCTGGCGCATGTAGGTGGACTTGCCGCCCATGTTGGGACCGGTGATGACCAGCATGCGCCGCCGTTCATTCAGATCCAGGTCGTTGGGGACGAAGCGCCCGCCATCCAGAAAACTCTCCACCACCGGATGGCGCCCGGCCTCGATGTGCAGCCGCGGCTGCGCCACCAGTTCCGGCTGCACCCACGAGAGCGTGCAGGCGCGCTCGGCGAGGCTGGCGAGCGCGTCCAGTTCGGCGACCGCCGCCGCGCTCGCCTGCAGCGCGCCCAGGCGCTCGATCAGCTGCGTGAGCAGGGCATCGTAGAGTTCGCGCTCGCGCGCGAGGGCGCGTTCGCGCGCACTGAGGACCTTGTCCTCGAAGCTCTTCAGTTCGGGGGTGATGAAGCGCTCCGCGGACTTCACCGTCTGGCGCCTGATGTAATCGGCGGGCACCCGCTCGGCATCGCGGCGCGACACTTCGATGAAGAAGCCCTGCACGCGGTTGAAACCGAGCTTCAGGCCGGCAATGCCGGCCCGCTCGCGTTCGCGCTGTTCCAGTTCCAGCAGGAAGGCGTCGGTGTGGGTGGCGATGTGCCGCAGTTCATCGAGTTCGGCATCAAATCCGGGCGCAATCGCATCGCCCTCGCGCAGCAGCGCCGGCGGTTCGGCCGCGATGGCTGCGCTAAGCAGCCGGTGCACCTCCTCATGCCGGCCGAGGTGGGCGAGCAGGCCCTCCAGCAGCGGGGCCTCCGCGGCCGGCTCGGCGGCGGCCTGCGCCAGCTGCGGCAGCAGCGCCACCGCGCGGCGCAGCTGCGCCAGGTCGCGCGGGCGCGCCGAGCGCAGCGCGACGCGGGCGAGGATGCGCTCGACATCGCCGATTCCCTCAAGCGGGGCGCGCAGCGCCTCGAAGCGGCGCCGGTCACTGAGCGATCCGATCGCGCGGTAGCGCTGGCGCAGCAGCGCCTGGTCGGTGAGGGTGCGGTTCAACCAGCGGCGCAGCAGCCGTGAGCCCATGGCGGTGACACAGCGGTCGATGAGCGCGAACAGCGTCGCCTGGGCGTGGCCGGACAGACTCGTATCCAGTTCGAGATTGCGCCGGGTGGCGGCATCGAGCATCAGGGCATCGCCGCGCTGTTCGACCTGCAGGGTGCGGATATGCGGCACCGCCGCCTTCTGCGTGTCGCGCACGTACTGCAGCAGTGCACCGGCGGCGCACACGCCCAGCGTCTCGCCCTCGATTCCGAAGCCGGACAGATCGCGCGTGCCCAGCTGCTCGTTGAGGAGGCGCAGGCAGGTGCCGGCCTCGAAATGCCAGGGCGGCCGGGCGCGCAGCGCCGTGCCCGGGCGCTCCAGGCCCGCCTGACCGCCCGCCTCGCTGAACAGCAGTTCAGCCGGCCGCAGCCGTTCCAGTTCCGCGGCGAGCGTGGCGGCACCGCTGGCCTCCAGGAGCGTAAAACGCCCGGCCGCCAGGTCCAGCCACGCAAGCCCGAAGGCCTCGCCGTCGCGGGCGATGCAGGCGAGCAGTGTCTCGCGCCGGTCATCCAGCAGTGCCGCATCGGTGAGGGTGCCGGGTGTCACCACGCGCACCACCTGCCGGTCCACCGGTCCTTTGGACTTGGCCGGGTCGCCGAGCTGCTCGCACACCGCGACGCTCTCGCCCTTGCGCACCAGGCGGGCCAGATAGCCGTCGGCGGCGTGCACCGGGACCCCGGCCATGGGAATGGGTTCGCCGGCCGAGTGGCCGCGGGCCGTCAGGGTGATGTCCAGCAGGGCGGCCGCCCGGCGCGCGTCCTCGTAGAAGAGCTCATAGAAATCGCCCATGCGATAGAACAACAGCACATCCGGGTACTGCGCCTTCAGGCGCAGGTACTGCTGCATGACCGGGGTATGGGCGGGAAGCGCGGGTGATTCCATGGGGGCCGCCGATTGTAGTGCATACGCGGCTGAGCTGACGTTAAGGCAGGCGTGTCGGATTGCGCTGACCGGGCTACGGGACGGGTGCCGTTGGCCGCCTGCCACGGGTCAGTCTAGTTTGCCGTGAGGGGGCGCGGACTCCACTTGGGGTCGCGGGTGTTCGCCCTGTTTTGAGGTAACCGGAATGGCCGCTGAGGCGGGTGTGGTGTCCGAGGAAGTCGAGCAAGCAGCCGCGGTCGAGGCCGGTTGCACGCGGGCGCTGGCGCAGCTGCACCGCTATCGCGGTCCGGTGCTGCTGGATCTGGATGAGACGCTGTACCTGCGCAATTCGACCGAGGACTTCATCGACACGGCGCGCCCGGCGCTGCTCGCCCTGCTGCTGATGCGGCTGCTGGACGTGCTGCGGCCCTGGCGCTTCACCGGTGGCGAGCGCACGCGCGATGTGTGGCGGGTGCGGTGCATTCTGCTGCTGCTGCCGTGGACGCTGGCGGCCTGGCGCCGGCGCTGCGTGCGACTGGCCGCCACCGCGCGCAACGCGCCACTGATCTCGGCGCTGGAAGCGCGCGCGCACTGCACGGAGTGCGAGCCGGCGGTCATCGTCACGGTGGGCTTCCAGGCCATCGTGCGGCCGCTGATCGCCGCCATGAAGCTGCCGCAGAAGCCGCGCATCGTCGCAGTGCGCCACGGCGTCTTCAGCGATCGGCGCGAGGGCAAGCTCGCCCTGACCACGCGGGCCCTGGGCGCGGCCACGGTCAAACGCTCGCTGGTCGTCACCGATTCGGATCAGGACACGGCGCTGCTGCAAGCCTGCGCCGTGCCGCTGCTGGTGCACTGGCCGCTGGCGCGCTTTCGCCCGGCGCTGCGCGGGGTGTACCTGCCGGGCCAGTACATGTCCCAGGTCAAGCGCCCGGGTCAGCGCTACATCAGCCGCGGCATCCTGCAGGAGGACTACGCGCTGTGGGTCCTGGCCTCGCTGACCTTCACCCTGACGCATCCGCTGCTGCACGTGGTCGGGCTGCTGTGCCTGCTGCTCTCCTTCTGGGCGGTGTACGAAAGCGGCTACGTCGACAATGACAACATCGCCGCCGACCGCGAACGCGAGCCGACGCTCAATCCCGCCTATTTCGAAGCCCCGGTGGCCACGCCGCGCTGGACGCCGTGGGTGTGGGCGCTGGCGAGCGGCGCCATCGGCGCCGCGATGCTGCGTGGCACCTCGCAGGCCGGTCTGTACGCGTTCGGCGCCTGGATGGCGGTGCTGCTGGTCACCTACGGGTGCTTCCGCTTCTACAACCGGCTCGACAAGCTCACCCGGGTGTGGCTGTACGCGGGGCTGCAGCTGGCGCGCGGCGCGGCCTTCGTCGCCGTGGTGCCCATCAGCGCCATCGGTGCCGTGGCCATCGGTGCGCACGTCCTCTCCAAGTGGATTCCCTACTACGTGCACCGGCAGTCCGGCGCCGGCTGGCCCAAGGCGACGCACCTGCTGCCGCGGCTGCTGTTCTTCGTGCTGCTGAGCCTGCTGCTGGCGTTCGCCAGCGGATTCTCGGTGCTGGCCAACTGGTCGGCCGCGGCACTGCTGGCGTGGAACGTGTTCCGCGCGCGCCGCGAACTGGCCACGGCGCTGCGCGCCAGTGCCCGCAGCAGCGAGTCCTACGCCCGCACCTTCTACTGAAGGTCCGCGGCGCGGCGCGTGAAGCGCACCCACAGCGGGGATTTTGGCTTGAGCGTCATGTCCACCACGGCATCGGGCAGCGCCGCCCCGGCGGGCAGCGCCAGGTCGTAGTCGCGGATCAGCCGCGCGGCGATCAGCGCCAGTTCGGCCAGGGCGAAGTACTGTCCCAGACAGAAGTGCGGTCCGCCCCCGAACGGCAGGAATGCCCCGCGCGCAATTTCCGCCGCGCCGGGCAGAAAGCGCTCCGGGTCGAAGCGCTCCGGGTGCGCGAACCAGCGCGCATCGCGCTGGATGTGCCAGATCGGGATGGCGACG
>Ga0335085_10018274_pt1 | contig 10080 bp, 21 predicted proteins | sample Lox_Sample_45_FD_206712 | JGI IMG/M metagenome (GOLD analysis project Ga0335085, IMG submission 206712) | Soil microbial communities from Loxahatchee National Wildlife Refuge, Florida, United States - Lox_Sample_4.5 | ecosystem: Environmental > Terrestrial > Soil > Wetlands | place: USA... | reverse complement strand
GACAGCTTGCCAAGCCAAATTTAGCCACCTGTAAAGCGCCGGCTAGGCAATAAGACGATATGCCAGTATTGCGATCTGTCTGGCAAGTTGCGCGTTGGCACCAATTAAAAGAATTGCCCAAGACGCCTAACATTTTATCGACCAATGCAATTTCAGCACTGCGATCAATGAGCGGTGCGGGGCTGATCGGATCAAATGGCATTGTGGCCGTTTTCCATTTTGTCAAGAATAATTGAACGTGCTTCTTGTAGCAACTCTATAATATCCTTATGCTTTGTTAAAAAGTGGTCATTGAATCCTCCAATGCTCAAGTGCCTGCCGCGCTCTTTAACTATTTTGTTAAGAATGCAATGAACTTCCAAAACTTCTTGTTTTATATACCTACCGCCAGGTGGCTCCCAAGGATTTCCTCGGTCGATAAATCTCAATGCGCCCATTAGGCAATACGAACCTCCATAAAAAACAGCCCCCTTTAACCATTTATCTGGCGTCGCGAGCAACGTTAACATTTCGTCAACAACTCCAAGAGCAGCAGATGGCATTGGATTGTCAGACGGCATAACTTTCTTCCTTCATTTTAATTAACCTTTTGCTTGCTGGTAGAAGTTTGCGCCCAAACAGCATTTTGAGCAAATCACGAAAGCGTGAGCTATACCCATTCAATTTGCGGCGGATGCTCACAAGCACTATCGAAGCAGAACCACGCAAAAGCAATGGTGGAACTTGTCTTTGGCCCATCATAGCCGATGCGATGCATACGCGGCAGGCGTTTCGAGAATACCAACACGCGCGCAAGCTTGTGCTTCTGGAAAAGTAACTTTCGTTTCTGTCCTTCAAGGAAAGCAAGGCGTAGCAAGAAAGCACATCTAGGAGCTAAATTGCAACAATGATCAACAAATTCCGTGGCGATTGAATATGGAGGATTTGTAACAATTGTGCCCATGAATGGCTCGGTGACAGCGAAAACGTCGGCAACTTTGCCATAGCCATGCGCTTGAATATCAGAAGAAACAACAGTAAAACCTAAGTTGCGGAGTACTTCACTGATAGCGCCATAACCACAGGCAGGCTCCCAGATGCTTATTCTACGATCAAGAAAATAACTTTCCACTAAAGAAAGGGTCGCCAGCGGGGGAGTTTCATAAAAGTCAGCGTCTAAATTGTCTTTATAGCCAGCATCGCGGGCACCAACGAACATTAGGTGTTCGGCTTTAGGCATGGTATATCCATCCAATGTGTTGGCAAGTAATCATTTGTAATAAATCCGTCAACTTGATTTCCATCAAGATGCAGGCCATAAGAAAACCAGAAATATTCCTCCCCAACGCGGCTGGCATAATAGCCAGTAGTAATATAGTCTGGCTCTGTTTCACCGGCTTCAAAGTACGCAAGCATCACGCTTTTAGCTTCTTTTTTGTCGTAAGTATCTATTGGTTGCCATTTAGCCATGTTATTTCTCCGGTCATTTGCGTCTCGCTTTCACTGTTTCGAGATTAGCTCTTTTGGAAAATGTCTATCGCGGTATGCGCATAGCCACGCCGCTGCCCGCCCCGCTTCTACTCTCCAACGCAGACTACGCTCGCGCCGTCCTTTATCGCCAGGATGACTCCATTCTTCAAATTTTTCTTGCGAATAAGTCTCAAGTTCAGTAATGGCTTCATGGATAGATTGTTTAGCACGGAAGGCGGCAGCTATCTTATGTGCACCATGCTCACTTAAACCGGCAATCGTATCTATCCCAAGAAACTGTTCTGCTAAACATTTATTACAAGAGCAAGGCACGCATATACAATCGCCACAATGGCTGCCTTTTAGTGCCTGTTCACATTCATTCAATAGATTCTTCACGGTATATGCTACGTCAAATATGTTAATTCGCTTGGCATTTTCATCAAGAGCAGCATCTACTTCAAATTCGTAGTGTAATCGGTCAAGCTCTTCATCGTAAAGTTTGGCATAAAGCATCTTGCGCTCATTGTCCTCCAACTCAATAATCGTATTCAATGGGTTTTCGGTGTACTGGATTTTCATCTTTTCTGTCCTGCGTTTTGCTATTCATCTGGTGATTCCGAAACAGCAATAATATCTATACCAGAAACATATGCGCGATGAACGAAAAGAAGAATTTTGTCGTAGAGTTCCATTGGGGCCGGCTTACCATAAGGAAGGTTATCTACCGCCACCAATAAGCGAAACATATACAGGGCATTTTCCTGCAAGAAAGAATCGTTGTTTTCAGGAATACGGCTGTCCATTATTTTTTCTCCAAATAATCTTCCAGTTTGTGTATCAGTGTTATTTTATCATCGCCCGAGAATAAGATTCCTACGCCCAGCTTAAAGGATTTTGCGTGTTTTAATGCACCCGGTATATCTTCTAACAATTCTTTTAAACTATCCAGAGGGGGCAAAACTTCATATTTTGCTGGTGTCCAGCGATCACCGCAGCAAGGGCAATCCACACCATTCCGGCAGCCATCGAAATAAACACCAACGGATTGGGCGCGTACATCTGCTTCATCTTCGTTGGCAGCTTCAACATATAAGACATAGCCCATCTCTCCAATAAAAGAGCCACCTGATGCGGTTTGGTTATAGAAAAAGAAAGGCATTTATCTTCTCCAACAAAAAGGCGCCAGTTGCAGCTTTTCTTTTACCCAAGTAAGAAACTCGTATTCAGTAATATGGTACGCAGCTAGCATGGCGGCAATCTTCTTGTCGCGTTCGCGGCACCATTTTTGGTCCATTTCTTCATAGCGTTGCAATTCAGCGTTCATTTATAGCATCTGCCTGATCTTGCATTTCGCCCACCGTCATTTCATAATTCATTGGATTGTGTTTATGTTTTCTAATTACCATGCGCAAGGCGTTACGTACATGCGATTCGGACATATCGCCGACTGCAATTTTTGTGCCATCACGCATTGTCCAGAATTCGTCTACCATATGTTGTCTTTGTTCTTTCGCCAATCATCAAGAATAAGTAATTCAATTTGGTGCGCACAAAACAGGCATCGGCCATCTACATTAACCCACGCAGCCTTGCCATCAAACTGGATTACAATTTCGACAACAGTTGGCGCGGCAACGTCAATCATGCTGGGGCGTTTATCTTCCATGTTTCATGCTTTTCCAGGGGAAGAACGGCGTGTAGTTTAGCAGAGTAAAGGCTGTAAAGCAATATTAAAATCTGGTAATGTGAAGTTGTAAAAAATTTACAAAAAATATTTTGGGGAGAAATTTTCAAAAAAAATTTTGTGAAAACTTGCTGGCCGGTACAGCCCAGAGCCGTTTCGCTTCCGCACCTACCCGGCCCCCAATCGTTCCGGCATCGCAACCTAGCTGCCCAAGCCCATTCCGCCTTCGCAATGACAGTGACCTGGGCGATTGCCGCATAAGGACTATTATGGAAACTCGCAACCGTGACGAGCGTGTAAGCTCTTGATATCATTAGCTGATTCGACCTCGTTGCGTGTTCATTCATAGATCGTTGCCTAACACGTGGTTAGTGTGCAGATCGTTCTGCTAGGCGAGCCATACGTATGTAATGTTTCGGTAGCGTATCGACACTACCGTATCGTTGCATAAAACAGAATCAAAATGTTGCAAAATCCAGAATCGAAATATTGCAAAACATGGAATCGAAATGAAAACAAAATAGATCGTTCCGCATTCGTAACGACGCATCAGGGTCGGCAGGAGTAAAAAAACAACACGAAACGAATTAAATAAAATTTAATTTCGATATAATTTGTAATTTCTTTACAATTTCACAATTGCGTGATTTTAATCTACTTCACATATTTGTGATTTGACAATCCGCGCCTTTCCGTCTACTGACGGAGGGCGGCAACCAAGGGAGTTAATCCAATGACTACGCGAAACGTTCCGTCCTTCGACGACTCATTGCCTATCGGCACTGTGCTTGGCGCTGCTGCTGATCCCGTATGCGTTGCCTACATCGACGCAGAATCCGACCGTGTGAACCTCGGCCCGTGTGACGGACAAGCGTGGCCAATCTTCCGCTACGCGCCCAGTGGCGACGATGATACGGCGCCTTGGTACCCCGCATTGTGCGGCTGCCTGCCAGTCCTTGTGCTCTTTGCACTGCTGCGCCAGCAACGCGCCTAGCTGCTGCTGCCACTCAGAGGGGGAATATTTCCCCTCTTTTTTCGCCTCACCTTCTGACGAATTACGAATTTCGTCATTCATCATTTTGACAATCTCTCTCGCGTGATGTAGGGCGCGTCTAGCAGTCTCACAGGATCATTGCCAGTGCCAATCACCTGGACTCCTTACCGCCTCGCCACGCAGCACGATGCGGAGCGTCTAGCAGCCTGCCATCGGTCACGCTATCGCCACCATAGGCTAGTTGCCGAGCCGACACTGGCGCCGCCTCGCGGCCAGTACGTAGTGTGCGCCTATCGCAGTAAAACGTTTAGCGGATTCCTGCACCCTGACAATACGATGGAGGAAAGTACCTGATTCTTGCATATCAGCCATTCTGCAATTGCTGTACTATTATTGATTATTACTAACAATCATCAATGGCCGCCCTTCCCCAACCGCCACCCATTATATGCAGAATCGGATCATTCCATTATTTCCACAATACCTCCCCCTCCATTGCTACAATGTGTAGCCAATGCTCTAAAGTGTAGCCAATGCTACAAGATTAAAATCTGTTAATCCGTTCCACAAAGCAGAGGGTCGAATGTCGCGCAGGCTTCCTCGCCTCATTCATACAGTTCCGGTGCGTGGTTTAATATGTTCTACTTTGTTCTTCGCTGCCGATGTTCCTGTTAATAAACCTGTAATGTAGAACAAGCAGGGAACAAACGTGAACGTTTGGAAAGGGGCGTTAGGGTAGCGGTCGGAGCTACGGACACCTGTACGCCACGCTACGGGGCTTCTAGGGGCGTGTCTCGCGCTGGCCACACTACGTCACAGTGTCCTGTTTTCACTCTGCCACATCTCCATCGTTCAATATCAAATAGTTGCTCACAGTATCGCGATCAAGGCGCCAGTTCCTATCGTTCCGATTGCGGAATGATGTAGGCAAAAATTGCATTGCAGCCATGCGCCTCACATCTCTGTGAGCGAACCCGCTTAGGATCGCACTACAAGCCCGCGCTAGCTAGGCGCTACTGCTACCCGTGCCACTGCTCTAGCAACCCCAGGCGAGCCGATTTGCTGCCCTAGCGGCGCCGCCGCTCTGCCACTGGCGCATCGTCGCCAGTTGCTAATTCATTCCTAAGGCGTAACATTATAGGCGAAAAAATAGGCGGGCTTTTCGCCCGCCTAGTTTGTTTCAGAATGCGAGCGGCTTGTTAAGCAGGCGCGCCAGATCACTGGGCGCATCCGATTGTGGCTGCACTGCACCGACGAATTGCATCGTGCCGTCAGCCATCTGTACGGCCATCTGCAAGGCGCATTGCTTGATCTCATTCCCCTTGCCAAACCACGCGGAGTCCAGTCTCGCGGACGGGGTACGCGCGCGGCCGGCATGGTCAACGTATTCAGTGACGGCATTTAACCAACCCCACGCCGTACCTTGCACACCATTGAATCCACTGCCACGCGCGCGGCCGTCCATAAACAACGAACCTACCTCACATACGGGCTTGCTCCGCAGAATTTTGTCCTGTTCCGCGCGTGTGAGAGTCGCGAATTCCGGTCGGAATACGGTCGCAGTTGCTTCCACCGCATCGAGTCGCGAGATGCGCGTATCGGCAAGGCGGCGGAATTCGTCAATCGCATCGCCGAACTCATCTTTCGTTTCGGGTCCGATTCCAAGTTCCGCGCGAGTCCTGTCGGGGTCAAATACGACACGATGCGACACTTTCACCACGCCAGTGCCGAATCGTGCGTCTTGCAGCGTATTGTTGCAGACCACGCGGACAGTAGTACGCCGGGCTTCAGTAGGCATTGTGCCGTCGCATGCAGTGCAGAGCAGTAGGTATCCCCCAACGCGATCATCCTGGTCATGGATCACTGCGTCTGGACACACACGCGCCAGTGCCCAAAATTTCCGCCCCCCAAACAAAGTGCCAGCAGTTTCCAATTGCAATCCAGCGCTGTCCGCTACGTCATGGAAGAATTTCAGCACTGCGGCAGGCTGCACAAGGCGGAATTTGTCACTCCCAATGCCGAGCGCATCATGCGTGTCACTGCGGAAAAATACATGGCTGTCGTCAAGTGTGCGCAATTCCGCGTCGGGTTCCGGCCCGGTGGCATAGCGGATGCGCGAGCGCAGTATGCGCCAGTCCATTCCTGCTGCTTTGAGCCATTCGTCAAGAGTGGCACCGGATTCAAGCTGCTGTCCCAACCCGTGCCAAGGTGCTGCGCCGACATACGCCATCTCGGCAGACTGATCTTCGCGAATAGTCAATTCGTGCGCCATAACCGAATCCTTTCCCATGTGGCGGATTGCCACAACGGAAATATAGGGATGAATTTTTATCTGGCACCCACTAAATTTGCATGGCAGATATGCATAAAAATAGGCCGGTTGAAATACCGGCCTTGGGAATGTTACGCTTGCGATTTACACATTTAAGCCATTACGCTTGCGATTTATATGGCTTTTCCCTAAGTGTTTTTGGCCTAGCTAGCTCCCCTGTTGCCAGATGATACTTTTATCCGCACTCTCAATATGTAAATGGTCAATGAAGTTCACGAATTCTTGCAAAGCAGCAGCACGGTTGCTCCCCTTCTATACATCGTCGTTACATGATAGAGCAAGCGCAATGCACGCACATCCTAGCGCGAGCATTACATAGGGCAGAGCGGCGATCACATGAAGCATTTACGTGTCCTTAGAAGAGGCGGGGAAATTCCCGCCCCCTAGGTTGTACCTTTATTCCGGCGTTTTATTTTCCTTTCGTTTTCAGTAATGCTTTGAGTTCAGCTTTCAACTCTCTTGCTTTTGGTCCGCGATAATTGGCCGCATTGGCCAGAAAATAGAGCACAACGGATTTACCAGAATCCGCCATATAATTGTCTGTGATCTGGTCAAGATCGAGCATAGCCTCCAGGTACGGCTTTGCTCCGTAATTGATTTTTGTTCCCCAGTCGCGCTTAATGTCGCGAGCAATTGCGGAAATTGAGCGAGCTGTCATTGTACCACCGCCGCCGGATATCCGGTAACGTATTCAAGCTCTTGCTGTACCTCGATTGCTTCTGCTGGATCGAACGGCACAACCTCGCCGTACGCATCGGCCAGAAAATCGCTGAACTCGCCGTCCGCGAGTGTCACGATATAGAAAACGGTTTCGTCCAACTCTATTTCTCCTGTTGTTAGTCTTTGACACCAATCGTCATATTGAGCAGCAGCAGCCCAACCGTGATTGTTTCAAACCCGGTGACTGCGGACACGGCAGGAAATGTCTCGATTGTTTCCTTCAAGAGTGCCAGAAAATAGCAAGCGTGCGCCAGATGCACAGCATGGTGCGCCCAACGCTCCGCTTTATGCGCTGCTGCGTTCACGCGAGTCGTGCTGACGTGCAAGAACCGGCCGACAAGCACCGTCATTCCATGAATGAAATGACTGCCATGAAACGCGAGGAATGCCAATTCAGTCATGATTGCCGATCCACGCACTGTCGCAAGAGAAGCCACATACAAAGCCCTTTCACATTGTTAACGAGCGAGCGCTATACTTTACAATGGTGAATAGCAGGCATGAACCGCAAAGTGTGCATACCTGCTATGCAACCAGAATTGTCAGATCAAACCCAAACGATGCGCCGCTCTGCCGTAAAATCCCTGCAATTTTGATAACCAGCCCGCATCGCGCAACTTGGTTAAGAATTCCACTGTCTCATCATACGACATTTCCCCTTGTTCAAATCGCATGATATCGTCAACGCTCGGCGTGTACGTGCTCTTTTCCATGATCTCATCCCTTTCTTACGTATGGTTGCTCGTCTATGCCGCGATAAATTTTGGCAATTTCATTATAAATGGCACGTAACCTCTTTATCCGCTCATCGTGTTGCACAAGGGCGGAAATATACCGCGCGTGTGATCCATCTTCGGATGGATAATCCCAATATTCTGGCGCCGAATCTCTAAGAGATTTTTCGGCGCGCTCTAAATCCATTATTGGTTGAACGTATTTCCCCAGCAATACCACCTTTTCTGTTCCGTCTTTATTTATTTGTGGAATTTCAATCATATCTAGCTGTCCTCATGTTGCGCATAAATAGGCGCATATTTCATTGCGCGCAATTCATTCTGCGCATGGCGTACCGCCGCTTCAAATGATGCATATGTGCGCGGACAATCGCGCACGCACCCAGTTTCGCCGTTGCGGATTTGCCATTCCCATTGCGCATCTGAGCGCATTGTAAACAGCAATTCCATTGCTGGAATCTCTAAAGCGTTCATTTACTTTCCTTTCGTTCTTTCTTTCGCTGTCAGTGCAAGAGAAGCAAGTTTCCCTGCACTGAGTCCGATCAAGAGAAACACCAACAGCATAACGTCGAAGGAGATCATGACACATCACGCTCCGCTAGTTCATTGCAATCCAGGATCACAACGTCGCCAGATGCATGTTGGATCAAAACGGATTGCTGCTGCATTGCTTCGGCCGCTTTGACAGCAATGGCATCCAAATCCAGATCGGCAACAGCACCGGGCTGCATTGCTATCCAGTACAGGATTCCGGGTTCATGGTAACAGATGCCTGTCTGTGGATCTCGCCACCCGCCGCACATTGGCACGGCGGTATATCCACCGAATATGCGCGTCACTTCGTCGCGGAAATGGCAATGGGCAGCAGTAGAGCCGTCCGGGCAGGGTAGCGGGACAGAAGCCATGCGGAGCATAGGGGAACCTCCCAATGGAGTGGCAAGAGCACCACGCGCCGATTCTCGCACGATTCCCCCGCCTCTAGCCTTGCAAAATTTGCATGGCAGAGTTGCACTAGCGCGCTAAGTACGTCTCTTTTCCGTAAGTAATCTGTGCATGATCTTGTGACAGAATTTCAGCTGCTTTCTTCCAATCAATGCAATTAAATGGCCACTCTTCGTTACCTGAAATACAGCCTAAATCTTGCGCCAACTCTTTCGCGTATTCTTCAAAGTAATTTAAATTAATTAATTGCGAGGGATACCAATCGCCTTCCCAGTGTAAATCGCCACCCTTATCTTTACATTTTTCCAATAGAGCAACCAGAAAATCAAATTCATCCATTTCCTGCTTTGTCATCATTGTAAGCCCGCGTAATTCGTCAACGCGATCAGTCACATCGCGCAAATCAATTACATTTGCGCCAGACCATATATTCTTACCCATCTTTCGCTTCCTTTGTCCCTAGAACTGTGATCCATTCTGGTGGAATGTCACCAACATAATAGTAACATCCTGATCCCCCCAATTCATCGTCAAATAGTTTTGTTTTGGGAGGAAAATCTATTTCCAATAAAATTGGCTCGCGAAACTTGCCCAGATGACAGGTTCGCCAGGGAGAGGAATAACCATAATCACAGACATATACTGCGTTTCCTCTGTCGCCAAGGTAATATTGACCGTCATAATTGCGTTTTGGTGGATCAGATAATAACCCGCGCGATAAGATGGACGGCAAAAATTCCTTTGCTGTCGCATGATAGAATCGCATCACTGACACTCCACATAAAGGAACGCATATCCGCGTTAGTGGGTATGCGTTCCTACCATGACTTATACCCTGTTGCACCTTGACTGTGACTTATGCGTTATGTGGGACGCACTTTGCTCGCGCAAATATTATGCGCCTCTGCAACAACGTTGTTAACGCCAGCAACTACGGAAGAAGCAAAGTTGCCTAAATCAATTCTGCTGCGTGGCTCCGTTGTGCCACTCCACGGGCGACTGGGCATGATCACAACATAATCCACATGCAAGATACGTGCAAGGCGCAGAATCAGATGCCCAAACGTGGAAACGGGGCCGACATTTTCGTCAAATTCTCTCAATTTCGCTTCAATTCGCTGCAATGGGCGCGCATATTCCTCCATATCACGCGCCGTAATGATTTCTTCCATACCCGTATCTGTCGGCTTGTAACCATAACGCAACGCATATGGCTCCGCGC
>Ga0335085_10018273_pt1 | contig 10081 bp, 9 predicted proteins | sample Lox_Sample_45_FD_206712 | JGI IMG/M metagenome (GOLD analysis project Ga0335085, IMG submission 206712) | Soil microbial communities from Loxahatchee National Wildlife Refuge, Florida, United States - Lox_Sample_4.5 | ecosystem: Environmental > Terrestrial > Soil > Wetlands | place: USA: Florida... | reverse complement strand
TGGGAACAACTCTGGCTTCTCAAGCAGCGCGCTAAGGGGGCGGGAATTGCCACGCTTGAACTCGACGCATGCCACGGTGACCAAACGCCCGTCCTGGAGCCAGCGCATCGCCTCGACCAGTCGCTGCACGGACTCGGTCGCGCCGCAGGACTGCGCGATTTCGATCGCAGGCGTGAACAGCGCGAACAGCTCACTGCGATGCGTTTCATAGACGTTCATGCAGCCTCCCTTGCATTACGTCCCACGTAGTTCAATGTCAGGAAATCAGCAACTCAGCTTCGTCTGCCCGTGCCTCAAGCTGAGCCAAGATGCTCCTGACCATGCCATGGCTCAACTTCTCCCCGGCGTTCTCGAGGAACCCACCGGCGAGTGCAGCGGCCAGTTCTTTTTCGCTTTTCGGAGCGTCGGCTCGCAGCTTCGTAATCATTGATTGTTCGCTTTTGATCCGGCGTAGGGCTGCCGGTATGTCGGCGCTCTTGGCCTTTTCCATTGCGGCTTCTTTGCCCATCAAAGCAAAGGCGCCGACCCCTACGGCACCAATAATCCAGCCGATGGGCCCGGCTGCTAGAAGGGCAGTGCCACCGCCGCCCAGAATGGTACCACCGATGATTGCCACCACTACCGTGATGGAATTTCCGATACTGTCCATCGCGGACGTCGCCGCGGTCGTGTCAACAGGCACACTGTAGTGCGATCCGTCCAGCGAGACGCCTGACAAATCGAGCGCACTTCCGGGCATTCCCCAGCGCCTGCAGATGGGCCTGGTGAGGTCGTCGAGCTCCGGCCGGAGCATGCTTTGCCATTTACTGATGGCTGCTGCTAGTCCAATTGTGTTGCCAGAATTCAGTTCGTCGTTGACCCGGGCACTGACTACCGCGGACATCTCGTTCAAGGTCGATATTTCACCGTTCCGCCATTGCCTGAATGCAGGGATGATGTGTCGCTCCGTGATTCCAGAAGCAACCGCTGAGCCCATTGCTTCAGCCAGCTCGGGAAGGTGGTCGGCCACAAGTCCTTCTATCTCCTGGGACTCGAAAAGCTGCTTCACGTCGGCGCGCAAACCGGCGGCCTTGACGCTCATACGGCCCGCGAGCGCCAGCCCGCGGGCGATCGCGTACTCGGGCTCCGCGCCACGCATGACGGTGGTCTTGGGGCCAACGGCCTGCCGGGATACGTCAAGGACAAAGTCCATCCGGGACGGGCCGCCGGTCAATAGCACAACCTCTGGGCCCTTGCTCAGCCGCGCCAAAGCCGCCTTGAGATCACCGCGGAACGCCTCAACCCAGGACAGGCCGTCTAGTGCCGACTGCGGCGTGGCAAGTACGGCGTCCATGTCGGCCTTGCGCAGCCGGACCACGACGTCCAGGTATCCATCTCCGGTGCCCACCTCAGTCATCTGCGACACCCTGGTATCAGGGTCGTCACGGAACCGCTCGGGTGGTACGCGGAAGTAGTCCTCTTTGACGCGTCGGCACAGCAGCTCGAGGCGCAGCCGCTCCGATGGGCTGTCGAGCATGATCTCTTCGAGCTGCGAGCGAAGCGGGTGGTGTTCAAGTACGTACCGCAGGATCTCGCGGTCGATTAAATTGGCACCAAGCCGGATGTTTCCGTGATCGAGAGGCGTGGCCTGGCGGCCAATGACGCTGGTGTAGTCGGTGGTCGATGAGCCGATGTCGACGATGAGGACGGGGCGGTCCAGCTGATCGGATCTTAGTCCCACGTCGCCGGATTCGCGTGCGTACAGCAGCGCCGCTCGTGACTCCGAGATCACCTCAACGTCGTTAAGCCCTGCCTTGCGCAGCACCTTGGCGTAGGTCTTGCGAACCTGCGCGTGCCAGCCTGCAGGGACCCCCACGACCCAGCGCACATTGCTCGCAGGGATCTGCGCCTTGTCGCGGAGGTCCGCGACGACCTTGGCGACGAAGAGGGCGGTCGGCCGGCTGACTGATTCCTGATCGAGTTCGGGGCTCTTGAAGCCCAGCCAGAGCCGTGTGACGCCGCGGGCCACAGCAGCGTCTTCGCCGACCAGTACTCCCCGCCTCGGGTGCTCGGCGACCGCGGTTACGTGCTGGCGGCCGACGGAGCCGGGCAGATCGAGAACCTCGGGATAGGCATCCCTGTCCGCATACGCGGCAGCCAGCGCTGTCTGGCCGTGGCCAAGGTCGAATCCTACGACGGTTGACCCAGATGTGTCAGTCATCGACTCGCTCCTTCGGGTGGGAAAGGCCGTACTGATCTGTTGCATGCTGTGCGTGCGGAGCTGCCTCCGGTGCCGGCGGAGCTGCGCCGAGTGCCTGCGGAGCTGATTTGAGGGTTCGGCGAGCGGGGTCGGCGTAACTGTCGGACGGCCCCCGTACCTCACCGCGCCGCAGAAGCTCTTGGCCTCTGACGAGTGCTGGGCGGCGTGTGACGAACAGGGGCGGTGCACCGGCTGGGGCCGGCAGGATCTCGAACAGCCCCTCGGTCTGTTCGTCAGCAGGGTCGTAGCGCAGCGTGGAGATGCCCTGGTGGATCCGCAGCTCATCCTCAAGGTGCTCAATTCGGCGCAGGGCCATCGTGGGATTGTCAGTCACCCGGGCCGCCAGCAGGTCGTGAATGAGATCCAGCAACCGCGGATCGTCGGTCCACTCTGCGGGATGGCTGTTGTGGGTGACGCCCGCTGCCTGGGACACGGGGCTGCTCGATTCGAGCAAACGTCCCACGGCCTCCAGGGCGGCCGCTGCTGCGTCCAGGTAACGGGTGGCCTTGACTTCGAGCCGGACGTGCGGATATGTCGGACGCGGCGCGGGCGGCTCCGTGTTGTACCGGCCGAAGTCGGCATCCGGGATTGGCATGTGGTGGCCGGACCGTGTCCTCCCCCGCCCAGTGAACCGGTCGAAGAACCCGTCCGGCCGGTATGCTGGCTCGGCCGACTCCGGCAGGGGCGGTGGGGGTGGTGCGACAGCTAGTACGGCGTCAAGCGCGGCATCGAGGATATCGAGGAGGTCGCGGACTCTGTCAATCTCGCCCTGGTCGACGGTCCAGCCGTGCTGGCGGGCGGCGGTCGCGTAATCCTGCGGGAGGCGATCAAGAAGATCGCGCAGGCATGCACGCGCCTCCCGGGGACTGGCGTGACGGCCCAGGTCACGTTCGAGCTGCGGTCGGGCATCTATGAAGAGCTCTGTCAGGGTATCGCGGTTCACGGAAGGCCTCCTTCCTGGCCCGGCTGCGGTGCGACGGGCGATTGCTCAAGACGGACGGGCTCTGGCCGGTTTCGCCCCGCGCGGGTTCTCAGCGCCTGGGTATGCCACAGCCGGATGAAGCCGTCGGCGCCTGCGCTGACGACGAGCTCCTCAGCAGGGAAAGCGACGGCGCGGATCTCACCGTTGTGGCTGCCCACGGTCTCTGGCCGACCGGGCATGTCGGGGTTCCATACGCGCACAGTGCCATCGCTGTGACCGGATGCCAGGACACTGGTGGGGCCAAAGCGGAGGTCCCGAACGGCCGAGCCGTCAGCATGCTCGACGGGGGATTGAGCGAATGGCCTGGTCTGCGGCAGCTGCCATACCCGCACTACGCCGTTTGCGTAACCGGCGGCGAGCCGGTTAGCCGCGGCGAGAGCGAGCGCGCTGACCGCACCGCCGGCCGGGCCGACGGACACCTGCGACCGAGTTGTAAACCGGATCAAGCCGACCGAGTCGGCGATGGCGCATAGTCCGGGAGTCGCGGGGGACATGGCGCCCGCCGTGGCACGGCTTCCGCTCAGATGGCCTTCAACGGCGGTCCCCGCAGCCGCGGCACGGCCCGGTACGGGGCTTGCTGTGCGGCCGGAACGGCTTGCCGTGCCGACGGCACCGTACCGCCAATGACCGTCGTCGGCAACACTGAGGATATGGCCACCGTCCGGGGAGATCCGAACGGTGTTCACCCAGGAGCTGTGTGCGAAGACTTTTTGCGTGGCGCCCGTGGCCGGACTCCACCAGTGAACGATCCCATTGCGACCGCCGCTAGCGACAGCAGTGCCGTCCGCGCTGACATCGATGGTGCTGACCACCCCATCGTGAGCAGCGATCACAGGTCCTGGTGTGCCGTCACGCAGGTGCCACACCCGCAGCATCCCGTCTACTCCTCCGCTGACAGCAATCGGCGTGCCGGCCGATGTGCCAGGTGCAACCGCAAGCGTGGTCAGCCCGCCGGGAACGGCGATCGACTCAACCAGCGATGTGTTCCCGCCCGGATTTTGGGTGGTCGTGGTTTGGGTGTGCCAGCCCCAGCGGGAGGCTCCTTCAGCGACGGCTGTTTCGGGCACGCGGGCGCTCCGGATGTCGCAGTGGAGTTCGGTTTGGAGCAGGCGGGACACGACGGGGGCGTGGGTGCTGCCGCCGATCAGCAGGATGTGGCCGAGCGCGCTGGTCGCGAGCCCGCAGTCGTCGAGCAGCTGGCGGCAGCATTTGATGGTGTCGAGCAGCATCGGCGTCTGCGCCGCCTCCAGCCAGTCGCGGGTGATCGTGTAGGCCAGGGGCGGGTCCAGGACGAGGCTGTTGCCGGTGACCTGTGCCACCGCGGAGAGCAGCTCTTTTTTCTGCCGGCACTCGTCGTTGAACTGCAGGCGGCGTGCCCGCGCCTGGGTGCTGTTGTCGGACCCGTTCAGCACGGCTTGCTGGGAGGGATTATGAGCCAGGGACCGGAGGTGGTTGTAGACCAGCCGGTCCACGTCCAGGCCGCCGCAGTGCGGCAGGCCGGCGTGGCCGATCACCTCGAACCCGCCGTCGGTGCGCCGCACCACGGCTGTATCGAAGGTGCCCGCTCCGAGGTCGTAGACCAGCACGGGATCTTCCCCGATCAGCGCCCCTTCGGAGAAGGCGGCGGCCTCCGGTTCGGTTGTGATCCTAGCGCTGAACCCGGCGATCCGGGCCGCGTCCACCATGAGCTCGCGGCGGTACTCGTCATAGGCGGCCGGGACGGTCAGCACCGCCTGGTGGATCGTCTCGCCGGTGCGCTGCTCGGCCTGCTGGCGGAGAAATGACAGGACTTGACCAATGAGCTCGATCCGGGCGAAATGCTGGTCACCGAGCGGGAGGGTCCCGGTGATCTCCAGTTCGCGTTTGAGCCCGGCCTTGTACCGGTCGGGGTCAGCCATCCCCATCTGCGTCGCATCCCAGCCGACGAGCCATTGGTCGTCGGCGGTGTAAAACACCGATGACGGCATGATGAACCGGCCATTGGGGTCGGTGACCTTGTCAAAGTCGTGGCCATCAAACAAAACCGCGACGGAATTCGCCGTGCCAAAGTCGATGGCCAGCACCGGAGTGCGCGCCGTAGGCATGATGCACCCCCTATCCCGGTACCGTGACTCGGTCTTGTTCGAACGCGAGATGACGCTGCGCCTCGTGCACGTGGTGCCACAGCAGTTCGTAGGCGACCGTCATGAAGTCGACGATCGGCGAGATTGCCCGGTCAATCGTCGGATCCATTGCCAGCTGCCGCCAGCAAGCCAGCCGCGCCTCGGCCATCTGCAACAGCTCAGCGGTGGCCGTGGCGGCGGCGCAGCCGAGGCGATCAGCGCAGGACAGACCGTGCTCGCCGGTCATCCGCAGGAACTCCTGTGCCTGGCCGTTGCTGAGCTCGACCTGCGCCCTGCCCTGGCGGTGGTCCGCCCGCAGCTGGTAGTAGGCGTGCAGCGCGTCGAGCTCGCGGAAGCCATGCTCTGCGGCCCGCAGCTGACCGAGGACCCGGCCGATCTCGGTGAGCGCCTCGGCCGCTCGCGCGCTCAAGCTGGGCCTGAGGCAGGCTCGCTCCGCATCCAGGTCGGCGAGGATGGCGGCCAGTTTGATCAGGTCGGCCCGGTTGCCGAAGTGGGAGACGATCACGTCGCGGACGGCGCCGACCCCGCTGTGCGCGAACAGCTCGGCGCGGAGTTCGGCGTCGTCCGCGCCTGCTGCGATCAGCCGTGTGGCCAGGTAGACGCCGTAGGCCCCGAACAACTGGACCAGGCCAACGCGGACCAAACGATCCAGCGGGATGTCCGGGAAGTCCCGGGTGGCGAACAGCTGGGCATCGCGGAGCCGCCGGAACAACAGCTCAGGGGCGATCCCGGCGAGGACCTTCAGGTGGCCGACATCCACCTCGGAGGCGGCCGCAGCCCCGACCGCCAGCTTACCGATCACGGGTTTGATGTCGTAGAAAATGTCCGCAGCTTTGGTCTCGGTGAGATACCGGTCGACGATCGAGGCGGCCCGGTCCAGCGGATCATAGGCGGCCAGATCCAGGTGCTCGCCTGGCCCGCGTCGGGGCGGCCAGTAGTCGTCGACCCGGCTCAGCACGCCGATGGCCTTCACTGGCGACAGGTGATGCACCGCGCTCCCGCCGAACTCGCGCACGATCTCCGCGTCGCTGACGGCCAGGGCCCGGTTGAACAGGTAGACCACAGCATCGGCCTGGTCGACCACCGTGAGGCTCTCGGCGGCCACCGACTGCGGGCTGAGCCCGAGCCGTTCCATCGCATTCAGCGAGTCAGCCTCAAATACCGATCCCAGCCCGGGAATGTCGAGGATCCGGAAGGCCTTCAGCAGCTGGCTTGGGTACGAGACGTAGATCCTGTCGATGCCAGACAGAACCGAGGGTGCGCTGGCTTGCCGGGCGACGAAACGGTGGAGGAGCTCGATGTCAGAAAAGTCATCGGTCCGCCCGTCCTTGTAGCAGACCTCGAAGCCCGGCGTGTTCCCGTAGTGAAGCTCAACCACGTTAAATGTCGTCTCCTCGGAGCCGGTGGGCGTGATGTCGCCGCCGAGGAGCGCGTTCACCAGCGTAGACTTGCCGCGTTTGATAAGCCCGGCAACTGCGACCCGCATGGGCTCTTGCAGCCGACGTACCGATTGGGCCAGCTGCGCCGCCAACGGCTCAAGTTCCTCGTGCCGGGCCGCGATGAAGCCCGCCCGGTTCAGCGCGTCGCACGCTCGGTTGCGCAGCATGGCAACGCCATCCTTCCGCCTAGCCGTCCGCGCTGGCCACCGCTCGCACGGCCCGCCATATGATCACCTGTCCCGGGCGGATTACCCGGCCGTTGAAGGCGTAGCCGGGGCGGACCGCTTCGGCGATCCTGCCGTCCAGCGTGCGGTCTTCCGTTTCGCGGACCCCGATAACGTGGTGGCGTTTCGGGTCCACCGTCCCCGAAGCCGCCAACGGGGTGATCCCCTCCGCTTGCAAGATCTCGCCGATCTGCTGGAAAACCCGCTCGGACACCTGCTGTGCAGTGGTGTATTCGCTGTGGCTTGCCAACAGCGCCTCATCGCGCAGCGCGATAAGGTCCAGCGACGCCCGCGTTGGTCCGGCAGGCGCCGCCGATCTGTCGCGATCCACCTCAGCCGGCCGTTGCCCGGTTCCACCGGTCACGGGCCGGGCCGGGGCGGCTGCACCCCGGCCCGGGGCGGTTGCGCTGCGGGCTGCCCCACTCAGCGGGTCGCTCAGCGCTCTACCCGGCGTCCCTTCGCCAGGGGAGCCCATGTCAGCCGCTGGTGCGGACACGCATGCCCCCAGCGACTTATCCGCCCGGCGTAGTCGCGTCAGCACGTTGCCCTGGGCAGCCGGCCGAGGCATCCCAGCCAGCGCGCAGGCATCTTGTTCGACATGCTGCACAAGTTTTTCCAGCTCATCAAAACGCGACACGCTGCTGACCAGCAGCAGGCGCTGGAGATGGGCCACGATAGGCGTTGCCATAACCGCCTCCCAGGGAAGAAACCCGCATCACTAATAAGATCCGCAGCCACCGCCGCACCGATTACGCGACAGCAAGCCGACCCTGCGACGCCAAGTCACCCCTGAGTGCCGTGACGCCGACTTCCGTTGGCTGGGCACCGTCTCAGATATCCGGCAGAACCGAATTGATGCTCCTTCCCCCGGCCCGCAGGTATCCTTAATCGCGTTGGTATAGTTTCTGACAGCCTTGAGGAGGGGTAATTCGTCCCGCACATCCGGGACTTTGGCCCACTCAAGACCCAATGCCACTTAGATCACTTAGACTATCTAGCGATCATGGTTCTGACCTGCGGGTTTGCTCTCGACAGTCATTCGAAGCACTTGATGCGGCGTCGGGACATCCGTGCTGGTGAGAGGCGCGAGATAAGCCGTCCACGCGGCCAAGATCAACTTTGGCTAAGAACTTCTAACAAGGTGGCATGTTGGCCAGTCGCCGCCAGCAGATGATGCCACAGGCCAGGCTGAGGAAGGCCTCGTGGATGTCATCGCGGATCTTGTGCCGCTCGAAAATAGGATTCGGTCGGGCGACCTGCACGTTCTCGCGGACGTCAGGCGGCTCGCATGTACTTGTTAATCAGGCCGCTGAGCACGGGTTTTCGGCAGATTTGGCGAGCGTCGAGTTCTGTCACAGTGACGCGCGGAGGGTGGTGCTGGCTGTCGGGGACGCGCTGGGCGATGTCCCGGTGCGGCCGGGCGGCGTTGTAGTGCATCTGGTATTCCGGCAGGATGGCCCGCAGATGCCGCTTACCGACGATCAGCATGCGGTCGAGCAGCTCGTGGCGCAAGGTGCCGATGAGGCGCTCGCAGGTAGCGTTCATTCGGGGAGCCTGGATGGCGGTGCACAGGATCGTGGCGCCGGTTGCCTGGAGGACGGCATCGAAGGAACGGGTTCGATCCGCGATCGCGGATCAGGAATCTGATGTCCTCGAACCGTTCGTCGAGACGGATCGCCAGGTTGCGGGCCTGCTGCACTGTCCAGTCGCCGGTCGGGTGCGCGGTGACGCGGCCGAGATGCATCCGGCGGGTGCCATGCTCGATGAACACCAGGATACATACACAGCCTCTTCAGCAGCACGGTGTCCACGTGCAGGAAATCGACTGCCATGATCCCTGTGGGTGCCGGCCAGGCGCCTGCGCTTGATCGACTGCCCGGGCTGCCAGCGGCGGGCACACGCCGACCGGGACCTCGCGGCGCCGGGCGGCCGACCCGAACCAGCTCTGGCGTCCCCGGTCCAAGCCGGTACCAGGTCTCGGTTGTATGTAACGTATCTCCACAATGCAGGCAAGACGGATGAGCACGAGCGCCGAGCATAGAGCAGCAGGTCAGGCCGGTACGCCGGATTCTGGCACGGCACACGCCACAGCTTTTCCGCTCGGACGGCTTACTCAGCGAAGGGGTTGAGGACCTGGACTCCGGCCAGCTCAAAGTCCTTGGCGTTGCGGGTGACCACGGTCATGCCGTGCACCCGCGCCGTTGCTGCAATGAGCGCGTCGATCACCGGGAGGGGCTGCGCGTACTGCTGACGGCCCCAGGCAGCGGCGACCGGGAGGGTGACCGGGAGGACCCGGTCTTCGAACCCGGTCTCTACGTCCCGGAGCCAGCGTTCGAGGGCGGAAGCCTGGTGCCGGTCTCCCCGGCCGCGAACTCTCGCGATCCCCTGCTCGATCTCGCCCAGGGTCAGCACGGAGACGTGCAGCCGGCCCGGCGGCGTGGCCGCGATCCAGCCGGCCACGCCCGCCGCCGGCTGGCGCTTGCGCGTCTCCGACAGCACGTTGGTGTCGAGCAGGTAGGTCACATGCCCGCCTCAAGATCGACCGCACGCCCGAAGTCGGCCTTGCGCCCGGCCTCGATCTCCGCGAAGACATCAGCGGTGCCGTCGTCGAGCTTCGGGCCGCCGAGCAGGATGCTCGCAAGGTCCACCGCAGGCCGGGTCAGCCTGCGATACTCACCGATGTCTACGACTACCGCGACATCCTCACCGTGCCGGGTGATGACCTGCGGCCCCTCGCTCGTTACCGCACGGATCATCTCGCTGAAGCGCTGCTTGGCGTCTTGGATCTGCCAGTGATCCGGAGTCGGTGACGTCATGAGCACCCTCCTAGATCTATCTAGCCCTGTCTAGACAGATTACTACCAACTAGCGCCCTGTGGGTGCCGGAACTACGTCCACACTGCCCGAAGACGGGGCCGGTAGATAATCCATGAATACGCCAGGCTCGATGTCCGGGCAACGAACGATCTTGCTGAAGGGTTTGCCACAACCCAATCCATAACGTTGCCCGGGCCTCAGCAGGTTGTCTTTGTCTAGTTGGTAAGCCGGAGTCAAATTCCGCAGCCTAGCCTGCA
>Ga0335085_10018272_pt1 | contig 10081 bp, 6 predicted proteins | sample Lox_Sample_45_FD_206712 | JGI IMG/M metagenome (GOLD analysis project Ga0335085, IMG submission 206712) | Soil microbial communities from Loxahatchee National Wildlife Refuge, Florida, United States - Lox_Sample_4.5 | ecosystem: Environmental > Terrestrial > Soil > Wetlands | place: USA: Florida... | reverse complement strand
AACTGGCCGAGCTGACCGGCATCCCGGTGGTGACCACGCTGATGGCCCGGGGCGGCTTCCCCAGCAGCCACCGGCAGAACCTGGGCATGCCCGGCATGCACGGCACGGTGGCCGCGGTCGGCGCGCTCCAGAAGTCGGACCTGATCGTCGCGCTCGGCGCCCGGTTCGATGACCGGGTGACCGGGAAGCTGGACAGCTTCGCCCCCGGCGCCGCGGTGGTGCACGCGGACATCGACCCAGCGGAGATCTCCAAGAACCGGCGCGCGGACGTGCCCATCGTGGGTGACTGCCGCGAGGTCATCACCGAGCTGATCGCCGCGGTCGGCGCCGAGTACCAGGGTGGCCACCGCCCCGGCCTGGCCGCGTGGTGGTCCCAGCTGGACGCCTGGCGCAGCACCTACCCGCTCGGCTACGACCAGCCCGCGGACGGCTCGCTGGCCCCGCAGTACGTGATCGAGCGGATCGGCGAGATAGCCGGGCCCGACGCCGTCTACGTGGCCGGGGTGGGCCAGCACCAGATGTGGGCGGCCCAGTTCATCGCGCACGAGCGGCCCGGCCACTGGCTCAACTCCGGTGGTCTCGGCACGATGGGCTACGCCGTGCCCGCGGCCATGGGGGCCAAGGTGGGCACCCCGGCCTCGTGCGTCTGGGCCGTGGACGGTGACGGCTGCTTCCAGATGACCAACCAGGAACTGGCCACCTGTGCGGTGGAGGGCATCCCGGTCAAGGTGGCCATCATCAACAACGGCAACCTCGGCATGGTCCGGCAGTGGCAGACGCTGTTCTACAACGAGCGTTACTCCAACACCGACCTGGACAAGGTGGCCCAGACGTATGACGAGGCGCTGAGCCAGGAGCACCCACCGCGCCGTGACCCGGCGGCGAGCGGCGGGACGCGCATCCCCGACTTCGTCAAGCTGGCCGAGGCGTACGGGTGCGTCGGCCTGCGCTGCGAGGACGCCGCCAGCGTGGACTCCGTGATCGAGGAAGCCATGAAGATCAACGACCGGCCGGTCGTGGTCGACTTCGTCGTGCACCGTGACGCCATGGTGTGGCCCATGGTGGCCGCCGGCACCAGCAACGACGACATCGTGGTGGCCAGGAACATGGCACCGGACTGGGATGTGACCGAATGAGCCAGGGACTGGCCCGGCTACGCGATCAGGAGCCGACTATGAACAGGCACACGCTGTCCGTGCTGGTGGAGAACAAGCCGGGCGTGCTTGTCCGGATCGCCGGCTTGTTCTCGCGGCGCGGCTTCAACATCGACTCGCTCGCGGTCGGGCCCACCGAGCACCCCGAGATCTCCCGGATGACGATCGTGGTGGACTGCGCGGATCACCCGCTGGAGCAGGTGACCAAGCAGCTGAACAAGCTCATCAACGTACTGAAGATCGTTGAGCTGGAGCCGACGGCGTCGGTTCAGCGTGAGCTGCTGCTCATCAAGGTGCGCGCTGACCTGGAGAGCAGGTCGCGGGTGCTGGAGACCGTGACGCTGTTCCGTGCCAAGGTGGTCGACGTGGCGCAGGACGCGGTCACCGTCGAGGCCACCGGCAACCGGGACAAGCTGGACGCCCTGATCCGGGTGCTCGAGCCGTTTGGGATCAAGGAACTGGTCCAGTCCGGGATGGTCGCGCTCGGCCGCGGCGGCCGGTCGATCACCGATCGGGCACTGCGCCCGGTGGACCGCGCGGCCCAGTAAGCCAATAAAGCGAACAGAAGGCAGGCAATGGCAGACATCTTCTACGACGACGGCGCCGACCTCAGCGTCATCCAGGGCAGGCACGTCGCCATCCTGGGGTACGGCAGCCAGGGCCACGCGCACGCGTTGTCGCTGCGCGACTCGGGGGTGGACGTGCGGGTCGGGCTCCCCGACGGCTCCCGCAGCCGGGAGAGCGCGGCCAGCGAAGGGCTGCGGGTGCTCACCCCGCAGGACGCATGCGAAGAGGCCGACCTGATCATGGTCCTGGCCCCGGATCACGTGCAGCGCGCGCTGTACGCGGAGGCCATCGAGCCCAGCCTGGTGGACGGCGACGCGCTGTTCTTCGCGCATGGGCTGAACATCCGCTACCAGCTCATCCGGCCGCCCGCCGGGGTGGACGTGTGCATGGTCGCCCCGAAGGGCCCCGGCCACCTGGTGCGCCGCCAGTTCGCCGAGGGCCGCGGGGTGCCGGTCCTGGTGGCGGTGGAGCAGGACGCTACCGGGAACGCGTGGCCGCTGACCCTGGCCTACGCCAAGGCCATCGGCGGCACCCGGGCTGGCGCGCTGGTCACCACGTTCGCCGAGGAGACCGAGACGGATCTGTTCGGTGAGCAGGCGGTGCTCTGCGGCGGCGTCTCCGAGCTCATCAAGGCCGGGTTCGACACCCTGGTCGAGGCGGGCTACCAGCCGGAGATCGCCTACTTCGAGTGCCTGCACGAGATGAAGCTGATCGTGGACCTGATGTACGAGGGCGGCATCTCCAAGATGTACTGGTCGGTGTCGGACACCGCCGAGTTCGGCGGGTACACCCGGGGCCCGCGGCTGGTCGACGAGCGGAGCCGGGAGGAGATGCGGCGGATTCTCGCCGAGGTCCGCGACGGCACGTTCACCCGCGAGCTCATCGAGGAGTTCGACGCCGGCCGGCCGAACTTCCTCAAGCGCCGGGAGGCGTCCCGCGCCGACCAGATCGAGCAGGTCGGGGCCAAGCTGCGGCCGCTGATGAGCTGGCTCGACTCGGCCGACGACGCGGGCGGTTCCTGAGCCGTCGTCGGGGGCGCTGGCGCCAGCCCGGGACTTGCCCCCGGGCTGGCGCCAGCCCGTATTTAAACTGAGCGTGAAGCTGACCGACACGAGGGGCTACCGCCGTGCCAGCACCTGTCGTACTCATCGCTGAGGAACTCTCGCCGGCCGCCGTCACCCAGCTCGAAGCGGGCTTCGACGTCCGCCGCGTCGACGGCACGGATCGCGCCGCGCTGCTCGCCGCGCTGGCCACCGCCGACGCGGTCATCGTGCGCAGCGCCACCATGATCGACGCCGAGGCGCTGAGCCAGGCCGCCCGGCTGCGCGTGGTGGCCCGGGCCGGAGTCGGCCTGGACAACGTGGACGTGGAGGCGGCGACCCGGGCCGGTGTGATGGTGGTGAACGCGCCCACCTCGAACATCGTCAGCGCGGCCGAGCATGCGGTCGGCCTGCTGCTCGCGGTGGCACGGAACGTGCCGCAGGCGGCGGCGTCGCTGCGGGACGGCCAGTGGCGCCGCTCCGCGTTTACCGGCGTGGAGCTGAACGGCAAGGTGGCCGGCATCCTCGGGCTGGGCCGCATCGGCCTGCTGGTCGCGGAGCGGCTGACCGCGTTCGGCATGCGGGTGATCGCCTTCGACCCGTACGTGCCCGCCGCCCGGGCCGCGCAGGCCGGCGTGCGGCTGGCCAGCCTGGACGAGCTGCTGGCCGAGGCCGATTTCATCACCGTGCACCTGCCCAAGAACGCGGAGACCGTGGGCCTGCTCGGGGATCGGGAGCTGCACCTGGTCAAGCCCACGGTGCGCATCGTGAACGCGGCCCGTGGCGGGATCGTGGACGAGCACGCGCTGGCGCTGGCGCTGAAGGAAGGCCGGGTGGCCGGGGCCGGCATCGACGTGTTCACGGCCGAGCCCGCCACCGGCCATCCGCTGCTCGAGTTCCCGTCCGTGGTGGGCACCCCGCACCTGGGTGCCAGCACGGCCGAGGCGCAGGAGAAGGCAGGCACCCAGGTAGCCCGTTCGGTGCGGCTCGCGCTGGCCGGCGAGTTCGTCCCGGACGCGGTCAACGTGCAGGGCGGCGCGGTCCATGAGGATGTCAAGCCGGGCCTGCCGCTGGCCGAGAAACTGGGCCGGATCTTCACCGCGCTGGCCGGCGGGATGGCCGCGCGGATCGACGTCGAGGTACGCGGCGAGATCGCCGCCCACGACGTCCGGGTCCTGCAACTGGCCGCGCTCAAGGGCGTGTTCGCCGACGTGGTGGAGGACCCGGTCACCTACGTGAACGCGCCCCTGCTGGCGGCAGACCGCGGGGTCGAAGTCAGCCTGGTCACCGAGGCGGACAGCCCGGACTGGCGCAACCTGGTCACGCTGCGCGGCATCATGCCGGACGGCCAGGTGGTCTCGGTCGGGGGCACGCTCAGCGGGCGGCGCCAGCTGGAGAAGCTGGTCGAGGTCAACGGGTTCGACATGGAGATCGCGCCCACCCTGCACATGGCCTTCCTCACCTACACCGACCGGCCCGGCGTGGTCGGCACGGTTGGCCAGATCCTGGGCAGCGAGGGCATCAACATCGCCGGGATGCAGGTGTGCCGGGACGCCCGCGGCGGCCATGCGCTCATCGTGCTGACCGTCGACTCGGCCATCCCGGCCATCGTGCTGGATGACATCGCATCCACGATCGGCGCCGTGGTGGGCCGGACCGTGGACCTCGACGAAAGCTAGCTGCCGAGCGGGTCGGTCTCAGCATGCGAGACAGATTCGGGGGCGCAGGCGACAACGGCGCGGCCGGGTACTAGGATGTCCTACAACATGCGGCGCTTCGTATCGATCTTTAGCGGCCGTAGCGGGGCCTGACAGGGCAGGCCGGCCAACCCGCTGCGGGTTGTGGTGCTGGCCGTAAGCCCGCCCAGCGAATCTCATCCTGTGCACCGGCCGCGTGGCCGTCCGGGGTGAGCCACAGCCTCGTCAGGAGTCCAGCCGTGTATGACATGTACCCGTGGAATCAGCCTGCGCCGCCATCCCGCCCGGCCCCGGCAGGACCAGCCGTCCAGGCCCTGCAGGAGGCACTGGACCGGCGGGATAACGGAGGAGCGTCACCGGCCGTGGACGACCAGTAAGGTACGCGCATGGCATCTTCTGCGATCAAGCTCGCGGTGATCGGCGGTGACGGCATCGGCCCGGAGGTCGTGGCCGAGGCGCTCAAAGTCCTCCAGGCCGCCAGCGTCTCCGTCGACGCAACCAGTTACGACCTCGGCGCCCAGCGCTGGCACCGGACCGGGGAGACACTGCCCGATTCGGTGCTGGCCGAGATCAGGGGCCAGGACGCGATCCTGCTCGGTGCCGTCGGCGACCCCTCCGTGCCGAGCGGCGTGCTCGAGCGCGGGCTCCTGCTCCGGCTGCGCTTCGAACTGGACCACTACGTGAACCTGCGCCCGGTCCGGCTCTACCCCGGGGTGGCGACCCCGCTGGCCGGTGTCCGGCCCGAGGCGGTCAACATGCTGGTCGTCCGGGAGGGCACCGAGGGGCCCTATGCGGGCGCGGGCGGGGTGCTGCGCAAGGGCACCCCGGACGAGGTCGCCACCCAGGAGAGCCTGAACACCGCGTTCGGCGTGCACCGGGTGGTCCGGTACGCGTTCGAGCGGGCCGCCGAGCGGCCCCGGCAGCAACTCACCCTGGTGCACAAGACCAACGTGCTGGCCTACGCCGGGGACCTGTGGCAGCGCACGGTGGACACGCTGGCCAAGGACTTCTCCGCGATCGCGGTGGACTACTGCCACGTCGACGCGGCGTCGATGTTCTTCGTGACCCAGCCGGAGCGCTTCGACGTGGTGGTGACCGACAACCTGTTCGGCGACATCCTGACCGACCTGGGTGCCGCGGTGGCTGGCGGTATCGGGATGGCGGCCAGCGGGAATATCAACCCCGAACGGACCGCGCCGAGCATGTTCGAGCCGGTGCACGGCAGCGCGCCGGACATCGCGGGCAAGCAGAAGGCCGACCCCACGGCGGCCATCCTGTCCGCGGCCATGCTCTGCGAGCACCTCGGGCTGACGGCCGAGGCGGCCCGCATCGAGCAGGCCGTGGCCGGCGACCTGGTCGAGCGGGAGGGTGCCTGGGCCGGCCGGGCCACCCCCCAGATCGGTGACGACATTGCCGCCCGGGTAGCTGGGTAGGCGCATTCAACGGCCGGGCGATGGTGCCCGGCCGGGCTGCCCGGCCAGGCCGGGCCAGAGGGAGGACCAGTGATGACGGAAAGCCCGAACCCTGAGATCGCGTTTGCGACCCGCGCCAGCACCGATCCCGTTCCCGCGGCGGAACGCGACCGGATCCTGGCCAGCCCGGGGTTCGGCGAGGTATTCACCGATCACATGGTCACCCTGCGCTGGACGGCGGGCCGGGGCTGGCACGACGGCGCCGTGCAGCCGTACGGGCCGCTCATGCTGGAGCCGGGCACCGCCGTGTTCCACTACGCCCAGGAGATCTTCGAGGGGCTGAAGGCCTACCGGCAGGGCGGCGGGCCGATCGTCGCCTTCCGGCCGCAGGCCAACGCGGCCCGGTTCAACCGGTCGGCCGCCCGGCTGGCCATGCCGGAGCTGCCCGAGACGGCGTTCCTGCGGTCCATTGAGCTGCTGGTCAGCCAGGACCGCGACTGGGTCCCTTCGGCCGAGGGGCACAGCCTGTACCTGCGCCCCTTCATGATCGCGACGCAGCGCGGGCTGGGCGTTAACCGGCCGTCCCAGGAGTACCAGTACACCGTCATCGCGTCGCCGGCCGCGGCCTATTTCACCGGCGGCATCCGGCCGGTCTCGGTGTGGCTGTCCCACGAGTACACTCGCGCGGCGCCCGGCGGCACCGGCGAGGCCAAGTGCGGCGGCAACTACGCGGCCGCGTTCGCCGGGCAGCTCCAGGCCACCGCGTCCGGCTGCGACCAGGTGGTCTGGCTGGACGCGGTGGAGCGCCGCTGGGTCGAGGAAATGGGCGGGATGAACCTGTTCTTCGTGTACGGCTCCGGTGCCCGGGCACGGATCATGACACCCGCGCTGACCGGAACCATGCTGCCCGGCATCACCCGGGACTCGCTGCTCACCCTCGGGCCAGATCTCGGCATCCGCGCCGAGGAGGGGAAGATCTCGGCCGACCAGTGGGAAGCCGAGTGCGCCTCGGGTGAGCTGACCGAGGTGTTCGCCTGCGGCACCGCCGCGGTGATCACCCCGGTCGGCCAGGTCAAGAGCGCCAATGGCGAGTGGACCATCGGCGACGGGACCCCCGGGCCGGTGACCATGCGGCTGCGCGAGGAACTGGTCGGCATCCAGTACGGCCAGCGTCCCGACCCGCACGGCTGGGTCTACAAGATCTGCTAACCACACGCTGGTGGAGGCCGCTGGCGCACATTGCCAGACCGCAGCAGAGCTGAACGCGTGAGGATGGCCTGACCCCCATGTCCGGTGAGTACCGTCAGTATCTGTTCCCGCTCGAACACCCGAGGCTGGCCGAGATCCGCGGCCTGGACCCGTACACCTACGGCGAGTTCGCGACGAGACCGGGCACCTTCACCGGCGGCCTGGTGCAAGGCTGGCGGCCGCTGTACCGCAACGAGTTCCGTGGCATCACCGAGGATGGCGCGCTGCGCGAGGGCCTGCACCCGCTCGAGCCCGCCCGCCCCGGCGAGGAGGCGCCGGTGAGGCCGATGATCGCCGCTGCTGGCGAACTACTCGCCGCGCTGGACGGCGACGCTCGCGAACGTGTCCGCTATCCCGTCGACGCGGTCGAGTGGCAGACCTGGGCCAACCCGGAGTTCATGCAGTTCGACACGGGCCTGCGATTGGACCGCCAGGCCAGCGACGTGCGGGAGAAGGCCCTCGCGCTGGTACGCGCGTCCCTGTCGGCCGCCGGATATGACATGGTCCGCGCGATGATGCTGATCAATGGTTTCCTCGGCGAGGTCGTCGATCTGCCGACCATCCTCAACGAGTACAGCTACAACATCGCGCTGTACGGGGATCCCGATCCGCGTGCCCCGTGGGGCTGGCAGCTGTACGGGCACCACTGTGCGGTCCACTGCCTGGTCGCCGAGGGACGCATGGCGCTCTCCCCGGTCTTCCTCGGCGCCGAACCCGACGAGATCGACGCCGGCCCGCACGCTGGACTTCACGGCGTGTTCGCCGATCGCATCGACCTCGCAGTCGCGCTGATGGCGGCGCTGGGCGCCGACCTTCGCGAGCGCGCGACGATCTACCGGCACATGGTCGACCCGGCCATGCCACCGGGACGGGTACATCCCGGCGACGAGCGGCACCTGGCCGGGGCGTTCCAGGACAACCGGATCATTCCGCCCGAGGGAATCCGCGTCACGGACATGCCGCCCGCCGCCCAGGACCTGGTGTGGGCGATCGCCGAGCGTTTCACCTGCCTACTGCCCGACGGCCCGCGCGCCGCCCGGCTGCGGGAGATCCGTGCGCACCGGGCCAGCAGCTGGTTCTGCTGGATCGGGGGGCACCAGCCGGGCGACGTCTTCTACTACCGGATCCAGTCACCGGTGCTGATCGCCGAACTCGACCACCACTGCGGCGTCTTCCTCGACTACGACACGCCCCAGCCGTTCCACGTCCACACCCTGCTGCGCACCCCGCATGGCAACGACTATGGCCGCGCCTGGGTCCAGCAGTGGCATACGGCGGGTGGCACCCAGCGGGATGTGGCACACTAGGGACATGACTTCCGGCCGGATCATTATCGGCAGGCGCGTCGGCTAACAGCAGCACCGCCGACGCGCAGACCTCTCGCATGCCGCGAGGGGTCTTTTGTTTTGTGCCCTCACCCACGACAGAGACGGACCAGGTCAATGCCTGACGACGAGTTCCACGTCTACGACACCACGCTGCGCGACGGCGCCCAGCAAGAAGGGCTGAACCTCACCGTCGCCGACAAGCTGGCCATCGCCCGGCGGCTGGATGAGTTCGGCGTCGGTTTCATCGAGGGTGGCTGGCCCGGTGCGATCCCCAAGGACACCGAGTTCTTCCGGCGGGCCCGCACCGAACTGGACCTCAGGCACGCGCAGCTCGCCGCGTTCGGCGCGACCCGCCGGCCCGGCGTGCAGGCGGCCGACGACCCCCAGGTCGCCGCCCTGCGCGAGTCCGGGGCGCCGGTCGTGACTCTTGTGGCCAAGAGTCACGACCGGCATGTCCGGCTGGCCCTGCGGACCACGCTGGAGGAGAACCTGGCGATGATCCGGGACACGGTCAGCCACCTGCGCGCCGGGGGGCAGCGGGTGTTCCTCGACGCGGAGCACTTTTTCGACGGCTACCGGTCGGACCCCGGCTACGCGCTGGAGGTGGTACGGGCCGCCACCGAGGCGGGCGCGGATGTGGTCGCGCTGTGCGACACCAACGGCGGCATGCTGCCCGGTGAGCTGGGCGACGTGGTCAGCGCGGTGGCCGCGGCCTCCGGCGCGCGGCTGGGCATCCATTGTCACGACGACACCGCCTGCGCGGTGGCCAACAGCCTGGTCGCGGTGGAGGCCGGGGTCAGCCACGTGCAGGGCTGCGCCAACGGGTACGGCGAACGGGCCGGCAACGCCAACCTGTTCAGCGTGGTGGCCGGGCTGCAGCTGAAGAAGGGCCGGGTGGTGCTGCCCGAGGGCTGCCTGGGCGAGATGAGCCGGGTGGCCCACGCGATCAGTGAGGTCACCAACGTCACGCCGAGCACCCACCAGCCCTACGTGGGTTTCTCCGCGTTCGCGCACAAGGCCGGGCTGCATGCCTCGGCGGTCAAGGTCGACCCGATGCTGTACCAGCACATCGACCCGGTGCTGGTCGGCAACGACATGCGGATGCTGGTGTCGGACATGGCCGGCCGCGCGTCGGTGGAGATCAAGGGCAAGCAGCTCGGGTACGACCTGTCCGGCGAGAAGGGCACCGTCGGCCGGGTGGTCAGCCGGGTGAAGGACATGGAGGCCCGCGGGTACACGTTCGAGGCCGCCGACGCCTCGTTCGAGCTGCTGCTGCGGGACGAGCTGGCCGGCGCGCGGCTGCGCCACTTCCAGGTGGAATCCTGGCGGGTCATCGTCGAGCAGCGGCCCGGCGGCGAGGTGATCAGCGAGGCCACCGTCAAGCTGCACGCCAAGGGCGAGCGGATCGTCGCCACCGGCGAGGGCAACGGGCCGGTCAACTCGCTGGACAAGGCGCTCCGGCTGGCCCTGGAACGGCTCTACCCCGAGCTGGCCCGGCTGGAGCTGGCCGACTACAAGGTGCGCATCGTGGAGGGCTCACACGGCACCGGCGCGGTCACCCGGGTGCTGATCGAGTCCAGTGACGGCACCGGCGCCGCCGACGGGACATGGAGCACCGTGGGGGTGGATGAAAAC
>Ga0335085_10018271_pt1 | contig 10081 bp, 10 predicted proteins | sample Lox_Sample_45_FD_206712 | JGI IMG/M metagenome (GOLD analysis project Ga0335085, IMG submission 206712) | Soil microbial communities from Loxahatchee National Wildlife Refuge, Florida, United States - Lox_Sample_4.5 | ecosystem: Environmental > Terrestrial > Soil > Wetlands | place: USA... | reverse complement strand
TGTCCACACCGTCCACATGGGCCTTCTCCGCTTTGGGAACATTGCATTCCGCGCGCCGGAATCGCCCTCGGAAGGGTGCACTCAGACCGCAGATCGTGCGCGACGCTTGAAACGCAGATCGTGCGCGCCAGTTTTGGGGAGAGAGGGCGATTGGCACGATCTCCGCAAACGTGTGAGGACATGGACGGTCAAGCACTCGCGATCCGGACCGGCGAAGAGCTACCGGTCTTGTCCCTGGTGCGAGCCTCATGTTTCCGCGCGAGATCGCTGGTGTCGCGTGGGCGCAATGCATCGATGCTCGCAAGCGGGCGGAGGCGTTACAGCCGGAGTCCAAGCTTCATCGACTCGCCGTGCGCCGCTAGCGCAAAGTCGAATGTACGGTCGGGTCTTGGGCCCGCCCAGGGCCTGCTGGATTTCGACCCGGCGCTGATGCGACGGAATGTCGCTGGTCCCGGCTGTTGAGCGGCGTCCATAATCCCGGCTGCGCGAGGCCCCTCCCATGCAGGAAGCGCCCGGGAGCAGGTGGACGATCCGCTACGGTTGCCCTTGCAGTGATGTTCCTCCTGCGCTGCTTCGGGAATTGCGTACGCAATTGCGCGTGATCGCGGACGAGCTTGCGAGCCTCGCTGAAGACAGTGGCGTGTGGCAGATCGTCCGGCCCGCTGAGCTGCACATCCAGGTGAAAGGATGGCGATTCGCGTACCGCATACCTCGCCGCGGCATCCTGGCAGTGGTCGGAGCTCATCCAATCCTGGCGAGCGAAGGGCCGTCGCGTCACCCGAAAAGACATCTGCACCGGTCAGGAGTCGAAAGCGTCCTTGTTCCGATGGAGGCGCCCGTAACGCGCCGCCGTGATTGTGGTGCCGTCGGGAATGGAGGACCTCAGGTCCGGCTTTCCTGGCGAGGTTGCACAGGAAGTGGATGAAGGAGGAGCCATGGCTGACAAGATCCGTCGCGTGGACTACTGCTATGTCGAAGTCCCCGACCGGCCGGGAGAGGCAGCGAGAGTACTCAATGCATTGCGCGACCAAGGCGTGAGCCTGCTCTCGATGACCGCCTTCCCGCGCTCCGCGGGCAATGCGCAGGTCGACCTGGTCGCGGGGAAGGGCGACTTGGAGAAGGCGGCCGCCAAAGCCGGCCTCAGGCTGAGCCCCAGGAAGCAGGCGTTCTTCATCACCGGAGCCGACCGGCCAGGCGCGGTTGCAGAGATCCTGGGGAGGCTCGCAAATGCAAAGATCAACGTGACCGCTGCAAACGCGGCGTGCGGTCAGAGCGGATTCGGCATGATCCTTTGGGTCAAACCAGCGGACGTCGAGGCTGCGGCGAACGCGCTGGGCATCTGAAAGACCACCCTCCGGCCGTCCGCGTCCGGCGCGGAAACTCAAGGCGAGGGTGGTGCAGCCAGAATGCCGATGACGGAGTTCGAATTGACCGGCATCACCAGTGCGCGCATCCGGGGAGCCGGCCGAATCCCGGGGTGAGAGCGCAGCATCTCGAGGCGATCCGGGCAACTGCCCGCGTGTGCGGCGCCCGCCTTTCCGACGTTTGCGGCTCAACGGGCGCGCACGCAAGGTCACGCCCGCTGCTGTGGCTGATCATTGGGATCGCCGCTCGAGCAGCCAGCGCAATCGCAGCCGCTCTTCGTGCTCGCGCTCTTCCAGCACTCTCGCGATGGTCGCGATCTCCGTCCGCAAGCGCGGAACGAGCTGCTGCTCGATCGTGTTCACCTGTCGGGAGGTCTGCGCCAGAGCCTCCGCGAGCCGCTGCAGCAGCAACTCGCGGGGCGCCGCTGCGAGCAACATCTCCACCAGTGACTCGAACTCCTCGGCCGTGATCTCCGCCGCAGGTCCCGCGGCGCCGGGAGCAAGCCCGCGCGCCTCGGGCGTTCGACGAACCGACGGGGTCTCGGTGATGCGCGCGGCAGGAATGCCCCACAGGGTAGCGTCCTCGATTCCGACCGCAAGATCGCGCGCGGGCCAGCCCAGCGGGCGCAGGCCGTCCTTCCCGTGGACTGCCAGCGCCTCGAGCAGCGCGGAGTATCCCTGCCGCGCACGGCGCTCCGCCGCGGCACGTGCATCGATGGCAGGGCGCGCGGTACGGAACAGTTCGGCGACGAGCGCCTCGCGCCGCTTGCGCAGCAGGTCAGCTCCTCGCAGCATTTGATCCAGCTGCCTGCGCGCGCGCAGCAGGTTCATCCGCGTGGGCGCTGCGCGCTCGCTCACCGTTTCGCCTCCTGCCGCGCGCGCCAGACGGCATCACCGATACGTCGCAGGTCCTCGCGCGGCAGCGATTCGAGGAGCTGCCATCCGGCCTCCAGCGTCTCCGCCATCGTGCGACGCTTTCGCCCCTGCCCGATCAACTCCTTCTCCATCCGTTCTGCGAACCCCATCGCGCGGCGGTCAGCGGCGCCGAGCCCGGCCTCACCGACGATGGCCGACATCAACTGCGCCTCGCGCCCTCGAGCGTAGACTGCGTACAGCTGATCGGCCCACACGCGATGCTCCGGGGCGGTCCGCCCGGCGCCGATGCCGGCGTTCATCAAACGCGAGAGCGAGGGCAGCACGTCGATGGGTGGAAAGATGCCGCGGCGGTGCAGCCCCCGGCTGAGGACGATCTGCCCCTCGGTGATGTAGCCGGTGAGATCGGGGATCGGATGCGTGATGTCGTCGTCCGGCATCGTCACCACGGGAAGCTGCGTGAGGGACCCTGCGCGGCCCTCGATGATCCCCGCGCGCTCGAAGAGGCTGGCGAGATCGGTGTAGAGATACCCCGGATAGGCACGACGGCCCGGCACCTCCTCGCGCGCGGCGGCGATCTCGCGCAGCGCATCGCAATACGCTGCCACGTCGGCCATCACCACCAGCACGTGCATCCCGCACGCGAACGCGAGATACTCGGCCTCCGTCAGAGCCATCCGCGGGGCCAGCATCCGCTCGATGGTGGTCGCTCCCGCGCCGGCCAGGTAGAGGATGCTGCGGCCGGCTGCGTCGCTTCGTTCGATTCGATCCGTGAAGGCCTGTGCCTCGCGCGCGGTGACGCCCACGCCGACAAAGATCACTGCGAACGGTTCGCCCCGCGGCGGCCGCGCGCTCTCGACGATCTGCGCTGCGAGCTCCAGCGCCGGCAGCCCCGGTCCCGTGAAGATGGGCAGCTTCTGTCCGCGCACCAGCGTGTTGAGGCCGTCGATGGCGGAGACCCCTGTCTCGATGAAGTCCGCCGGACGGAGGCGGCGGGCGGGGTTGATCGGGGCGCCCGAGATGGGAAGAACGGCGTCGCCGATGGGCGGCAGGAGCCCATCGACGGGCCGCCCCGCCCCGTCGAAGGCTCGGCCGAGCAGCTCTGGGCCCACCACTGCGGTGGCGGTCTCGCCGGCGAGTGCGATCTCCGCGGAGCCAGGCTGCAGGCCCGCCATCTCCTCGAGCACCTGCACGACCGTGACCTGCTCACCCGCGTCGATGACCTGCCCGCGTCGCTCCGGCTGACCGGGTGCACGCAGGGTCACCCATTCGCCCATCGCGACGCGGCGCGTGTCCCTCAAGAAGAGCAGCGAACCGCCGGCACCCGATGCGCCCTTGTACTCGCGCCTCATTCCGCTTCCTCCGGCTGCTCCGCGGCCGCGACCGCCACGGAAGCCGCGGCAGCTCCTGACTCCAGACGGGAAGCTGGAGCGTGCGGGAGCGCCGCGATCGCCGAAAGCGCCGGGCCGAGGCGAAGGCGCTCGAACGCTCCTCCGCGCTTCAGGCCCTCGAGGCCCGCACGATGCAGTGAGCAAACCAACCCTGCCAGCCGGAACGTCTTCTGCAGCGGCGAGTTGGCATCGTTCTCGTCGTACGCATGCTGGCCGAGCACGGACTCGCGCGCTACGCGGGCCACCTCCAGCACGAGGCGATCCGGATCCTGCAGCGCCTCGGACCCGACCAGCGAGGCGATCTCCCGCAGCTCGCGGTCGCGATCCAGCAGCCGCATCAGTTCCAGACGGACCCGTGGCCATTGCGCGTCGACGTTCGCGGCGAACCACGGCAAAAGCGCGTCGGAATCGTACGAATAGCTGGTCGCGGCATCGACGGCAGGGAACTGCCGCTGGTGCGCGAGGCTCGCATCCAGCGCCCAGAGCGCACCCGCCACCCGCAGCGCGCCTTGGGTCACCGGCTCGGAGAAGTCGCCTCCGGGCGGCGACACCGCGCAGAACAGGGTCACCGAGCCGCGGCGGGCCGGCGTACCCAGCGTCTCGACGCGACCGGCGCGCTCCATCAGCTTCCCCAGCCGGCTCGCGAGATAGACCGGATACCCTTCCTCGCCCGGCATCTCGCGCAGTCGCGAGCCCATCTCCCGCAGCGCCTCCGCCCATCGGGAGATGCTGTCCGCCATCACGGCGACGCGTTTGCCCTGGTCGCGGAAGTACTCGGCAACCGTGAGACCGAGATAGATCGACGCCTCGCGCGCAGGCACGGGCATGTTCGAGGTATTGACGATGAGCACCGTGCGCTCCAGCAGCGGTCTGCCGGTGCGCGGGTCACGAAGACACGCAAAGTCGGATACCACCTCGGCCATCTCGTTGCCCCGTTCACCGCAGCCGACGAACACCACCACGTCCGCGTCGCCGTGCTTGGCGAGCGACTGCTCGATGACGGTCTTTCCCGTTCCGAATCCGCCGGGCACCGCGACAGTTCCCCCTTCCGCGACCGGAAAGAGGAGATCGAACACGCGCTGTCCCGTGACCAGCGGCTGATCCGCCAGCAGCCGCCGGGCGAACGGTCGTGGTTCCCGCACCGGCCATTCCTGCACCAGCGGCAAGGGCGTACCGTCCTCCAATGCTCCGACGGCGTCGGCGGGGCCGCGCTCGGCCTCGGGGAGCGAGGCGACGACGCCGCGCACGTGCGGTGGCACGAGGATGAAATGGTCGACCCCCGGCCGCTCCTCGACTGCTCCCAGGATGTCGCCGCTCCGAACGTTCGCGCCCGGCGCCAGCGCGGGCCGGAAGTGAAACCGGCGCGCGACGTCGATGGTGTCCGCCCAGGCTCCGGCGCGGACGAAATCGCCAGCGATTGCGGCGACACGGGGCAGTGGCCGGCCTACTCCGTCGAGAATGGCGCCCAGCAGCCCGGGACCGAGGCGCGCTGTCAGGCCGCGCCCGGAGAGCTGGACGGGATCGCCGAGGCGAAGTCCGGTGGTGTCTTCGTAGACCTGCAGGGTGGCCTTGTCGCCTTCGACGCGGATCACTTCGCCCAGCAAACCTCGCTCGCCGACGCGCGCCACTTCGAACAGCGCAACCCCGGGGAGTGGTTGCGCCTCGACCAGCGCGCCGTTGATGCGGACGACGCGGCTCATCGCAATCTCACCCGGTACCCTAGTGCCCGGCGCAGGAGCTCGGCGAGGTGCGTCTCGGCTGCCGGCGCGCCCTTCGCCCAGGAAGGGCCTGGAAAAGGAACGATCAGCGGCAAGGGCTTGCGCAGCAGCGCCCGCCGGTCCGGTTCCAGGACCGCTGCCCAGCAGGCGGTGTCCACGAGCAAGAGGCCTATCGCCGGATCCCGCGCGAGCGCGACGATGCGAGCCGCTCCCTCGGCTGCGGTGCGCGCCTCCTCGACGTTGAACCCGGCCAGCAGGAATCCCGGCGCCGCCTCGGAGCGGCAGACGATGCGAACAGCGCGGTTCATGCGGGACTCGTGAACCGCAGGTCGCGCGCAGGCGCTCCCAGCGCGACCGCCCAGATCACCGCCTGGAGATCGAACGTCTCCGCGCGAAGCCGCAAGGCAAACGAGAGCAGCGGCTGCGACGTGAGCGGCTCCTGCCGCGCCGCCTTGGTGTGCTCGCGGGCCCGCACCGCGAGCAGGTTTCGCTCCAGCGAGGGAGGTGACGACGCGAGCGCCTCCGCGAACGGTGTTCCGGCCATCGCCGCCGCGAGCCGACGGGCTGCATCGCCATGATCAGGGGCGCGGATCGCGTGGTCGAACGCGTCGCGACGGAGGGCACGTCCGCCCTGCACGAACCACCCCTCGGGCTCCCGTGGCGCCAGCACGACCGCTGCAAGCGCGTTCTCCACGTCGATCGTTTCCTCCACGAACTGCACCAGCGCCCGGTCGCCGTGGCGCGCCCCCGCGCTTGCCCTCTGCGCGAAGACGCGCACCAGTCCCGTTTCCAGGTGCAACAGGTCGGGCCGAGGCAGCCCCTTTCCGCCCTGAAGCGCTTCAGCGTAAGGATTGCCCCAGGCCTGCAAGGTCGCGGCGAGCTTCTCCAGGTCGCTGATCGATGCCAGCTCTTCGAGCGCCCGCGGCGACAGCGCCGGCGTCGGCACCAGTCCCGACAGCCGAGCTTCGCGCGGCGCGCTGGAGGCCGCGCCGCGAATCAGCGCCCGCAGGCTGCGGCGATCTTCGTCTTCGAATACGACGGCCAGCGCCGCCGTACGCTGGCCAGACCAGCGGGCGAGGATCCGTAGCCGGTCCGCAGCAATTCGCCGCACAGCAGACTCGAGCTGCTCGGCAGTCGCGGGCCGCTGCAGCGGCCCGAATCCCGCACGATCCAGCAAGCGTGCCAGCTCGTCGATGCTCGTCGCGGCGCAGAGGCCCTCCAGGCCGCGGCGTCCGAGGAGCCGGGACGACAATCCCTGGGCGCGAGCGTTGAGATCGTCCCAGGCAGCTCTCATGCGATCCGTCCCAGCGAGACCGAGATCTCAGGCCAGCGGCACTGCAGTTCCGTGGAAAGTCGGGCGTCGACGCGGAGGCCGCCGGCGATCACCTCGAATCCGTCGTGGATGCGGTCATCGGTCTCGATGCGCGCGCGGCCGTTCGCGAGCTGGCGCAGTGTCTCCATCAGCACCGGGGCACAGCGCACGATCGCCTCCTTCGGCCCGACGTACTCGAGCGCCTCTGCGAGGCGCTTCTTCAGCCCTTTCCGGTACGACTCGGTGGCAATCGCGGGTTCCAGCAACGAGCCCGCGCGGCGAAGCACCTCGTCGAGCAATTGCTGTCGCGCTCGCAGGGCTGCCGCAGCGGCCTCGTGGCGCGCGCCCCGCACTGCCTCCGCCAGCGAGGTCCTGAACGAAGCATCTGCCTCCGCTTGCGCCCGCGCGCGCGCAAAATCCCGGCGCCGCGACGCGTCCGCTGCGATCGCCTCTGCCTGGGCCTGCGCTGCGCGCACGGCTGCTTCCGCTTCTGCACGGGCGGTCGCTTCCAGAGACGAGAGCAGCCGGGTCGACTCCATACGTTCACCCGCCGGGTCTCATCACGATCATCAGCGCAACGACGAATCCGAGGATCACCATCGTTTCCGGGATGGCGAGCAGGACCACGGCGACGGCGCCGAGCTGCGGTTTCTCGGCCAGGCTCGCCGCCACCGCGGGCCCGATGCGTGATTGCGCCCACGCCGTGCAAAGGGCGGGCAAGCCGATGGCGAGCGCGGCGGCCAGGCTGATCCAGACATATTGCATGTTTCACCTCAGGTGGACTGCGTGCTGTCCGTGTTCCAGGGGCGCAAGGGCCTGTATTCCGCACCACCGGAGCTGTAGAACTTTCCGAAGAATTCGACGTAGTGCAGACGCAAGGCGTGGATGGTGGGCCCGAAGAGTCCCAGCACGAAGTTGACGAGATGGAAGAGGAGCGCCAGCAGCGCGCCCACGGCAGCGCTGCCCACGGCGCCGACCATCCGGTTCGCGACGACGGCCATCATGACCGATGCCGTCCCCAGCGCCATGATACGGGCATAGGAAAGCACGTTGCCGAGCGCCGCCAGGAGCTCGATGGGCCCGAGCAGGCCTTCGGCGACCACCAGCACGGGAACGGCAGCGAGCAAGGCGATGATGGATGGCGTGAAGAATCCCCTCGGCAGGATACCCGAGAGCGCGAGGATTGCGACCGTCACCAGCACCACCATCACGGCAATGACGCCGCGGCCGACGGCTTCCCGACGGTGGGCGTGTACCGAAGAGATCGCGCCCAGCACGAGGCCCAGGAGCACGTGTACGAGCCCGAGAGCGACGGCGAGGACGAGGAACGGGATCAGCGCCTCCTCGCGGGAGAAAAGCAGCGGGTGAAGCCCGAACAGCCGGTGGCCGAGATCGCCGAACAGCTCGCCGAAGAACGCGCCGAAAATCAGCGAGAAGGCGCCGCACGCGCCCGCGATGGCGCCGATCGAGTGCGCGAGCCCCTTCCGGCGCCAGAGAAGGAACGCCACCGCGCAGAGAATCGCGCCATAGCCGAGATCACCGAGCATGAGCCCGAAGAACATCGGGAAGAAGACGGCGAGGAAAGGCGTCGGGTCCACGGTTCCGTAGCGCGGCAACGGCATGAACCGTACGAGCTCTTCGAATGGCCGAAAGAGTCGCGGATTGGAGAAGACGACAGGGGCGGTCGCATCCGTCCATTTCTCTCGCTCCAACTCCTCCACCGCCACGGCATCGCCCAGAGCATCCCGCAGAGCCGCGAGCAGTGTTGCGCGCTTCGTTTCCGGCACCCAGCCATCGAGCACGAATGCCCTCGGCGTCATGCGCACGAGGGAAAGCGCTTCGATTTGCCCGAGCAAATCGTGCGCGCGCTTGCGAAGGGCGAGCAGACCCGGCCGATGATCGCGCGATAGCGCTTGCAGCTCCTGGTGAACGGCGTCGATCCGGGCTGGCAATCCCGCGGCGCGCGCGAGCATTCGTGGGATCGCCTCCGCCAGGGAGCGCCCGCCGTACGAGGGCGGCACCGGCACCTCTTCCACCTGCGCCTCGGCCAACGCGCGTTCCACGGCCGGCGCGGCGGGGTTTGGCACCGACAACACTGCGGCCGTTTCCTCGCCGGGAAGGGGACGCGTGCGCAGCTCGAAACCTTCGCCGACGGCGTTGTGAAGCGCGCTGCGGAGTCGCTCGAGAAGACCCGGGTCGCTACGCCGCAACACGAGGCAATACCCTGCACCGTCGGCTGCCAGGTCCGACGACAGCGCCTGGAACGCGGAGAAGAAGCTGCTGTACTTGTCGATCAGCGCGCGCTCCTCCAGGAGCGCCTGTTCCTCGCGCTGCAGCGCTGCGGCGCGGCGCCAGATACTACGCGCGAGACGAGCGCCCCGTGGCAAGCCCCCGCTCCACTGGGCAGCAGCGCCGCCGATCTCCGGAAAGATTGCGAGCGCGCGATCCGCGTCCTCGATCACGCGCGTGAGGGAGCGCCTCAGCCGCGCCAGCCGCGGCGTGATCTCGCCGGTGGCGAGCAATGGATGAGTCACGGTACAGGCAACGGGATGCAGCACACCTGTCTGCTGCACTGCGGGCAGCGCGAAGGTGAGGAGTTGATCGCGCGGACCGAGGATGCGTACTTTCGTCATCTCGACGATCACGGCATTCCGCCATTCAGCAGTCTGCGCAGCACATCTTCGGCAAGCGCGTCTGCCCGGTCGCGTGTCAGCGCCGCGAACCTTGCGGCTCGCTCGTTCCCTTCCTTTGCCAGCGATTCGAGCTCGGCCAGGCGCGCCATTTTGAGTCGCTCGTGATCATTGCGGCGCAGCCCGTCGATCTCGCGCGCCAGTGCCTCGTCATCGCGGCGCGTCCTTTCACGCGCTTCGCTCACGATGCGATCGGCTTCAGCGCGCGCCGCCGCCAACGTCCGTTCATTCGTCGCTTCCGCCTCGAGCAACGTCGCGAGCATCGGCGAAGGTTCCAGTCCCTCCGCGTCCTGCGACACGCTGCCCATGCGCCCTGCTGATGCACTCCACATGCCACGGTTCGTGCGCAAAGCTTGCGGGCTGGGTGGCAGGGGGAAAGCGTGGGTAGCGGCGGCGTGGCTTGCAGCCTGGGTGTCCGCTCACGCATCTGTGTGGGGATTCGCCAACTTCCACAACCTCGGCATAGGAGGGCGCACGCATGGGCGCGCTGGGTTCCGCGATCGCGCAGAGAGTTTGCTTTTCTAGTAGGCGCGGTATGCGGCGTCGAGGGCGCGCTTGTCGGCGTCGAGCGGCGAGTTTGCGAGCAGGGCCGCCGCCCGGCCGGAGTCGGCTCGAGCCTTCGGGGTGTCGCCCGCCGCGGACTCGGCGCGCGAGAGCCACAACGCTGCCTCACCGGCCCAGCGACCCTGAATCTGGCGCGCCCGCCAGAAAGCGTCGGCCTTCTCCAGCAGAG
>Ga0335085_10018270_pt1 | contig 10081 bp, 7 predicted proteins | sample Lox_Sample_45_FD_206712 | JGI IMG/M metagenome (GOLD analysis project Ga0335085, IMG submission 206712) | Soil microbial communities from Loxahatchee National Wildlife Refuge, Florida, United States - Lox_Sample_4.5 | ecosystem: Environmental > Terrestrial > Soil > Wetlands | place: USA: Florida... | reverse complement strand
GGGGCGGTTCAGCGGATTTCAACGGGGGCGGTGTCTGCGGCCCCTTGCCGGTGGCCATCCGGTGCTGGGCCATCTTCACCACCGTGTGCGCGCCGAAGGCGGCGGCCGTCCCGCCGAGGAGCCACAGCCCGGCGGTGTCCACCGGGGCCGAGGCGCCGAATCCCTCCACGTTGGGCAGGTGCTTGTAGAAGGGCGTCATCTTGTCCCAGAAATCCGGCTCGGCGCAGCCGATGCACGGGTGGCCGCAGCCGATGGGCCAGTTGGTGCCCTGGTTCCAGCCGACGTTGGGACAGTTCTGGTGGGTGACCGGGCCCTTGCAGCCCATCTTGTAGAGGCAGTACCCGGCGCGGTGCCCGGCGTCCCCCCACGCCTCGACGTACTGGCTCTGGTCGAAGTGGGCGCGCCGCTCGCAGTTGTCGTGGATGGTCTTCCCGTAGGCGAAGAGCGGGCGCCCCACCGAGTCGACCGGTGGCCAGCGCTTGAAGGTCAGGTAGTAGCTGACCAGGGCGACGAGGTTGGCGGCGTTGGCCGGACAGGCGGAGAGGTTGATCAGATTCTTCACCCCGGGGACGGCGTCGGAGACGCCCAGCGCCCCGGTGGGGTTGGGGGCCGCCGCGGGAAGCCCGCCGTAGGTGGCGCAGGTCCCCATGGCGATGGTCGCCGCCGCGCCCCCGCACACCTCGCGGGCGATGGCCAGCGCCGACTTGCCGCCGATGGTGCAGTAGGCGCCGTTGGCTCCGGTGGGGATGGAGCCCTCGACCACGCACAGGTACTCGCCCTTGTTCGTCTTCACCACACCGTCCAGGGCGGCCTCGGCCTGGTGCCCGGCGGCGGCCATGATCGTCTCGTGGTAGTCGAGCGAGAGAAGGTCGAGGATCACCTCGCCGGCGCTGGGGGCGCTGGCGCGCAGGAAGGACTCGGTGTTCCCGGCGCAGTCCTGGAACTCGAGCCAGACGAGAATCGGTTTCTTGGCGCGGCTCAGGGCGGCGGCAATCTTCGTCGCCGCCGAGGAGGGCAGCGCAAAGGTGCTGGCGATGCCTCCGCAGAAGAGGATGAAATCCCGGCGGCTCACTCCCCGCCGTCGCAGCTCTTTGACCAGCCAGCCCTCAGAATCGCGCATCGACGCTACCCCCTCTGGAGGTGTCGGTGCCCAGGCGACGCCCGCCCAGGCGCAAGGGAACCGGGGGAGGGCTTGCAAAAGCGATTCCCGGACGGATCTCCGCCGTCTGCCGCGTCGGGCCGGCCGTCACACGGCATGGCGTGCGGCGGTGGTCCCCGGGGCGCGCAAACCGTGCGGTTCGTGCACCTCCAGCTCCACCCGCTCGAGGAGGAGCTCGCCCCCCGCGGCCAGCCGCCCGGGAGCCCCGCATGCGGGGCAGCGCAGCACCGCTCCGCGCTCGAGGGCCCGCTCGCAGGCCGCGCACACCCACCGCGCGGGCAGGCGATGAACGGCGAGCTCGGCCTCCTGGAGATGTCCGGCCGCCCGGAAGGTCTCGAAGGCGGTGGCGAACAGGTCCGGGTCCACGCCGGCCAGCTCGCCCACCCCCACCGTGATGCGCTTCACCCGGGTCGCGGCCCGCTCCCGGGCCAGGGTTCCCACCTGCTCGAGGAGATCCTGCACCAGCGAGTACTCGTGCATGGCGGTCAGGGCTCCGGGAAGCGGGGAGCCCGCTTGGCGAAGAAGGCGTCGATGCCCTCGGAGAACTCCGCGCTGTCGGCGCTGCGGATCAGGTTTTCCAGCTCGCGGTCGAGGTGGTAGCCGAGCCGGTCCACGCCGGCCGCCTCGTTGATCAGCGCCTTGGCCATCCCCAGCGCGCGGGTTGGCCCGGCCGCCAGCCGGCGGGCCACCGCCATCACCTCGGCCTCGAAGCCCTCGGTGGGAAGCACGCCGCTCACCAGCCGCGCCCTCTGGGCGGCCTGGGCGTCGAGCCGCTGGCCGAGGAAGACGAAGTCCAGTGCGAAGCGCAGCCCCACCAGACGGGGAAGGAGGAAGGTGGAGCTCTCTGCCCCGCTCAGGCCGGTCTTGGCATAGGCCCACTCGAAGGTGGCCCGCTCCGAGGCGAAGACCAGGTCACAGGCCATGGCCAGCCCGAAGCCACCGGCAGCGCAGGAGCCGTCCACCGCGGCCAGGAACGGCTTGGGCGCGGCCCGGATCTCGGAGATGGTGCTGTGCAGGTACTCGAGGATCTGCTTGAAGACCTCCCCCGGGCCGGAGGGCACCGGCCGGGCGGCCGGGGTGAGGTACTGGAGCTGGCCCTTGTCCCCGCCGGCGCGGATGAACTTCAGATCCGCCCCGCTGCAGAACATGCCCGGGAGTCCGCGCAGCACCACCGCCCGCACCGCGCGGTCGCGCGCCAGCTGCAGGCCGGCCCGGCGCAGGTCCTGGGCCGTCTCCACGTCGAGCGAGTTGAAGCGCTCCGGCCGGTCGATGGTGAGCATCCCCACGCCGGATTCCACCTCGATGCGGATGTGCTTCATCGGAGTGCCTTTCGTCAGCAGATGCGCGGGAGGGGTTCGCCCTCCGGCTCGGTGAGCAGCCTCCGGCCGAACCCGGTGTCGAGGATGACGCGCCCCACGTGCTCTGCGATGACCGCGCCGACGATGGCCGCGTCCCGGCCGAGCGGATGTGCGCGCAGAGCGGCCAGGACACGCTCGGCGGCCCCGGGCCGGACCCCGAGCACGGCCTTGCCCTCGTTGGCCACGTGCAGGGGGTCGATGCCCAGGAGCTCGGCCGCGGCGCGCACCGGTCCGGTGAGGGGAATTCGGCGCTCCTCGAGCACCACCCCCACCCCGCTCTTCTCGGCCATCTCGTGCAGGGCGCTGGCCAGCCCGCCGCGGGTGGGGTCCTTCATCGCCACCACCTCGGGGCCGCCGGCGGCGAGCGCGTCGCGCACCAGCGTGTTGATCGGTGCCACGTCGGAGCGCAGCTCGCCCTGGAGCTCGAGCTTGTGGCGGGCGGCAAGCACCGCGAAGCCGTGGTCGGCGAGCGTACCGGTGACCAGGATCCGGTCGCCCGGCCGCAGGCCCGAGTCGGGCACCACGCGGTCGGTGAAGGCCACCCCGGCGGTGTTCAGCACCAGCCCGTCGAGCTCCCCCTTGCCCATCACCTTGGTGTCCCCGGTGACGATCGGGGCCCGGGCCTCGCGCGAGGTGAAGCGGATCGACTTCTGGATCGCCTCCAGCTGGTCGGTGGGGAAGCCGTCCTCGAGGATCACCGAGCAGGTCAGGGCGAGCACCTCGGTCGCGCCCATCATCGCCAGGTCGTTGACCGTTCCAGCCACCGCCAGCCGGCCGATGTCCCCGCCGGGGAAGAAGAGCGGATGGATGACGTGGGAGTCGGTGGTGAGCACGAGAAAGCGGTCCCCGACCGGGATGGCCGCGCCGTCGTCCATCTCGGCCAGCCCGACTCCGCCCGCCGGGGACTCCGCGCCGTCGACGAAGAGCTGCTCGATGAGGGCGCGCATCGCCCGCCCCCCGGAGCCGTGCTTGAGGGTGATGCGCTCACCCAGGGGAAGGAGCGATCTCATGGGCGCACCTCGTCTCCTCCCTGGAGCTCGGGGTGGCCGCCGTAGAGGTGCCAAATCTTGCAGGTCCCCTCGCTGCTCACCATGCAGGCGCCCACCGGGGACTCGGGCTGGCACTCGCGCCCGAAGAGCGGGCAATCGGCGGGGGACTTGAGCCCGGCCATGATCTCCCCGCAGATGCAGCGCTGGACGAGGGCCGCCGGCGCAAAGTCCCAGAGGCGGCCGACGTCGATGCGAAAGCGCTGCCGGGCGTCGAGGTGGGCCCACTCGTCGCGCAATCTCAGATTGCCGTTCGGGACGTGGGCGATGCCGCGCCAGCGCCCGCCCAGCGGCCGGAAGACGCGCCACAGCTGCGTCTGCGCCGCGGCATTGCCCTCGCGGGTGACGCAGCGGGGGTACATGTTGTCCACCTGGGGCGTTCCGGCGTGAATCAATTCCAGGAGGCGGACCAGCCCGGCGAGGATGTCCAGCGGCTCGAAGCCGGCCACGACGACGGGAAGCCGGTGGCGCTCGACGAAGGGCTCGAACACCGCCCAGCCGGTGATCGTCGCCGCGTGGCCGGCGGCGAGGAACCCCTCCACCCGCGTCCCCGGCATCTCGGCCACGATCTCCATCACCGGCGGGATGTACTTGTGGGCGGAGAGAACGGAGAAGTTGGACGGTGGACCGCGGAGGATCTCCGCCGCGGTGGCCACCGCGGTGGTCTCGAAGCCGGTGGCGAAGAAGACCACCTCCTCGCGCAGCTCCCGGGCCAGCTCCACCGCCTGGGAGATGCTGTACACCACGTCCACCCGCGCGCCGGCGGCCCGGGCGTCGGCCAGCGAGCCGGCCGAGCCGGGGACCTTGAGCATGTCGCCGTATGTGGCGATGCGTACGCCCTGCTGCGCCAGCGCCACCCCCTCGTCGACCTCCGGGACGTCGGTGATGCACACCGGACACCCGGGGCCCATGATCACCTCCAGGGCCTTGGGGAGGATGTGCCGGAGCCCGAAGCGGGCGATGGCCTGCTCGTGGCTGCCGCACACGTGCATCACCGCCACCGGCGCCCGGCCGATCTGCTCGGTGAGCTTCTCCAGTCGGGCGGCCAGCGCCTTCCCCTTCTCGGGGTCCCGGAACTTCAGCTCCCGGACCTCGTCTTCAGAAGCGAGGCTCACAGGGTCTCCACCATCCCGGTCCAGCCGCCTCCAGCTCGGAGCGGACGTCGGCAGCCATCAGGTCCGCCTCGTTCTGCTTGCGGAGCAGCTCCTGGTAGAGCTGCAGAGTCGCGACGCCCTCCTCGGCCGGGATGCGCCGGATGGCGAACCCCACGTGGTTGAGGACGTAGTCCCCCACCGCCACCGGGGAATCCACCACGTCGAGCCGGACCTGCTTCTTCACCCCCCAGAAGTCGACCGTGGCGGCCAGACCGTCCACCTCCAGCACCTTTCCCGGAACGCCCAGGCACATCGCGTCATCCTCCTCTTCCTGCATCGCTCTGAGACATGGCATCGGCCACCACCGCCTGTCCGAGCGCGATGCCCCCGTCGCCGGGGGGAACCTGCCGGTGGAGCCGGACGTCCACGTCGGGCCCGAGCTCGGCCAGGACGCCCTCGGCCAGCCGCGGGTTCTGGAAACAGCCGCCGGTGAGCACCACCGGCATCGGCCCCCTCAGCTCGAGGATGTCGCGCACCGCCGCGGCGGTGGCCCGGGCCAGCGTGTTGTGAAAGGCGGCGGAGATGCTCGGCGCCGGGACGCCGGCGATGACGTCGGCCACCGCCTCCTGGACCATGAGCCGCAGGTCGACCAGCCAGGGCGCTCCGCTCCGGTCGAGGTGGTAGCCGTAGGTCCTCCGCTCGGCCGGGTCGGCGACCAGGTTCCAGGCCAGCGCCACCTCGCCCTCGTGGTGCGACTCGGCCAGGCCGAGGCCGAGCGCCCCCAGGGCGTCGAAGTAGCGCCCGGCACCGTGCGCCAGGGGCGTGTTCACCGCGCCGTCGAGCATCTCCTTCACCCGCGCGCGCCGCTCCCCGGGAACGTTGCGGAAGAGGGGGATGTCCTCCACGGGCGCCTGGCCGCGGAAGGCGTCATCGACCAGGGCCAGGGCGATGCGCCACACCTCGCGGATGGCCCGGTCGCCGCCGGCCAGGCGCACCGGGCGCAGGGTGGCCACGCGCTCGAAGCCGGCCAGGGTGGCGACGAGGATCTCGCCTCCCCAGGCGGTGCCGTCCGGTCCGAGGCCGGTGCCGTCGAAGGCCACCCCCACCACCGGACCGTCCAGCCCGTGCTCGGCCATGGCGCTGGCGACGTGGGCGTGGTGGTGCTGCACCGCCACGTGGATCCGCTCCGGCCGGGCGCGGGCGAAGGCGGTGGAGACGTAGTCCGGGTGCAGGTCGTGGGCGATGACCTCCGGGCGGACGTCGAGGAAGCGCTCCATCCGCTCGATGGCCTGGCCGTAGGCCACCAGCACCTCCGGGTCGTCGAGGTCACCCACGTGCGCGCCGAGAACGGCCGAGTCGCGGGCGGCGAGGCAGAACGTGTTCTTCAGCTGCGCTCCGCAGGCCAGCACCGGACGCCGGAGCCGATGACCGAGCGCGATGGCGCGGGGCACGTAGCCCCGCGAGCGCCGGAGCATCACCGGGGCCTGATTCACCATCCGCACCACCGAGTCGTCGCAGCGGGTGACGATGTCCCGGTCATGGACGAGGAACAGATCGGGGATGCCCTCGATGCGCGCCAGGTCGGCGTCCCGGTAGGCGATCGGCTCGTCGGAGAGGTTGGCCGAGGTCATCACCAGCGGCCGCCCGGCGTCGGCGAGGAGCAGGTGGTGGAGCGGCGAGTAGGCGAGCATCAGACCGACGAGGGGATTCCCCGGCGCCACCTCGTCGGCCAGCCCCGAGCCGGGGAGTCGCCGGACGAGGACGATGGGCCGCTCGGGCGATTCGAGGAGGCGGGATTCCCCCTCCGAGAGGTCGGCCAGCCGGCGCGCCTGGTCCAGCGTGCGCACCATCACCGCGAAGGGCTTCCGGTCCCGGTGCTTGCGGAGGCGCAGGGTGGCCACGGCATCGGCCGAGGTCGCGTCACAGGCGAGGTGAAAGCCCCCGATGCCCTTCAGGGCGACGATGCCGCCCTGGGCGAGGACGGCGGCGGCGGTCCGGACGGCGTCCTCGGCGACCAGCTCCTGCCGCGCCCCGGTCAGCAGCCGGAGCCTTGGTCCGCAGCGGGGACAGGCGTTGGGCTGGGCATGGAAGCGCCGGTCGTCCGGGTCCTCGTACTCCCGGGCACAGGCCTGGCACATGACGAAGCGGGCCATCGAGGTGGCCGGCCGGTCGTAGGGAACGTCCAGGGCGATGGTGAAGCGAGGGCCGCAGTTGGTGCAGTTGGTGAAGGGGTAGCGGAACCGGCGGTCCTCGGGGTCGAAGATCTCGGTGATGCAATCCGGGCAGGTGGCGAGGTCGGGAGGGATCGAGGTCCGCCGCTCCTCGCCCGGGCGGCTGGAGGCGATGACGAAGGCCTCCGTGCTGCGCGGCGGGATGGCCTCCCAGCTCAGCCTCTGGATGGCGGCGGCCGGCGGGGGCTCGGCCTCGATGAGCTCGAGGAAGCGGTCCAGCGCCGCCTGCTCGCCGAAGGCCTCGATGGTGACGCCGCGCGCATCGTTGTGGACCTGCCCGCCGATGCCCAGGCCGCGGGCGAGCCGGTAGATCCACGGCCGGAAGCCGACTCCCTGCACCGTTCCCAGCACCTCGATTCGGCGGCCTTCGAGCACCATGCTCGGCCTCGCAACAGGGGAGGGCCGTCCCGGCGGTCCCCCCGGTGGATTCAAAGCGCCGGAGCGTGTCGACGCTGCGCCCCGGGAGTGCGCAGGTAGGCGTCGAAGGCGGAGGCCACGGTGCGCAGGAGCAGCTGTCCATCCGCGCTCACCCGGAGGCGCGCCTCCTCGCGGGTCAACAGGCCGTCGCCCTCGAGGCGCTCCAGAATCCTGTCCTCCTCGGTGAGGTCGGCGCCGAACGCTCCCGGATGCTCGCGGGCGATGGCGTCCAGGTCGACCTCCAGCTGGCAGAAGAGCCGCATGATCAGGTCGCGGCGCGCCTCGTCCTCCGGGCTCAGCCGGTGGCCGCGGACGACGGCCAGGCCGCCCTTCTCGAGAAGCTCCGCCCAGCCGTGCACCTCCCGCTCGTTCTGCAAGTAGGTCCCGGCCACGTCGGAGATGGCGGAGGGGCCGAAGGCGAGCACGTCGCTCTCGGCGCAGGTGGTGTAGCCCATGAAGTTGCGCCGCAGCGTGCCCGCGGCTCGGGCGCGGCACAGCTCGTCATCGGGCAGGGCGAAGTGGTCGAGCCCGATGTAGAGGTAGCCGGCCGCGCGGAGGCGCGTCACCGCCTCCTCGAAGAGTGCCAGCCGCAGCTCGGGCCCGGGCAGCTCCTCGGGGGTGAACTGCCCCTGGCGCTTCTTGAGCGAGGGGACGTGGGCGTAGCCGAAGAGGGCGATGCGGTCCGGACGCATCTCCTCGATGCGGTCCAGGGTGCGCGAGAAGCCGGCCACCGTCTGCCGGGGGAGCCCGTACATGAGGTCGACGTTGACGCTGACGAAGCCCAGGTCGCGGGAGAGCTGGACCAGGTCTCGCGTCTGCTCGAAGGGCTGGATGCGGTTCACCCGGGCCTGCACCACCGGATCGAAGTCCTGCACCCCCATGCTCACCCGGTTGAAGCCCAGACGGGCGAGGGTGCGCATCTGCTCGGGGGTGGTCACCGGGGGGTGAATCTCGATCGACGCCTCGGCGTCGGCCTTCCAGGAGAAGCGCCGCCGGAGCAGGGCCACCACCCGGGCGAGCTGGGTGGGGTCGAGGTAGGTCGGCGTTCCCCCTCCCAGGTGGAGCTGGACCACCTCCGGGACACGGGGGAGCCGATCCGCGACCCGGTCCACCTCGAGCTCCAGGGCGTGCAGGTAACGCTCGACCAGCGCCGTGTTGCGGGTGACGAGCATGTTGCATCCGCAATAGAAGCAGAGCTTGCGGCAGAACGGCACGTGCACGTAGAGCGAGAGCGGGCGGTCTCCGCTCCTCTCGAGCGCGGCGTCGACGTCCGCATCCCCGAGGACGTTCTTCCAGTGGTTGGCCGAGGGGTAGCTCGTGTACCGAGGGATGGGCTCCGAGCCGTAGCGCTCGAGGAGGGAACGTCGATGTGCTGGGCCGGCGGGCAGGGCCATGGGAGCTCCCCGGCTGCAATCGATGTACCCCTCCCACCGCCCGCGCTTCCTGCCTCTCGCCTTCTCCCGGGCGCTGGAATTGCGCGGGAGGGGGTAGATCCGAAGGCTTTGCGCGGGACCCGGGCCGGCTTCCGAGGGGGTCCGATTGGCCTCGCGCTTGCTGGCCGCCCGGTTGGTCTTCGCCGGCTCGGTCTGGCCGTGCGTCCGCCGGGTCGTTCCGTCGCAGCGAGGAGGAGCCCGTCATGCATCGCTCTCTGGTCATCCTGGCTTCAGCGCTCTCGCTGGTGGCGTGCACGGGCTCGCAGGGTCCGGCCGGTCCGCAGGGCCCAACCGGTCCGGCCGGCCCGGCCGGTCCGCAGGGGGACGCCGGCCCGCCGGGACCCTCGAGCTGCCCGTCGGTCGGACCTGGCGGCACGCAGGGGCTGACGACCAAGGTCACCGTCTCCTCTCCGGCCAGCGGCGGCTTCTTCAAGGCCGGCGACCGGGTGGTCCTGACCATCACCTTGACCAACGGTTGCGGGCAGCAGGTGGCCCCGGCCGACGTTTCCCTGGTTGAACTCTTCGTCTACGGCCCGAGGGCGCCGACCCAGACGGTCACCGCCTACGGGCTGATGAACTTCGCCGGCGGCACCTTCCAGGCCCTGAGCCTCAAGAACCCGAAGTACGCCTCGGACGCCGGCGCGCCGAACATGTCCCTGGCGGCGGACAACACGGTGACCTACACCCTGAATCCGATCACCAACGAGGCGGCCGGGACGTACACCGCCGCGCTCTGGACGCTGGGGGCCAACCCGCTGGACCAGGACTTCGCCCTGGCCGATTTCCAGATCGGCACGGCGACCGTCGAGGCGTTCGTCAGCGGCCCGGCCGATGACTCCACCTGCACCAACTGCCACCGGAACGACGCCGTGGGCGGCAAGGTCTACATGGCGCACATCGCCCCCGGCTTCTCACCGGTCGGCAACTACGCGCTCGACGCGCTTCCCATCGGCAGCTGCAAGGCCTGCCACAACAACCTCGGCTACAGCCCCAATCCGCTGCTGCGCAAGACGCACGGGGTTCACCGCGGCGAGCACCAGCTGGCCCCGGGCGTGGCCCATCCCGAGTACGGGTACGGGACGGACAGCTCGCTGCCTGCCTTCCTCAACGTCGGCTTCCCGTCCATGCCCACCGGGGGAACGCCGGGCTTCACGCTCCCCACCTCGGTGGCGATGGAGAGGAACTGCACCGCCTGCCACGTGAGCAATGTCTTGAGCGAGCTCGGTCAGCCCGGGAAGGCGCAGTTCTCGCGCGAGGCCTGCGGCACCTGCCATGACAACGTCTTCTTCGCCGGGCCGATCCTGCCCGACGGAGGCGTCGACCCCACCGCCGACGCCGGGGTG
>Ga0335085_10018269_pt1 | contig 10082 bp, 5 predicted proteins | sample Lox_Sample_45_FD_206712 | JGI IMG/M metagenome (GOLD analysis project Ga0335085, IMG submission 206712) | Soil microbial communities from Loxahatchee National Wildlife Refuge, Florida, United States - Lox_Sample_4.5 | ecosystem: Environmental > Terrestrial > Soil > Wetlands | place: USA: Florida... | reverse complement strand
CGCGCCGACCCGCTGTAGAGCTCGGCAGCCGACCACTTGGCGTTGCCTTTGACCGGCGCCGGTGGCAGCTGGGACTTTGATTGCTTCACATTTGCGGAGAAGCCGCGGGCTCGACGCGGGTCGGCTCGGTGGAAATTACGGTTCAGCCTCTAGTGCGAGCATCGGTACCGTGTGCTTTGTGCCCGGCACTCGAAGCCACCGGACTTGCACGCATGCGGGGACCCCCGCCGGAGCTTTGCCGTGAACACGATCGAGCCGGCCACCGTCACGCTCCACGGCCGCCCGGTGAGCTACGTGCAGGCGGGGGCCGGCCCAGTGCTGCTCCTCATCCATGGGATGGCCGGCAGCGTTGAGAACTGGCGCGAGGTGATCCAGCCGCTGGCGCGGGCTCACACCGTCGTCGCTCCCGACCTGCCCGGCCATGGCTCCTCGGCGCCCGGTGCCGGTGACTACTCGCTCGGTGCGCTCGCGGCCGAGTTGCGTGATCTGCTGATCGCGCTCGGCCACGACCGCGCGACGCTCGTCGGGCACTCGCTGGGGGGCGGCATCGCCATGCAGTTCTCCTACCAGTTCCCAGAGATGACCGAGCGCCTGGTGCTCGTCTCGAGCGGCGGCCTGGGCCCCGAGGTCAGCCCGGTCCTACGCGCGGCGGCTCTACCGGGAGCGAACCTGTTCATCGCCGCGACGGCCGCGCCCGGCGGTGCTGCCGGGTCTGTGCTCTCGCGCGGCCTCGCGGCCGTCGGTCTGCGGCCCAACGCGGACATCACAGAGGTTGCGCGGGGTTACGCATCGCTGGCCGACCCCGACCGTCGTGCGGCGTTCCTTGCCACGGTGCGTTCGGTCATCGACACGGGTGGCCAGCGCGTCCACGCCGGCGACCGACTCTACCTCGCCGAGGACCTGCCCGTCCTGATCATCTGGGGCGAGCACGACTCGCTGATCCCCTGCCACCACGGCGTGAATGCCCATCAGGCCATCCCGGGCAGTCATCTCGAAGTCTTCGACGGGGTCGGCCACATGCCCCAGCTCGAGGCGCCGGCGCGCTTCGTGGCCGCACTCGAGCGCTTTACCGAGGACCACGAGCCCGCTCAGTTCGACGCTGAGCAGTGGCGCGGGCGCCTGCTGCGCGTTGTCGGCGATGCCTGAAGGATCGAGACGATTGATCGTGGGGACGAGATCCAGCGAGCTCGCCACGCTTACGGACGGCTGACCGCCCAATCAGCGGGCTTGCCCGCCCTGGTCTTGAGCGTGAACTGCACCAGTCCCCCCACGACCGCGCTCGGGACCTGCTTTTTCCCTGCATAGGCGACTGCTTCGGCGGCCTGCACCCCGGGTGGCGGAGCGACCCGCATCGTGAGGCTGCCGCCGCTCGTCGTGAGGTAGCCCCGGATCGTCCCTTCCTGTTGGGCCACGCCCACCTGCGGGAAGCGGATATCGAACGTGCTCATCGGCAGGTGGGGCTTGATTTCGTAGCCGCCTTCGTCGGGGGTGACGCCCGCCAGATCGACGGCGTCCATCACCATCCAGGTCGGCTGCTCGGTGATCTCCCCGTCGAATCCGGTGCTGAGGCCGATGCCGCAGTTTTCCGGCTTGGCCGAGTAGTAGCCGTAGCAGGCGTCGTCGACCGAGATCGTGCCGGCCCAGTGGTTCGGCCACGCTGTCGCGTGGTCGGCGAGCGTGTTGCGCAGGTACTCACTCCAGGCGTCTTCAACTGCGCCCGGCAACGTGCCCTCGAGTTTCGCGTACGCCCACGTCAGCCACCCGTTGGGATCGAACCAGGTGCCCCCGGGCCACTCGTCGGATCCCGAGAGCGTGTTGGTCGGGGGATCTTCGTCGTAGATCGAGGGCAGACCGGGAACTTCGGCGAGGAACGGTTGGGGTCCGTGTTCGGTCACGCCGGGATCGTTGTAACCGGGAATGATCGCCGTGCCGATCTTCGTCGGGCCCCCGGGGGCGCCGTAGCCGTCGAGGTAGCGGTGGATGTTCGCCTGCAGGGTTTCGTCCTGTTCGGGGGTCGGAGCTCCCGCCAGGATCGCCCACGGCTGGGGCTCCTCGAAGATCACGCCCTTGCCCACCTGGCTAGTCCCCGAGTACCCCCGTGAGTACCACCCCCGCCCGGTCCACTGGCCTCGCAGCACCTGGAGGTCTTTCGCTCCGGCGGCGTCGAGCGCTTCGGCGAACGAGCCTTCTCCCATCAGGCGCGCGAGCTGAGCCAGGCGCGGTAACGCATAGGCCATCTGCGCGGTCACGAGCGTCGATTCGGTCATCTGCATGAACTCGGTCGAGAAGTCGCTCCAGTCGCCGGTCGAGCCCATCAGGTACTCGCCGTTCGGGCCGCGCTGGCTCTCCGCGTGTTCGAACGCCCACTTGAGGTGTTCCCATACGGTCCCGCTGCTCGCGCCCGCGTAGAACGGGGCCTGCGAGTGGAAGAACGACAGGTCCCTCGTTGCCAGCCCGTATTCGGCGGCGGCGTTCAGCAGCCAGAAGTCGAGGTCGTTGGAGGTCCCGAGGTCCACCCGCTCACAGAAGGGCCCCGACCCGTACGGCAGCTGGGCATCCTGGGGCGCGCCCGGCGGCTGGAAGTTGACCGTGTAGAGCAGGATTTCCCGTGCCAGCGCGGGATCGGAATAGATCATCGGCAGCTCGTAGTGGTCCCAGCTTCGCTCACCGAGGTTCAGCCCGTCGAGGTACTGGTAGTAGCCGCCCTGGGTGATCGTGTGCTCGCCGCACGGTTCTTCGTCGACCGTGGCCGAGCGCAGCAGGTACGCGTCCCACTCGAGCTCCCGGGCGACCCACGTGTAGGAGGAACCGAAGTCCGCCTTGGGGAGGGAAGCACGCCACTGCAGCTCGCTTTCGTTCTCCGCCCTGGGCTTGCCGGCGTATCTCGCCACCAGACCCGGGATCTCGCCGGGGTGCGCCATCCCGTAGACGTAACGCAGCGTCACCGACTTGCCACGACCCAACGACACCGGCGTGCGCAGCACGAACAGGGTGCTTCCCGTCGCTCCCGGTGCGTTGGGAGCGGCGATCGTTTGGCTGAGCTGATCGGAGGCCACCTCGGCGGGTATCGCGCGGGTGCCCGAGCCGAAGAAGCTCGAGGCCGAGGTCTCGTACGTCGGTGCCGCCCCGTTCAGGGCGCTGGCGAAGATCGACAGCGGTTCGGTGTCGCGGGGGTCATCGCCGTACTGCGCCACCGCCAGCGTGCGGTCGCTCGGATCCCACGTGGGGCTCAGCAGACCCCTGCTGACGCCCTTGCCCCCCAACATCGAGTAGGGGTTCACGTCCCAGTACTCGAACCACGACGCCTTCACGGGCTTCGAGGTGGTGTTCGTGATCGTGACGTCATCGACCAGCACGGGGTCGTTCCCGAATGGCGCCACCGTGTCCTCGGTGACGTTCAGGCCCTGGAAGGCCATCGACTTGCGGTAGTAGCCGACGCCGAAGTAGCGCTGGAAGCTCTCGTCGCTCTGGTGGTCGAGGTAGAAGGTGCTGCCGACCTTGCCGCCGACGTTCAGGTAGCCGTAACCGCCCCCGTAGTGGTCGTGTTCGGGTTCGTACAGGTTGGCCCATTGCGCCAGCCGTTCCTGGCTCCACAACTGGGTGTAGCCGTCGTTGAAGGACATGCCCTTGATGTCTTCGTTGCCGACCTGGTGCTGCGCCTGGGTGCCCCCTTCGAGCTCGGCCTGTTTCGCGTCCGGATCCGTCGCCTCATCGGCGGCGTAGTGGTAGGCCGGCAGGCCCCACTGGTCCGCGCCCCATTCGCCGAAGTCCCCGCTCCCGTAGCTCGAGGCGATGCTCGGAGCGGCCTTTTCCGCCGACAGCGGCGGCGGCGCAGCGGCGGCGGCCGAGGGTGCATCCGCGAACGCCGGGAGCCCACCGGCGGCGAGGGCGCCCAGCAGCGCGATCCCCAGCAGGCGAGCCCTTTTCATGCTCTTCCCCGTCCCACACTCGGCTTGCTCGTCGCGCATCCATCCACCTCGCTCGGGTGATCTGAATACCCGCGTGTCTCCAAACTCAATCGTGCGCGCTGAAACTCGTTGCTGATGCGCGCTGAAGCTCGTTCCGGCGGCGGCCCGCGTCAGCGGCGTGCGCTCGCCGGGTGAGGCCCTGGCGCGCGCCGGCGATTCAGGAACGCGCGCGCCGGGCGGGCGCCCGCCGGGGCCCTGCGGGCTTCGCCCGCGATACACGCCCGGCCTTCACGGATGATTTGGGCGGGCGCCTGACGCGCTCGGCCGTCGCGTCGTCGGCGAGCATCCGTATCGCCAGCAGCGCCAGCTGCTCTGAGAGCTCTTCGAGCTGCTCCGCTCGCCCGGCGCGCACCTCCTGCGCCACGAGCTCGGTGATCGCCAGCACCAAGATCCGCGGCACGAGCTCGCTCAACGGGCCGAGCTCCGGCTGCTCGGCACGCGCCCTCGCCCCGAGCGCCGCGAACATCGCCTCGAAGGCCGCGTACTGGCGCTCACGCTGGCGCAGCGCGCGCTCGCCGACCGTCGGCAGCGACACCAGGTAGGCGCTCGCGAACACCGGACGCTCCTGCCACCAGCGCAGGTAGCGGCGCGCTCCCTCACGCATCGCCTGGGCCCAGTCGGGCTCCGCCGCCAGCTCCAAGAGCTCGCCCAGCAGCTCTTCGCCGATCTCATCACACGCCGCCAGGAAGCAATCGGCCTTGTCGGTGAAGAACTCGTAGAAGGCGTTGCGCGAGACGCGCGCCGTCGCGACGACCTCCGGAACCGTCGTCGCCTCGTAGCCCGCGCTGCCCACGCATTCGAGCATCGCCCGCACCAGGCGGGCCCGCTGCGAGGCCCGCACCGTGTCCTGGGAGAGGTTGTGGCGCCCCCGCGGGAGCGGCTCGCCACGCCAGTTTAGTTCTAAGGACACGCGGGTATTTTATTGCGCCGAGGACGGCAGCCAGGAACGAATCGGGAGGCGCGGTGAGCATCAGAGGGCGCAGGAGTTTGGTGGTGGCGGCCCTCGCCTGCGTGAGCTTTGCCGCCGGCCTGTCGCTTGCGCAGCCGGCCCTCGCCGAGGGCCGCTGCGGCGAACACCCGTGGTGCAACACCTCGCTCACGCCCGGCGAACGTGCCGCCCTGCTGCTGGCGGCGATGTCGCGGTCGGACAGGGTGGGGCTGCTGACCGGGGGTGAAGCCAGCGACGTGGGCACGCCCGCGATCAAGTTCACCGATGGCGCCGTGGGCGCGGGGGGGACGGGCTCGGGCGTGGAAGACGCCACCGCGATGCCTGCCGCGATCGCGCTGGCGGCCAACTTCAACCCGGCGATGGCGCGCCGCTACGGCGAAGCCGTGGGCACCGAGGTCCGTGATCGTGGCTTCGATGGCGACTTCGGGCCCACGCTGAACATCATGCGCACGCCGCTCGGCGGGCGCACCTACGAGGCCTACGGCGAGGACCCCTACCTCGCCACGCAGACCGCCGTGGGCTGGATCGACGGCTTTCAGTCCGAGGGTGTGATGGCCGACCCCAAGCACTTCGCCGCCAACAACCAGGAGGGCCAGGCCGGCGTCTCACCGCTGGAGGGAGCGATCGGCGGGCGCATGGACACCGACGTCGACGTCGACCCCCGCTGGCTGCACGAAATCGAATTCCCGGCCTTCGAAGCGGCGGTCGAGCAGGCCCACGCCCCAACCGTGATGTGCTCCTACAACCTGGTCAACGGCGCCTACGCCTGCGCCAACCAGGACCTGCTCCAACACACGCTGCGCGGTGAATGGGGCTTCGAAGGCTTCGTCGTGTCGGACGCCGGTGCCTGCCACGAGCCCAACAAGGACATCGAAGCCGGCCTCAACCTCGACATTCTCTACACCTGCTACTCGGCGCCCGAGGTCGACGCGTTGCTCGAAGCCGGCCTGATCACGGAAGCCGAGCTCGACGAACGCGACCTGGAAACACTCCGCACCCTGTTCGCCTTCGGCTTCTTCGACCACCCGGCGTGGGAAAAGAACATCAAACAGGACGACGTCGCGGGCGACGAGCGCGTCGCCGACGAAGCCGACGAAGACGGTTCGGTGCTGCTCGAGAACAAGGGCGCACTGCCCGTCGACCCGGCGAAGGTGCACTCGATCGCGGTGATCGGTCCTGCCGCCGACCAGTACATCCACGGCAACGGCTCCTCGGAGGTCACGCCCTACTTCAAGACCACGGCGCTGCAGGGGATCCAGGCGCGCGCGGGCCAGGCGCACATCCCCGTCGAATACAACGAAGGCAGGGTCCTGGCCACGGCCGAAGAAGCCGCCAAGAAGGCGAGCCTCGCGATCGTGGTGGTGGCCGACACCGAGTCCGAGGGGGTCGACAAGGCCTGCATGTCGCTCACCCCGCAGTGCAGCGACAGCCAGGCGACGCCCCCGAACCCCGAATCGACCCAGCTGGCGTTCGGCGATCAGGACGAACTGATCGAAAAGGTGGCCGCCGCCAACCCCAACACCGTCGTCGTGCTCGAGACCGGTGCGCCCGTGCTGACCCCCTGGCGCAACGAGATCTCCGGACTGCTCGAGGCCTGGTACCCCGGCGAGGATGGCGGCACGGCCATCGCCCACGTGCTGTTCGGCGACTCCGACCCCGGCGGGCGGCTGCCCGCGACGTTCCCGCAACAGGAATCAGACATCCCCTCCGCCAACGGCGGCCCCGAACGCTACCCAGGGGTACCGGACCCGCTCGAAGCCGAATGCACCGTGCAGACCTCGGTCCCGTGTCCCTATTACCAGGAGCAGTACAGCGAAGGGGTGTTCGTCGGCTACCGCTGGTACCAGGACCAGGGCCTCGTGCCGGCCTTCCCGTTCGGCTTCGGGCTCTCCTACACGCAGTTCCGTTTCAGCGCCCTGAAGGTCCATCGCGCCGGCCACGGCCAAGGTGCCACCAGCGCCAGCGTGACCGTCACCAACACCGGCAAGCGCAGCGGCTGGGCGGCGCCGGAGCTCTACGTCTCGCTGCCCTCCCTGCCCAGCGCGCCCGAGCCGCCGCTGCAGCTGAAGGGCTTCCAGAAGGTCGAGCTCGCGCCCCACAAGCACGCGCGCGTGACCTTCCCCCTCGATGCCCGCTCGTTCTCCTACTGGTCGGACTCCACCAACTCCTGGCAGCTCGCCCCCGGCTGCGACGAGGTCGAGGTGGGCTCCTCCTCCGCCGAACTCCCGCTGCACGCCTCCGTGTCCCAAGGAGGCGCGAAATGCGGTCGATGAGGGTCGTACGGGTGCACACGGCCTGGTGCCGGGTCGCCGTGGTCGCCTCGCTGGCATCGCTCGCGTGGCTGTCGATCTCGGGGTCCGCCCTCGCCCGTCGGGTCGCCCCCAGCTTTCCCAGCGGCGACGGGCTGCAGGTGAGCTCGGTCAAGCGGCTCGATGACCGCCTCTACGAACTGACCGTCACGACCTCCGCGCTGCCGGGCCCGGCCGCGGTCCGCGTCCTGCTGCCCGCCGGCTACGAAGCGGAACCGAAGCGGCGCTACCCGGTCCTGTACCTGTTTCACGGCACCAGCGGCGGCGCTGCCGACTGGACGGTGAAAGGCGAAGCCGAGCAGACCACCGAAGGTCTGCCCCTGATCGTCGTGATGCCCGACATCGCGCTCGAAGACGACGGCGGGGGCTACTGCACCAACTGGGTCAGCGGCACCTACAGCTGGGAAACGTTTCACATCGACGAGCTGATCCCCTGGGTGGACGCCAATCTCCGCACGATTGCCACGCGCGCAGGGCGCGCGATCGCGGGGCTCTCGCAGGGCGGCTTCTGCTCGCTGAGCTACGCCGCCCTTCACCCCGATCTGTTCCAGACCGCGCTGGCCTACTCCGGCGTTCCCGATATCGCCTACAACGCCACCGACACGGCCGGGTTCACCGGTATCGCCTATGCCACCGAAGTGGGCCTCGACGGCGAACCGCCGAACTCGATGTTCGGCAGCCGCGCCACGAACGAGATCAACTGGGCCGACCACGACCCCACCACGCTCGCCGGGAACCTCCGCGGCATCAACCTGTTCGAGTACTTCGGCAACGGACAACCTGCGCGCGAAGAAACACCCGAACCCGGGGCGATGTCGATCGAGGCGCTCGTCCACGAAGACAACATCCACTTCCACGAACGCCTCACGGAACTGGACATCCCCAGCCTCTACGACCCCTACGGCGACGGCACCCACTCCTGGCCCTACTGGACGCGTGATCTGAAGTGGAGCATCGGTTCGGTGATGGAAGACTTCGCCCACCCCGCGCCGGCCCCGGAAAAGGTCACCTACACGATCGCCGACCCGCAGTATTCGGTGTTCGGGTGGAGCGTGGAAATGCACCGTCCCGCCGAGGAGTTCTCCGCGCTCGAGGAAGCCGACTCGCGGGGCTTCTCGCTCGCCGGCAGCGGCTCGGCGACAGTGCTCACCCCCGCCGACTACCGCCGCGGGCGCTCCTACCTGGTGACGACGCGCGGGCAGCAAGGCACGAGCAGCACGGTCGTGCAGGCCAACTCCGCGGGGCGGCTTTTGCTGCAGGTGCCGCTCGGGCCGCCCAACCCCTACCAGCAGGACACGCCCGAAGCGATCGCCGCCGGCAGCACCCTCTACACGACGCTCGTCACGGTCTCACGGGCCTCGCGCCGAGTCCAGGAAGGAGCAGGATGAGCACCAGGATCAGAGCGGCCCTGATCGCCACGGCGGCGATCGCGAGCTTCGGCGCGCCGGGTACAGCCCGTGCCGCCACTGCGACCCTCGACGCGGGCGCGGCCAAGGTGGACATCACCCCGCCGGCGTACTCGCCCGAATCCGATGCTGCGTTCGTGCCGGCCTGCGGGACCAGCGCCGCACAGGTCAAAGAACTGTATCCCGGCCCGCGCTCCTACCAGTTCGAGAAGCCCTACATCGACACCTACAAAACCGGCAAATACGCGCTCGGGGACCCCTATTGCGAATCCGACGGCAGCGGCCGCTACGAGGCCCCGTACCTCGCGGGCGGCGGCGGGGAGAACCGCTGGCCGGAATCGGTGGACTCCGGCAACCCGGTGGAAGCGCGCGTGATCGTGCTCGCCCACGGATCGACCAAGGTCGCGATCGTGTCGGTCGACTCGATCGGCCTCTTCAACACCACGATCCAGCAGATCCGCGAAGAAGCGAAAGAGCTCGATCCCTCGATCACGAGCATCTTCATCTCTTCGACCCACGACGAGTCCGCCCCCGACCCGATCGGCCTGTGGGGACCGAGCACCGGCGAAGAAGGCAACCCCGAAAGCCCGACCGCTCTCACCTCCGGCGTCGACGAGTACTACTTCAACTGGATGGTCCCGCGCGTGGCGAAGGCAATCGCCGAAGCAGACGCGGCGAGCAAGCCCGCGAAGCTCCGCGCCACGGTCAGCCAGATGCCCTCGAACGTGCAGTCGTGCTGGTCCTCATACCCGTACATCGCAGACGAGGCCATGCCGGTGTTGCAGGCGACCGGCAGGCACGGCCACGTGATCTTCACGCTCGTGGACGTGAGCACCCACGACGAGACGCTCTCCTTCTCTGGGAACAAGGCCTACGAAAACCGTTACTCGGCCGACTGGGCGGGCAGGATGCGCTCGGCCCTGGAAGCCAGATACCCCGGCAGCATCGGCGTCGAGCTGGCGGGCATGGTCGGCAGCGTCGAGACCCCGAACGTGTACGAGCCCGAAACCACGCAGGTGCTGAGGGTTCCCGAAGAAGTCCGCGGCGTTCCGGGCAACCCCAACGGCTGCTCGAGCGTGTATCCGGACCCCGCCTCGGGCAAACCGGTGCAAGACGCGGAGGAATTCCTCACCGCCTACGGCGACAGCGTGGCGAACACGGCTGCGGCCGCCATTGCACACGCCAAGCGCGTGCGGGCGAGCACGATCGACTCCCAGCAGCAGTCCTTCTGCGTGGAACTGGAAAACAACCTCTTCAAGGCGGCCTTTGCCGCCAACCTGATTCCCGACCGGCCCGCCTACGTCAACAAGGAATGCACCGTGGAAGAGAAGAAACCTGCGGCTGCGAGCGCCTCCTCGAGCCGCTCGGCGGCGGCTGCACCGGCGGCGAGCGAACCAGAAGCACCGCTGTATCTGAAGACCACGGTGGGCGCGCTGACACTGGGGCCCGT
>Ga0335085_10018268_pt1 | contig 10082 bp, 7 predicted proteins | sample Lox_Sample_45_FD_206712 | JGI IMG/M metagenome (GOLD analysis project Ga0335085, IMG submission 206712) | Soil microbial communities from Loxahatchee National Wildlife Refuge, Florida, United States - Lox_Sample_4.5 | ecosystem: Environmental > Terrestrial > Soil > Wetlands | place: USA: Florida... | reverse complement strand
CGCAACAGCCCGTCGACACCCTGCTCGGCGAAGCGCTGCTGCCATCGCCAGACCGCCGGCCGGCTGGCGCCGGTCTGACGCGCCACCGCAAGTACCGCCAAACGGTCGGCCGACAACACAACAATCCGAGCCCGTTGAACGTGTTTCTGCGGCCGATCGCGATCGTCGATGACCGCAACCAACCGCTTGCGATCTTCGTCGCCAAGAAGAATACACACGGTCTGTGCCATGCCCCGAGAATCGCATGGCTCCGATGCCTTGTGAATCTACTGTTTGTGTCGGTGCACTAGGATCCGTCGAGAGGAGACGGACGATGCGCAAGGGACGGTTCAGCGAGGAGCAGATCATCAACGTGCTGAAGGAGCATCCGGCAGGGATGCCGGCGGCCGAGTTGTGCCGCAAGCACGGGATCAGCGATGCGACGTTCTACACGTGGCGCTCGAAGTACGGTGGGATGGAGATTTCCGACGCGCGCAAGCTGAAGGCGATCGAGGATGAAAGCCGCAAGCTGAAGTAGCTGTTGGCCGAGGCGATGCTCGACGTGGCAACGCTTCGCGAGGCGCTCGAAAAAAACTTCTGACGCGCAGTTCCCGGAGAATGGTCGTGACCTGGGCGATTGACGAGAAGGGCTACTCGCAGCGCCGAGCCTGCGCGCTGATCGGGCTGCCGCCGAAGACCTACCGCTATGTCTCCTCGCGTGGGGAGGACACGGCGGTGCGGGAACGGCTGCGCGCCCTTGCCGACCAGCGGCGTCGGTTTGGTTATCGACGCCTGCACATTCTGCTGCGCCGCGAAGGCATCGAGCTGAACCACAAGAAGCTGTTCCGGCTTTACCGAGAAGAGCGGCTGACGGTGCGCCGCCGCGGCGGTCGCAAGCGAGCCATCGGTACGCGCGCGCCGATGACCTTGCCGCAGGGTCCCAACCAACGCTGGAGCCTCGACTTTGTCTGCGATGTGCTGGCTGACGGTCGTCGCTTTCGGGTGCTCGTCGTTGTCGACGACTTCGCCCGCGAGTGCCTGGCATTGGTCGTCGACACCTCGATCTGCGGCCGCCGGGTGGCTCGACGCGATCGTCGCCGTCCGCAAGAAGCCGCTGCTCATTGTCAGCGACTACGGCACCGAACTCGCCTCGCACGCCATGCTGCGCTGGCAGGAGGAGCACGGCGTCGGCTGGCACTATATCGCACCCGGCAGTCCTTGGGTGCCGCGCGACAACCAAGGTGAGAGCCCGCTCATCCAGATTGTCGCGCGACACCTTGGGAGAACGGCTTCATCGAAAGCCTCAACGGCCGCTTCCGCGACGAATGCCTCAACGAACACGTCTTCCGGGCTTACCAATGGCCCGCCGGATCATCCAAGCGTGGCGGACCGATTATAATGCCCGCCGGCCCCATACCAGCCTCGGCGGGGCCATCCCGAACGAGTTTGCAGCCCGGTCCCAACAGGACCACAACCAGAACGGATTCTGCTTATGAGTGAGGGCAAAAAGGGGACAGGGTCACCAACATTCTCTTCTGGTCCGCTTCCGGACGCAGCTATCGTCTGATCGAATGAGACTTCGGGCCGAACAATGGATACCGTCGTGAACCATTAAAAGGACGCGGATCCCACGGTCACAGCGAGGTGTCCGACATTCCTGATACCGCCCTATAATGTGAGTCCAGCGCCGATTCGTTGGCCGCCCCCCGCTTAGCCAAACCTTAGAGGCATTATCACATGCGAATTTTGCTACTTTAAATGTAGCTGAATGATTCGCGGTCTTCGAAGGCGCCGAGTGCAGCATCTTGTACAACCGCCCTATGGGACGGTCAGGTTGAGCTGTGGTCGGTGACGCTTAGTTTTTCGCAATGCCTGAGCCTGCGCGACTGCTTTCCACGGCAGAGGTTTGACAATGGTGAGGGTCCCGGCCTTTTTTCCTCTTTCGTTCACCGTGAAGGAGAGGCTGGCCAACGCAATTTCACCCGCACGTCTTCAATATTCTCTAGAATGAGGCTCTCTTCATGTTGCCCGCAGCTTCCAAACCTGGCTTCGATGCCATCAATCGCGAGGACCGGTCTACGCGCCGCCCTCAAGGGAACGGATCATTAATGCAAGAGTCTCCGATCGCTTCGAGTCAGTTTCGTCAGACGGCCGTGCTCGTTCTAGGCATGCACCGCAGTGGCACCTCATTGTTAAGCAGCCTAGTGCAGTCTCTAGGAATCAGCGTGGGCGATAACCTGATTCCCGGCGATATGCATAATCCCGCCGGATATTTCGAAGATCGAAAATGCGTGGACATCCAAGAGCGCATGCTCGAAGCCTTGGGGCAACCTTGGGCGACGGATAAAGGTATGCTGCCCTTCCCGGCGCGCTGGTGGCACGATCCTGCGATGCGACCGCTGGTCAATGAACTCGAACTTTGGATCGATAAGCGCCAATTTTCTTGTAAACGAGTTTGGTCGCTGAAAGATCCCCGCACAACCCGCTTCCTTCCATTATGGCAGGAACTACTGCAGAGACGAGGGATTACGCCGCGGTATCTGCTGGCGGTTCGTGATCCGGCGGAAGTGGCCGCCTCTGAAATGAAGCGCGACCAGGTGCCGGCGGAGCGCGTCTACCGGATTTGGTTGCGCTACAACATGGAGGCGCTCCTGCATGCGGGTGCCGATCTCGCCGGGGTCTTTGCATTTGACCAATGGTTTACCGACGGGATAGCGCAGCTGCGGCGTCTGGCTATGATTTTGGGCGTGAGCCCAGCTACCGACGCTTGCCATGCCACGATCGGCCAGTTGGTGCGCGGTGAATTGCGCCGACATAAGGGTTGCACAACCTCGCCACCTGTCTGGGCATCATATCTTTACAGACGCTTACGAAGCTTATCCGATCAGCTTAGTGTACATGAGGTACGAGGGCTCGCGGCCGAGGCTGAGTATTTTGATGGCTTATTGCGCCAGGGGGAAGACCCTAGCACTGAGGGTGCACTGGCAGCCGTGCTGCCGACGGTCGAGGGGCTGCCCGCTGCTTTAGAGCTCGCTCATCGTCTGCATATTGAAGGGGCGCGCGTCGTCCTAGGTATTGCCGCAGGAACGCCTGCACCAACCCCTCCTGGTGCGGCTGTCGTTGTCCGAGAAGAAACTGGTCCCACGGTTCTCGGTGAAGAGAAAACCCGTGCTGCATACGCTTTATGGCGCTGGTTACAGCAGCGCAAATATGCCGTGGTGCATATCGAAGGCGGGGAAGGGCTCGCGGCGCACTGCCTTGACGCCCGCCGTCAGGGCTTGCCGGCTGAGCATGGCTCAATCCACGTGAATTATTTCGCACGGCCGGCGTGGCTGGACGAGGACGGCCGCGTACATCTGCACAGCTTTGCCGAAGCAGAGGCGCTATGTTTGGAGCGCCGCATCATCTCCAACGGCGAAGCCTGTTTACTTGCACCACCCACCCTTCTTGCAATGCTGCGTCACCTGGCTGCCGACGACCCGACCTGGTCGAGGCGACCAATTTCCAGCAACGGTGAACCTCTGGTCAGCGTATGCATTTGCCATCACAATCGCCCGGAAATGTTGAATGACTGTTTGGCTAGTGTCCGCGCGCAGACTTACTGCAATCTTGAAGTAATTTTGGTGGATGACGGCAGCACGCAACCAGCAGCTCGTATCTTCGTGGATAGTCTGGAACAGGAATTTAAGGACAAAGGTTGGACGCTGGTGCGACAGGAGAACCGCTATCTCGGTGGCGCACGTAATGCCGCCGCTCAGGCCGCAAAGGGTGAGTATCTATTTATTTTGGACGATGACAACTTGCTTATACCCGACGGGGTGGAACGAGCGGTGCGCGTGGCGCAAAACACGAACGCCGATATCGTGACCGCCGTTATGGCAATGTTTCAGGGCCCGGCAGGGACTAACCCGACATGGCCGGACAACCTTTGGGTCTTTCCGGGCGGAGCCCCATTGCTGGGGCTATTCGGAAATACCTTCGGTGATGCGAACGGCCTCGTACGCCGTCTCTGCCTAGACGAACTCCACGGATTTACCGATGACCGCGGCGTCGGCGCGGAGGATTGGGAGTTCTTTGCTAAAGCTGCATTACGCGGTTACTGCCTCGAGCACAGCTTGACGCCGCTGTCATGGTACAGGGTGATGGAATCTGGCATGGCACGTTCAGGCAACCAGTGGAACGATTACCGCCGTGCGCTGCGCGCTTATGAGACGGTATTGCCGCCTGCCTTACGCGAGCTGCCAGCGCTAGCCGGTGTGCTCCGGCGGCGTGAAAGCGAAGCGGAGGTTGAGGCGAACCAACTGTGTGAAGATTTGAGGGCGACGCGGAATTCGCTGATGGCGATCGAAGGGCAAGTGCAGAATCTCACACGGGCGGCGATGGAACGCGAGGCATCGCCTATGGCTGAACGTCTCCTCGCCCACGGATCGCGTGCAGGCCTTGTGGCGGCGCGGGAAGAGCTAATCGTTCTACGTAACGCATTCGCGGCCCTAGAGGGGTCACGGCGTGCTGAGCAGATTCAGATCGCCGAGCTCACGCGGCTGCAGAAGGCCGAAGCGGCGCGGGCCGAGGCCGCAGTGGCGCGATCCGCGGACGAGGCGGCCAGTTCACGTGCCCGAGCCGAACAAGCCGAGATCCGCAGCGAGCTTATTCTGGCCGAGGGCCGGGAAGCCACTGATCGCGCGACGGAACTTGCTCGGGCCTTGGCTGAGGTCGAGGCCGAGCTCTACGGCGTTCGAACATCGACGGCTTGGCTCTCCACATGGCCGTTTCGGGCCGTCGGAGCACGGCTTCCTCGTCGGGTGCGCCGTACTGTACGCTGCAGCGCCAAGATCGTCTGGTGGACAACTACATTCAAGTTGCCACGTAGGCTGCGGGAACGACGGGAAAATCACCCTCGGATGGATCTCATTCCACCAGCGCAGTTCGAACAGTTGGAAGCCGACGTCGTGTCCCAACACTCGGAGCCGCTACATCCCCCATTGTACTGGCCCTACCGCCAAACGATCGCCCAACGCCTGAAATCGCGCACAGAACCGGTGGATATCGTTATTTGCGTTCATAATGCCCTCACAAGTCTGCAAGCCTGTGTCGAATCGGTGCTGCGATGCACGATGCCACCCTATCGGGTCGTTATCGTCGATGACGGAAGCAGCTCTGAAACTGCTTCTTATCTCGAACGGCAAGTCGAAGAACAAAAGTTCCTCCTCTTACGTAATACAGAAGCCAAAGGCTACACTCGTGCGGCAAACGCTGGCCTTCGAGCCGTCACGGCGCCTTGGGTTGTCTTGTTGAACAGCGATACCATCGTCACCCCGGGCTGGCTGGATCGAATGTGGGCGCATGGGGAGCGCGATTCTTCTATCGGGGTTATCGGACCAATATCAAACACCGCATCGTGGCAATCTGTCCCGCGTATCTTCGACGGAGATGACTGGGCCGAGAATTCTTTACCGACGGGCATTACCGTGGACGAACTCTCCATGCTTGTTGCGCGGGGGGCGCTTGGCGCTATTTCGATGCCGTTCGTCAATGGATTCTGCTTGATGATACGCAGCTCCCTGCTCGAGTCCGTTGGTGTCTTCGATGAGGCAACGTTTGGTGCTGGTTATGGCGAGGAGAATGATTTCTGCATTCGGGTGCGCAACGCTGGATGGCGCCTCGTTGTGGCGACTGACGCCTATGTCTACCACGCGCAGTCGAGGAGCTACTCTGCGGATCGTCGTCTGGAACTTGCGAAACGGGCCGACCAGCTGCTCCTGGAAAAGCACGACCCTCGACGGGACATATGGCCTCAAGTAGCAGAGTGCCGGAATTGTTTGGCAATGGCGTCGGTCCGGGCGCATTTGGAGGCGGCGCTTCTCGGTCGCGAGCTCACCCGCAACGGACGGGCTAAATATGAAGGTAAGCGGATCGCATTCGTTTTGCCCGTCTCATCGCTTGGCGGCGGCGCGAATGTTGTTCTCGAAGAAGGCGCTGCTCTTCAGCGGATGGGGGTCGACGTTACGCTATTAGGGTTCGAGGCACTTCTACATTCTGTGGGACCTTTGGCGCGCCAAGCAGCGTTGCAAGTCGCAACGTTTGCGAACCCAGAGGCAATCACGCGGTATCTTCAGCACGAGCAAGATCGATACGATGCGGTCGTTGCAACGCTTTATCGAAGCGTCTATTGGCTACCCCTGCAGACCGACCTCCGCTTTGGGTATTATATTCAGGATTTTGAACCTTACTTTTTTTGTCATGATGATCCGGAGTACATGACCGCATTGCAATCTTATACCTACTCGGATCGACTGAAATTAATGACAAAGACTTTGTGGAATCAAAAAGAGGTTGAAAGCCACACTCGGCGGCGCCCCCTCGTTCTCGGACCGAGCGTCGATACTACGACATTTGCGCCTGGACCGAACCGGCGAGTTGGCGATCCAATTCGCATCGCAGCAATGGTTCGCCCGTCTACTCCAAGACGGGCGCCGGAGCGCACCCTCGCCGTCCTCAATCGTGTCGCAGGCCAGATTGGTGCCTCCGCCGCGCTCACGATCTTCGGTTCTACCGATGATGAGCTGAAAGCCGCGAAGCTCGATTCCTCTTGGATCAGAAACGTCGGTCGGCTGGAGCGGGCGGGAATGGCAGCGCTCTTGGCCGATACCGATATCTTCCTGGATTGTTCTGACTACCAAGCAATGGGGCTGACGGCGCTTGAGGCGATGCTTGCGGGTTGTGCTGTCATTGCGCCGGAACGTGGCGGCTGCAACGATTTTATCCGAACGGGCCAAAACGGTCTTCTGGTCAACAGTATGGACGAAGCCGCCTGTGCAGACGCCGTTGTATGGTTGGCTAAAGACGAGACGGCTCTCCTGGAAATTCAACTGAAAGCTGTGGCAGACGCTGGTAAATACATTCCTGAAAGGGCGGCGGTGCGTCTTCTCGAGGCGATTTTTGATGACTAGGGCTGGCCGGCCGCGAGTCCATGTTATTCCCGAAACCGAAGAGCGCAGTGCATGCGCAGTGTTGCGGCTTTTGGACCCATTCTCGCATCCGGCCGTTAGCGCCGTGTTCGACGTATCGTTCGATATCCGACCGTCCCGGACACCGCCGGATATTCTTATTATGCAGCGTCGCGGCCCGCCCGGCATGCCGGAAGCGGCCGTCGAGGATCTGGTGCGATCTTTAAAGGGGAGTTCCACTCGGCTGGTCTACGACCTCGATGACAACCTTCTCGACATGCACCCTGATATTACTTCCGAATTGGAGATCGCCCCTCACCGGCGCCTCGTTCGATTCTTACTTCGCCGCGCGGATCTCGTGACAGTCTCGACCGAAGCGTTGCGCGACCGTGTGCTAAAGTTGAATTCGCAAGTTATGATCTTGCCGAATTCTCTGGACGAACGGCGGCTTATCTCGCAGCGGACGCGGGTACCTTTGACCCCGTTAAAGATCGGCTACTTCGGGTCTTTCACCCATCTGCGTGACTTCATGTCCATCATCGGCCCGCTGCGTGCCGCGCTTTCCCGCCTGCGTGGTAGGGTCACGGTCGCGTTGTGTGGAATTTCATCCGAAAATCGCCTGTCGGCGCTGCTCGACGGATTTGCGCCGGTTCAAAAATTGCCGGCGACAGCCGACTACAATAGTTTTCTGAAAATGATGTCAGAGCAGGGAGATTGGGACATAGGACTGGCCCCCCTAGCCATGGGTGATTTTGAATCCACCAAGTCTGACATCAAATTTCTGGAATACGCGGCGCTGGGTATCCCCGGGATCTATAGTGCACATCCCGTGTATGGTACCATTCAGCACGGCCTCACCGGGCTGATAGCCAGTCAGGACGAATGGGCCGATTGCCTGTGCGCAATGGCAGAAGATACCGCTTTGCGCTACCGGATCATCGATGCGTCGCGCGAATATCTGCTCGCGCACCGCACACTCGCAACAGCCATTCACAAATGGTTGGCCATTTTAACAGGAGAAGTGCTCCGGGAGGTGCCGTGACCCGCAACGAGAAGATATTGGCGCATATACCACGGCGCGCGAAGATCCTGGAAATCGGACCAGGATACAGCCCCGTGCTTACCCGCTCCAGCGGTTGGGACGTTTACACACTAGATCACGCTTCGGCCGACGAGCTCCGAAGCAAATACGCCAACGCTGACGTAGATACGTCCCGCATCGAGGCGGTTGATTTCATCTGGCGGGGCGGCCCCCTGGAGTTGGCGGTTCCACCGATCCATCACGGCACGTTCGATGCCTGCATTGGCAGTCACCTTATCGAGCACATGCCGGACATCATTTCTTTCTTTCAATCGCTCCGGCGCCTTGTGACCCCAGCTGGCGTAGTCTCGCTCGTTGTCCCCGACAAGCGCTTCTGTTTCGACTTTTTTCAGCCAATCACGATGACGGGCGATGTGTTGGAAGCGTATCGCGCCAAACGCGACCGACACACCTCGACAGCTGTTTTCAACGCTGCGACCAATATGGTTCGGGCAGGAGGGCTTGTTTCCTGGGGACAGCAACCGACGGGGCCTTTGACGTTTGAAGATGGGAATCTCCAAGCGGCCAACGAGAGTTTTTTTGCGAAAGACGAGTCACACGAATATCGTGATGTTCATGGCTGGTACTTTACCCCCTCAAGTTTTCGCCTCATCATTATGGAACTGGGTTGGATGGGGCATATCGACTTTGCCGAAATCAGTCGGGCGGAGACCGTAAACTGCGAGTTCTTTGTGACGCTCGGATTCGGGAAGCCTAAGCTCACCGACGATCAGTTTCGAACTTTGCGAATGGACCTGCTCATTAACATTTTGTTGGAGTTCCGAGAGCAGACAGATTTTCTGATTGACGGCTCCAACTTTGTTGGTCGTCTTGGTAGGTAAAATAGCCGGAGTGTCCGGCGTCAGAGTTAATGGGACAACTGGCTGTCTAACGAAGGGAGGCTTTGGCGCATCGAGTTGTGTCACGCAGACAAACGGCGGTTGTTGGAAGCAAAGTCGGCCCCGCCAGTGCCGCTGTTAACCGGCGCTTCGGGCCGGCGGCGGGCATTTGCGCGGCGATGATCGGCCGGCTCAAATCGACCCAACAGAGACAGTGCAGGCCGTTCTCGCTACAACACGGTCTTCCCCAGGAAAGGGGGCAGATGAGACGGCGAAGTTTGCTTGGCGCTCTGGGTGGTGCGGCAGCGGTTTGGCCGCTCGCAGTAGAACTGCTCGCGGAGTTGGTGCCCCACGTAAAGGTGATTGAGGCTGCCCCGAAATGGTGGACACCTTTGTTAAGCTCCGATCGGAGCAGGAAGGTGTCGAATGGGTCAGGGACGGCGTCTCTTTACCGATGAGTTCAAGCGAGAAGCGGTCGCTCTACTGGCGGGTAGTGGTCGGCCGTTGCTGCAGATCGCCAGCGAGCTGGGCATCACGTGGATGATCTTGCCGACCGGGGTCTCGGCCTCGATGGCGTTCAGGAACCGGATGAACTCCTGATGCCGGTGCCGCTGCATGCATCGGCCGATGACTTTGCCTTGCAGCACGTCGGGCGACCGTATCGACACTGGTCTGCAGCGCCGCCGCAATCTGGCTGTCGCTCCAGCCTTCACCACCCTGAGAGGCATCGGCTTTCAACAGGATGCGGGCCTTCAGCAGCTTTTGCGCCGGATGTTTCCCGCTATGGATAAGGGCGGTGAGATGCTCCCGCTCCGCATCGCTGAGTGTCACAATGTATTTCTTTACTGCGCTCGCTTTGCTGACCATGCGCCCGCTCCGTCGGTGATGACGGAGACATCGATTCAGAGAACCGGTGCAAAATCAATGACGCAGACGACTAGTGCTGAACCCGCTATGCGGCGGTGGTCGAGATGCCAAGCCGCCGCCCCAATTCGACGTTAGACGGAACTTTTGATTAGAAACACACACAAGGGGTTGATACGGCTTAGATTAGGTTCTGAGCCTGGGTGCTTTACTGGGTACAGAGCGCCGCTTTGTCGGCGGCGGTTGGCGGCGGCGCGGGTACGCCGAGCAGTTCGAACGCCTTGGCCTGGATCGGTGTTGGCCGGGTGGCGATGGTGATCTGGTAGTCGGGATTGGTGGCGGCGACAACGGTGTTAAGACAGAGCGTACCGA
>Ga0335085_10018267_pt1 | contig 10083 bp, 9 predicted proteins | sample Lox_Sample_45_FD_206712 | JGI IMG/M metagenome (GOLD analysis project Ga0335085, IMG submission 206712) | Soil microbial communities from Loxahatchee National Wildlife Refuge, Florida, United States - Lox_Sample_4.5 | ecosystem: Environmental > Terrestrial > Soil > Wetlands | place: USA: Florida... | reverse complement strand
CGCCGCCGTGGGTACGGTGGTGACCCTCGCCCTCGTGCAGCTCACGCTTGGGGCCCGGGCCGGAGTGCAAGAGGAAGTGCACGGACTCGATCTCTCGGAGCACGGCGAGGAAGCCTACATCGCGGAGGCGCTGGAGCAGGGAGTGATCGTCTCGCCCGTACCCTGACCCGGCGGGCGGCCGGGGGTGGGGGTGGGGGTGGGGGTGGGGGGGGGCCGGCTAGAGTAACCAGTCGGCGAGCGCGGCGATCGAGTCCAAGACAGCATCCGGAGCTCGGTCGCCGCGCGCTTCATCCCCCGGACGGTACTTCCCGGTGCGAACCAGCACCCCGCGACACCCGGCGTTCTGTGCGCCGAGGACGTCGGCGTCCGGGTCGTCACCGACCATGACGAGCTGAGTCGGCGGGAGTCCCAGCGAACGGGCCGCGGCGGCGAAGAATTCGGCGCTTGGCTTGCCGATGAGCAGTGCCTCGACCCCCGTGGCGTACTCGATCGCCGCCACGAAGGGTCCCGCGTCGAGGACGAGTCCCTCCTCCACCTTCCAGTAGCGGTTCTTCTGAATCGCGACGACCCGCGCCCCGTTCAGCACCAATCGAAACGCCTGATTCAGCCGGTCGAAGGTCCAGCCGGCCCCGAGATCCCCCATCACCACCGCGTCGGGATGCTCGCTCGTGACCGTCAGCGCGGCGAACTCGTCCCAGGTCGCCTCCGGCAGGAACAACGCCACCCGTCGTAACCCCTGCGCGGCGAGCCACGCCGCCGCCGCCACCGGTGCGGTGAACAGCTCATTCAATTCGACGTCGATGCCGTAACTTCGCAGACGCTCCGCAAGCGCCGGCCGCGGCAGGCGCGTCGTATTGGTGACGAAGCGGAGCGGCACCCCCGCGCGGCGCAGGCGGGCGAGGGCGAGGGCGGCGCCGGGGACGGCACGCCCGCTCTCATAGACCGTGCCGTCCAGGTCGAGCAGGACGCCGCCGCCCCTCACGGCGCACCCGCGAATGGTGGCGGGTGCTGGCTCTTCCAGGTGAAAAGTTGAATATTCGACCTCATGATGGTGCCGGACTCGGAACCGCGCGGCCCGGCTGACCGCCGCCTCCTGATCGATCGCCGCGCCGGTGTGGACCGCCGCGACGGGGTCCCCCCTGCCCAGGTGGTCGAGCGGCGGTTGAGCGGCGAGCGCCGCGTGCTGGGCGACCGCCGCACGGGAGTCGAGCGGCGTCTGTCGATCCAGTCAGCTGAAGACCAGATTCGCGGCGCGCTGAAACTACTGACGCAGGTCGCGGAGTCGGGGACGCTCGCCGAGGTGGAGCGGCGGGAGCTGGATGCGGCGATGTTGCGGCTACGGTTCGCGGCGGAGCGACTGTCGGAGACCGCCCGCTAGACCGCCGTCGCCACACATTGCAGCCAGTTGCGCGGCACCCCCGACACGCCCAGCTCGGCGAGGGTCCGCCGTAATCCTTCCTGCAGCGCTGCGCACGCCTCCGGCAGTGGTACCCCCGGCAGCGCCCCCTCGATGAACAACGAGAACCGGCTGATGTCGGCCAGGCTTTCCTTCGACATCTGCACCGGGACGAGCTGCATCACCGGCGGACCGAACCCCGCCTCCCGGCACAGCGCCGAATACTCCTCGGGGGAGAGCCATTGCATGGCCGTCGCCTTGGCACCGCGGACGATTTCGATCCCCTGCTCCTTCAGCACCTGCGCCGACCGCACCACCCAGCGGCGCCAGAAACCGCTCGTCCCTTCGACATACGCGCCGTTGAAGAAGGTCGTGTTGAACGCGAGCACGCCACCCACCGGGAGCACGCGCCGGATTTCGGCCAGGACGCTGCGCTTGTCCGGGACGAGGTGAATCGCGTTACAGAACACGACGGCGTCCGCCGACCCGACGAGACGGGACAATCGCTCGGCCGTCCCGTTGACGAATTCGGCGAGGCTCGATTTCACCGCCTCCCGGGCGCGAGCGAGAGCGCTCGAGGAGGGATCGACGCCGATCACATGTCCCTCGGCGCCCGGGCGGAACCGCTCCACGATGAGGCTCGTCACGGCGCCGGGGCCGCAGCCCAGGTCCACGACCGTACGGCGCGGCTGCGCCATGACCCGGTCCACGATCCAGCGGTTCAGCTCCGCGAAGAACGGGTGCGCGGCGAACGCGGCGAAGGAAAACCGGTCGTCGTCGGGCGCGGCGGCCAGCGTGGGACTCACCCCCGGGTCAAGGGAGCCCGTAAATCGACCCCACCAGGGCCCCGTAGACGAGGTGGCCAAGCAGGCTTCCGACCAGCATGTGAGAGTCTCCCCGGGAGAAGATCCCGGCCCCGGCGAGCGGCATGAAGATGAGCTGGGCCAGGACGAAGAGGATCACTCCGTAAATGAGACCGCGCGCGACCGGCGAGCCGGAAAGCCGGCCCACCACCGCCGCGGCGTAGAGGCAGGCGAGCACGACGCCGAAGATGCCGTGGATGATCCACCCCGCGGCCGGCCCGACGCCCGTATAGCCGACCGTGAGCGAGAACACGGTTCCCAGCATCTCGCCGATGGCCAGCCGTGGCAACCCCAAGTGGGGCAGGGCCAGCATCAGGAGCGTCATGACGGCGGTTCCGACGATTCCGGCAAGGCAGGCGCGACCGACCTTCACCGAACTCCTCCCCTAAGTAGTACCGCGTGTTCTAACGCATTGTGGCGCCGACCGCTAGGCCCCGGGAGCGCCCCGCCGTCGGCGGCGCCGCCCTTCCCCTTCTCCTTCTCCACTCTCGGTCTCGTGCGCCGGCTCCGTTTCGACGGCGGAGGGGGATAGCTGCGACTTGAGCCAGACCCCGGGGATCGGGAGGGTGACGACGGTTTCCTGATAGGCCCGCAGCCGCTGGGAGACACTTTCGCCCAGGACCGCCTGCCATTCCGGTGGCATGAATTCGATGCCGCGCAGCGGAAACGCGACGTAATTCCCCACCCGGCCCACGACGACGTTCTCGATGAGGTCGGTCAGGGGGTGCATCCCGATATCGCGGATCTTGGAGAGCGCGAAGAACCGGTCGGCGGGATCGCCGGCCGCGATGATGGTCGCCGAATAGTACGCCAGGTGCTTCGTGATATGCGCGAACAGGCGCTGCTCCGCCGGCCGCGATGACCCGTCCGCCAGCACCGCCTCAATGTCCGACAACAGCTCCCGATCGAGCAGGGCGCGGCGGAGCGCATGACTGTAGCGGCGCACCACATCGCGCGTGGCGATGTTGGGGAGACGGAACGGGACGAGGATCGCGGGTCGCAGCCGCGGGCTGCGCACGATCACCCGGTAGCGCTCCACAGGCTCCACGAAGTGGTAGGTGAGCACCCCCTCCGCGCGCATGTTGCGCACGGTGCGGACCGAAGCCCCGGTGGGCTTTTCCTCGCCGAGCTCCGTCACACTCACCGGCCGCCCGCGCAGCGACTCGCTCATCCGCGCCGTGCGCTGTGCCAGCACCCGCACCGTCTCCTCCGCGGCGGCGGCCAGGTCGGGAGCCACCACCGGCTCGAGCGGCAGCGCGTCGACGCCGTCGCCGACCAGCGGGGCGGCGATCATCCGCCCCACGATCTGGAACGGCCGCTCGCGCTGCTCCGTCTTGCGGCGCCAGCGTCCGTCGGTCACCGCGAGCCGCACTTCCTCGCCGGGCGCCAGGGAAACGCTGTACAGGAGATCGCCGGACTCGGTGCCGAGCGATTGCCAGATCTGCTCGACTTCGAAGAGCGCGCCGTAGCGCAGGGTCGCGGCATCGACCACCGGCTCCGAGAGCGGCTCCCGACCCTCCACCGGCAGCGCTGCGAGCTCCGCGTCTTCGGGGAGCACGGCGATCCGCGCGAAGCGGAGCACATGACCGCCGAGGGCCGGCGGCGCGGGCTCGACCGTGGCGACCGAGAGGAGCGTGGGCGGGGCGAGCGGCCCGCTCCCCGCCGCTTCCGCGAGACCGTGCGGCGCCGCCAGCGGCACCGCTTCGTCCGGGAGGGAGCGCGCGTCCAGCTCGATCGTGTCTTCGCTGCGCAGGCCGACGCGCAGCCGCAGGCGCCGGCCGTCGTGCTTGGGGATCCGGATGACGCCGTTGGCGTCACTCACCCAGAACCCAGCCGAGCGTCCGCCGTCGTCGAGCACGGTGACGGGAACGCCCGGCATCGCCGCCCCAGTTTCCTGGTCGACGATCCGGAAAGTCCAGGTGTCCTGCCAACCCCCCTGCATCCGCAACCTCGCTCGTGGTATCGACTTGGATGAGCAAGCGTGGTGCCGGGTCGATGTTTCACGGATATGTCGTTCTGCCATTACCACTTACGGCCCAGGTTTCCGAAACACTGGGGCCGCCGCGGTGCAGGGATCCGCTGCCAATTCGCAGGTTGCGCCCGCAGCCGCGCACCCGGTTCCCGTCCAAGCTCCGAGCGGAGAGCCCCTAGATTCCCCCCCCATGCCCGCGATCTCGGCCCAAGGGCTCTCCAAGTCATTCCAGGTGAAGGTCCGCGACCCGGGACTCCGCGGCGCGTTCGCCGCCCTGTTCCGGCCGCGCTACCGCACGGTGCGGGCGGTGCGGGAGGTGAGCTTCGCGATCGAGCCTGGAGAGATCGTGGCGTTCCTGGGACCGAACGGCGCGGGGAAGACGACGACGATCAAGATGCTGACCGGTCTCCTCTATCCTTCGGCCGGCCGCGTCAGCGTGACGGGGTATGACCCCTGGACCGGCGGCGCGCCGTTCAAGCGGCGCATCGCCCTGATTCTCGGGAACCGCCAGCAGCTCGCCTGGGACCTGCCACCCGAAGAGACCTTCCAGCTGAACCGGGCGATTTACGACATCGCGGAAGGCGACTACAAGAAGCGGCGCGCGGAGCTGGTCGAGCTGCTGAGCCTCGGCACAGTGATGGACAAGCCGGTGCGCCAGCTCTCCCTCGGCGAGCGCATGAAGTGCGAGCTCTGCGCCGCGCTATTGCATCGCCCGCCGATCCTGTTTCTCGACGAGCCGACGCTCGGGCTCGACGTCAGCGCCCAGGACGCGATCCGCCGCTTCCTGACGGAGTACCGCGAGCGCTACGGGGCGACGATCCTGCTCACGTCGCACTACATGCAGGACGTCACCGCGCTGGCCCGCCGCGTCCTCATCATCAACCGCGGCCGGCTGCTCTACGACGGAGCCCTGGACGCCCTGGTCGCGCGCATCGCGCGCACCAAACGACTGGAGCTGGTGCTGGGGGACGGCGTGACCGCGAACGCGCTCGCCGCCTTCGGAACGGTGCGGAGCTTCCACTACCCCAACGCGGTGCTCGAAGTCCCGCGCGAGGCGGCGGCGGCCACCAGCGCGCGCCTGCTCGCCAGTCTGTCCGTGGCCGATCTGTCCATCGAGGATCCACCGATCGAGGAAGTGATCCGGCAGGCCTTCGCGGAAGGTGCGGAAAACGATGACGCGGAGGAGGAAGCGTGACCGCCGTCGCCTGGACCCGCCGCTACGGCGCGTTGATCCGCAACGCCTGGCTCGTCGACCTGCAGTACCGCGCCGCGATCATGCTGTGGATGATCTGGGGCGTCACCGAGCCCGCGATCGCGCTCGGGATCTGGTGGTCGATCGCGGGGACCGGCACGGTAGGCGGCTACGCCCGCGCCGATTTCGCCCGGTATTTCTTCGCGATCATGCTCGTGAACCAGCTGACGATCGCCTGGGACTCCTGGTACCTGGACCGCTGGATCCGCGAAGGCGAGCTGAACTTCCGGCTGGCGCGCCCGCTCCACCCGGTACACGAGGCGATCGCCGACAACCTCGCCTACAAGGCGCGCACCGCCAGCGTCATCGGGCTGGTCTGGCTGCTGCTGGCGCTCGTCTGGCCGACGGTCCGTCTCCCCTTCGCCCCCGGGCGCTGGGTGCTGGCCGCCGTGGCGGTGGTCCTCGCCGCCGCGATGCGGTTCTGCATCAGTTTCACGACCGGGCTCCTCGCCTTCTGGACCACGCGCGCCACGGCGATCATGGAGGTCCATGGCGGCGTGGCGATGTTTCTCGCCGGGCGGATCGCCCCGGTGTCGCTGCTCCCGCCGGCCGTCGCGGGGGCGGCGGGGGTGCTCTGGTTCCGCTACATGCTCTCGTTTCCCGTCGATCTGCTCACCGGTGCCGCGAGCGGTGCCGGGGCGGTCGGGCGCGGATTCGCGGGGCAGATCCTGTGGCTCGCGTTGTGGGCCGCCGCCTGCCGCCTCGCCTGGCGCAAGGGGATCGTCAAGTACGGCGCGGTGGGGGGGTGACACCAGTGCGGAGTGGGGAACGCGGAGTGCGGAGTGACACGTACCGGCGGTCGGAGCGGACGACCGATGGCTGACAGCCGCGGCTTGCGCCTGCTCGCCGCGCTCGTCCGGCTCAACGTGGCCGAAGAGCTGCAGTACCGGGCCAATTTCGTGGCGAGCGTTCTCGGGACCGCGTTCTACCTCCTGACCGCCCTGCTCACCCTGTCGCTCTTCTTCCGTCATACCCAGACGCTGGGCGGCTGGGACTACTGGGAAGTCGTCGTGCTGCTCGGCGTTTTCAACGCGCTCACGGGGGTGATCGAGGCGATGCTGCGGCCGGGGATCGGCCAGCTGGCGGGGGAAGTGCGCAACGGGGGCCTCGACCTCGTCCTCGCCCGCCCCGTCGACGCGCTCGCCTTCGTGTCGTTCCGCCGGCTCGACATCTGGCGCGTCACCGACATCATCTTCGGGCTCGGCGTCGCCGGCTACGCCCTGCACCGCCTCGGCCACACGCCGTCGATCCTCGAGGTGCTGGCCTTTCTCGTGGCGCTCACCTCGGCCGCGCTCGTGGTCTACGCCATCTGGGTCGCGCTGATGAGCCTCGCGTTCTGGTTCGTCTCGGTGGAGAACGTCTCGGTCGTATTCGACTCCCTGTACGAGGGCGCCCGGTATCCCGTCTCGGCCTACCCCGGCGCCCTGCGCTTCGTGTTCGTGTATCTCCTGCCGATCGCGTGGACGACGACGATTCCCGCCGCCACGCTCACCGGCCGCTTCAACGCCGCCACGGCGCTCGGCGCCGCCGCGGTCGGCGCCACCGCCCTGCTCCTCGCCCGCCTCGTCTGGCGGACGGCGCTGCGCCACTATACCGGCGCCAGCGGCTGACCACCCCAACCCCCGAATCGCCATGCCAACTCTTCGAGCCGTCCTTGGGCTGTGTGCCCTCGTCGCCGTCGCCCCGCGCGTTTCCGCGCAAGCCGCGGCGTCCATCGACTCCGGCCAGTTCCGTCTGCACAAGTTCATGCAGCCGATCGGCGTGGAACGCTACCAGCTCGTCCGCGACAGCGGTCTCACCCTGACCACCACGTTCGAGTTCACCGATCGCGGTACCCGCGTGCCGTTGACCGTCACCTGGCACGGTGCCGCCGACTACACGCCTCGGGACTTCGTGATCAAGGGGAAGACGTCGCGGCAATCCACCATCGACACCGCGGTCACTGTCCCTCCCGGCCGCGATCGGGTGTTCACCATCGCCGGTTACGCCCCCGTCGCGATGCAGGAAGCGCTGCTGCGCTACTGGGACCGCCATGGCCGCCCCGATACCCTGGCGACGCTCCCCACCGGCCGCGTGATGATCGAACTCCGGGGGCTGGACACGGTCCCGGCGAACGGGACTCGGCCCGCCGCCGTGCTGCGTCGCTACAGCATCGCCGGCTTGATCTGGGGTCGCGAGATCGCCTGGCTGGACGACGCGGGCCGTCTCGTCGCACTCGTCACGACGGACGCCGAGTTCGATCACTTCGAGGCGCTGCGGGACGGGTTCGAGGACGCCCTCCCCCGCTTCGTCGGCCGCGCCGCCCAGGACGCCGCCACCGCCCTGGCGGAGCTCACCGCCCGCTCCGCCGCCGATACCGGGGCGTTCGCCCTCGTGGGGGGGACCGTCATCGACGCGACCGGCGCCGCGCCGATCCGGAACGCCGTCGTCCTGGTCCGCGGCGGCCGGATCGCGGCGGTGGGACCACGTGCCGAAGTGGCGCTCCCCACCGGCACGCCACAGGTGGATGTGACCGGGAAGTACGTGCTCCCGGGGCTGTGGGACATGCACGCCCACTACGAGCAGGTGGAATGGGGACCGATCTACCTCGCGGCTGGCGTGACGACGGCCCGCGACGTCGGGAACGAACTCGACTTCATCGCGGGTGTACGCCAGGCGATCGCCTCAGGACGTGGGCTTGGCCCCCGCCTCCTGCTCGCGGGGCTGATCGACGGCAAGGGTCCGTACGCGGCCGGCATCATGCAGGCGGCGACCCCGGAAGAAGGGACCGCCATGGTGCGCCAGTACCACGACGCCGGCTTCGACCAGATCAAGATCTACAGCAGCGTCACGCTCCCGGTCCTCGGCGCCATCACCCGCGCCGCGCACGGCTACGGCATGACCGTGACCGGGCACATCCCGGAGGGCCTCACGGTCTATCAGGGCGTGGACTCCGGCATGGATCAGGTGAATCACATCAGCTACATCTACCGCATGGTGCGCCCTAACGGCGCCCCGTTCGACCTGGCCGGGGCCGCGACCCGGCAAGCGATCGCCTTTCTCGTCGCCCACCACACCGTTCTCGATCCGACCGTGGCCCTGATGGAGCTGCTGAGCCATCCCGCCCGGCAGCCCGCCACCGAGTTCGAGCCCGGAGCGGCCAAGGTGGCGCCGGAGCTGGCTGATCCGCTGGCCCACACCGGCGTCCCGCCCGACCGCGAGGCGGCCGCGGCCGAGCGGCTGCGGGACTTCCTGCAGCTCATCGGCGCCCTGCACAAGGCCGGAGTCCCGATCGTCGCGGGGACCGATCAGGCGGTGCCCGGCTACAGTCTGCACCGCGAGATCGAGCTGTACGCGCAGGCCGGCTTCACCCCGCTGGAGGCGATTCAGGCGGCGACGCTCGTGCCGGCCCGCGTGATGGGGCTCGAGCGTGAAGTCGGCAGCGTCACCGCCGGCAAACGCGCCGACCTGATCGTGGTGGATGCGGACCCGCTGCAGAGCGTCGCCAACCTGCGCCGCATCTCGCTCGTCGTGACGAACGGTCGCCGTTTCACTCCCGCGCCGCTGTGGAGGAGCGTGGGGTTCACGCCCTGATCGCGGGAGCTTCCCGCCGGCGCACCCCCGGGCGATCTTTCTCGCGCGATGAGTGATCTGCAGGAGCGCCTGTCCCGGGGACTGGCCGGTCGATACGCCATCGAGCGCGAGCTCGGTGAGGGTGGGATGGCGGTGGTGTTCCTGGCCCGGGACCTGCGGCACGACCGCAAGGTCGCCCTCAAGGTCCTGCGGCCCGAGGTCTCGGCAGAAATCGGCGCCGAGCGGTTCCTGCGCGAGATCAAACTGGCCGCGGGGTTGACGCACCCGCACATCCTCCCGGTCCACGAATCGGGCGAAGCCGACGGTCTCCTCTTCTATGTGATGCCGAACATGGAGGGGCGCTCGCTGCGGGAGCGTCTCGAGCGGGAACGGCAGTTGCCGCTGGAGGACGCCCTGCGGATCACCCGGGAAGTGGCGTCCGCGCTGGACTACGCCCACCGCCAGCAGGTCGTGCATCGCGACATCAAACCGGAGAACATCCTGCTGCACGAGGGCGCGGCGATGGTGGCCGACTTCGGGATCGGCAAAGCGTTGAGCGGCAACGGGTCCACCACGCAGACGGGCGTCACGGTCGGGACACCGGCGTACATGAGCCCCGAGCAGGCGTCGGGGGACACCGGGATCGACGGCCGGTCGGATCTCTACAGTCTCGGGTGCGTGCTGTACGAGATGCTGAGCGGAGAGCCCCCGTTCACCGGCCCCACCGGCCAGGCGATCATCGCCAAACGCTTTGTGTCCCCCGTTCCCAAGCTCCGTCCCACCCGGGACGTGCCGGCCGGCGTCGAGGACGCCGTGATCCGCGCGCTGGCCCGCGCACCGGCCGATCGCTTCGTCACGACCGCCGAGTTCGCCGCGGCCCTCCAGGGAGGCTCCGACTCGGCCGCCCCGAGTCGCGCGGCCCGGAAAGCGATCGCCGTCCTGCCGCTGGCGAACATGAGCGCCGATCCCGAGAACGAGTACTTCTCCGACGGAATGACCGAGGAAATCATCAACGCGCTCGCCAAGGTTCCCGGGATGCAGGTGGCCT
>Ga0335085_10018266_pt1 | contig 10084 bp, 6 predicted proteins | sample Lox_Sample_45_FD_206712 | JGI IMG/M metagenome (GOLD analysis project Ga0335085, IMG submission 206712) | Soil microbial communities from Loxahatchee National Wildlife Refuge, Florida, United States - Lox_Sample_4.5 | ecosystem: Environmental > Terrestrial > Soil > Wetlands | place: USA: Florida... | reverse complement strand
TTTCTTCCAATGAAATTCCGCGAGCTCGCTATATTTTCACGAAAATAAATAATCATTCGTGGTGAGGGGTCACCCTAATTTACTGCCACATATTTTGTCCTGTCAATTGATTCATCTTTGCAAGGATTTTGTAAGCTGAGTGTCAGGCTGTTGCAAGCTCGTTGCCATACAATGCGCACCAGACAAACCCACGAAATGTAAGCTGATGACGTGAAAAAAAGGTTTCGCTGATCAATTAGCGCGTTCACTTTTTGGCGAGAAGTTGCCGCGATTGGGAGGATGCACGGATAAATTTCAGTTTCTGATACTGCGGCCGAAGCGTGATCAAGGTCGAAACACGTTTCGGACCAATCTTCCCTGTCGTTCCAAGAAGTGAGATCTTCGAATTTACTGGATTAGTTGATGTCCAGGCAGAATGGCTGAGCGGGGCGAGATATTTGCAAAGACAGCTCAACAGTTTAATTGAGGGAGTACCCTATGTTGCGAAGAGAGAGTGGCTTTACCCTGATTGAGATGGCCATTGTGCTGGTCATTATCGGCCTGCTTTTGGGCGGCGTGCTAAAAGGTCAGGAGTTGATTACCAGCGCCCGGGTGAGAAACCTCATTTCCCAGCAAGATGGAATCAAGGCCGCTTTCTTCGGTTTCCAGGACCGCTACCGCGCCCTCCCAGGCGATTACCCTGGTGCGCTGGCGGCTGCCAATATCCCCAACGTCGCGGCGACCTTGGGCGGCAACGGCGACGGACAAATACTCAATACCGCCGGCGCCAACGAACAGACCATAGCCTGGGTGCATATGTCGCACGCGGGTTTCCTGACCGGTAGCTACAATATGGCGACCGCGACCGATGCCGTCGCCCAAGCCAATACGCCGAACAACCCCTACAACGCGTACCTGCAAATCATCTACGACAACAATTACGATGTGCAAGTCGGCGACCCAGCGGCTACCGCGCGACACAACTTAAAGACCGGAAACCAGATCCCTGTGGAGATTCTCACCGAAGTAGACCGTAAGATTGACGATGCCAATCCAGGGCGCGGCGCCTTCCGCTCCAGCGAGTATGTCGGCGCAGGCACTGCACCGACTGTTGCGACCTGCGCCGACCTGACCAACGGCGTCTGGCTCACCACCAGCGGCCAAACCAACTGCGGCGCCGCGAGCCTCTTCTAAGAACATCAGCCAATTTTCGAAAAGTGCGGCAATCAGTGTGAGTTCAAGCGCGCGAGTCCGGTTCAGCGGCGTCAAAAGGCGCTGCATGCAAAGATCTGCGTCCATGCGCTCTTGGTGATTGAACGGTCGGCGACGCTCCAAAATGCCTAATGTCTCGCCGCAGCCGTTCACTTGCGCCATGCGTGCCGTGCCTCGGAAAACGCAGGTACTCATTGTATTTGGCGCAGTGCTCATCGTCGCCTCTGTAGTCAGTGTCCTTTGGTATGTGAACTATTTCGCTTCGGCAGCTTCGCATCCGGACGGCGCACCGAATTTAAAAATGATAGAGCCGGGGACATTCCGACCCACGAAGACACAGTGGGCTGTTCTAAAGGTGATGCCTGTCCAAACGATGACCTTCCGGACCGAAAGTGTGACGGACGGCAATATTGCCATTAATGACGAAACGACAACGCTCGTCTTCTCACCCTATTCGGGGCGTGTTACTAGAATCATCGCCAAGCAGGGCGATTTCGTCAAAACAGGCGCACCGCTAATGGTGGTAGAGGCATCGGAGTTCGTACAGGCACAGAATGATCTGATCAATACAGTTTCCGCCCTCAATACCGCGCAGTCGCAGGTTACTCTGGCCCGAATCAACGAAAACCGGCAGCACCAGGTCTATCTTGCGAAGGGCGGAGCGCTTAAGGACTGGCAACAGAGCCAGGCTGAACTCACCAGCGCCCAGAGCAATGTGCGTGCCGCAGAGATCGCGGTGGCCGCGGTGCGCAACCGCCTGCGCATCCTCGGCAGGTCCGAGGCGGAGATCAGTGCCTTCGAGAGCGAGCGAAACGCACAGAACATGAACTCGGAGGTTCTTATCCGGGCGCCGGTCACGGGTATTGTGACTCAGCGTCAAGTGGGTCTCGGTCAGTTCATAAATAGTATTGCAAATGGTGGTTCCAACCCGCTCTACTCGATAAGCAATCTCTCCACAGTCTGGCTTATCGCAAACGTGCGTGAAATTGACGCACCGCTGATGCGTGTCGGAGAGCCCGTTGAAGTGCGGGTGCTGGCTTACCCTGGCCGGGTGTTCAAAGCCAGATTAGCTTGGGTTGCGGCCTCGATCGATCCCAATACACACCGGCTACCCGTTCGCGCTGAAGTGGAAAACCCGGACGGCGCGCTCAAGCCGATGATGTTCGCAAGATTCAGCATTATCACCGGGGACAATATCGTTGCACCGGCGGTGCCCCAGAGCGCGATCGTCTACGAAGGCGAAGAGGCCCGCGTTTGGGTGGCGCGTGACGATGGCAGGGTTGCGTCGCGATCGATCCGCGCTGGGCGGGTTCGTGACGGCATGGTCGAGGTCTCCGCTGGTCTCAATGCCGGGGAAAAAGTCGTAACGAGCGGCACTTTGTTCATTGATCGCGCAGCACAAAACGAATAATTATGTGGCGCCTGATGCCGGCGGATTGATCAATTGACACGACCAGGGGACAAACAAAATGAACGGGATTATTGCGTTTGCCCTGAGACAGCGTGTCGTAATGGTATTCCTGCTTTTCTTTCTATTCGGCGCGGGCATTACCAGCTTCACCAAACTCAACATCGAGGCGTATCCCGACCCGGTGCCGCCACTCGTTGACGTCATCACCCAGAGCGGCGGCCAGTCGGCCGAAGAAATCGAGCGCTACATTACGATTCCGATTGAAATCCAAATGGCGGGTATTCCTCACGTCACGGCGATCCGGTCGATTTCGCTTTTCGGCCTATCCGACGTGAAAGTGCAATTTACCTACGATTTCACCTACCAACAGGCAGAACAGTGGGTGATCAATCGCCTCGCACAACTTGCCGAGCTGCCGAATGGCGCGCAGCCGCAAATTTCTCCAGAGAGCCCAATCGGTGAGGTTTACCGTTATCGCGTTATCGGTCCCATCGGATATTCGGTTATGGATCTCAAGACCATACAGGACTGGATCCTTGAGCGCCGTTTCAAGGCCGTGCCTGGGGTAATCGATGTCACCGGTTGGGGCGGCAAGACCAAGACCTACGATGTTACGGTCGATCTCAATAAGCTCATCGAATACGGCATAACTTTTCCGCAGGTACTGCAAGTCCTAAACAACAGCAACATCAACGTCGGAGGCCAAACCGTGAACATTGGGCCGCAGGCGGCAGTAGTGCGCGGCATCGGCCTGATTCACTCGATGGATGACATCCGAAACACCATGCTAATGTCGAACAACGGAACCCCGGTTCTGTTGAGCGACATCGCAAGCGTAACTGTCGGGTATCAGCCGCGTTTGGGCATTGCGGGTCAGGATAATGACAATGACATCGTCGAGGGCATTATCCTTATGCGTCGCGGCCAGCAGAGCCTGCCCACCCTCCGGCGCATCGAGGCCGAGGTGAACAAGATCAACGACTCAGACATCCTGCCGCCCGGTGTTCGGATCGAGCAGATCTATAACCGGAGCGAGTTGATCGATGTCACCACGCGGACGGTGCTTCAAAACATGATTTTCGGAATTTTGCTTATTTTCGTGGTGCAGTGGATATTTCTCGGCAACCTGCGAAGCGCGATCATCGTTGCCGCGACGATTCCTTTCGCCCTGTTCTTCGCCATATGCATCATGGTGGTTCGCGGCGAGTCGGCCAACCTGCTTTCGGTTGGCGCCATTGATTTTGGTCTCATTGTCGATGCAACTGTGATCATGGTTGAAAACATCTTCAGGAATTTTGCCGAAGCGGCGGCGGTGCAGCCATCAGGAAACCCTCTGCTTTCCAGTTCCACTCCCGGCGGTTTGCGTGGCAAGCCTGCCGCGATCGCCAACGCGGCGCTCGAGGTGAACAAGCCAATCTTTTTTTCGGCCGCAATTATCATTGCTGGCTTTGTGCCGCTCTTTACGCTTTCCGGCGTGGAAGGGCACATCTTTGCGCCAATGGCTAAGACCTATGCTTATGCCATCGCCGGTGGACTGATCGCCACTTTCACAGTTTCGCCGGCGTTGAGCGCGCTGTTGCTCCCCGAGCGGGTCAGCGAGACCGAAACGTTCATCGTGCGCGTGTTTCGCCGCCTTTATGCTCCCGTGCTCGAGTTTGCGCTTTCCAATCGCATCGTGACGCTCGGTGCTGCTGGCGTGCTCGTCGTTTTGGCGATTCTCGCCGCGCGCTCGTTGGGCCTCGAGTTCCTTCCCAAACTTGAGGAGGGCAATCTATGGATTCGGGCAACCATGCCGCCGTCAATCTCCCTTGAGGAAGGCAATGATTACGTCGATCGCATGCGGCAGGTCATCAAGGGCTTTCCCGAAGTGGAGACCGTGGTTTCGCAGCACGGACGACCTGACGATGGAACTGATGCGACCGGTTTTTTCAATGCCGAATTCTTCGTGCCACTCAGGCCATTCGAAAAATGGCCCAAAGGAGTCAACAAGGAGAAGCTGACTCGGCAGGTCAACGTGGCATTGCAGGAGCAGTTTCCGGGAGTGGAGTTCAATTTCTCTCAGAACATCGAGGACAACGTCGAAGAGGCAGCTTCAGGAGTCAAGGGTCAAAACTCGGTCAAGCTGATAGGCAATAACCTCGAAACGCTGGAAAAAACCGCGGCGAAGATCAGAGACGTCATGCGAACAGTGCCCGGCATCACCGATCTCGCCGTGTTCAATTCGCTCGGCCAACCAACTGTGAGGATAGATATTGACCGTGCGCGCGCCGCTCGTTACGGTCTGGTGCCGGGCGACATAAATTCGACCGTTCAGGCGGCGATCGGCGGTCAGGCCGCTGGCAACCTCTATGAAGAGGGCAGTGACCGTAACTTCCCGATGAAAGTCCGTCTCGCCCCGAAGTACCGTCAGAGCCTAAATGCGATCCGCCGCATCACCATCGGCGCACAAGATCCTCGCAGCAACGGCGTCATCCAGATCCCACTGGCCGACGTCGCTAATGTAAATCTGGTCTCGGGCGCCTCTTTTATCTACCGCTCGCAGCACGAGCGCTATATCCCGATCAAGTTCAGCGTGCGCGGGCGGGATCTGGGGAGCACCGTTCTAGAGGCGCAGCGCAAAGTGGCGGAGCAGGTACCAATCCCGGGCGGCTACCGCTTGGAATGGGTGGGCGAGTTCGGCGAGTTACAAGACGCAATTGCGCGCTTGAACGTCATGGTACCGCTTAGCATCGCCCTCATTGCCGTACTTTTGTTCATCAACTTCTCATCGCTGATTGATACTCTCCTGGCGGCGAGCGTCATTCCGATGGCGCTGATCGGCGGGATATTTGCGCTCTATGTCACCGGCACGCCGTTTAGCGTGTCGGCTGCGATCGGGTTCATTGCGCTATTCGGCATTGCCGTAATGGATGGGATTATCGTCCTCTCTTACTACAATAAGATGATCCTCCGCGGCCTTGACCGTTCCACTGCCATCAGGCGCACATGTCAGACGCAAATGCGCCCGGTAATGATGACCTGCATTGCCGCGGGCGTTGGACTTTTGCCTGCAGCGGTTTCTACGGGCATTGGTTCACAGGTGCAAAAGCCGCTCGCGCGCGTTGTCGTGGGCGGAATGCTGCTTGCTCCGATACTTATTCTAATTCTACTGCCCATGTTAATCGTATTGTTCTCGCGCTGGGCGAGGGTAAACGAAGGGCAACCGCAATCCAGACCGGCTGGCTGAGCAACGATGCAAACAACCGTCGAATTCGACATGCACACTGCTGCTCTGCGCGCGTCGCGGAGCGCGGGCCAAATCGCGCGCAGGCGCCTGCACGCCGCATGCGCCGGGCATTACTTTGGTTTCTCAGCCGCAATCCTTCTCGCGGCTTGCACCGTGGGCCCGGATTTTCATCGTCCCGCGGCTCCAGCCGTCAATGGCTACACGCGCAAGCCTCTCCCCGCGCAAACAGTATCGGCGGGTGTCTCGGGAGGAGCGGCGCAAAGCTTCGTACAAGGCCTGGACATCCCGGGACAATGGTGGGAGCTGTTCCATTCGGAGCCGCTCAATGCCCTGATCGATCAGGCACTCAAGGCCAATCCCGACGTGCAGGCGGCGCAGGCAGCGTTGCGTGTGGCAATGGAAAACGTTTATGCGCAGAAGGGTGCTTTTTATCCAACTATCGAAGCCAGCTTCTCGCCGAGCCGCCAGAAAAACGCTGTTGGCACCCTCGCCCCAACGTTATCTTCTGGCATTCCGATCTTCAATCTTTATACGACTCAGGTGAGCGTGTCGTATGTGCTCGATGTGTTCGGAGCAAATCGGCGGCAAGTGGAGACACTGGAAGCACTGGCGGAGTTTCAACGGTTCCAGCTCGAGGCGACCTATCTGACCCTCACGTCGAACGTGGTTGCTGCCGCGGTCCAAGAGGCTTCCTTGCGCGGGCAGATCGCGGCGACTCAGGAAGTTATTAAAATTGAGAGCGAGCAGCTCAATTTGATTCGACATCTATACGAGTTGGGTGCGGTAGCACAGGCGAACGTAGTCGCGCAGCAAGCGGCACTTGCGCAGACGCAGGCGACGATGCCGCCGTTGCAGAAACAATTGGCGCAACAGCGCAGCCTTTTAACAGCTCTCCTGGGTCGTTTTCCCAATGAGGAGCCCGCTGAAAAGTTTGAGCTTTCGACGCTGCAACTTCCGCAAGAACTGCCGGTTAGCCTGCCTTCCAAGCTTGTGGAGCAACGTCCGGACGTGCGTTCAGCCGAAGCGCAATTACACGCAGCCAGCGCCCAGGTCGGGGTCGCAATCGCAAATAGGTTGCCGCAGTTCACTCTCAGCGCCAGTATCGGCAGCGTCGCGACACAGATGGGTCAATTATTCGCCGCCGGTAACAACTTTTGGAGCGCAGCCGGCAACTTGACGCAGCCGATCTTTGCGGGCGGTACACTGCTGCACAAAAAGCGCGCCGCCGAGGCTGCCTACGATCAGACAGCGGCGCAGTATCGCAGCACCGTAATCACTGCTTTCCAGAACGTGGCTGATGCGCTGCATGCGCTGCAAAACGACGCCAATGATCTCAAAGCGGCGTCGGCCAGCGAGCGTGCCACCGCTGAGAACCTCGCGATCGTGCGCCGCCAGTTGCAGCTCGGTGATATCAGTTACTTATCGCTACTCAACGCGGAGCGGAGCTATCAGCAAGCGATGATCGTTCTCGTGCAGGCGCGCGCGGGCCGTTATGCCGACACGGTGGCGCTGTTCCAGGCGCTGGGTGGCGGCTGGTGGAACCGCTCGGATATACCCAGCAATTAGCCGCATCCAAAGTTTCTGGCAGGTACCGGTGCTACACTGCGTAGTTGCGGCCAAGTCTCACAAACTAATATATGTATGCGCCGACAATTAAACTTTAAATTTGTTAAATTAAGCGCGCTTAAAGCCATGATGCCTGTCGCATTGCGACATAGGGCCGGTAACACATGAGAATTCTAGTAGTCGAGGATGACGGCGTACTCGCGGACGGCTTGGTTCGCTCTTTGCAGCAGGCGGGCTATGCAGTAGATTGGGCAGAATCGGGTACCAACGCGAATGCGGCACTTGCGCAGGAAAGCTATTACCTCCTTATACTTGATATCGGACTTCCAGGAATGGACGGGTTCGAGATATTGCGAAGATTACGACGGCGCCCGAGATATCTTCCTGTGCTTATCCTCACCGCGCGTGATTCGGTCGAAGACCGTGTACGCGGACTCGATCTTGGCGCAGACGATTATCTTGTTAAGCCGTTCTCGCTACCGGAGCTCAAGGCACGCGTGCGCGCGATATTGCGTCGCGGTCAGCCAACTACCAACTCCCAGATGGTTTATGGCACCTTGGTTCTTGATACTAACGCGCGAAGAGCATGGCTCGACGGAAAACCGCTTGATTTGACTCTACGCGAGTGGGGAGTTTTGGAGTATTTGCTTCTCAATACCGGGAAGGTACTCAATAAAGAGCAGATCATTGAAGCGCTCTGCAACTGGGGAGAGGAGCTCAGTCCAAACGCGGTAGAGGTATATATTTCGCGCCTTCGCGATAAGCTCGAACGCGCAGGGATCAAGATTCGGACCTTGCGCGGCTTCGGTTATCTTTTGGAAGAACCCGAAGATGAAAAAAGATAGCTTACGATACCTTCTGCTTAGCTCGCTGCTCTTCCCTCTGGTGGCGTTGCTCGTGATAGGCGTAATTGGGGACTATTTTACCGCTTTGCAGCCGGCGGTCGCCGCCTATGACGAAAACCTGCTCTCTACCGCACTGGCGCTCGCCAACAATGCGAAATTTGCGCATGGCGAGATAACTCTCGATCTGCCACCGGCGGCGGATCAAGTCCTGCGAACGGACAAATATGACCGGATTTACTATTCTGTGCGCGGTCCGCGCCAAGAGTTGCTTGCTGGCAACAAAGAACTTCGATTGCCAGCCTTGGCGATGATCCCTAATGAAGCAGTCTATTACGATGGCGATATTCAGGGTGAGCCGGTGCGCGTTGCGGCGCTCCGCGTGTCCAAGGGCGGCTCCGATTTATTTGTACAGGTCGCCGAAACGAAAATCAAGCGCAAACGTTTAATCAGCAAGATACTGATTACGATGGTTTTACCGGAAGTGTTCTTTTCTGCGGCGGCGATCGCCTTAGTCTGGTTCGGTATTAAACGTGGCCTAGCGCCTCTTGAACGCTTGCGCGCAGAGATCTCATCTCGTGCACATAACGACCTAAGGCCCGTGGCCATGGACAATGCGCCACTCGAGGTCAAACCGCTGGTACAGGATATTAATAGCCTGATCTGGCGAATCAGCAATTTGTTGAATACACAAAAACGGTTTTTTTCCAATGCGGCACATCAGCTGCGAACGCCATTAGCTGGTTTACAAGTTCAGGTCGAACTTGCAATCGCGCAGGCGGGTTCCACGGAATGGAAGCACACTTTTAAACAAATTCAAATGGCGACAATGCGCATCACGCACCTCGTCAACCAATTGTTAGTCCTTGCGCGCGCTGAGCCTGGGGACCATCCTCCCGAATCGCTAAAGCCAACCGACTTGCGCGATATTGCCAGTACAGCCGCGATGGAATTTAAAACACAAGCGTTTGCGAAGGACATCGATTTAGGCTTTGAGCTTGAACCAGCCTGTGTGCTTGGCGAACCTTCCCTTCTTTATGAATTGCTGTCAAATTTGATCGATAACGCGATTCGATACACGCCCCCCAATGGATATGTAACGGTTCGGTGTGGAGCAAGAGGCAATGAGGCGTTTCTAACAGTAAATGATAATGGTCCCGGTATTCCATCGGCAGAACGTGAAAACGTATTCGAGCGCTTCCGTCGGCTCGACGGTACCCCGGGGGAGGGTTGCGGGTTGGGCCTCGCCATTGTGAAGGAAATCGCGCATAGGCACGGCGCCTCGGTCAGCCTTACAACACCTTCGACCGGGGACGGAACAGAAGTTTCTGTACACTTCGAGCGCTTAGCAACGGAAACAAATCGTGACGGGCTTAGGAGTAGTCGCGGCGAAGCTGCTGAATTCGATGCTACAAGAGAAACTAAGCGACGATTCGAGCAAGATTGATGTGATGGGTTCGACGCGTACAATGGATTGAAGCTGGACTCAGTGGAGCGGCTAAAAGCATCATAGTGCGGAAGACGGCTCCGTCCAGTTGGTGTAGTGCCTCAAGAATTATGTGTGGGGCTTGAAGAGGTAATCCCGGTTCAGCGGCGCGCCGGTTGTCTTTAGCCACTACTACAGGCCGCCCAAATATGTTCCTGCCTCCGTTCCGAATTTGGGGGTGGCGCAGATAGGAACCTAGTCGTGTATCAGATAGGAGGACGCTTCATTAGCTGCTTGAGTTTGGTGGTGGGTGATACTGGGATCGAACCAGTGACCCCTGCCGTGTGAAGGCAGTGCTCTACCGCTGAGCTAACCACCCCATTGTGACAAGGATCTTAGCATGCTGCGCTTGGCTGTTTCAA
>Ga0335085_10018265_pt1 | contig 10084 bp, 12 predicted proteins | sample Lox_Sample_45_FD_206712 | JGI IMG/M metagenome (GOLD analysis project Ga0335085, IMG submission 206712) | Soil microbial communities from Loxahatchee National Wildlife Refuge, Florida, United States - Lox_Sample_4.5 | ecosystem: Environmental > Terrestrial > Soil > Wetlands | place: USA... | reverse complement strand
AACTGAGCGCGAGGCGGCGGCTGCGTTGTGATGTCGGCGGCAAAATTCAGACGGGGCGGATCCTGCTGTGCACGAGGTTCAGGAGCGTTTGCAGCCAGAGGCATTTTCTCGTCGGCGGATGCAGCCTCAACAGGGACCGCGAGCACCGCTGCCGGGGTCGTCAGGGGCGCGACCAAAACTGCCGGCATAGCCGCTGTTGGCTGATTGGCGGAAGACTCCGGCGCCGGATTCTCATTCGAGGCGCGTGTGTGCCCGGCCTTCGGACTCGCAGCGGTGGCAGGAGTCGCATAGTGATTTGCCACGGCTGGAGCGCTCGGTGCGGGTTTCACCTGAAAAGGAACGGCCGCAGGCGCGACGTAGCCCTGGCTTGATTGATTGTTCGACAAGAGCGCCGCAGCGTTCTTCGGTAAATCGCGGACGGCTGAAACGACAGGTTGGGCCTGGGGTGTGAGGGCTGTCGGGTTTGAAACTGCAAGTAGCGATGCGGCGCTGCTAACGGCCACCGGTGCCCCCGACGTGGCGGCATTCTCTGCCTGACTTGTCACCGCCTGATGTGGCGGCGTCGGCTTGGAATTCTGCGGGGCGCTGAAGATGCTCAACGACAGCTTAAGAGGAAGCGGAAGGCTTTCGGCCGGCGACGCAGGAACTGCGGTGGAACTCGCCATGAAGTTGCTCACAGCCTCGCTGCTCCTGAGATCGCGAGCCGGCGGAGTCGCCTTCGGCGTCACATCGTTGTTCTCGTCCGTCGAACTCAGATTTAAGAAGGAAAGAAAACTGAAGCCGGAGGAACCCTCACTGGCGGTGAAAATCGAAGCCGGCGATGACGAAGAGCTCGGCATTATCGGCGAACCGGGAACCTGCGCATTTTGAACTGCGGAAATCACTCGCCAGCTCCGAATGCATGCGCCGCGCCATTTTTGCGATCGCTCGCCGGTTTGCAACCACGCTCATTAAATACAGGCAGATACGCGCTGATGAAACGTTCGGCAGACGCGGCCTGCGGGCCGCCAGAGCCATCGGGAATTCGCCGACTGACGTTTGCATCGTCGAAATCCAAACGATTCAAAAGACCGGCGCAATGGGCTTATCGGCTGGTTTTGTTGGTTTTATTGGCTCTTCAGATTTGGCGCGTGCCGTGCACCGCTCCATCCCGCAATATGGACGCGATCAGCAGCGCCGCAGCCAGCGGACTTCGATCGAGAATGGAATCCCTCGATCTGCTGGCCAATAACATTTCCAACGCGGAGACAGGCGGCTACAAAGTCGACCGCGAATTCTACAGTCTGTACACATCGGAAGATGCATTGGCCGGCGCCGATCCCGCGCAGATGCCTGTGATCGAGAAGAACTATACCGACTTCTCTCAGGGCGTTCTGACAGCAACATCGAATCCTCTGGACTTTGCGATACAGGGCAGCGGCTTCTTCGCGCTGAATACGCCTGGCGGCACCTCGTATACGCGCAACGGCATCTTTCGGCTTTCCGCGGCCGGCGCCCTTGTCAATGCGGATGGTTACGCGGTAGAGGACAGCAACGGCCAGCCGATCACGGTGAATCCATCGCTGCCGATTGAGGTCAACCCCGACGGCGTCGTTCTTCAGTCCGGACAAACCATTGGGCAGTTGGCGTTAGTCGATTTCGCGGCGGGAGACGTCGTGAAGAAAGGCAACACCATGTTCCGGCCCGCTAACGCGGACGTGAAACCCCGGGCGAGCGCCGGCCAGATACTGCAGGGCAAGACTGAGGGTTCGAACGTTACAACGGCCGAATCGACGGTTCGCCTGGTGAATGTGATGCGGCAGTTCGAAATGCTGCAGAAAGCGGTCAACATCGCCGGTGAAATGGACCGTAAGTCCATCAGCGATGTTGCCAAAGTAACGGGCTAAAGGGAAAGAATCATGATCAGAGCACTTTACAGCGCGGCCAGCGGCATGTCCGCACAGCAGCTGAACGTCGATACGATCGCCAATAATCTGGCGAACGCAAACACAACCGCCTACAAGGCGAGGCGTACGCAGTTTCAGGATCTCGTCTATCAGAACATTTCGCAGCCGGGCACGGCCTCAGGTCAGCAGACAACTATTCCGACCGGACTGCAGGTGGGTCTGGGCACAAAGCCAGGCGCGAACGAAATCATCTTCTCGCAGGGCAGCTTTGCCGAGACCGATAACCCGCTCGACCTGACGATCTCCGGCCTCGGTTTCTTCCAGATTCGCCAGCCATCGGGTGAACTCGCCTATACGCGTGACGGATCTTTTCAGCTCGACCGAAACGGCAATATCGTTACCTCGAGCGGCTATCTTCTCGAGCCCAACATTACGATCCCCCCGACCGCGCAGGCGATCACGATGGCAAACGACGGGACAGTCAGCTACACGCTGCCTGGTAACACCGCAACGCAGGTTGCGGGTCAGATACAACTTGCCACGTTTCAGAATTCCGCGGGACTGAACGGAATCGGCAGCAACCTTTATCTGCCCACCGACGCTTCCGGGACCGCCACGGTCGGCGCCCCTGGCGGAACAACCGGCGCCGGCACACTGATGCAGGGTTACCAGGAGCAGTCAAACGTCAGTATCGTGAACGAATTCATCAATCTGATCGCCGCGCAGCGCGGATACGAAGCCAATTCGAAGGTGGTGAAGGCCGCCGATGAAATGTACCAGCAGGTTAACAACATCGCGCAATGATCCGGCTTCTGTTCGGGGTCGCAGCGTTATACGTGACTGAGGCAGCGATGTCCGCCGCTGCCCCGCTCGCACCGGCATGTCACGCGGTCGACGGAGCGCGCATCACGGCTGCAGACCTTGCCGCGGTCCTGCCTCCTTTCGCGGCGATCGCGCCGGACACACCTTTCGGTTACACGCCGCAGCCGGGTTCCTATCGCAACGTCGAGCCCGCGGAACTGACGCGGTTCGCCGCAGCGCACGGCGTCGAATTCCACGGCATCTATACCGTGTGCTTTGAGCCGCGGCTGAATGAACCGGACCCGCTGGCCATCGAAACTGCCATTCGGGAGTCGCTGCAGGGGCTGCAGATTACGGCCGCGGACATCGAGATTGTGGAGTTCTCGCAATTTCGCGTACCACCGGGCAAACTGACTTTCCCGGCTGACTTTCTGCCTGCTTACGCGACAGACAACACCGCGATCTGGAATGGCTTCATGGAACACGAAAATCATCGGTTTCCGGTTTGGGCGCGGGTGAAGATTCAGGCTGCAACGATCAGGGTAGTCACCACCACCAATCTTCGCGCCGGTCAGACAATTGAGCCGAACCAAATCCGGATCGAGGAAGTCCGCATGTTTCCGCCGCGGACGCCGGGTCTGAAGTCCATCGCAGAGGGCGTCGGCATGGTGACGAAACGTTATCTCAGCGCCGGCACTCCGATCAGCGCAGCCGACCTCATGGAGCCGTTCGAGGTCGAAAAAGGCGAGATGGTCCGCGTGCAGGTGCGCAGTGGCGCGGCAATGCTGACCATCGAAGCGGAGGCCCAGTCCGACGGGCGCGCCGGCCAGATGATCCTCCTGCGCAATTCCGTCAGCGGCAAAACTTTCCGCGCAAAGGTGACCGGTAAAGGCCACGCCCTTATGGAATTCATTTCGTCAGGAGTCTGAATCGTATGACGCTGCAGCTTTTCATTTCCGTCACTCTGGTGACCGCAACTGCGCTGCCGGCCGCGGCCGCACAGAAGAAAAAGAACCTGCCCCGGGAAGTGCAGACACCTCTGGAAGTTTACGTCCGCGACGCGGCGCAGCAGGCCCAGCAGCAGACCGCTACCGAAGGATCCGTGTGGAATCCAACTGCGCAGTTTGCTGACCTCGGACGAGACTTCATCGCCAGCCGGGTCAATGATCTTGTGACGATCGTCGTCAGCGAACAGGCTTCAGCAGTGTCGTCCGGCGCCAGCCAGACAGCACGGACTTCCGCCGCTTCGCTGACGATCCCGCAGATCGCGGGCATCAAAAGCCCCACCGGCGCGGCGACCAACTTTCTGAATATGAGCGGTGCGAATTCCCTGAACGGTACCGGCGCCACCTCCAGACAAACCACGCTCAGCACTACCCTGAGCGCACGGGTTACCCACGTTCTGCCCAACGGCTATCTGGTTCTGGAAGGCGCCAAGAGTGTGCAGATCAACTCCGAATCTCAGGTGATCACGATTCGTGGTGTGGTGCGCCCGTCAGACCTCGCGCATGACAACTCGGTGCCGTCAGACCGGCTGGCGCAGATGGAAATCCAGTTGAACGGCAAAGGCGTGGTGGGAGATGCGATCCGGCGGCCGAACGCTCTTTACCGGTTCCTGCTTGGGCTGCTCCCGTTCTGAGGTTACGCATGAAGCTGATCGTCTCTTTGCTCGCATTTTCGCTGATACCGGCACATCTCGGTGCGGTTTCGCGGCTGAAGGAATTGGTTTCGATCGACGGTGTTCGTGATAACCAGCTGGTCGGTTACGGCCTGGTCGTCGGACTGAACAGCGCCGGTGACAGTAAGCAGACGCTTTTTTCGGCGCAGAGCCTCTCGAACATGCTTGCGCGCATGGGCGTCGTGATCGATCCGACGCAGATCACTATCAAAAACACGGCCGCCGTCATCGTCACTGCAACCTTGCCGGCGTTCGCGCAGCCCGGCGAACGAATTGATGTGACCGTTTCTTCCATTGGCGATGCAAAGACACTACAGGGTGGTCTCCTCGTCCTGACCAGTCTGAAAGGAGCCGATGCCCAGGTTTATGCAGTCGCGCAGGGAAGCGTGGTCACCGGAGGCTTTGTTGCATCCGGCGCGGTGGGCAACAGTCAAACCGTCAATCATCCGACCGCCGGACGTATTCCCGAAGGCGCAATTGTCGAACGGCCTGCTCCTCTCCCCGACCTGACAAAGACGATCCGGCTGGAGCTGCATTCGATGGACTTTACGACCGCGTCGCGGGTTGCCGACGCTTTGAACAAAAAATTCAGCGGCGCCAAACCGATCGCGCATGCGGACAATGGCCGCGCGGTCACCATCAGCGTCCCGCCCGCAAGCGCTGCCAACCCCGCCGACTTCATCGCACAGCTGGAAACGATCACGGTGGAGACCGATGCGCCTTCGCGGGTAGTGGTAAATGAGCGCACGGGCACAATCGTCATGGGCAAGCAGGTGCACGTGGCGCCGGTCGCCATTATGCACGGCAATCTCAGCGTTGAAGTGCAGACTCAGCTCGCAGTTTCGCAGCCCGACGGTTTCTCCCAGGGAACCACCCAGGTGGTGCCGCAGGAAAAAGTCACGACCCAGCAGGAAAAGTCCCGCAACGTGGTATTGCAGGACGGCGCCACAGTTGAAGATCTGGTTCGCGGACTGAACGCAATCGGTTCGACACCGCGCGACATCATCGCCATTCTGCAGTCGCTGCGCGCGGCCGGGGCGCTCGAAGCCGAAATCGAAGTGATCTGAGAGGCGCACATGATCGACGGCATTTCCGGTACGCTGACGGCGCTTCAGGCCGGTGGCGCAGTTTCCTCAAAGAACGACAACCCGGCGAAGATTCACGACGCGGCAACGCAGTTCGAATCGCTTCTCATCGGCGAGCTGCTGAAGACAGCGCACGAGGCTGGCGGCTCCGGCTGGCTGGGCACGGATGATGACGATCCCGGGCAAACCGGAGTCGGGTTCGGTGAAGAGCAGTTCTCCCGTATGCTCGCGAGTTCCGGAGGACTTGGACTCGCGCCCATGATCGAGTCCGGACTCAGGGCGGAAGCCGCCGCGAAAGGTCAGACGCATGCCGGGAGTTAGGCTCATCGGCCTGGTGCTTGCAGCGCTGCCTTCGCTCGCGCAGACCACGCAGTCTGTTTCAGACCTGCAGACGGAAAACGCGAAAAAGATGGCTGCGGCTGCGGATTTGCAAAGAGCCGCGGCGCAGCGGCAGACCGCGCCGGCGGCGCCTGATGCGTTCTTCTTCGCCGGCTGGTCCGGACCCGCGATGTTGCCCCCGCCTCTGCCTGACTGTTCATCCCTGACCGACAGCGAAACGGAGCCGTTAATCCGCGCGGCGGCTGCACGTACTGGCCTGAATCCCGCGCTGATCAAAGCTGTCATTCGCCAGGAATCGGGATTCAGACTCTGCGCGGTTTCAGAGAAGGGCGCCATGGGCCTGATGCAGCTGATGCCCGAGACCGCGCAGGCGCTCGGTGCCGGAAATCTGTTCGATCCCGAGCAGAACATTGGCGCGGGCGCGATGTACCTCAAACAGATGTTGTCGCGGTTCAAAGGCGACATAAGCCTGGCCCTGGCAGCTTACAACGCCGGACCCGAGAAGGTCGACGGTCCGAAACCGGCAGTTCCGGATATCGCTGAGACCCGTGAATACGTTGCCAGCATCATTTCCGCCCTTGGCGCAGAGCCCGCCGAAATGCCGGCCAAAGTTCCCCGGAACCAAAACACGAAAGATCGATAAATTATGAAGAAAAAGTCTCTGTTTCTTTTAACGGCGCTGTGTGCATTTCTGACCAGCCAGATCAGCGCCCAGGCCCCGGCGCTATCGCTCACGGCGAATCCCGCTTCGTTGACGTTTATATGGCAGGCCGGCGCAAAGCTTCCCGCTGCACAGGTCGCCGCCATCCGCTATGGTTCCGGCACTCCCGCCTGGGCAGTCGCGACGCCTCCGGCCGATGCGTGGCTGGTTGCCACTCCTTCCGACAGCGCCCTGCCGGGAAATGTTTCCGTAACTGTGAATCCCTCGACCCTCTCCCCGGGAGTCTACGCTTCGTCTGTCACCGTGACGGCAACCGGTGTGGCTAACCCGCTCGTCATTCCGGTAACCCTGTCAGTTAGCCAAAGCGGGACCGCTCCCTCGGTTGCGCCCACCAGTTTGCCCCTTACTTCACCCGGAACGCTGAGCGGAACTTTCACGGTGTCGTCGGGACCTTTTCCAACAACATTCACCGCAGTCTCCAGCGTCCCGTGGCTCTCGGTTAACGAGACGGCCGGAGCATTGCTGCCGGCTCAGAGCCAGCAACTGACAATCACCGCGAATCCCGCGCTGCTAAGCCCATCCGGAACAGCTTATACAGGCAAGGTGACCGTGAACACGACGATGAACGGAGTGCTGACCTCGCAAATCGTCGCCGTCAATTTCACAGTCAATCCGCTGCTGCCCACGGTGTCGAGCGTTTGGCCTGCAAACATTCCGGTGGGATCCGCCAACACCGTCGTCACGATCAGGGGGGCCAATTTCTACAGCGGAACGACGGTTACGGCAACCGGGCAGGCCGGCAACCTGACCACTACTCTCATCTCGTCGAGCGTATTGGAAGCGACGCTGCCTGCGGCGGTGCTTGCCGCCACAGGTGTCGTGAACCTGACGGTGTCGAATCCGGCTCCCGGTGGCACTGCAGCTCCGGCGCCGGTAACCGTGGGCAACGCTTCAGCGATTTCCGCGATCACCAACGCGGCAAGCTACCAGGTCGGATCGGTCAGTCCCGGGGAAATCATTTCTATCTTTGGCCAGAACATCGGACCGCCGGCGGCGGCCACCCTGAGTATTTCCGGCGCTTATGTGCAGACGAGCCTCGGCGGCGTCGGCGTGACCATCAACGGTATCCCGGCGCCGATGGTGTATGTAAGTGCCGAACAGGTCAGTATCCAGGTTCCCTACTCGGTTCCCGCCGGCAATCAGACGCTTGTTCTGACTTACGGAACAGCGGCGCCGGCCACCGCCACCGTCAACATAGCCTCTGCCGCGCCGGGCCTGTTTACACTCAATTCCTCAGGCGCCGGGACCGCTCTCGTGCTCAACTATAACGCTGTCACAAACAGCTACAGCATCAACTCGAGCCAGAATCCCGCATCGATCGGCAGCACGGTGGTTTTCTTTCTGACCGGAGAAGGCGATTACGCCGGCGCAACGTATTCACCGGAGACCGGCTTTCTTGTGCCGTTGACGCCGCCGGTTGCCACAGGTGTTTACCCGCAGCTGCCCGCGCTTCCCACAGTCAGTATCGGCGGAGCCGTCGCGACCTCGGTCGCTTATGCCGGGCCGATTCCGGGCAGCCTGCTTGGTCTTCAGCAGGTCAATGCCGTCGTTCCTGTTGGCGCAGGCAGAGGAAACGCCGTTCCACTCGTCGTGACGATCGGGGCAGCATCGACGCAGGCTGGCGTCACAATGGCTGTTCAGTAGCTAGGCGCCCAGGGCGTCGCGTTGTCCGCGGGAGAGGGCCGCTTGTTCCTTCTGCCGTGGGAACCGGCGACGGTCCGCGGCGCGAAATACATCGCCGCACGACATGCACACGTACTTTCGCTTAGCGGTCAGATAAATCATTATCCTTTCGAATCCCCGGCGGCGGCGGATCAGAAGCTGGTCGCAATAGCACTTCGGACAGCACAGCATTCGGCACTCCCTGGTGACTTGTTCCGTCTGAAATTCATATCGGCCGCATATCGCGCGTTTTCCCTGCGGCGAAGCTAATCGTCGAAGTGGACGGTCGTTTCGGAACCGTACCGCCGATAAGCCGAAAAGTAAGTCACATTCCAGTCCATACGGTCTTCACCATTCCTGTAAGTGACCTGATAGAGAGCTTTTGCGGGAAGCGTGACAACCAGCGGAGCAAGATTTACGGGACCGAAGTCGACGGTCCAGAGCACCTGCGACACACCAGCGTCGCTCGGTACATCCTTGGCATACCAGGTGATGCGGCGAATCTCCCCCGTGTCAGGTGAAGCCCACACGCGGCCTTCAAAGGGCAGCCAGTGCATCTGCGAATGCGTAAGCAGGTACCAGCGCCGTGACTCGGCGCCGTAGCTGAATGTCATGACGGATGAGCGCCCCAGATCCGGCGCGTCCGCCTGACCGATTTGAATCTGACCGGCCTCCACGGCGTCACGCGTTGCGCTCAAAAGCGCCGCTATCTCGCCGACCGACCACGTCCCTGGAACCTTATGCATGCCCGGATATGTTTTTTCCCGGCGACGAATCTCCGAGTATTTTTCGACTCCCTCCAGCACCTCCACGTTTACATGCAGCGTATCGACCTGGTTGGTTTCTCTGCCCTTTTTGGCGTATCGTGCGATCTCTTCCTGGCAGATCACATTGGCGAGCACCGCCAGGCGTTCATCGAGCGCTCGTTCGATCTGTCTGGCCTGGTCGGGAATCGTGCCTGCCGCGGCTGCAGCACGAGGTGTGCGCAGAAACGCATTGCTCTGTGCCTGAATTTGCGGTGCAGCCAGAAAGATGAAAAGGAATGACACAAACGAAATGGATTTGGAAAACCTGCGCGGACCGCGCCTGGCGCACTGAAAAGACACCAGTGCTGAGAGCGCCGACATGCTTGTCATCAGTGAATGAACCTTTCGGAAGAACGAAACGCCCGCGGGAGCGGATGTTCAACTCACTTATCGGGAGCGTTGTGCCGGCGAACCCGGGATTTTGGATAGGTGTTGTAGCGATAACACTGAAGTAAGCGTCGCGGGCGATCAAAAGAGGAGCTTGCCGCAAAAGAGGAACAGCGCAGACTGCCTTGTCCGGTCAGTCTGCGCCGCGATGAGTCAAAATCGATTTGCCGTCGGGCAGTTCCGCTCGGCCCGGGATTATGCCGCTGCTGCTGCCGCGAACTGTTCCATCGCGCGCAGCTTCGAAATCAGCGTGCTGCGTTTCATCCGCAGCAGGCCCGCAGCAAGGCTCTTGTTGCCCTTAGCTTTTTCGAGCGCCTGATCGAGAAGTTTGCGCTCGAAGACCGTCACGATCTGCTCGAAATCGATTCCATGATCCGGAACCGAAACGCTCTCGGGCCGGAATTGCGACACGACAGGACGAACTGCGGCCGCGGCGAGCGGAAAATCGGACGCCACGAGGAAATTCCTCACACCGGAGATGACAACTGCCCGCTCGACCGTGTTCTCAAGCTGGCGAACATTACCCGGCCAGTCATACGCAGCGAGCCTCGCCAGCGTTTCGTTGTAGATTTCCTTCTTTTCGATGCCTTCGAATCCGCAGATCTTGGTAACGAAATGACGCGCGAGGACAGCGATATCGCCCTGCCGGTCGCGCAGCGCGGGCATTCGGATGCCAACCACATTCAGCCGGTAATACAGGTCTTCGCGAAAACGCCGCT
>Ga0335085_10018264_pt1 | contig 10084 bp, 9 predicted proteins | sample Lox_Sample_45_FD_206712 | JGI IMG/M metagenome (GOLD analysis project Ga0335085, IMG submission 206712) | Soil microbial communities from Loxahatchee National Wildlife Refuge, Florida, United States - Lox_Sample_4.5 | ecosystem: Environmental > Terrestrial > Soil > Wetlands | place: USA: Florida... | reverse complement strand
GATTCGGCCGACGTCTACTTCATCCGGGCGAGCCGGATCCTCGAACGTGAGGGCCTGGACCCGGTCGTGACGATGGAGGTCTTCGCCCGCGAGTCCGGGGTCCTGTGCGGCATCGACGAGGCGAAGAACCTCCTCGGCCACGTCCTCGCCTCGACCGTCCCCGACGAGGCCACGGTCGAGGCCCTCGACGACGGTGACGGCTTCTCGCCCAAGGAGATCGTCCTCCGGATCCGGGCCCGGTATCGCGCCTTCGGGCTGTACGAGACGGCGATCCTCGGGATGCTGGCCCAGTCGACGGGCTGGGCGACGGCCGCCAGCGAGGTCGTCCAGGCGGCGGCCCCGCAGCCGGTCATCTGCTTCGGTGCCCGCCACGTCCACCCCGACATCACCGACGTCCTCGACTACGCCGCGATCGTCGGCGGCTGCGTCGGCGCCTCGACGCCGGCCGGCGCCCGGCTCGCCGGCCTGAACCCGACCGGCACGATGCCCCACTCGCTCGTCCTCGTCTTCGGCGACACGGTCAGGGCCGCGGAGGCGTTCGATCGCGATCTCGAGCCCGACATCCCCCGGATCGTCCTCGTCGACACGTTCCACGACGAGGCCGAGGAGGCGCTCCGGGTCGCCCACGCGCTCGGTGACCGCCTCTACGGCATCCGGCTCGACACGCCGTCCGAGCGAGGCCGGGTGACGCCGGACCTCGTCCACGAGATCCGGGCCCGGCTCGACCTCGAGGGCTTCGGGCATGTCCGGATCGTCGTCTCCGGAGGCCTGACCCCGGACCGGATCGCGGCCTTCAAGGAGGCCTCGGCGCCGGTCGACTCGTACGCCGTCGGGTCGTACATCAGCGGCGCGACGCCGATCGACTTCACCGGCGACATCAAGGAGATCGACGGCCGGCCGATCGCGAAGCGCGGTCGGATCCCCGGCGTCACCCCCTCGCCCCGTCTTCGGCCGGTCGACCTGGGGCCCTGGCGCGGCCAGGGCTGACAGGGCGCCTCGGGCGCGCACGGCGCGGCCGTGCGAGGATGGGTCGATGGAAGCGACCCGCGACGAGCGGCCCACCGGCGACGACGACCGCGAATCCGCGTATGAGCTGCTCCAGCGCGGCCTGGAGCTGAACCGCGACCGCCATCATGCCCAGGCGGCCGTGGTCCTCGAGCGGGCGGCCCGTCTCGAGCCGCGCCGCGGCTCGATCCTCGAGGCGCTCGGGCGGGCCTACTACAACAGCCGCCAGCACGAGCTCGCTCGACAGACATTCGAGGCGCTCCTCGAGATCGACCCGTCGTCGCCCTACGGCCACTACGTCCTGGGCCAGTCGCTCAAGCAGCTCGGCCGCCGGGACGAGGCCCGGACCCATCTCCGGCTCGCGGTCGCGATGGCGCCCGGCGACCAGCTCTATGCCGGCGCCCTCCGCCGGCTCGGTTCCCCCCCGAGCGCCTGACCCGACCGGCTCGCCGTCAGACCTCGCCGGCGGACCGGAGGCGGGCGAGCCAGAAGAGCCCGACGAGCGTCTTCGCGTCGTGGACCTCGCCCGCGGTCGCCATCGCCAGCGCCTCGTCGAACGGCAGCCGCTCGAGCTCGAGGCGCTCGTCGTCGTCCTCGCCGAGCCGGTCGCGGACCCGGGTGAGGCCGCGGGCGAGGTAGAGGCGCATCTCCTCGGTCGCGAAGCCGGGGGCGGTCCAGAACCGCCCGATCGTCCGCCAGTCGTCGGCCCGCTGGCCGGTCTCCTCCTCGAGCTCCCTCCGGGCGGCGCCATCGGGATCCTCGACGCTGCCGTCGGGACCGACCTCCAGTGTCCCCGCCGGCAGCTCCAGGAGGACGCCGCCGGCGGCGAGTCGGAACTGACGGACCATGAGGACGCGGTCCTCGGCATCGATCGCCAGGATCGTGACGGCGCCCGGATGGCCGCAGATGTCGCGCTCGGCCCGGCTGCCGTCGGGCCGCTCGACGGTGTCGACGCGGAACGTCAGGTAGCGGCCCCGGTGGAGGACTCGCGAGGCGACGACCCGCTCGGCGAACGGCTGCCCGTCCGGCGCGTCCGCCGCGTCGTCGGAGGTCACGCCGCCGTGCTGGCCAGGGACAGCGTCGTCTCCGGATCGAAGAGGTGCAGCTTCTCCGGGTTCGCGGTCAGGACGAGCTGATCGCCCGACCTGACCCGGTTGTCCGACGACAGCAGGGCGACGAGGTCGATGCCCGAGACGTTGGCGTGGATGAGCTCCTCGTTGCCGAGGTACTCGACGACGTCGGCGTTCGTCGTGATCGTCCCGCCGGGAGCGCCGTTCGTCGCGAGCTCCATGTGCTCGGGCCGGACGCCGAGGACGAGCGTCCCCCCGCTCGTCGGGGTGACCGTGTCGCGGAAGCGGGCCGGCAGCGGGATCGAGATCCCCGGCGCCTCGAGCGTCGACGCCCCGCCGGTGCCGTTGAGGTGGACCTCGAGGAAGTTCATCGACGGGCTGCCGATGAAGCCGGCCACGAACCGGTTGTTCGGGTGGTCGTAGAGCTCCTGCGGCGTGCCGACCTGCTGGAGCCTGGCCTCGCTCATGACGGCGATCCGCTGGCCCATCGTCATCGCCTCGACCTGGTCGTGGGTGACGTAGACGGTCGTCGTCCCGAGGCGCTGGTGGAGCCGGGCGATCTCGGCCCGGGTCTGGACCCGGAGCTTCGCGTCGAGGTTCGAGAGCGGCTCGTCCATGAGGAAGACGGCCGGTTCGCGGACGATCGCCCGCCCGAGCGCGACCCGCTGCCGCTGGCCGCCGGACAGCTCCTTCGGCTTGCGGTCGAGGTACCGCCCGAGGTCGAGGATGCCGGCGGCGGCGTTGACCCGCTTCTCGATGTCGGCCTTGGGGACCTTCCGGAGCTTGAGCCCGAAGGCGAGGTTGTCGCGGACGGTCATGTGGGGGTAGAGGGCGTAGCTCTGGAAGACCATCGCGATGTCGCGGTCCTTCGGCGCGACCTCGTTGACGACCTTGTCGCCGATCCGGAGCTCGCCTTCGGAGATCTCCTCGAGCCCGGCGATCATCCGGAGGCTCGTCGTCTTGCCACAGCCGGATGGTCCGACGAGGACCATGAACTCCCCGTCCCGGATCTCGAGGTCGAGGTCGCTGACGGCGACCACCTCCCCGTAGCGCTTCGTCACGTGGTCGAAGGTCACCGTGGCCATGACGAACTCCTCCGCCCGGTCCGGCAGAGCGCGGGCCCTTGCATCTGCTCGCCTCGATCGGCGAGCTGGACGAGCCCCGTACGCGACATCCGGACTGGGTCTGGTCATCGTATCAGCCGGGTCACGGCCCGGTATCGGGATCTGACCGCCGGTCCGCGCCACGGCCCCTCATCTCTAGACATCGCGGCGCGAGACCGGCTACATTGCTGCGTATGAGTGACACAACGGTCAGAGTCGGCCTGGCCGCCGAGATGCTCGGCGTGTCGGTCGAGACCCTCCGTCGCTGGGAGGACGAGGGCCGGGTCCGGATGACGCGCTCGGAGGGCGGCCAGCGCCTCGTCCCGCTCGACGAGGTCAGCCGCCTGCTCGCCGAGCGACGGCTGGCGTCGAGCGATCGACCGATCGTCGCCCAGTCGGCCCGGAACCGGTTCCCGGGCATCGTCACCCGGATCGAGACCGATCGGGTGGCCGCGGTCGTCGAGCTGCAGGCCGGTCCGCATCGCCTCGTCAGCCTCATGACCGCCGAGGCGGTCCGTGAGCTCGGCCTCGCCGTCGGCGACGAGGTCGTCGGCGTCGTGAAGGCGACGAACGTCGTCGTCGAGATCCCGTCGTCCTAGGAGGCGTCCGATGCGGCCTCGGCGCGTCTCCGTCCTCGTCGCCGCCGTCGTGGCGATCCTTGCGGCCTGCTCGAGCGCGGCGACCCCGATCGCATCCCCGAGCCCGGCCCGGTCGCCGTCCGCCTCATCGTCCGCGGCGCTGTCGGCCGCCGGAGCGCCGCTGACCGTCTTCGCCGCGGCGTCGCTCTCCGGCGTCATGGCCGACGTCAAGGCGGCCTACGAGGCGGCGGTGTCGGGTGCGACGCTGACCGTCTCCACCGACTCGTCGGCCGCGCTCGCGACCCAGATCCAGCAGGGCGCCCCGGCTGACGTCTTCCTGTCGGCCGACACGAAGAACCCTCAGACGCTCGCGGACGCCGGGTTGACCGATGCCGCGCCGCTGACGTTCACGAAGAACGTCCTCACGATCGTCGTCCCGAGCGGGAACCCGGCCGGGCTCCAGGGTCCGGCGGACCTGGCCCGGTCGGGGGTCAAGGTCATCGCCGCCGGCGACGACGTGCCGATCACGAGGTACGCGAACCAGCTCGTGGCGAACCTCGCCGGCCTGTCCGGCTACCCGTCTGACTTCATCGCCCGTTACGAGGCGAACGTCGTCAGCAAGGAAGACAACGTCAAGGCCGTCATCGCCAAGATCGAGCTCGGCGAGGGCGACGCCGGCATCGTCTACGTCACCGACGCTGCAGCCTCGACGAAGGTCGACCAGATCGCGGTCCCGGCCGAGGCGAACGTTCCGGCGAGCTACGCCGGGGTGGTCGTGAAGCCCTCCGCCCACCTCGATGCGGCCCGGGCCTTCCTCGCCTGGATGGCCGGGCCCGACGGCCAGGCGATCCTCGCTCGCTACGGCTTCCTGCCTCCGTCGTGAGCGCCGGCTCCGGCTCCCTCACGATCCCGGGCCCCGGCCGGCTGACCCGGCCCGGCGGCCGCTCGCTGCTCGTCGTCTGCGGCGCGATCGCCCTCTTCCTCGCGCTCCCGGTCGCGACCCTCGTCGTCCGCTCGATCGTCGCCGGCTCGGTCGCCGCGGCGCTGACCGACCCGTCCGTCCTCGACGCCCTCGTCCTGAGCCTCTCGACCACGGCGGTCAGCCTCGTCCTCACGATCCTCATCGGGCTGCCGCTCGCGTGGCTGCTCGCCAGGCACCGCTTCCGGGGCCGGACGATCGTCGAGACGATCGTCGATCTGCCGATCGTCCTGCCGCCATCGGTCGCCGGCCTCGCGCTCCTCCTCGTCTTCGGACGGCGCGGCCTCCTCGGCCCCCCGCTCGAGGCGATCGGTGTGACCCTGCCGTTCACGACCGCGGCCGTCGTCCTCGCCCAGACGTTCGTCTCGGCGCCGTTCTTCATCCGCTCCGCCCGGACGGGCATCGCCGCCGTCGATCGCGAGATCGAGGACGCCGCGAGGGTCGACGGCGCATCGGAGAGCGCCCTCGCCCGGCGGATCACGCTGCCGCTCGCCGCGCCCGCGCTCGCTGCCGGCCTCGTCATGACCTGGTCGCGAGCCCTCGGGGAATTCGGCGCGACGATCATGTTCGCCGGCAGCATCGAGGGGCGGACGCAGACCCTCCCGCTCGTCGTCTACTCGAGGTTCGGAGCGGGCGATCTCGACGCCTCGATGGCCGCGGCATCGATCCTCGTCCTCGCCGCCTTCGGCGTCCTCGTCGCCGTCCGGCTCGGCGGCTGGGGCCGGGCCCTCGACGTCCGGAACCTCGGCTGAGCCGCGTTCAGGCCGGTGAGCCCCGATAGCGACCGCTGACCGAGCGGCGGCCGTCGGCATCGCGGGTGTAGACGAGCGACGTCCCGCCGGGGGCCGTGACGACGAGCCGGAACGTCCCGTCGGTCGTATCGATCGTCGCCCGCCCGGTCAGGGCGAGGCCGCGGCTGAACGTGCAGCCGTCGAGGTGGACGCGATAGCCGTCGGCGTACGGCCGGTACGTCATCGAGCCACCGAGGAGGCAGCCGACCTGGAGCTTGCCGGTGCCGTCCCAGGCCCAGTAGTCGGCGTCGATGTTGAGCTCGTCGTCCGTCGCCCGCATCGCGGCGAGCGCGTCGCGATACTGTCCGACCCGCTCGGCCGGCAGCCGGACGTAGGCGTCGACGCCGGCGAAGTCACAGGTGACGCGGCGGCTCGCCGGACGCGTGCCGGCGACGAGATAGGCGGTGATGAGGTCGTCGGGACAGGCGTCGCCTCGACCGAAGATGACGTGCGGCCCGCCCGGCTCGACGATGAGGTACGCATCCGAGAGCCGGCCCGCGATCCGGACGGCCCCGGCATACGGCGTCGCCGGATCCCAGGTCGAGGCGAGGACGAAGACCGGGAACGGCGTCCGGGTGAGGGCCGGCGGTCGACCGGGGCCGGGGCCCACGGGCCAGTCGGCGCACGGCAGGTCGCCGTAGAAGATGGATCCGAGCCGGACGTCGTCGACGTCGGCCGCCCGCCCGGCTCGCAGGTAGGCCGCCGTCCGAGTCGCGGCGGATCCGGGCCCGAAGTCGTAGTCCATGCACTCGACGGCGTAGTACATCGCGTCGGACCAGGTCGGATCGGGGATCGCCGCGAGCGTCTCGGGGTCCTGTCCAGCCGAGAGGTACGCCAGCCGGGCGAGCGGGAGCAGCTCGCCGCGCGTCGCCCAGGCGATCGCCCGCTCCAGGAGCATCCGGTCGGTGACATCGTAGACGTAGCCGGCCGCGGCGAGCTCGAGGTCGGCCAGGCCGAACGAGCGTCGCTCGATCGTCCCGTCGGCCCGGACGAAGTCGTAGGCGATCGGGCCCCGGCGGAGGCGTGCCGCGAGCTGGTCGTAGCCGGCGAGGGCGTCGCCGACGCGTCCGAGGTCGGACCGGCAGGCCCGCGTCTCCGTGCACGCGTCGAGGGTCCGCGAGAGGACGGTGTCGAAGGCCCGGACGTCCTCGGCGTAGTAGGCGTGGTCATCGAGGGTCAGGTCGACCGGTCCGTCGAGCATGAGCGAGTGGACGTGGTCCGGGTGGGCGAGGGCGTACTGCTGGGCGTATTGCGTCCCGTAGCTCTCGCCGTAGAGGTCGATCGACGACGCGCCGAGCCAGCGCCGGAAGGCCTCCAGGTCTTCGACCGCCTGGCGCGTGGAGTAGATCGATAGCGTCGCCGGGTCGACGCCGGACTCGCGGATGCAAGCCCGGGCGAAGCGGGCCGAATCGGCGGCGTAGGCGATCGCCTCGCCGGCGCTCACGGTCGGCACGTGGGGCGACGTGTAGAACGCGACCGCGGCATCCGGGCACTGGAGCGGTGCCGAGCGACCGACGCCGCGCTGGTCGAAGAAGACGATGTCGTCCTGCTCGATGATCCGTGTGTCGAAGTAGGCCGTGTACGGGTCGGCGGCGGCGATGCCTGAAGAGCCAGGCCCGCCCGTCGCGGTGACGAAGACCCCCGTCCGGTGGCCGCTGGTCGCCCGGTGGATGGCGAAGGTGACGTCGATCATCGGGCCGCCCGGCGGGGCGAAGTGGTCGGCGGGCACTCGCAGGGTGACGCAGGTGAACTCGCTCTCCGGGCACGGGCGCTGGCGGACGAGTCGGGTCCCATCGGGGCTGGCCATCGCCCGGGCGGTCGGTGTCGACGTCGCCGCGGCGGCCGGCGCGACGACCCCGGCGAGGACGACGGTCGCGGCCAGCAGCGCGCCGAGCCTGGACCGAAGCCGAGGCGGGAGCCCGGAGCGACGCTCGTCGGACATGTCGGGATGGTAGGGGTCAGGTGCGGTCGCGATGGCGCCGGATCGCACGCGGCGGTCCAGCATCCGGTGCACCGACGCAACGGCGCCGGCCGCCGGCGTCGGGCGCGCGATGCCTCCCCGACCCTGGGTCCATGGCCCGCCGGGTCGCGGTATCGTGGGCGCGAGGGGACCCGCCGAGGACGAGACGGAGGGCGACGATGAGCCGGGCTGGACGATGACCGTCAGCGCGCGCGCCGGCCAGCCGGTCGATCCGGCGGCCCTCGTCGACGTCGACGCCCTCCTCGCCGCCTACGTCGACATCCGGCCGGACCCGTCCGACCCGGCCCAGCGCGTCTCGTTCGGGACGTCCGGTCATCGGGGCTCGGCGTTCCGAGCGGCCTTCAACGAGGCCCACATCGTCGCCATCAGCGAGGCGATCCACCGCTACCGGACGTCACGCGGCATCGACGGCCCGCTCTTCATCGGCCGCGACACCCACGCCCTCTCGGAGCCGGCGACGCGGACGGCGATCGAGGTCCTCGTCGCGAACGGCGTCGACGTCCGGGTCGACGCTGCCGACGGCTACACCCCGACACCGGCCGTCTCCCACGCGATCCTCGTCGCGAACCGCGGCCGGACCGACCATCTCGCCGACGGCATCGTCGTCACCCCGTCCCACAACCCGCCCGAGGACGGCGGCTTCAAGTACAACCCGCCGAACGGTGGCCCGGCCGATACCGACGTCACCGGCTGGATCCAGGACGAAGCGAATCGGATCCTCGGCGCCGAGGGCCGGGATGGCGTCGAGGGCGTTCGTCGGCTGCCGTACGCGACGGCCCGCCGCGACGTCACCGGCCACGACTTCCTGGGCCGCTACGTCGACGACCTCGGGGACGTCATCGACCTCTCCGCGGTCGCCGGGTCGGGCCTCAGGATCGGCGTCGACCCGATGGGTGGTGCGTCGGTGGCCTACTGGGGCGCGATCGCCGAGCGGCACCGCCTCGACCTCACGATCACGAACGAGACGATCGACCCCCGGTTCGGATTCATGACCGCCGACTGGGACGGTCGGATCCGGATGGACCCGTCGTCGCCGTACGCGATGGCCCGCCTCGTCGCCCTCCGCGACCGCTTCGATCTCGCCCTCGGCAACGACGCCGACGCCGACCGGCACGGCGTCGTCACGCCCGGCGACGGCCTGCTGAACCCGAACCACCTGCTGTCGGCGGCCATCGCCTACCTCTTCGGCGGCGCCCGGGGCTGGGGTCCCGATGTCGGGGTGGGGAAGACCCTCGTCTCATCGTCGATGATCGATCGGGTCGTGGCCGACCTCGGCCGGCGCCTCGTCGAGGTACCGGTCGGCTTCAAGTGGTTCGTCGACGGGCTCATCGACGGGACGATCGGCTTCGGTGGCGAGGAGAGCGCCGGGGCCTCGTTCCTCCGGCGCGGCGGCGGCGTCTGGACGACCGACAAGGACGGCATCATCGCCGACCTCCTCGCCTGCGAGCTGATGGCCCGCACCGGCCGCGACCCCGGCCGCGCCTACGCCGAGCTGACGGCCCGGTTCGGCGCGCCGGCCTACCGGCGGATCGACGCACCGGCGACGCCGGCGGTGAAGGCGCGGCTCGCCCGCCTGACGGCCGCCGAGGTCCGGACGTCGACGCTCGCCGGGGAGCCGATCGTCGCGATCCTCACGGCCGCACCCGGCAACGGGGCCCCGATCGGCGGGTTGAAGGTCGTCGCCGAGCATGCCTGGTTCGCGGCCCGCCCGTCCGGCACGGAGAGCGTCGCCAAGGTCTATGCCGAGAGCTTCCTCGGCGAGGCCCATCTCGAGTCGGTCGTCGCCGAGGCGCAGGCGTTCGTCGCCGCCGTCGCGGAGTCGTGAACAGCACACGGGTGTGACGCCGCCGATCCAACGCTGATCGACGTGACTGACGGCGTGCCTGTCGGCTATGCTGGCTCGGTCGTTGACGACAACATCAGGAGCTGGACACCGAGCATGTCTGCATCCACGCCTGAGCCGTACAGCTTCGGCAAACCGTTCGACATCGCTGACCTCAGCCGGCGGGCCGCCAAAGAGAAGCCTCTGAGCAAGCGTGACGCGGCCCTCGTGAAAGCCATCCGTGAAGCGGCAGCCGCGGCCGAATCGCAGGTCGTCCCGTTCTACCTCGGGCCCGACGATAAGCTCGCGACGGTGAAGGTCGCGGCGAAGCGGCTCATCGACCGCCTCGAGCTGCCGGTGAACGTCGGCTCGCACCGCTCGTACCCGAACACGATCCTCCTGACCCGCGGGACGCTGAGGGGTCGGCGACCGTCGTAGCGGAGCGGGCGCGCGCGGCGACGGCCGCCCGACCCTCGAGGCTGGCGGGCGTCAGCCGGCGAGGCTCGTGGTCGGCGAGACGGCCAGGCGCTGCCCGCCGGCGTCGAGCGCGGCGGCGGCGACGACCGCGACCGGCGCCGGCAGGGCGATCGCCGTCTCGAACCCGGTCCGAGGGGCGGTCGCAAGGGTCTCGAGGGTCGACTCGGTCGGGCCACCGAGGATCGCCCATGCGGCGACCTCGGTCGCGCCGTTCCAGCTGGCGTAGACGGTCATCCCGCCGGCGCTCCATTCGACCCCGATCGCCGGCGCCTCGACCG
>Ga0335085_10018263_pt1 | contig 10084 bp, 10 predicted proteins | sample Lox_Sample_45_FD_206712 | JGI IMG/M metagenome (GOLD analysis project Ga0335085, IMG submission 206712) | Soil microbial communities from Loxahatchee National Wildlife Refuge, Florida, United States - Lox_Sample_4.5 | ecosystem: Environmental > Terrestrial > Soil > Wetlands | place: USA... | reverse complement strand
GGCCCTTCGGCGTGGCGGTGTCGGACTGAGACGAGGATGCGGGATTCGAAACCGGCTGGCGGCAGCCGGAAAAACCGGCTGACAGAAGTAACGCCAAAGCGAATGTGACGGTCGGCCAGGTGGGGTTAGTGCACATAATTCATTCCCGGTATACGGCTAAGCCGAAGCAACAATGCTGATTCCGTTGAATACGGTTATCGCTGCCCTGCGCTCCAGAATAACCAGTGGAGTGAGAGAGCCACCAATCACCTTCCACCCGAACCTTGTACTTGTCGAGGCTCTTCTTCTGCTGGGCGCGCCAGCTTACGGGGACCGTGAGAAACAAAAGAAATGCGACTGGAATCGTAACCCGCTGCCTTTTTCCGATCCAATGGCTCTCGTGAGTAGGCGACATTCTCATTCTCCCGGACCAGGAAAAATCGAGGCGCGAGGAGCAGTCCCGTCTCGTCAAGGCGACAGACTACGAGACAGGGGAATAATGGCACCGCCGAAGGCCAGAGGTAATTGGTAAAAGTGACATGCTGGCTGGCGGCGATGCATTAGGATCCCGCAATGCTTCATTTCTTGTGCAAGGAGAAGTAAAGATTCAAGACCAGCCCCACCGAATTGATCTGCTGATTGGGACGCTTGCCCGTATTGTTATCGTGTTGGAAGTAAAGATTGAATTGCATATGCTTTCCGACCGGGAACAAGCTGCCCGCGTAGAGTGATGTCGTGCTCCACTTGCTGTACTGGCTCTCGTAAAATAGCTCGGCGGCAAGATACGGAATCAAGTGATAGGAACGGATCCCAAAAGCATGCTTCAGCGTCAATTTGTTCCGGTACCGCCACGAAAATACATCGTCTTTCCAGCTCAATTCGAACCGGTTCCGGTCGGAGAGGAAAAATCCCGCTCCCAGGGGAAAGTTCGAAGTGGCTGCTTCAATCAGTCGCGTTTGCGGAGAAGCATCTGGCGCCGTGATGTAGCGATAGCCGCTCTCCAACACCAGGAATCTGGAGTTCGAATCGTCCAGATCAAACTCCGTTACCTTCTTCAGCTTGACCAGGGGCTTCAGATAGACCTGAAGGCTCGGACCGAACGTGAATTGATTTGGGTCGCCCCCTTCCCGATCGTCCTTGGCCTGCAGATAGGCGCGAAAAGTGGAATTCAAGGTGATGTGTGCGTCAATCTCGGGGAGAAATTGCGATTCCTGTGCGCGGGCCGGTGAACAGGCAAGGCTCGACAGAAAGGCCCCCCAGCAAATTGTGGCGCGAAAATGCCGCAAGAATCGTGCCGCGTGGCTAATTGGAATCATGCTATGGATTGCGCAGCTCCGCTGGCGAGTCTCGCTTCAGGTTCATAAGCAAGAGTAAGGACCAGACTCCCAATCCCGAATGGAGTGCAATTGCGGGCCAAAGTCCTATGCCCACGAGACCCATTCCAAAGTGAGTGGAGAGGAAAATCAACACGGCGGAGAGATCATAGAAAAGCAACGCCCAGACCAGGCCGATTGCTGCGCGGCTCTGACCGTGCATGCGCGCCAGCCAGCAGGTGATTCCCAGAGCAAGCAGGGCAACTCCAGCAATGCGCCCCAGAACCACCATGGCAAGCTCGTCAGATCGCTGGCCGGTCAGAAAAGTAACGGCTATCGCAGGAAACGCGGCCAATGCGAGACCGGCCAACATTTCCACCACGGCTTTCACAATGAGCAGGGGTTTCGTGGCTTCTCTCCGTCAGGCTGGTATGGTCCACGCGTGCCAGCCGGCTGAAACGATCCTGGGTGCGATCGTTAGAAACCATCCGCTTGGGAGCAATCGCGGCTTACTTGATGGTATAGGTCGCGCCCAACGCTAAACCGGGCATGTTCACGTTGTAGATGAATTGAGCCGCGTCATTCGGCCGGTAGTTTATGCTGAGGTACCGATATCCGCCCAGCACCACCCACTTGCGGCTGATCTTGTAACCCAAGGCTCCCGCTACCTGCCAATCGGAGCGTGCGGATCCGCCGCCGGCATCTCCTCCGACGACCACGAAAGCCTTTGGCGAGAGAGCGAGCTCAAATCGCCCGCCGGCCACGGCGTCCACCCAATCCGCCGACTTGTTTATCCCGTTGCCGACCTGGTTCCCTCCCGAGATGGCGATGAAGTCGTTGCTCACATGCCAGTAACGGAATCCGAAAAGCGCATCCACTTTGAATTTCTTCCCATCGACTATTCGGTAGCCGATCTTGGGTGTAAGAAGGGTTTCCCGCAAAGTCGCTTTTATGGAGTCCACCCCCTCCTCGTTCGCGGGCAATCCCTTTTCGTCGGACAGCTTCATCCACATGAAGTCGACAGGCATGATCACACGCTTGTATCGGGTTTCGAAGACACCCATAGCGCCGATGTTGAGATAGTTGAAAATGTCACTGAAATCCGCATGGACGCTGGCCTCACTGCCGAGCGCTCCAACGGTTCCATGCATACCGGAGAACCAGATATACGGCGTAACGGCAAAGTGCCAGCCGTCGTCCTTGATCGCTTCCTTGTCCTTATCGTGATCTTTTGGTTGCGGCGCGGTTGAAGTCAAATCCGCCAGCACCTGGGCACTCGCGCGCGGCGAATAATACAACGCCGCCAACGCCAGTGCGACTATTCCCACTTTTACTGCCTTCCAGAAAAAGCTCATCTGATCTTCCTTTTCGATTTTGACTGGGTGCGCCTAAGGGTCGCCCGGATGAGCGACTGGCATTTCCTTGCCCTCGGAAAAGTCACTTTTCTGGTGCAGGATGGATACAGGGCGGCACTTGCGAGCCGCCCTGCCTTGGTGATTTCTATTAGTTGCTCGGGCCTTTGGTGGCTGCCTCGGCCTCCGCCATCCGTTTCCCCATCTCCGCCTTGATTGCGTCGAGATTGAAGCTCGCGCCGCGCTGCATCGGTGGGTAATCGAGGAATGTTTGAATTTCCTTGGCCATCACCTGCTGTACGAACACAAAGCGCCAGAACTGGTACTTGAACCAATCGAAGTATTGTTGTCCGCCCTCCTTAGTTCCATCGTTGGGCCAACCTGTGCGCTCGAAGGGATCGAGGCGCAAATTGGTGATATAAGGCACGTCCGGATGAGTCTTCTCACCCAACCAGCCCTGGGGCTGATCAATGAAGCGGAACTTGTAGTCGTCTATACGTACCGCCCCCACGGTGCTTTCGCCGAGGTAAAAGATTTCATGGCGCATGGAGGGCCCTTTGCCGGTGATGGCAGCCATCTGGTTATACCCATCCAGGTGATTCTTGTAGGTGCGATCGCCGATGGTTTTGCCCTTCAGCAATTCTTCCGTGATGTTTGGATTGCCCGCTGCGGCGACGAAGGTGGGGAGCCAGTCCATGCCGGAAAAGATGCCGTTCTGCACGGAGTCGGCCGGCACGTGACCCGGCCAGCGCAGAAGGCAGGGAACGCGGAAGCCGCCCTCGAGAACGGTTCCCTTGGACTGCGCGAATGGGGTCTGACCACCATCGGGCCAAGTGAAGACTTCGGTGCCATTATCGGTAGTAAACACGACGATAGTGTTGTCGTCTTCGCCCATGTCCTTGAGCTTGTTCATCACAATGCCGACGTCGTCGTCGAGTTGCGCCATTCCCGCTTCTTCTTCTGACCAGCCGTTCTCGGAATTGCGCATGGCTTCATACTTCGGCGAAAGGTGCGTGACAATGTGCATGCGCGTAGGGTTGATCCAGACGAAGAACGGCTTGTTGTCGCCTTTGGCCTTTTCCATGAACTTGATGGAGAGGTCGCGAATCTCATCATCCACGGTCTCCATGCGCTTGGGATACAGGGGGCCAGCATCCTCAATTTTCTGTTTGCCGACTACGCCCCAGCGTGGCTGGTCGGTTGGGTCGGCCTTGTCGGTAGCCCAGCAATGAACCATGTTGCGTGGCCCGACGACATTCAGGAGATTTTGCGGATAGTTGGGATGCGCGGGGTCTTCCATGGCATCGAGGTGGTACAAGTAGCCGAAGAACTCATCGAACCCATGAACGCAGGGGAGGAACTCATTCTTGTCGCCAAGATGATTCTTGCCGAACTGGCCGGTGGCGTAACCCATCGACTTGAGGATCGTAGCAATCGTCACCGCCTCAGCGGGCAGGCCAACCGACGCGCCAGCCTGACCCACCGTGGTCATTCCGGTGCGAATCGGAAGTTCCCCGGTGATGAAGTTCGCGCGACCCGCCGTGCAACTTGCTTCGGCGTAATAGTCAGTGAACAGCATGCCTTCCTTAGCGAGCTTGTCGAGGTTAGGGGTCTTACCGGCCATCAATCCCCGGTGGTAAGCTCCGATGTTCCACATCCCGATGTCGTCGCCCATGATCACAACGATGTTGGGTTTCTTCTCCTGCGCGTTGGTGGATCGTGGTGCTCCCGCGATGAAAACCGTGGCCACGGCCGCCAAAGCGAGACTCATTTTCGCAGACCACTTCATAGACTCCCTCCTCTTCCTCTTACTTTTCTCTTTTCTTCTACTTAGAAAGGCGATGTCCCTGTGTACATGCCGAGCGGGATGACGGAGACTTCACGCAATGGGCATACTGAGCCCGCAGTTCCTGGATTGGAATTGGCAAAAGTGACAGTAGGCGGGGGAAAACCGATAGGCGGGGCGCAACACGGTTGGTTTCGCCAGGAGCCTGGAAAGAGAAATATTTCCTTGGCCGGCGGGAAACAGCGCGGCTGAATCTGACCTTATTGCGGCGTTGCTGTGGCAGCTCAGCGCACGGCCTTCAAGAGCTCGCCGATAATGACGGCAAGGGGGATCTGTGCAAGGATCATGGGCAGCGCAGGGATCAGAACGGCAGCTCCCAGCGTATAAAGGGACCCCTTGTCCGCAAGGATGGGGCTCATTTGTTCGATGCGAACGTAGGCTTGGCCAAAATTGGCGAGGGTAGTGATTTCGAGGGCCACAGGAAAGTCAACCTCCCGGCCAGCACGATGGAGAATCCATTTCTCCTGGAAGTCCGAACTATGAAGCTGGCCGAGGATTCCATATTCCAGGATCCCACTGCGGCGAACCGCTCCCAAGCATGGGACAAAAAAAGCCAGTGGTCCGAGCGCAATCAATGCAATCAGTACCACCAGTACAATCGCGGGTAACTTGAAGTCCAGAAGGTGGGCACCGTGATGCAGGATGTCGTTCCGCCAAGTTGCGGCGATGACCGCGGTTGCGCTGAACGCGATTGGGGCAAAAGCGGCGGAAGTCAAACCAAGGAAACCCAGGCCAGCGTGTCCGTCGGGATGCGTCGGGATGAGTCTTAAATTCTGTGCGGATAGTTTGAAGGCAAAAAAAGTCCATAGCAGCCATTTCCAAAGTCCGACTCCGATCAAAAACTGAAATACAGCGCTACTCACCAGAACCGCGTACCAACCCGCCGCCGTCAAGTGGAGTTCGGAGCCGGCCAAGCGCGAAAGCCAGGGAGTAGCGTCCACCAGGCCTCGGAACGAAGTCGTCGTGTGAACGATCAAAAGTAGGAGAATGGCGAGCTCGGGCAGAAAGGAGTCGCGTGCACGAATGAGCCTGGCAATTATGCCTTCCATGTACGCCAGGTCCGAAACGTCCAGGAGGCCCGCTCGACGAATATGCTTAAGCACCGCGCGAAATCGCGACTCCATGAGAGTTTCGCCGATCAGCATGGCGGGAACCGCAATGAGCAGGCGCGAGTTCACGCGATAATCCCGCAGCAGAGACATCAGGGCTTCTGGATGCAAGAAGGCGGTGATAAGAAAAAGCGGCAGCCAGCCGATAGCGACCAAAACCAGAATGCGGCCGGCCAGGTGCCAATAGCCAGGACGTTGGAGACCAATCGACTCCAGGACTCGAAAGAAGGGGCCGCCCCAGACGAGCGATTCGTCCGCGGGAGGGGAAACGGGAACAGCGTCATTTGTGGGTTCCATCAGAATCGTTCGCAATCTCCACGGCACCGCACAAGAGTGCACGATGCGAGGGGCCTTCCGTTTTAATTGTCTGTCCGCGGCGAAATCACCTGGCCGTCCTTTTGGCGAGCGAGGAGAGCCGTACAACTGCGGCCGCCGCGGCCAGCACCACGGCACCATCCTGGTCGGTCTTTGCCGCCGCAGTTAACTGGGGAATTGCGCTCTTGAATTTCATGGCCCCGAGCGACAAGGCAGCTGCCCCGCACACACACGGGTCGTCATCCTGCAGCTTCTTCTCCACCAGAGCGACGGCCTTCGCATCGCCAGGAATGAGTTGCCGCACTCGCAAGGTGGCGAGGCATTGCTCGCTGCTTTTGTCCGGGGCGCCGGCGCGCAGGATGTTCCAAGCTTGCTCGAAGGGTGTTTGGGCAGGAGTGGGAACCGTGGCCAGCCATAAAAAGGTTCCGATGAAAGCGGCGGGCATACGTCTTCGAAAACATGATTTAGGCGGGCTAAACGTCGACATTTCCTTCTCCGTTTTTGGGCCCAGTTTCGTAATCGACCGCACCCCGGCCTTGAGCGTATTGAAATTCAGATTTTTGGGATGTTCGTCCTACTTTGTGGGGATTGGAATTGTCAGAAATGACAGTAGGGCCGAGAAGTAGCATGAAGCGCAGGCCGTCGACTCTGCAAATTCCAAACTCTGGCACGGTTGCCCCAAAGAGAATGGCACGACACCCAATGCCAAACTCATTTGTGCGCCCCGCCTCATAAGACGGCCTCTTCCTGCACAGCCGCCCGAAAAACGATAGAGCTGATTCCACTCCCGAGCCCCGCGAGGTAACTTTTAATCTCGGCCGATAGCGTTGCTGACAGCGCGGAGATAGAACTACGAAAGGTGACTCCAAAGAATCTGGGAGAGTCTGGCGCCGAGGAGGCGGTTTTGTAGAAATCAAGATGTGCCGCTGGAAATGTCGGCAGGGGACGAAAAGTGCGAGACAAATGGACGATCTGCGAGCGCTTGATTTATCGCCGGAATCAGGTCCGTCTGCATGAGCACTTTCACGACGTAGCCAAGTCCTCCGGCGGCCAGGCACGTCGCCAGAATATCCGGGTCCTCGTGAACCGTAAGAAATACGATTTTGGCCCTATTGCCTTGCTTTTTGAGTTCTCGGGCGACTTCGATTCCGCTCATCCCGGGCATCGAGATGTCCAAGACCACGAGATCCGGAGCGAGTGCCAGAGTTGCTTCGAAGGCCGCATGGCCATCGGTCTCCATAGCCACGATTTCGAATTGTCCCTTCAGCAGCGCGGCGACGGCACTCAAAACCTGCGCAAGATCGTCGGCCAATAAGACGCGGGAATGCGTCATGGGCGTTCACCCCCGAACTGCCTATCACTTCCCGGGCACGGCCCAAGAATCTGGAACAAGTTCTGCTTGAAGAGCGGTCCCTGCCCTGGAGGTGTTCAGCTTCATCTTGCAGCAGGACTCAGATAACCAACCTGCGCTTGATTTCTGCGATTGGCTATTGGTAGTAATTACAATGAGGGGCGAAAACTGCGGTAGCTAGATAGAGATGATTTTATGTTTGATGGCGTACTGTACCAAGTCGGCAGTGCTATCGAGTTGCAAAAGATCCATAACCGCATATTTGTGTGCGGCGACTGTTCGCTTGGTGATCTGAAGAATAAAAGCAACTTCTTTCATGGAACGCCCTTCCGCCAGAAGTTGAATTACCTCCCGTTGTCTAGGTGTGGGTTCAGCGGCACGTTCACGAGCTCTGGGCTCCCGCAAGGAGATTCTGGCCTGACCCTCCGCGGCCCTGGGGGTTACATAGGACTCGCCTTTCAGAACCCGTTCAATGGCCTCGGTCAGCTCAAATGCAGCTGCTTGCTTTAACAGAAATGCCGAAGCGCCAGCGTGAAACGCTTCGCCCACCAGTTCGGGATCTTCATTCATGGTCATGAAAATAAGCTTCACTCTCGGCATGGCAGGTTTGAGACGACGGGCGGCATCCAACCCGTTCAATTGAGGCATGGCAATGTCCAGCAGGATGATGTCCGGTTGCAACTTGGCGGCGACTTTCAGGAGCTCCCGCCCATCGCTGACCGCGCCGACAATTTCGCAGCGCGGTTCCACAATGCCTTTCAGCGCATCCACCAGCATCCGATGGTCGTCCGCAAGGAGCACGCGCGGACGCCTTGACGTTCTAGTTGCCGGCGGCATGGGATTTTACCCGTACCTCATTCGTCGAGACTGCGATTGGCACTTCCGCCAAAATGAGCGTCCCGCGATTGGGTTCCGACTCCACCGAAAGCGTGCCTTGAATGAGTCGAAGCCTCTCGCTCATGCCGATTAATCCAATCCCAGCCCCTGGGTTTCTTGAATCCACATCGAACCCCTTGCCCTGATCGGAAACACGAAGACTTAATGTATTGGCGTTCATTCCCAGTTCGACCTTCGCTTCCTTGGCGCCGCTATGCCTAATAATGTTCCCGAGCGCTTCCTGGGCGACTCGAAATAGACACAGGGCAACGTCCTTCGGGGGGGTAATGGGGAAATAGCACGAAGCAAAATCAATATGGATCCCATACTTGTCACTCATTTCTCGACACAGCCCTTGGAGCGCCAGCACCAAACCGACATGTTCGAGCTTGCTGGAGTGGAGTTGATGAGAGAGAGTGTGAATGTCCGAGGACATCTCCTGAGTTCTCCGGAACATCTCCAGGACGCTGGAGCGTTCCTCCACTTCCCCAGGGGACAATTTGTTCCACAGCTGCCCAAGTCCTACGCCAAGAAGGGCCAGACGCTGGCTGAAATCATCGTGGAGTTCCCTGGCGATGCGTGCGCGTTCTTCTTCCTGGGCTCTGATCAGACGTCCGGTTAACGAGTGCAGAGATTCCTCCGACGCTCTCCGTTCTGTAATGTCCATGCAGGAACCGATATAGCCACAGAACTTGCCATCGGGTTCAAACCTAGGCACACCAAAGTTCATCAGCCAGCGGTACTCTCCGTCGAAACGTCGGAGGCGGTATTCCATCCCGAAGTCGGCGCGAGTTTCGAAGGCGGTCGAGTAGATTCTCAAGCACCTGTCCAAGTCGTCTTTATGCACGCCCGAGGCCCATCCGTTCCCCAATTCTTCTTCCACGGGCCGGCCCGTGAAATCCAGCCACCCCCGATTGAAAAAAGTGCAAAGTCTGTCCGGGCCAGACATCCAGATCAACGAAGGGGTACTGTCAGCCATCAACCTGAAGCGTTTCTCGCCCTCGCGAAGCTGCCGTATGTCTTGCTCATGCTCTTCCGCAAGGACGGCGAGAACCATGAAGGGCGCCGCTGCGGACAACAGGAAAAGCTGGAGTGAGAGCACGCTATTGATCGGGTTCATTCCACTGAAAGGGCCGCGCCCGTGGACCTCCCCCCAAATGGAAAGAAATGCGACCACGCTGGCGGACGTGCCAGCTCCGGCGGAACCAAAGCGCAAAGCCGACCAAAGTAGCAAAGGCACAAGAGAATAAAGTAGTTGGGGCGGGGGGTCCATCCCACGAGCGATGAATATGACATAGCTTAAGGAAGAGATCGCAACGATCAGTACGACGGCCTCAATGCAGTGTGCAGTAGAGGCACGGGTCCGCGACCTTAGATAGGCAACCCAACCGAGAATGGCGGGCGTTAGAGTAAGAAACGCCAAACCCTCGGAAAGAAAGCTAATCCTCCAGCTAACCCAGAGGTCTCCATTCAGGCCGCGGATACCGACGGACGATACGATGAGTGGCCCAAGGAGCATGGTAAGGAATGAATACCTGGCAAAGGCTTTGAGGCTGTTCAAACGGGGTACGCCATTCAGGGCGTAACTAACCCCCCAGGCAGCAAGCAGAATCTCAAGCGCATCGGCCAGAATGAGCCAAGCGATCGAACCGAGCGGCACGCCGACTTGCAGATCATAGATAGCAAAGCCTGCCAACCCTGCTGGCAAAAGATTCACCCACATTTTCTTTGGGACGACCAGCAGAACGGCGACCAAAATCGCACAACCAGGCCACAGCGGCCAGAGCGCATGAGGCCCGGTGACGATTAAAATCCCTCCAAGTCTCGCAGCTGCGTAACAGATCGCTGCTAACAGGCATGACAGAAAAACTGCTTGGAATCGTGAATTTAACTTCCCGATGCTCCATTTTGACTCAGAGCTTTGGGGCTCACTGGTTGGCACT
>Ga0335085_10018262_pt1 | contig 10085 bp, 6 predicted proteins | sample Lox_Sample_45_FD_206712 | JGI IMG/M metagenome (GOLD analysis project Ga0335085, IMG submission 206712) | Soil microbial communities from Loxahatchee National Wildlife Refuge, Florida, United States - Lox_Sample_4.5 | ecosystem: Environmental > Terrestrial > Soil > Wetlands | place: USA: Florida... | reverse complement strand
AGGATGGTGAAGAACTCGCCCGCGTCCACCGTGAAGCTGACGCCGCGCACGCCGCCCGGGTTGGCGCCGGGAAACAGCTTGGTTAGGCCTTCGATGCGCAGCATCAGCTCGGCCGCTGCAATCCGGCGCGGCGCGCGACCGCCTGCCACAGCGCGAGGAACAGGACGAGCGCCACGGTGAGCCACAGCCCGCCCGCCGCGGTCCGCGTCGGGTCGCCGCCCGACCAGTAGTCCCACAGCAGGGTCGGGATCACGCCGTTGTTGCGCCCCTGCAGCATGAGCGCCGACGACAGCTCGCGCAGCGCATGCGCCGCGACCCAGATCCACACCGCCGCGACCGCGGGCCAAACGAGCGGGAGCGTGATCCGCCGCAGGATGCGCCCGCGCTCCGCACCCGAGGTCAGCGCCGCCTCCTCAATCTCCGGATGGATCTGCACCATGACGCCATTGGTGGTGCGCGAGCCGAACGGCAGATACTGCGTGAGATACGCGACCGCGATGATCCAGATCGAGCCGTAGATCGGCAGGATCGGGTTGAGCGCGATATAGACGTAGACCAGCGCCACGCCGATCATCACGCCGGGGATGGCGAGCGGTATGAACGCCAGCGCGTCCAGCAGCCGCGTGCCCGGCACTTTGAGCCGCATGGTGAGCCACGACAGCAGCAGCGACAGCACCGCCACCGCGGTCGCGGAGGCGACGGCAATGACCAGCGAATGCTCGGTCGCCGCGATGACACGGGCGTTGCCGAGGAAGTCGCGGTGGTTGGCCAGGGTGACGAGCTTGAGCGCCGCCGCCGTGATCCCGGTCTGATACGGCATCAGGCTGGTCCAGCCCAGCATCACCAGCGGCGCGACCACGCTGAGCAGGAAATAGAGCGCCAGCGCCGCGAACGCGACGCTGCGGCCGCGGCCCAGCGGAAAGGGACGCGGGCGAAATCCTTTGCCGGTCACCGTGCGGTAGCGCTGCGCCGCGCGCGTCAGATGGTGGTAGCTCCAGCCGAGCCCAAGGAGCAGCACCAGGAACAGCATGGCAAGCGCGCTCACCTGGCCATAGAGCGGCATGCCGGTCGGGCTGTCGGACACGAGGTAGTAGATCCGGGTGCTCAGCACGAAGATGCGGCCGGGCGTGCCGAGCGTGCCCGGAATGTCGAACACGACGAGCGTGACGATCAGCAGGAACACCGCCGCCGACAGGATCGCCGGCCGCAGGATCGGCAGCAAAACGCGCCGGATCAGCATCCAGTTGCCGGCGCCCGAGGTCAGCGCCGCCTCCTCGAGGCTCGGGTCCATGTTGGCGAAGGCCGGCGCCAGGAACAGATAGGCGGTCGGTACCAGCGCCAGTCCCTGGACGAAGATCAGGCCCGGCACGGTGTAGATGTTGAAGGGTGCGGTGCCGAGCCCGAACAGGTCCATCAGCATTCGGTTGATGGCGCCGTTGCGCGGGCTCAGCAGCATCGCCCAGGCGATGGCCAGGAGCAGCGGCGGCGTCGCCATCGGCAGCAGCACCAGCCCGCGCAGCACGCCTCGTCCCGGCAGGTCCGAGCGCTCGATCAGCCAGGCGAGGCCGATGCCGAGCAGGAGCGCGAACACGGTCGAGCCCAACCCGAACAGCAGCGTCGTCTCGACCAGGCTCCAGAAGCGCGGATCGCCATAGGCGGCGGCGTAATGCCTCAAGGTGAAACCGGGATCGAGCGGAAAGCCGCCGGGCCGCACGCTGCTCACCACCATCAGAATCAGCGGCACGACGACGAGGTAGCCGAGCAGCAATCCCATCGCCGCCGCCGGCACGAGGCCGCAGCGGCGGCGGGAGCGGGCCGCAGCCGCGAACAGCGGTGCTGCGTCGGTGGCGAAGGGAAGCGCGGTCACGTCACTGCGTGGCGCCGCTTTCGAGCAGCTTGTTGAAGCGCTCCACCACTTCCGCCTCGCGCTTCGCCTCCTCGGGCGGATATTGCGCGAGCGTGCGGCCGCGCAGCAGCGCTTCCGTCTTCGTGCCTTCGATCAGCGGATTGCCGCGGCTCGTCGCGTCCTCATAGGCGCGGGCGCCTTCGGCCGTGGTGAGCCACAGCGCCACAAGCTGCCCGCCCGCGGGGTTCTTGGCCTGGGCCGGGATGACGTCGGAGAGCATGTCGACCGGCGCCGGCTCGGGGATCACCACCTTGATCGGCGCGCCGCGCTGCAGAGGCGGCTGCGCGGTGTGGTAGATGCCGAGCCCGACCAGAAGCTCGCCGGCCGCGACCTGCTGCGCCAGCGGGAACGTGCTCTTCTCCAGCACCGGGTGGTTCGCGTTCAGCTTCTTGATGAAGTCCGCCACCTTGTCCTCGCCCCACACGGCGGAGAGCGCACCCTGGCCCTCGGCGCGCACCCACACGCCGATCTTGCCGCTCCAGCGCGGATTGAGCAGGTCGGCCCAATTCTTGGGCGCGTCCCCCTCCTTCACCAGCTCGGTGTTGTAGACAATGACATAGACCACGGCGGTGCAGGTGATGGCGTATGGCGAGAGCACGGTCTTCGGCGCGGCGCCGAGGCCGGTCCAATCGACCTTCGCGAGGAGATTGCGCTCGATGAGCGGCATCATGATCGAGCTGCCCACGGTGGCGATGTCGGCGGTGCGTGCGCCGCCCTGGCTCTCCTGGACGATGCGCGCGCCGATCGAGTTGCCGCCGGTGTCGCGGATGTGCTCGAGCTTCACGTCGGGGAAGCGCTTGTTGAACGCGGCGACGATCTTCTGCGCCTGGTCGTCGGGCGAGCTCTCGTACCAGATGACGCTGCCGGCCTTGGCGGCCTCGGCGGCCAGCTTGTTCAGGGAGTCGTCGATCGTGGCGGCGCGCACCGCCGCCGCGGCGAAGAGGCCGAGGGCGAACGCCGCGCCCCACACGATCCAGCGCTTGCAACGCATGTCTTCCTCCCGTGCGGCAGGTGCTATACCGGAAAGCTTTCGAGCAGATCGATCGGATCGCCATAGCGCCGCGCCGCCTCGACCACCGCGGGATCGCGCAGCGCCTGGAGGAAGCCGTCCTCGATCACGACGCGATTGCCGGCCGTAACCGTCGTATCGAAGGTGACGAGGTCCATGTGGACATGCGGCTCTTCCCAGTTCGGCATGATCCGCTGCAGATAGTCCGACGGCGCGAGCGCGTTGACGCCGAAATGCAGCGCGCCCGGCGAGTTGGGGCCGGCGGGATAGATGTCGAAGCGCGGCGCCTTGGGATTGTGGCCGCAGCCCAGCTCCTCCAGAACGCCGCCGACGATGAAGCGCAGGATGTGCGCCTCCTCGCTATTGCCGTGGATCGCCGCGACGCGCCCGTCCTTGAACTCGACGCCGATCTTCTCCTCGAACGGCCGCTCGAAGCCCACGGCCCATTGCGGATAGAGGATGCCGTTCACGGGCATGTGCGGGTTGGTGTGGCTGCCGCCGACCATCTTGACCTCATAGAGGTTGGGCCCGTGCGTCGGCAGGAAGTGGATGTAGCAGCCCGGCTCGTCGGCGACGTTGTGGCCGCGCCAGCGGTTGTCCTGCTTCATCTCCTTGCGCATCTCTTCGCTGAAGCGCACGACGACGTTCGAGCCGCGCTCGTCGGTGAAGCGCAAATCGAACGCGCCGCTGTCGGGATAGGCGCGCGAGGAAGCGCGGATGATCTCGCCCAGCACGTCCAAGGGAAACCGCGCCTGCGGCGTCTGCAGCAGGTCGAGATTGCGGAAGAAGGTGATCTTGATCCAGCGCTGCCCCTTGTCGCGCCGGAGCCCGATCGCGAACGGGTCGATCACCGACGCGAACCAGCTCGAGACCACGAAGTCGGCGCGCTCGACCAGCGCGCGCGCCTCGTCCGGCACCGCCATCAGGCGCGTCGACGGCCCCATGTAGGACGCGAAGGTCGCGCCCCGCGCCCGCGCCAGGCCGTAGACCGCCTGCACCACGCGCGGGTCGAGCAGCGGATCGGTGAGCATGACGACGTGCTCGCCGGGCTTGATCGCGAACACGCGATGGAAATTGTCGTTGCCCTGGACGTGGCTCGCAACGTCCGCGGTGCCGTAATCGACCGGCCGCGGGAGGCCGCGCGTCGTCTTGGATTTGAGAATGTCGGCGACGCTGTTCGGGATTTTGGGCATCGGTGTCCTTCCTCCATGCAGTCTTACGCTGCCATTGCGAGCGCAGCGAAGCAATCTCGCGGAGATTGCTGCGTCGCTACCGCTCCTCGCAATGACGCTCGGACCGCGGCGGCGCGAGTATGTGGCAAAACCGTCTGGCGAGCCAGACGGGCCTATCAGCGCAGTCCCGCCTGGCGCAGCACCGGCATGCTCACGTCGCGGAAGCGCCGCATCTCCTCCTCGTAGCGCGGCCACGACATCAGCACGCCGTCGAGTCCGATGTCCGAGAGCTTCAAAAGCTCGTCGACGATCTGATCGTTGGTGCCGACCAGCGGATAGCCGGCCCAGCCGCCGATGAAATGCTCCTTCATCGAGCGCGCCACCTCGGGCGGGAGCGTCTGGGCGTTGATGCCGAGCGTCTCCACGAGATTGCTCACCGCCTCCCAATCGCCCTTCTCGTGGATGTAGTAGTGCCAAAAATCCTTCGCTTCCTTTTCGGTGTCGCGCTGCACGACATAGGTCGCAGCCCAGACCTGGATGTCGCGCCCGTATTCCTCGCGCGCGAGCTTGCGATAGGCGCCGATGTGCGCGCTCGCGCCCTCGAGGTCGGCGGGATTGAACACGACGAACGCGACATCGCAGTATTTCGCGGCAAAATGCCGGCCCTTCTCCGAGCCGCCGGCATTCATCACCACCGGATAGGGCCGGCTCACCGGCTTCGGCTGCAGCCAGCCGCGCTTCACCTGGTAGTACTGGCCTGCGAAATCGAATTCCTCCTCCTCGGTCCAGAGCCGCTTGATGATGTCGAGCCATTCGACCGCCATGTCGTAGCGCAGGTCGTGCTCGAGGAGCGGCGCGCCGAACATCTCGATCTCCGGCCGGTGCCACCCGGTGACGATGTTGAGCGCGAAGCGGCCGTTCGAGACGTGGTCGACCGTCATCGCCTGCTTCGCTGCCATGACGGGGTGGATGGTCGGCACGTGCGAGGTTGCGAACACCGCGGGATAGCGCGTCGCCGCGCTCACGGCGGAGGCGAAGGTGAAGCATTCGAAGCCGGCGCCGTTGAAGTTGGTGACGCCGCCGAAGCCGCGCCAGCGGCCCACCGGCACGATCGCCTCGAACTCCATCTCGTCGGCGAGCCGCGCGAGCGCCAGCGTGTTCGGCCACGACACCTCGAGCACGCCGTCGATCGTGGTGATGGCGCAGCCGTGGGACAGGTTCGTGCTGAACGTGCCCAGCTTCATCTTCCGGTCGTTGAAGAGCGGCGAGGTCTCCCGGCGCCGCTCGAAGATCCGCGAAGCGTTGGTCATCCACATCTCCATCCGTTGACGCCGTTTGACCAGCCCGGGGTCGCGCCGTCAAGATAGCTGTCGGGATCGTCGCGTTCGGAGCCCGCCGTTTGATTCGCGTCAGCAACTTGACCATGACCTACCGCTCGCAGCGCGCCGAGCACCAAGCCGTGCGCGGCGTCTCGTTCGAGGTCGGCAAGGGTCAGTTCTACACTCTGCTGGGCCCGTCGGGCTGCGGCAAGACCACAACCTTGCGCTGTGTCGCGGGGCTGGAGCGGCCGGATGCCGGGCAGATTGTCATCGGCGAGGAAACCGTGTTCGACGCCGCGACCGGCGCTTGGGTCGCGCCCAACCACCGCAACATCGGCATGGTGTTCCAATCCTACGCGATCTGGCCGCACATGACGGTGTTCGACAATGTCGCGTTCCCGCTGCGCTACCAGAAGCCCAAGCCCGGTCGTGCCGCGATCCGCGAGAAGGTGCTGAATGCGCTGGCCCTGGTGCAGCTCGACGGCTTGCAGGACCGTCCGGCGCCGTTCCTCTCGGGCGGCCAGCAGCAACGCCTCGCGCTGGCGCGCGCGCTCGTGGCGGAGCCGCGCGTGCTGCTGCTCGACGAGCCGCTCTCCAATCTCGACGCCAAGCTGCGCGAGGAGATGCGCGGCGAGCTGCGCGAGCTCGTGAAGCGGCTCGACGTCACCACCCTCTTCGTGACGCACGAGCAGATCGAGGCGCTCACCATGTCGGACACGATCGCGGTGATGAAGGACGGCCGCATCGTGCAGGAGGGCGATCCTGCCGCGATCTATGGCGCGCCCGGCGGAACCTTCGTCGCTGACTTCATCGGCAAGACCAACTTCCTGAAGGCGCGGATCGTGGCGCGCGAGGGCGCGGACGGCACGTTCGTCCGCGTCGAGACGCCGATCGGCACCTTGACCTGCCGCGCGGCCGACGATGCGCTTGAGGGCGACGCGGTCACGATCACCGTACGGCCGGAGAACGTGCTGCTGCGCGACCGCGACCATGCGGCGGCGGAGAACGCCGTGGCGGGCGAGGTGGAGCACCTCGTCTATCTCGGCAACATGCTCGATTGCCTCGTGCGTATCGGCGAGGAGCGCATTCGCGTGCAGCTCCACCCCGCGCACGCGCTCGCGTGCGGCGACACCGTGATGCTGCACTTTCCGGCCGAGCACTGCGTCGCGATGCGCGAGTAGCTCCCCAGACTTTCCGGTCGTCATTGCGAGCGCAGCGAAGCAATCTCCGGCAGATTGCTTCGTCGCTATGCTCCTCGCAATGACAAGCTCCGATGTTCAGCCGCCGCGCCGGGCGGTGCCGTCGCTGGAAATCTCCACGCCATAATCCCGGAGCGCGCTCGCGGCCGAGACGTAGCCGCGCTCGACGTCGCGCGCGACCTCGGCCACCGGTCGCTCGCGCGGCGGGCCGTAGCCGCCGCCACCGCCCACTTCGACCAGCACCAGGTCGCCCGCGCGAAGCGGGAGCTCGTCGGTCTTGTTGCCGTCGATCTCCGCGGTCTCGCCCTTGCGGATCACGACGACGCGCCCGCTCGCGCCGGCCATGCCGCCGCACACGCCCCAGGGCGCGCAGCGCGTGCGGTCGAGATTGGTGCGGAGCACGCAGTCGGCGAGGATGCGGTAGCGCTTCACGAATCCCATGCCGCCGCGGAACCGGCCCGGCCCGCCGGAGTCCTGGCGCAGCGACAGCTCCTCGTAGCGATAGGGATAGAGCGTCTCCTGCAGCTCCAGCGGGATGATGCGCGTGTCGCCGTGCGCCATGGTCCGGAACGGTCCGCCGCCGTCATGCGTCGCGCACGCGCCCCAGCCGCCATGGCCGGAATCGTGGCACTGGAACGGCGTGCCGTTGGCGCGGCGGCCGGCGAAGCCGACCGAGGAATAGGTGCCGAAATGTGCGCCGGTGACACGTGCCGGCAGCGCCGTCTCGAGCGCCTTGATGAAGGTGTCGACGATCGTGGGGAACGGCGCGCCGTACATCCCCATCGGGGCGGTCGGGCGCGCGCTCACGAGCTTGCCTTCCGGCAAGACGAGCTTCAGCGGCCGGAATGTGCCTTCGTTGGCGGGCTCGCCGGCGGCGATCAGGTACATGAAGGCGATGCGCGCGGTCGTGACGCCGCCGCCGTGATAGCCGGAGTTGATGCAGCCGGCGACTTCGGGCGAGATGTCGGAATAGTCGACCGTCATCTCGTCGCCCGCGACAATCACGCGCACCTTGATCGGAACCGGCGTGTCGCCCGCTCCGTCATTGTCGAGGAACGACTCCGCCTCGTAGGTGCCGTCGGGGATGGCGCGGATGCGCGCGCGGGTCGCCGCCTCGCACTGATCGAGGATGAGGTCGATGGCGGCGCGGTAGGTGTCGATGCCGAACTTGTCGGCGAGCCGCTGCGTCAGGTCGCGGCCGAGGAAGCAGCCGCCGAGCTGCGCCTCGATGTCGCCCATCAGCTCCTGCGGGAAGCGCGTGTTGTCCTCGATGATGCGGTAGATCTCCTCGATCGGCTCTCCTTTGGACCAGATCTTGATGCTGCGATACTGGATGCCCTCCATGAAGATGTCGGTCGAGGAATAGGAGGCCGAGCCCACGGCAGCGCCGCCGATGTCGATCCAATGCATGTTGATGGCGAAGAAGCCGATCAGCGTCCGCTTGCCCGGCCCGGCATGGATCGGTGTGTACATCACCGTGTTGTTGAGGTGTTGGCCCTGCACCGAGGGCGCGTTGCAGACGATCACGTCGCCGTCGTGAAGCCGCGCCGGCCCGTAGATCCTGAGCCCGTCGCGCACCGCGCTCCCGACCGCGTCGGCGACGAAGATCGGCATGCCGCCATTGCACTGCGCGATCAGCCGCCCCTCGGCGTCGGTCATGCCGACGGCGTAATCCTTGTACTCGTAGATGTAGGGGCTGAAGGCCGTGCGGGTGATGTTGGCGTCGATCTGGTCGGTGATCGACACGATGCCGTGCCGGATCACTTCGAGCGTGACGGGATCGATCGTGCGGGCTTGCGTGCTGTCCATGACCTGCGGCCTAGTCCGACGCGCGGCAGTATATCCGGATTTCGCCCAGGGGGCCGACCTCGAACCGGTCGCCGGGCCAGACCACGGTGGTCGAGCCGTATTCCTCGACGATCGCCGGACCCGCGGCGGCAAAGCCCGCGGGGAGCGCGAACCGATCGTAGACGCGCGTCTCGACCATGCCGCCGGCGCTGCCGAAATAGACCGGGCGCGCGGCCCGCTCGGCCGCACCCTGCGGCGCTCGCCGCAGCCGCTCGAGCGCCGGCCGGTGCAGCCGCGCCGCGGCGGAGAGATGCAGGGCCTGCACCTCGACCCCGGCGCGCGAGTCGGCATGGCCGTAGCGGCGCTTGTAGTCGCGGTCGAATGCCGTACGCACCGCGGCCGCATCGGCAAGGCCGGTAATCGGCACCTTGATGCTGTGGCGCTGGCCGCGATAGCGCATCTCGGCCGAACGCTCGAACACGACGTCGCCGAGCCCGATCTCGCGCCGGATCGCATCCGCGGCTTCGCGCTCCAGCGCGGCAAAGCCCTGGTTCATCGCGGCGATGGTGCGGTCGTCGAGCACGCCCACGAAGGTCTGCGAGCTGTCGAGCCGCGCATCCGCCATCAGCATTCCGGAGGCAGAGAAATTGCCGGGCTCCGGCGGGATCACCACCGTCGGGATCGCCAGCTCGCGCGCCAGCGCCGCGGCGTGCAACGGTCCGCCGCCGCCATAGGCGAACAGCACGAAGTCGCGCGGATCGCGCCCATGCTCCACGGTCTGGCGCCGGATCGCCCCGGCCATGATCACCGTCGCGATCGAAACGATGCCGTCGGCAAGCTCGATCGCGCCGCGCTCGCCGGAATAGCCCAAGGGCTGCGCGATCCGCTCGAGGATCGCCGCCCGCGCTGCCGCGGTGTCGAGCCTGAGCTCGCCGCCGAGGAACCGGTCGGGCGCGAGACGGCCCAGCACCAGGTTCGCGTCCGTCACGGTGGGCTCGGTGCCGCCCTGCCCATAGCACACGGGGCCGGGCGCCGAGCCCGCCGAGCGCGGCCCGACATGCAGCCGGCTCTGTTCGTCGAGCCAGGCGATCGAGCCGCCGCCCGATCCCACCTCGATGATGTCGATCACCGGCGATTTGATCGGAAATCCCTGCACATAGCCGCCGGCGTAATAGATCTGGTCGACCGAAAAGCGCCCGTCTTCGACGAGCGTGCATTTCGCGGTGGTGCCGCCCATGTCGAACGAGATCACATTGGCGAAGCCCGCCGCCTCGGCGTAGGCGCCGGTACCGATGCAGCCGCCGATCGGCCCGGATTCGACGAGCGCGATCGGCTGGCGCCGCGAGCGCTCGACCGACAGAACGCCCCCGTTCGAGCCCATCAGGAAGAGCGTTCCGCCGAAACCGTTCCGCCGCAGCTCGGCATCGAGCGTCGCGATATAGCCCGACACCAGCGGCCCGATATAGGCGTTGGCGGCGACCGTGGCGGTGCGTTCGTACTCGTACCATTCGCGGCAGAGATCGGTGCCGTGCGTGACATAGGCGTCGGGCAGCGCCTGACGCAGGATCGCGGCGGCGCGTTCCTCGTGCGCCGGATTGGCATAGGCGTTCATGAACGACACCGCCACCGCCTCGATCCGCTGCCGGGCGAAGTGACGGGCGAGAGATTGCAGCGCGTCCTCGTCGAGCGGCG
>Ga0335085_10018261_pt1 | contig 10085 bp, 10 predicted proteins | sample Lox_Sample_45_FD_206712 | JGI IMG/M metagenome (GOLD analysis project Ga0335085, IMG submission 206712) | Soil microbial communities from Loxahatchee National Wildlife Refuge, Florida, United States - Lox_Sample_4.5 | ecosystem: Environmental > Terrestrial > Soil > Wetlands | place: USA... | reverse complement strand
TCGCGGCTCATGGATGCACCACCCGCGACCACGCCGCCTCTTCCACACGTTCGTCGGTGAGCCTTTGCACAAAGCCGCTCAGATCGGGCACATAGGTCCGCAGCAGCGTTGTCTCGGAATCCGGCGCCAGTTGGTAGGCGCCGAGAGCTGCCGGAACGAACCAGGCTTCAGCCAGCCCGTAAGGTTCGGCGCCACCCGCAAACTCGATGCGGCCGTTGCCCGCCAGGAAAATAAGCAGGTCGAAGTGTTCTGGCGAAGTGACAGCGGCGATTCGTTCGCGGAATTCCCAGCGCTCAGTCGCGAAGTGGCGGCACGCCGCGTAAAACGTTTCCGTCACCGCACCGCGCGTCACGCGCACGGGATCGCAAAGGCCGCCGCTCTGCTCGCCGAACGTCATCACATCGAGCGCCTGGCGAATGTGCAGTGTGCGCGGCCTGCCATCGGCACCGGCGCGATTGTAATCAAAAACGCGATACGTAATGTCGGAGTGCTGCTGCATTTCGCACAGCACAACGCCGGGGCAAATCGTGTGCGCGGTGCCGGCCGGCACGAATACGGCGTCGCCCGTGCGCACCTCCACGCTCGCCAGACAATTCTCCACCGTGCCATCCACCACAGCGCGCTGAAACAACTCGCGCGTCACGCCCGGGCGAAGCCCAACCCGCAGCGCCGCGCCCTCGCGTGCGTGGACCACGTACCACATTTCGGTCTTGCCGACACCGCCCGCTGCGGATTCATGCTGCTCCGCGTACACGTCGTCGGGATGCACCTGTACGGAAAGTTTGTCTTCCGGGAAAATGAATTTCACGAGTAACGGGATGCGCGGCAAGCCGCGCAGGCGCGTGCCGGTCCATTCTTCTGGCAGCGCGGGCCACACCTCGCCGAGCGTCCGCCCGCTGAATTCGCCCGTGGCGAATTTGCATGCCTCACCGGTGAGCCAAGCTTCGCCGATGGGTTCAAGTTCCCGGGAGTGTCCCGGAAACAGAGAAGAGAGATCGCGCGCGCCCCAAAGACGAGGCACAAAAATCGGGGCGAGCTGCGCTGGCACTCGCCCCGGACGGCTCGTTTCCGAATTCACCTGGCTGCTTCCGCCATGGCAAAGAATTTTTCGAGACGCCGCAGCCCTTCTTCGATCCGATCAATCGAAGTCGCGTAGGACAGCCGGATGTAGCCTGGCGTTCCAAATGCGTCGCCGCCCACGCTGACGAGATGCTGGCGCTCAAGAAGTTGCTTGCACAGTTCCGTGGTATCCGAAATGCCGTTGCCTAGATGAGCCGCCACGTTCGGAAACGCGTAGAACGCGCCGCCGGGCTCGACGCACGTCACGCCCGGAATGGAGCGAAGCCCCGCAACAATGCGCTTCCGCCGCCGCGAGTATTCCTCCAGCATTGTGGCCACCGTATCCATTGGCCCCGTGAGCGCCGCGAGCGCCGCGTATTGCGCAATGGAAGTGGGATTGGACGTGGACTGGCTCTGCAGCTTGATCATTGCGGAGATGAGCGGCTCGGGCGCCAGCGCGTAGCCCACGCGCCACCCGGTCATGGCAAACGTCTTCGACAGCGAGCCGGCCACGATGATGTTCGGTTTCGTGCCCGGCAGGCTCGCGAGCGAAAACGGTTTCTCGTCGCCGTACACGAAATGCGAATAGCACTCGTCCGTCAGCAGCCAGATATTTTTCGCCCGGCAAACTTCGTAGATTTTTACGAACTCGTCGGACGGCACCACCGCGCCGCTCGGATTGCTCGGCGAATTAACGATCAGCAGTTTCGTTCGAGGCGTGATGGCCCTCGAAACCTGTTCGGCGCGCAGGCGGAAGCCGTCGGAAGCCTCCGTCATCACCGGCACGGGAGTCGCGCCCGTGTACTGGACCATATCCGGGTAGCTGACCCAATACGGCGCCGGAACCAGTGCCTCGTCTCCGGCGTCGAGCAGGGAGCAAAGCGCGTTAAAAATGGCGTGCTTGCCTCCGACGGACACGACGCACTCCGGCACCGCGTAGGACGACCCGAATTGCGCGGCGTGCCATTTGCAGATCGCTTCGCGCAGCGGGCCGATCCCTGCCGTCGGCGTATATTTTGTGTGGCCTTCCTGTAGCGCGCGAATCGCCGCGCGCTGGATGTGTTCCGGAGTAGGAAAATCCGGCTCGCCAGGGCCGAAGTCGGCAAGGTCCACACCCTGGGCGCGGAGTTTTTCGGCCGCCGCCAGCACAGCGGCGGTGGGCGAGATGGAAATGCGATTCACACGGGCGGCGAGTTGCACGAGATTCCTCTCCTTCGGATTTAGAGAACTTTCGCGCGGAGGCGTTCTTCCACCACCTGCGGCACGAGGCCGGTGATGGGACCGCCGAGTTGCGCGATTTCACGCACCAGCCGCGAACTGAGATAGCTGTAGGAGACGGCAGGCATCATGAAGACCGTCTCGACATTTTTGTTAAGCTTGCGATTCATCATCGCCATTTGCAATTCGTATTCGTAGTCGGAAACCGCGCGAATTCCGCGCAGAATCACGTTCGCTTCACGCAGCCTCGCGTATTCGACGAGCAGGCCGCTGAATACGTCGATTTCCACGTTGGGCCACGCCCGCGTGACTTCGCGCAGCATCTCGACGCGCTCGTCCACAGTAAACAGCGGCTCCTTGTCGAGATTGCGCAGGATGCTCACCACCAGCCGGTCAAAGATTTTGGCGCCCCGCTCGATCAAGTCGAGGTGGCCGTTCGTGACCGGGTCAAACGAGCCCGGATAGATGGCCAGGACATTCTTCATGGTTTCGTCCGTGTAGGTGCGATCCCGTGTCAGGGCCTTAGGTTGACCTTGCTCAAACATTGTAGCGAAAATCGCCGAAAATTACGCAAGCGAATTCACGCCAGCCGACAGCGTGCGACCGCAGGCACGTGCTCCGCGCAATCCTGTGGAGAGGCGGCAAGAAAATCATTAATATTCACCAAGGGAGCACTCACCGAAACCATGGATTCGACAGCGACCACGCTGGAGCCCCGGCAAAACGACAGGGCTTTGCTTTACGCCGCCATTGTCATCGTCGTCGGCGTCCTTGGTACGACGCTGGCCCAGCCTCAGGTTCTCGGCCGTATCCCGCTGCAGAATCTGTTGAAAAACGAGTTGCATGCCGACCGCGCCTCCAACGCCGCATTTTTCTTTTGGATGGGCCTGGCCTGGTATTTCAAGCCATTTTTCGGGATCGTTACCGACGCGTTTCCGATCTTCGGCAGTCGGCGTAAGAGTTACATGATCATCGGGGCGGTGCTGGCAACCCTTTCCTGGGCCGCGCTCTACTTCACTCCGCACCAATACAGCAAGCTGTTGTGGGGCTGTGTTTTGATCAACCTTTTCATGATGGCCACGAGCACCGTCGTCGGCGGATACATGGTTGAGGTCGCGCAAGCCGTCTCGGGATCCGGACGGCTCACTTCCATCCGGAATTTTGTAGAGCAGGCCTGTTACATCATTACTGGACCGACCGCCGGTTTCCTGGCGAGTATTGCTTTCGGATGGACGGCCGCGGCTTGCGGCGTCGCTATGTCCCTGATTGTGCCCGCGACGATATGGTTCCTCCACGAGAAGCGCATCAAGATCGATTCGAAGGATCTTCTCCATAACGCTGGCAAGCAGCTCGAAGCGATCGCGAGTGCCAAGACCATGTGGGCTGCGGCGGGCTTTATGGCGTTGTTCTACTGTGCGCCCGGGATCGCGACAGCGGTGTTCTACAAGCAGCAGAACGATTTGCATCTCAGCACGCAAGGCCAGGGCTTCCTTGTGTTTTTGAGCGGGTTATTCGGCGTTCTAGCGGCCGCGCTGTATGGGGGGGTTGCGTGCCGCCGGTTCAACCTTCGCACGCTGCTGGTTGGTTGCCTCGCGTTTGGCACGGCGGCGAACCTCGGTTATTTGTTCTACTCTTCCGTTGGTCACGCGGAAGTGATTGAAAGCTTCAACGGCTTCGGCTATACGCTCGCTGAAGTCGCGATGATGGATCTTGCCGTTCGCTCGACCCCCTCCGGCAGCGAAGGCTTGGGATTTTCACTGATGATGAGTGTGCGCAATCTCACTCTTTTCGGCAGCGATTGGTTTGGCTCGAAGCTTCTCGACGCCTACCATTTGCAATTCAACACTCTCGTTATTTCCAACGGAGTCATTACGTTCATCGCCGTTCCCTTGGTGCTTCTGCTCCCCGCTGTGATCGTGAGAACAAGGGACGCCAAGGTCTCGCAATCCGCCGCGGAACTCACCCCAGCCGTGGCGCGCTCTCTCCAGGAATAAGAAGCCCGCATTTCCGATCAACTCGGATCAACGAATCGATCGGGGAATGACTCCGCCTCGGAATTCGTGAGTTTTCCCCTTTGAGTGGGCTAAGATAGCAAACTGCAAACGGACACGAGGAGATATGAGAACCGTTCGTCTCGGTTGGATCATTGCATTTTTTCTTTTTCCCCAATTTCCCCTATTTGCACAGGCATCGTCACCGCAGGCGCATCCGAAAAAGCCTTCTGAGGCGACGCCTTCTTTTTCATTCGACCCGCTCGATCAGTGGAAAGCGGCCGTCCTCGCGGGCGACAAAACGGCCCTGGCGCGTTTCTATATGACGTCTCCGGCAGCGCGGGCAAAAACTCCACAGGGTGACACGCTTGATCCCACCGAAGAGCCCGCGTTCTGGTCTTCGTTGCGATCCGGGGGGCTTGACCGGCTCGATGTCAAAGTGCTCGAAGTCAAGACGGTGCAGCCCGGCGTTCTTGCGCTTGTCCTTCGGCTGGAAGCCGGAGTCAAGACGAGCGAAGGAGAGAAGGCCGGCATCGTTTCGCTCGCTCAAGTTTGGGTGCAAAGGCTCGGGGATTGGAAAATCATTTCGACGCAGCGCGGTGGCCTTGTGGCCAAAGCGCCGATGCGCCTGCCCGAACCGGCAAAGCCAAATCCCGAGCTCTATCCTGATCCGGGCGCGGCCCCAACGGAGATCGCGTCGGCGCTCGCCTCTGCGTCCAAGGATCACAAGCGCGTGCTCTTGGTCTTTGGAGGAAATTGGTGCTACGACTGCCACGTACTCGACGCGACGTTTCGCTCACGGGCGATTGCCCCGCTCATCAATTCAAACTATCACGTCGTCCACGTAAACGTCGGTGACTACGACAGGAATATCGACCTTGCGAAAAAATATGAAATTCCTCTCGATAAGGGCGTTCCCAGTCTTGCAATCTTGGATTCGGACGGCAAGCTCGTCGTCAGCCAGAAAAAGGGAGAATTCGAGTCCACGGTGAAGATCGGCCCGGAAGACGTCGTCGACTTCCTCAAGAAGTGGAAACCCCAACACGCCAGCTGAAAACCCTCACCGTTCGCCAGTTGGATCGAGATCATTGCGCCATCGACGATGGCGGCACCATGCCCTTGATTCGCATGTACGTCACGATGTTTCCGTAGTGTTCCTGGTTGTGACTCGTGTTGATGATCAGGCGGCTTATGCGCAATGCGGGCACCTTCTTGCCATCGTCGGCGGTGGCCATGATCGAGTTCATCAGCATCGAGTCCGTTATGCTCGCGTAAACACCGTCGCAATAGCTGAACGCCGCGTTGACAGCCTTGATGAGCTCCGCCTTGGACGTCAGCTTCTCGAAGTCCTGATCCGCAGCGGGGTTTTTCTCCGCCTTGGCGTCCGAGCAAAGCAGATAGTTGAAATTCGCGAGGTGTCCGACGATTTGCCCGAACGTACGCACCTCCGGTTGCAATCCCGGGCGCATTCCGTAAGAGCCCTCCGGCATTATTTCGGCGGCCTTCGCAATGAAGTTCCGGCTGTGCTGAAAGTCGCGGCGCAGCCAGGCACTCAACGGATCTTTCGATGCAGCACCTTCCTGGCCGCTTTGCGCCACGGCCGGACGGCACACAAAGCAGCAAAGCAGTACGCCCAGGACAACGCGTTTCATTTCCATTCCTCCGAATGTCGAATCGACGTTCGACGGGTCTCATTAGAACATACGCCGCAATTCTCGATGAAACCGAATCGCGGCTTCGTGACTCCATCTATAAAACGCAGGCGAGCAGATCCCGGTTTCTGCTCGTTTTGGAATTTGATCGACAAACGAGATACTCGCCATACGATTTGGCGTATAATGCGGGAAATCGCCAAATCAAAAGGGACTGACAAGTCTCTTTGTGCGCGCCCGGATTGAAAGATGGCGGTTGTTGCAAACCTTCTGCTCACGCGCGGTGAGAGAGCGATAAAAAGGAGATCGGGAATGACATCCAACGGAACTCGATCGGTTTTGGGGCGGGTTGCAAGCACAGCCCGCGCCCGGTTCACGGTCATTTTCGCGGCTGCTTTGCTGTTTCTTTGCGGCCAGTTTGTCCCGGCGGCGGAAAACAACTCCACGGTTGAGGGCGTCGTGCAGGATGCTTCCGGAAAGCCCGTCAGCGGCGCGTTCGTAAAGCTGAAGAATAACGAGCGCCATCTCGAATTCATGGTCATCAGCCAAGCGCAGGGACATTACATGGCCAGCAATCTCCCGGCTGGGCAGTACGTCATCCAGGGTGTCGGGGGCGGATATCAAAGCGACGCTTCCGCTCCAGTCAGCGTCGAGCCGGGCAAGACCGCGAAGTTGGATTTGTCGCTCAGCGCCAAGCAGGGGCCTATGCTTCCGCGCGCGTGGCCCATGAAAATGCCCGAAGCATTGTTGGTCACGATCCAGAAGGAATTGCCGGACGGCGAGGGCAAGAAGCTCGTCGCCGCGCGCTGCACGGCGTGCCATGACGCTGCCCGCTTCATGGCGTTCCATATGTCGGGAGACCGCTGGGCGTACACCGTCAGAGGGATGCGTGCGAATATGCGCGCCGCGAAACTCCGGGATTTGACGGACGACGAAGCCAAGCTGGCCATCAGTTATCTTTCAGCGAACTTCCCGGAAAAGGGTCCGCAGGATCTCAACGACCGCCTGCCGCGGACGCTGCTTGAAGGGAAGGCCTTGCATTACCGCGTCGTGCAATACGACATCTCAGACTCGAACATCAATGCGGAACCGCATGACGTCGCGATCGATCCTCACGGCAACGGCTGGGTCGGGGAGCGAATCGGCCGGTTGGGGCGTCTCGATCCCAAAACGCTGGAATTCACGGAAGTCCCCATTCCTGAAGGTCCCGCGCGCGCCGATAGCCAGCGCTTGGGCAATCCGCAAATCGACGCAAAAGGTGAGTTGTGGATGCCGGACGGACCAAACGGCCGTTGGTTGAATTACGACATCAATACGGCGAAATTCACTGCGTACGAATGGCCCAAGGATCTTCGCGGCGGAGCGGGCGGCAATACTATGCTCATTCATCCGAACGGCACGATTTGGGCGACGGGTGCAAACCAGGCGCGTATGCTCAACCCGGTGACGAAACAATTCAAAGAATATGAAACACCTTCGTACCTTGCTACTCAGGAACCTACCGGCGCCTATGGCATGACGGTTGCCGGAGACGGGTCTGTGTGGTGGGCGGAGGATCAGGCCGACCGCATGGTGAGAGTCGATCCCGCCACCGGCAAGTCAGAGGAATTCAAGATTCCCTTTGACGGTTTTGCCTACCCGCGGCGCATGAGTCACGATGCGCGAGGCGACGTCTGGGTCGGGCTCTGGAATGCAGGCAGGCTGATGAAGGTTGACTACGAAACGAAGCAGATGACCCTCTACGCTCCGCCCACGGAAACGCCCGGCACCTATTCCGTGAGTGTCGACCGGAAAAACAATCTGATTTGGGTCAGCGAACAACAGGCGGACAAAATTGCCCGATTTAACCCCAAGACGGGAGAGTGGGTGGAGTTCCCACTTCCGGATTCCGAATCGGACCCAAGAAGGATTGAGGTCGATCCAAACAATCCCAATCGCGTCTGGTGGAGCGGAAACCTGGCGGCTCGCATGGGATTTGTCGAAGTCCTCAGCGGAAACTGAGCCTCAGGACTTACACTGTTTTTACAGATTGGAGATCTATTTCGGAGTGATAATGGTGTGTTCGGGACCACGGTCCAGTCAGGGGATTTCGGAATGAACACTGGTATGCCAAGTAGATTATTTCTCAGCCTGTTGCTGGCGCTCTGCTTTTCGGGAGCCTCGGCACCGCTCTTCGCCCACCATTCGCAAGCCGTCTATGACGAAGACAAACTGGTGACGATCACGGGAACAGTCACAAAATTCGAGTGGATCAACCCCCACGTCCTTGTCCACGTGGAAGTCAAGGATGACAAGGGAAACTCCGACGAGTGGATCGTCTTCAGTGGATCACCCGCTATGCAGGCGCGGGAGGCAAACTGGAATTCGGAGGAGTTCAAGCCGGGTGAAACCGTCACCATCAAGGGCTTTCCGCAGAAGGACGGCAGAAAGATCATGCTCGGGGCCAAGCATTATCGCGCGAGCGGTGAAGAGATCCCCGAGTCCCTGGCCGAACAACGAATCTACGAGGGCTATATGGACCGCCGCGGCAAAGATGCCGGAAAGAACTGACGGAGGAACGGCTCAAACATGCGAATTCGCTCGATTCCGTCCATTCTTATGTTGGCCGCGGCTTTCTCTTGTTTAATGATCGCGCGCGCCCAAAACAGCACCAAACCGCCCGCCCCATCCGCCGAGCCGATTCCTCGGACGCCCGATGGCAAAGTGGATTTGACCGGATTCTGGACCACCCCGACCGGGCCCGGAGAGGCCGAGAGCATTGCGAAAATCTTCGGGCAACCGTTGCAGCTTGGCCGCTCGCACGAACCCTGGTTCCTGACGCCTTGGGCCCAGGCGCAGTTCAACTACAACCAGGATCCGACGCAGGGTGTGAATGCGCACGGCGCGCGCCTCGAACTCAATCCGCGCTACGCCCATTGCATCCCGCTGAGTCTGCTCCAGCAGGTCGCAGGCACGGATGTATTATCTCCCTTTCAGATTCTTCAAACGCCTCGCGAAGCTTGGGTGATCTTCGAGCACGATAACGCCATTCAGCAGATTTACACCGACGGGCGGCAGCATCCGAAGCCGCTGGATCTCACTTGGCTCGGCAATTCCGTCGGCCGCTGGGAGGGCGATACGCTCGTGGTGGATACGGTCGGCATGCGCGACGAGACTTGGCTCGATAACGACGGTCACGTGCACAGCGACCAGCTCCACATGGTCGAGCGCATCCACCGCGTGGACCACGATACCCTGCAAACCGACATCACCATCGACGATCCGAAGGCCCTGGAAAAGCCCTGGACGCAGCACGTGTTTCACAAGCTGCGTCCCACTTGGGACTTCATGGAAGACGTCCGCTGCACGGAGAATATCAAGCGCGGCGTCTACACCGGCCAGTACGAAAACTGAACAAATGTCCTGGAACCTGCGGCCATAGCCTCTCGTTCACTGGATGCCGAACCAATCTGAAAATTGTGGTTTGCCGTTCAATCCCCGATATCGACAGGTCACACCTCGATAGGCGCAATTCGTTGCACGAAATTTGACTAAGGCGACCAAATTGGTCGTAATGTAACCGCTTGGCGCAATGGGAGTTGGGTGCTTTGGATTCGCTTGACATACGCTCCGAACTGGCAGTATGATTCAAGTGCGACTCGTTTGGTCGCATATTGCAATGCTCAAGCTATCTAAAAAAGCGGATTACGCGCTGATCGCTGTAAGGCACCTTGCAACGCATCGAGGCGAGCCTTCGCAGAGCGCGTCGGACATTGCGGAAGTATACGGGATATCGGCGCCTTTACTTGCCAAGGTGTTACAGCGCCTTGCGCGGCACGGGCTGGTTACAGCTCGCCATGGCTCGAGTGGAGGCTATCAACTTGCTCGGCACCCGAAGGATATCTCAGCGCTGGATGTGATCAACGCCGTGGACGGGCCGATGGTCATCACCTCCTGCGTGACGAGCCATGGGAATTGCGACCAGAGTTCGACTTGCACGGTTCGCGAGCCGTTGCGGCGCGTGAATGAGAGCATTGCGCAGGTGTTGCGTTCGGTGACGATTTCGCAGATGAGCGATGATTCGCCCGACGCCGAGTTGATCGGGCTATCGATTTAACTGAAGAATCTGGGGGGCGGGACGCAGGATCCAAGTGATCCCCCGGACGGCGGGATGCAGGTAGAACCT
>Ga0335085_10018260_pt1 | contig 10086 bp, 10 predicted proteins | sample Lox_Sample_45_FD_206712 | JGI IMG/M metagenome (GOLD analysis project Ga0335085, IMG submission 206712) | Soil microbial communities from Loxahatchee National Wildlife Refuge, Florida, United States - Lox_Sample_4.5 | ecosystem: Environmental > Terrestrial > Soil > Wetlands | place: USA... | reverse complement strand
GTGTTCGGAGGCTGGTAACCGGCGAAGTCTGTTTCCAGGTAGGCCGTCACGGCCGTTGACTTGTTGATGTTCGCGTCCACTTTCAGCGAAACACGTGATCCGGTCGGATTGAAGCGAAACTCGCTCAACCGTCCCGCCGGGAGTTGATTGTTAAATGGGATCGAGGAGAGGTTCGTGGTCAAGCCGCTGCCGATGTTCACGCTGCGGAAGGTCCCGATCAGGTCCACGTAGCCGCCCGGCGTGAACTGCGCCCCGCCGATTTTGAACGACAGGGGGCTGTCGCCCGGCGCCGCGGCGGGAGGATGATTCTCCGTGTCCTGGGCCAACGGGGTGATGGCTGACGAGGACGACGGGAGAGCGTCCGACGCTGCGGACGCTTCCGGCGTCACTCCAAGTTTGGCTTCCAGAGCTGAAATGCGATTCAGCTGTTCGGAGAGCGCCGCGCGCTCGGACGCCAATTCCTGCGTGTGCTCCTGAAATAGCTTGGCCTGCCCCTGCACGCTTTCCCGCAGTTGCTCGAGCTCGGCAATCACCGGAGACGCGGGTTTCGGTTCCGCAGCAGGCGCGCCGTTGGTAGCCGGCGTCTCTTTGGCCGATTCTGATGCTGAGGAGGCCGCCGTGGACGCGCGGTCGTCGGCTCCGGGTGTGCCGGCCCAGGTCGGCGCCGCGATGTTGAGGGCTAATAACGCCACCACTGCGATGCGTTTCAATTGTCTTGTCGTGCTTTCCGATCTCATTAAACTCATCTCCTCAAATTTTTTGGCTCCGAGCCTCCAGGGGACTGGTCGGCCGGCCTGGTTTCGCCGCCCCTCCCGTGAACGGGTCGGGTCGATCTTCTGCGCGCGTCTAGGCCGAATTCTTTCGAATTCGCTCCGTTTTGTTCAGCTCGACGATGCGCCCGTCGTGAACCGTCAAAACCACCGAACCGTAGCGAATTCCCCGCAACGCCAGCGCGACCTCGCGCAAGAGTTCGCGTTCATTCGCCGATAGGTCCTGCTGCCAGTCCGCCGGTCTTGTCGTGGTCATGGCCTGTCTCTTCGTTCTGCGTCTCGACCTCGCACGTATGTGCCTGAAGGGCGAGATCAACAAAAAATGAATCTTGGATTGGAGTGCTAGCGAGACAACGAATTACGCTGGGAAACTAATTGCGGCTGCGACAACACAAATCGGAAAGCGAGGTATGGTCGAGGATTCCTGCGGTTGCGTTGCGAACGTCGAGCAGCACACGGAACAGCGGCCGGTGCTTGGGATCGGTGTCGATCCGCCGGCGCAACGACTCGGCGTCTTCGAAGGGAGCCAATGGCCCGTCGATTCTGCGAAGCACTTCACCCAGGAAAATCTTCTTCGGCGGGCGCTTCAGCTGATAGCCGCCGCGCGCGCCGCGGATGCTGTCGACGATTCGCGCGCGCTTCAGGTCCAGCAGAATGGCTTCCAGAAACTTCTCCGGCAGCTCTTCTTCTTTGGCGATTTCCCTGATTTTGACGACACCCGTGGGATGTTCGGCAAGCACGGTGAGCGCTTGCAAGGCGTACAGCCCTCTCTGTGAAATCCGCATAGTGTCGGCTAATCCCTACTACTGTCATTAAGTCTACTAAGTTAATAGACTTTGTCAAGACGAAAAATTCCCGGCGACGGCGGAAGCATGTCCTCGGGAGCGGAACGGCGATCGGCGACTAGCGGATGTCGAGGTAGGTATTCAGCATCTGGCGGTGGTGAAGTTCCCAGCCGTCGTCGGAGGTCACGTTCGTCGGCTCCGTCGAAACGGTGCACGCGTTCGTATTCGTCACTTTGGATCGCCGGCCCCAGACCCCATGCGATTCCTGCACGGTGGCGCAGACGGTTTGCTTCCCGTCGGCCCTGTAAACGACGGAGTGGTTCTGAGCGTCGTACACCAGCCCGGGAATCTCCGCGCGGGTAGTCGGCGGTCCGCCCGGATCCCCTTTTCCGGCGATCATGTTTTCGGCGTAGGTATAGGTGACCACCACGCGGGCGCGCCCGGTTTCCTCATTCACTTCGAAATGATATTTATTTAGGTGAACGGGTTGGTTCGTGATGCTGTACGTGGGCGTGTAGTCCGCCGGCACGGTGTCAATTTTGATCTTGGAATCGGCCGACGCCGGTATGGCGATCAGCAAGATCGTAAACAAGATCGTGAAAAAGACGTGCTTCATAAATTCGCTCCTACGGCCCGCGTGAGGTCCGTTCGCGTTCGCAGCTTTGGAAGTCCGTGCCATGCACTGAAGGTAAACTCCGGGCCGCGAGAGCACCACTGAAGACATCCTTAAGATTTGCTGAAGAACCGGGAGCCGGGCCTAAGCCGAGGTATCTGCTTGGTGTTTCACGGCCGCGAGTTGCGCGACGGGCGTTTTGACGCCTGTGCTACCATGCCCCGCGATAAAGGAGACACATATGACGGAACAGGTTTCTGTCGACCCCGCAATCCGCGCGCTGCTGCGGCACGCTCTGGCGACGGTCGCTTACCGCGGCGGCAAGGCGTTGCGCGGGGCGCCCGCCGGATTCGCGGATTTTCGCGCTTCGGAAACCACGCGCTCACCGGTCGAAATTGTGGCGCATATCGGAGATCTATTTGATTGGGCGCTGTCGATTGCGAAAGGCGACCGAAAATGGAACGCCGCCAGTCCCCTCCCCTGGGACCAGGAAACAGCCCGATTTTTCGCTGCCTTGCAGGCTTTCGACGCGTATCTCGCTTCGGACGCGCCGCTGGGCTGTCCGGCGGAAAAGCTGCTGCAGGCGCCGATCGCGGATGCGCTTACGCACGTCGGCCAGATCGCCATGTTGCGCCGTATGGCGGGGGGAGCGATTCGCGGCGAGAACTACTTCGTGGCGGACATCGCCACGGGCCGCGCGGGCGCCGAGCAATCCGCGCCGAAATTTGAGTTCGATTAACGAAGAAAAAGGCAGCCGGGACCGGCTGCCGTGCGGCATCAGGCGCCGGCGAGGCGCCGGCGCTACGCAGAAATTAAACGGCCGGGGGCCAGGCTGAGGGACCCGGGCCCGCCGGCCTCTTCTCACCCATCTCCGCAGGGTCTGGGTAAGAAACCTTTATGCGGCGTTTTCACCGTTCCGCATGAATTCGTAACGCTCGATCGCCGCCGCCACACCCATTTCGCCCGAGTGCTCCTGGCTGCTGCGCAGCACGCGTCCCAGGCAGCGGACGCGGACCGGCCCGGCCTGGGTCAGCTCGTGAGGCAAGGTCATGACGATTTCCACCGGCGAACCGCTCCGCAATCCCTTGGGCAAATGGAAATAGAGGCCGCGCGAACTCACTTCGCGAGATTCTGTGTCGGCTTCTCCCACGACATTTTCGTCGGTCCAGCGGACCGTTAGCGGCAAGCGCATCAGAAAGCGGCGCGATACACGACGTTCTTTGAGAGCCAAAGCGCAACTCCTAAACCTTCGAAAGCTCGTTCTTGCACATTCAGATTAGGGGGAAGCCGGAAATGAACCAATAGCGCGAGAGCACCAATTCTGAGGGCTAAAATTGGTACAGAGGTACTAAACCTAGTTTGGAAGCGTCTAAGGGCCTTTGGCGGGGCTGATCTCCGGACGATTTGGGGCTACGAAAGTGTCCCACTTAATTGGTATATCGACCCTGTGTTTTCAATGACTTACGGTCGAAAAGAACCGGGACGGTGTCCCACTTAATCGGTGCCTGGTCGCCGGGATCGACTGTGGGGGTGGACTCGAAGTGGGAGGGGCTGGCCGTTCTAAGGCTCGATTTTGAAGGAGGGTATACGTTGTGCCGCCACAAATTGTGTTTCCTATTCACCTGCTGCTGGGAAACGTCGCGTGGGGGCTTTGCTTCGGCGCCTACATTTGGCCGCGGCTGAGGGACATGGACCGGTTCGACGCGCAACGGGCCATCGCGATGTTGCACAGCTTCCGGTTTTTTGGGCTGGTTTTCATCCTGCCTGGCGTGGTGGGGCCGGCGCTGCCTGGGAGCTTTGCGGTGTTTGCCGCTTATGGGGACTTCGCCACGGGCGTGCTGGCCATCTTGGCGCTGCTGAGCTGCCGGATTCGGCCGCTGTTCTGGTTTTTCGTCGTGGCTTTCAATCTGGTCGGCGCCGGCGACATCCTCACCGACTACTACCATGCGATTCAGGCCGGAGTGCCCGCGGTCGCCGGACAATTCGGCGCCACGTATTTCATTCCGGTGATCTATGTGCCTCTATTGATGATCACGCACGTGGCTGCGTTCTATTTTCTGGTGCGTGGGGGAAGTCAGCGAGCCGCAGCCTGAGGAATTGCGAAAGACGGGATCGAGCTTCGTGTTCGAGTCGGCGACCTCACTGAACCCAGGGCCGCTTGCGGCAGTCTCCTCGCGCACCCTTCACGCGTGGCGTGAAGGGATGCGGCACCCGTTCGAACTGAGAGCGAGGCGCGGATTGCCTGCGGTGCGATGCGTTTAGTTCGCGCGGAAAGGGTGGGCCACGCGGCGCTACATTAAAGTCAAAGGCAAGAGCCGGCGAGACGCCGGCGCTACATCAAAACCAAATGCAGAGGCTGCCGCGCTGAAGACCGCGGCGCTACATTAAAGTCAAAGGCGAGAGGCGGCGAGACGCCGGCGGTACGAAGGGCGCTAGGCTTGGTCGATTAGGCGGTGGTGGATGGCGTAGAGGGCTAGCTCGAGGCGGTCGGAGACGCCCAGTTTGTCGAAGATGTTGTGGAGGTGATTTTTTACCGTTTGTTCGCTGATGAAGAGTTTTTCGCCGATTTCGCGGTTGCGGAAGCCCTGGGCAACGAGCTGGACGATTTCCTTTTCGCGGTCGCTGAGCAGGGGCTTTTCGCGGCGCTGGCCGGATTCGGAGGATTTCTTGAAGGCGTCGATGACTTCCGCGGTCATGCGGTTATCGAGCCAGATTTCGCCGTCGGAGACCTTGCGAATGCTTTTCAGAAGCAGGTCGCTGGCGGATTGCTTCAGGACCACGCCGCGGGCGCCCAGGCGCATGGCGCGGACGACGTCGCGATCGTCTTCGGCGGCGGTGAGGACGATCACGCGGGTGGGAAGCGTGTCGAAATTGACCTCTTCGAGCACGCCGAGGCCGTCTTTTTCGGGCATGCGGAGGTCGAGAAGCAGGATATCGGGCTTCAATTTCGAGAGCATCTTGACGCATTCGACGCCATTGGAAGCCTCGCCGATGATCTGCACGTCGTCGGCGCCCTCCAGCAGCTTGCGGAGTCCGTCGCGAAAGATCGCATGATCGTCCGCAACCAGGATTCGAACAGCCTGTTTAGATTTCGTCATTTTAATTCAATGGAATTTCGACCGTCAGGCGCGCCCCATGGCCGGGATTCGATTCCACCGTCAGCGTTCCGCCTACGCCCCGCGTCCGTTCTTTGATCGAAATAGGTCCGAGGCGCAGCTGGTCCAATTCTTCGCTGCGGTAGCGACCGGAGAAACTGAAACCTTCTCCGTTGTCATCAACGCAGAGAAAAACTTTCGCCTCGTCTTGTTCTAGTTTTACCACGACGTGGCTGGCCTTAGCATGCTTTTTTACGTTGTGAAGTGCTTCACGGTAAATCTGGAAAATCTCTCTGCAAAGCCTGTCTGGTATGCGTAAGTCGCGGTTTTCGATGAATAAATCGACGTCCATGCCGTTCTCGCTGCGAAATCTTTCGGCGAAACCGTACATGAGCTCGCGCATGTCGGCGCTTTCGACGCGCAGCGGGCGCATCTCGGTGACGAAGCGGCGGAGCTCGTCGCTTTCGTGTTGAACGGTCTGCTGAAGGTTTACCAGATCGGCGCTGGCCTGGTCGGGTTTCGCCGGAAGCTTCCGGCGCAGGACGTCGAGCTGGATTTTCAGGCTCAGCAAGGTCTGCAAGATGCCGTCGTGGAGGTCGCGGGAGATGCGGCTGCGCTCGGATTCGACGGCGCGGGCGCGCAGGCTGCGCATGGTGAAGACGTTTTCAAGCGGCGGGCCCACCTGGCGGACGATCTGCTCGAGCCAGCGGAGATCGCCCGAGGTGAAATGCCTGCGGGAAGGCTGCGGGTTGACCAGGATCACCCGACCGGCGGGGCGGCCTCCGATTTCGAGGGTGACGGCCAGCAGCGAGCGGGCCTGAAACTCGTCGCGGGTGGAGTTCGGCGGCGCGGGAACGCGCATGCGTTCGCCGGTGCGGCGATCCCAGCCGAAGCCTTCGCCGGCGCTGCCATTGCGGAATTCCCAGGCCATGGTGGATTCCAGGCAATCGAAAAGAAAGGTGTCGGATCGCGATTGGGGAACGGTCTCCGCGCCGCTGGAGGCCAGCTCGCCGGGATGCACGCGCCAGACGAAAATGCGTTCGAGGTCTTCTTCCAGCACGGCGAGGCAGGCGAGCTCGCATTCAAACGAAACGGCCAGTTCGCCGAGCATCTGGCGGACCGATTCGGTGAGGCCGGAATTGAATTGCAGCAGACCGGTGACTTTTTCGAGAAACTCCTGGCGCGCGAGATGTTCGCGTTCGCGTGCGCCGAGAAAGCCCATGCAGAGACCCGAAACGAGAGTTCCCGAACCGATGGCGACCCAGTGCCAGACGCTTTGCCATTGGAATGGGCGTTCGACGGCGACGCGGGCGATAATTCCCACGGTCGCGAGGCCGACCATGGCCAGCATGGCGCGGGAGTTACCGCGCGTGGCGAGGGCGAAGACGGTGAACAAAAACAGAAACCAGAAGGCGGTGACCGAGGGCGTGAAATAAACGAACACTGCGAGCACGATGAAGTCGACCGCGAGCGGAATCCGGTAACGGGAGCTGCCCCAGAAGCGCTCGACCAGCGCTTCGAGCACCGCGACGCCCAGGTAGACGGAAAGAAAAATGATCGAGGAGCGCCGCACGGGAGCGCCGGAGGTTTCGACCAGCGCCACGAGCGACAGCGCCGCGATGACGGCGCGCGCCAGAGTGATCTGGCGTTCGAGATAGAGGCGTCCGGTGTTGTCGAGTGGCATGGCGAGACGCTGCATCTAAAAGTCTAGCAACCCGGCCCGGGGGCGCAATTGGGGCTCTTGGCGCAGGCGTCCTTTTGGTAATCGGGGCGGGCGCGGCGGCGGCCGGGCCCGGCGTCTTTACACAAACGAATGCACACGCGCATTGACAGAGGGTGCATAATCTTCGTCAGATTCGTTTTTCAGGAGCACTGCCGGCTTGAACCAGAGGTATACGCGGAGAGAGGTCGGTCGCATTCTGGGTGTGCAGCCGAGCCGTCTTCGCTACTGGGAGCGGCTGCGGCTGGTGCGGCCCCAAGCCCGCTGGGGCGAGCGGTTTTACAACTTCGGCGACCTGGTCGCTCTGCGAACCCTCCAAAGGCTTACCGACAATCACATTCCCGCCCGCCGGGTGCGCCGCGCCGTGCGATTGATCGAGCAGCAATTCGGCGAAACGGGCGTCCCGTTGCAGGAACTGCGGATCGTCGAGCAGGGCCGCGAATTGCTGGTGACGCCGCCGGGGGCCAGCCGGCCATTCAATCCGCTCAAGCAGCAGTGGGCGTTTCCGTTCGATACAGCGGCCAAGCCTTCGAAGCTTCATGCGATGGCCGGCCCGAGCCCCGAGGAGCTTTTCCAGAGCGCGCTGGATTGCGAAGCGAACCCGGAGATGCTGCCGCAGGCGGTGGATCGCTACCGGCAGGTGTTGGAGCTGACGCCGGGATGGGTGGATGCGCACATCAACCTGGGCGTGGCGCTGTACCAGATGGGCCGGGCGGAGGAGGCGCGCGCGGAATTTCTCGCGGCGGTCGAACTTGATCCGCTGAACGGAATTTCGCGTTACAACCTCGGTTGCGTGCTGGAAGAGCAAGGCGAAATCGACCAGGCCATCGAGCATTTGCGCCGGGCGGTGCGCGCGCTGCCGGCACACGCGGACGTGCATTTCAATCTGGCGTTGGCCTACGAGAAGCGCGGCGAGCGGCGGCTGGCGCGCGAAGAATGGCTGCTTTACCTGCGCCACGCACCCAACGGTCCGTGGGCGGACCAGGCGCGCGCGCACCTGCGGCTCTGTTCCGAGCGCCGCAAGCCGGTGGCACCGATTCCTTTCCCGCGCAAAGCGTAGTTTCAGCGTCCCAGCGCGAACGCCACAAAATCCTTCAGCTTGTAGTTCGGTCCAATTTCCGGCGTCCAATTCGGATGGAGGCTCAGGTACGAATTGTTGTCGGCGAAAATCAGGCCGAGCAGGACTTCGGCGACGATGCGGCCGCCGACCGGGCCGAGTTGCGGAGTGGTGATAACGACGGGCTTGGCGCCGGGCGTTGAATTTTCCTGCACCGGAATGGTGACCGGATCTTGCTTCACCATGGCCTCGGCCAGGATGTAGGTCCACAGCGGGCAGTTGTCTTTGAAGACCGGGTCGACCGAGAGGATATTCGGAAGCGGCCCGTCGGGTTTGTCCACTCCCTCGCCAATCAGGATTTTTTCGTCCGGCAGCGGTTTGACGCCCATGGCGCGGGCGATGTCCTGCCCGGAAGGCATTCCCATCTCGAACCCGCGAAGCAGATTGCGGACCGGCAGCGACGATGGCGGCGGCGTGGCGACACTGGCTGGCAAGTTTGCGAGCGGATTCACGCAGGACGTGTCGATGCGATAGGCGAATTGCAGGCGCTTTTGATCGGCGGCCGGCGTGCCGGTATACGCGCGTGTGTCGATGTCGATGAAGCGGCCCCAGTCGATGGCCCAATCCGAAATCATCGAGCGGAAACCGGTGAGTCCTTCGTTCAATCCCTGCGATGGAACCGGGAAAATGGGCTTGAGGGTTGCGTCGTTGAGCCGGTAGCCGGGCCGAACCATGGAGTGGCCGAGGCGGTAGGCGGCGACGGAAAATTCGACGGGCATGAACGGCTCGTTCTTCCAATGGAAAAACTTGAGCTTGCTCCGGTCGAATATGCCGTCCTTCTTCAGATCGTCGAGGACGCTCTTGTTTACGACGCGCGAGAGGAAATCGTTGACCACCACGTACTGATAGTGGAATCGGACGATCTGTTGCAGGTCGCTGAACGGCGTGTCCGGGGGATTTTGATCGGCCACGCGGTTGTGGAAACGCAGCACCAATCCCTGCAGCTGCGAGACGATGCTGTTCTCGTCGTTGCGCGGATCGCCGATCAGAGCGCGCGCCGGGTCACCGGCGTTGGGGTTGTTGCGCGGGAGATCGAACGATCCGGGATCGCCGCCCGTGATGGCCTTGCCCAACAGGAATTTGCGGCCGGTGTTGTCGTACATGTAAGGCTGGTCGTCCGGGCCGCGCCCGTAGATATTGTCCATGTCGAGCGCGGGGCTGCGGTAGTCGGTGAGCGCGTCGGGATCGTCCTGCTTCTGCAGGCTGCTGGACGGGTCGAAGGTGATGTCGTGGTCCAGGAATTGGCCAAAGTAGGTATAGAGAGCGGGGATTCCGCTTTCTTCGTCGTCCGGCCCGTCCTTGGGCGCATCGAAATCGTTCGACATTTTGTTGCCGAGGCTGGTGAGTACTGCCTGGCTATTGGGACCAAATTTCGCCGCGGGCAGGGACCGGAACATGCGCCCGAAGCGGCCCTGGAACAGCGGAGATTTCTTGGCTGACAGCAATCCGCGGATCGGTTGGCTATGCTTTCCGCTCATATCAAACGCTCCTCAGTCGAATTGGGCCCACAACCTGGATTCCGGTAACCGCTATTTCCGGCGTCGCGCTGGTTAGAGACTCTCCGCGGCGGCCTCGCCCGTTTCCACCGCGCCCTCCATGAAGCCCTGCCACGCCTCGGAGAGATGCTCGCCCGCGAACGCCACGCGCATATGGGGGCGGCTCAAAATCGGACGCAGGGTGAACCACTGCCCCGGCCGGTAGAAGGCGTAGGCGCCGCCGATGCACTGATCGAGCTGCCAGGGCTTGTGGTGGAGATACGTGCCGGGGACCTGCGGCGATCCCAGCGCCTCGCAGACGTCATCTCCGATCCAACGTGCCATCAGGTCAGGCTGCTCGGCGGCGAGGTCGTCGGCCTTGTCCCCGATCGCGTAACTGCACAGAATTCCCTGCGTGCCTTTCTGGCCAAACGTGCTCTCGAATACGAAATCGGAAGCGCGATTGGTGAACAACGAGAAGCCGCTGTGCTTGTAGGCGGGCCAGAATCTC
>Ga0335085_10018259_pt1 | contig 10086 bp, 10 predicted proteins | sample Lox_Sample_45_FD_206712 | JGI IMG/M metagenome (GOLD analysis project Ga0335085, IMG submission 206712) | Soil microbial communities from Loxahatchee National Wildlife Refuge, Florida, United States - Lox_Sample_4.5 | ecosystem: Environmental > Terrestrial > Soil > Wetlands | place: USA... | reverse complement strand
ATTACCCCGCCCGTCCGGTGCGCATCGTGATCCCGCTTTCCCCGGGCGGCACCACCGACGTGCCCGGACGGATCGTCGCCCAGAAGCTCTCCGATACCTTGGGCCAGCAGTTCTTCGTCGAGAACCGGGCCGGGGCGGGCGGCACGATCGGCGCCGACTACGTCGCCAAGGCCGCGCCCGACGGCTATACGCTGCTCTTGACCGCGACGCCCTTCGTGATCACCCCGCACGTGTACAAGAAGCTTCCGTACAACGCGCTCTCCGATTTTGCGCCCGTGATCCGAATCGCCACCGGCCCGTACGTCCTGGTCGTGCATCCCTCCCTGGGAGTGAATTCCGTGAAGGAGCTGATCGCGGCTGCCAAGAAGGAGCCCGGCAAGATCGATTTCGCCAGTTCCGGAAACGGCAGCGCCCAGCACCTGGTCACGGCCCTGTTCACGCACATGGCCGGGATCCAGCTCAATCACGTGCCGTACAAGGGCAGCGGGCCCGCGCAGCAGGACCTGATGTCGGGCATCGTCAAGGTGAGCTTCGTCGGCACGCCGATCGCGATCCCGCACATGAAGTCGGGCCGTTTGAAGGCCCTCGGCGTGAGCACGGCGAAGCGCTCGCAGGAGATGCCCGAGGTGCCCACCATCGCCGAGGCGGGCGTGCCCGGATACGAGGCGCTCGTGTGGATCGGTCTGCTCGCGCCGGCGGGCACGCCGGGTCCGATCATCGCCAGGCTGAACGGCGAGATCGGCAGGCTCGTGCATGCCGAGGACGTGCGCAGGCTTCTCGGGCCGACCGGCATGGAGCCGGACCCGGACACGCCCGAGCAGTTTGCCGCCTACCTCAAGGCCGAATACGACAAGTGGGGCAAGGTCGTGCGCGAATCGGGAGCGACGGTCCAGTAGCGAGCTCAAACCGGGGACAGACCACCATTTTCGGCGCCGCCTGACCTTCTGCACTCCCGGAAAGAAATAGAAAGAAAATAGTGGTCTGTCCCCGGTTCCCGTGAGGGAGATCATTTTCCTCCTGGCGCTCGCGAGCGCGAACGGCGGCATCGCGCTGCGCGCGGTCGAGCCGATGCTGCCGCGCCTCGCCTCGGAATTCGGCACGAGCGTTTCCTCGACCGCGATGATCATCTCGGCGTACGCGTTCGCGTACGCAGGCTCGCAGCTCCTCTACGGGCCGATCGGCGACCGCTTCGGCAAGCTGCGTGTCGTGAGCCTGTCGCTCATGGGGGCGGCGGCGGGATCCTTCGGCTGCGCGCTCGCGCCGGATCTCGTGACGCTCGCCGCGATGCGCCTGGTCACGGCTCTCTTTGCCTCGACCCCGGTCATCCTCGGCATGGCCTATATCGGCGACCGCGTGCCCGCAGCCGAACGCCAGCCCGTCATCGCGCGCTTCATTATCGGCACGATCTCCGGCCAGGCGCTGGGGCCCGCGATCGGGGGCGCGGTGACCGACCTTGCCGGCTGGCGGGGGACCTTTGCGCTGATCGGCGTGGTGTTCGCCCTGGTTTCGGCGACCCTGTTCGTGCGCACCCGGGCCCAGTGGAGCGAGGAGAAGGGGACCGCGTTCCTGCACAATCCCCTGGCCGTTCACCTTCGGCTCCTCGAATCTCCGCGGGTCCGCCGCGTCGTGGCGGTTGGCTTCATCGAGACCTTTGTCTTCTTCGGCGCGTACTCCTTCCTCGGGGCCTACCTGAAGCTCGCATTCGATCTGAGCCTCACGCTGATCGGGGCGCTCCTCGCGGGCTTCGGGATAGGAGGGATCCTCTACGGCCTGATGGTGCGCCGGCTGCTGATGCAGCTGGGCCAGCGCGGCCTCGTTCTCGGCGGTGGGGTAGCGTGCTTCGCCGCCTATGCGCTTGCCATGCTGACGCCCGTTTGGCAGGTCTTCATCGCCTGCACGGTGGGCCTCGGGTTCGGCTTCTACATGCTTCACAACACGCTGCAGACCAAGGCGACCGAGATGGCGCCGCATTCGCGCGGCAGCGCGCTCGCCTTGTATTCCTCGGGCTGGGCGCTCGGCCAGGCGGTCGGCGTGGCGGCGATGGGGTTCGCCGTGAGCCTCGCCGACTACCGGCTGCCGATCATCGCCTTCGGCGCGGGCTACTTCCTGCTCGGGCTGTGGATGAGAAGAAACCTCGGCAGGCTCTGAAGGGATAGCTCGTGGGGAATGCCGCTATAATTCGCGGATCGCCCTTGCCTTGCCGAGCACCTCGAGAGAATCCCATGAATACCCCCCGTGACGTAACGCTAACGAAGGTCCGCGAGCTCAGCCATTTCATCGGCGGCAAGCACGTCCGCGGAGCTGATCTAAAAAGCGGCGGCCGCTTCGGCGACGTCTTCAACCCCACGACCGGCGCGCTCGCCGCCCGGGCGCCGCTCGCCTCGAAGGCTGAGGTCGAGCGTGCGATCGCGCACTCGCAAGAGGCCTTTGCGGGCTGGTCCGAGACCTCGCCCGTGACGCGTGCCCGCGTGATGTTCCGCTTCAAGGAGCTGGTCGAAAAGCACATCGACGATCTGGCACTCATCGTCGCGTCCGAGCACGGCAAGGTGCTCTCCGACGCCAAGGGCTCGGTGCAGCGGGGCCTGGAGGTGGTCGAGTTCGCCTGCGGCATCCCCCACCTCATGAAAGGGGAGTTCTCCGACAACGTCGCCACCGGCATCGACCTGTATTCGATCCGCCAGCCGATCGGAGTGTGCGCCGGGATCACGCCATTCAATTTCCCGGCGATGGTGCCGATGTGGATGTTTCCGGTCGCGATCGCCTGCGGCAATACCTTCATCCTGAAGCCTTCCGAGAAGGATCCGTCCTGCGGGTTGCGCCTGGCCGAGCTGATGCTCGAAGCCGGCGCGCCTCCGGGAGTGCTCAACGTCGTGAACGGCGACAAGGAGGCGGTGGACACGCTGCTCACCGACCCGCGCGTCGCGGCGGTCAGCTTCGTCGGCTCGACCCCGATCGCAAAATACGTGTTCGCCACGGGCTCGGTGAACGGCAAGCGCGTGCAGGCGCTCGGCGGCGCGAAGAACCACATGGTGGTGATGCCCGACGCCGACATCGACGTGACGGCGGACGCGCTGATGGGCGCGGCCTACGGATCGGCGGGCGAGCGCTGCATGGCGATCTCGGTGGCCGTGCCGGTGACCGATCGCACGGCGAACGAGCTGATCGAGGCGATGGTCCCCCGGATCAGGAAGCTGAAGGTCGGGCCGTCGACGGACAGCGCCTCGGAGATGGGGCCGCTCGTGACGCGCGAGCACCGCGAGAAGGTAAAGGGCTACGTCGATCTCGGCGTGAAGGAAGGCGCGAGCCTCGTCGTGGACGGGCGCGACTTCAGGTCGGCGGAGCAGCCGAACGGCTTTTTCCTCGGCGGCAGCCTGTTCGACAAGGTCAGGCCCGAAATGCGCATCTACAAGGAGGAGATCTTCGGCCCGGTGCTGTCGGTGGTGCGCGCGAAGAACTTCGAGGAGGCGCTCGCGCTGCCTTCGGATCACGAATACGGCAACGGCGTGGCGATCTTCACGCGCAACGGCGACGTCGCCCGCAACTTCGCGCACAAGGTCAACTGCGGCATGGTCGGCATCAACGTCCCGATTCCGGTTCCGCTGTCGTTTCACAGCTTTGGCGGGTGGAAGCACTCCATTTTCGGCGACATGAACCAGCACGGGCCCGAGGGCGTGCGCTTCTACACGCGCATCAAGACCGTGACCTCGCGCTGGCGCGAGGGCGTGAAGCCCGCCGCCAATTTCGGCATGCCGATCATGAAGTGACGGAATGAGCGGAAGCGAATTCGTCATCCCGAGGAGCGCGCAATTCGCGCGACGAGGGATCTCTTCCGGCACCATCGCCCGTACTGAGATCCCTCGCTTCGCTCGGGATGACGGGGAAAACGCGCTCGGATGACATAGAAGGATGGTCAACCTCCACGACATCCGCTATCTACGTATCGGCACGCCGGATCTGGAGGCGGCCGTGGAGTTCGCGACGAAGATCGTCGGCCTGCAGCTCGTCGCGCTCGAAGGCAGGGCCGCGTACTTCCGGAGCGACAAGGTCTCGGTGCGCGGCGACACGCGCGACCACACCCTGGTCTATTTCGAGGGCGATCCTTCCGACCACGCCATCGGCTTCGATCTGAAGAGCCGCGACGATTTCGACCGGGCGGGCGCCGAGATCGAGAAGGCCGGGCACCCGGTGCGCTACGGCTCGAAGGCGGAATGCGAGCTGCGCCGCGTGCAGCAGTTTTTCGCCTTCCAGGACCCGACGGGGAACAAGATCGAGATCGTGGTGCGGCCTTTCCACTCGGGGATGCGCAGCTTCCCGTCGCGCGATGCCGGCATCACGCATTTCAGCCATATCGGACTGAGGACTTCGAACGCGCCGCGCGACGAGGCATTCTGGACGAAGCTCCTCAACGCCCGCGTCTCGGACTGGATCGGGGAGGCGCCGCTCCTGCGCGTGAACACGATCCACCACACGCTCGCCTTGTTTCCGTCGCGGCAGCCCGGCGTCCAGCACATCAACCACCAGGTCGAGGACGTGGACGACGTCATGCGCTCGTACTACTTCCTGCGCGAGAAGGGCGTGCGCATCGTTTTCGGTCCGGGCCGCCATCCGTCATCGTCCGCGGTGTTCCTGTATTTCGAGGGGCCGGACGGGATGGTCTACGAGTATTCGGTGGGCGTGAAGCACATCCTCCCGGAGGATGAAGCGAGCTACAGGCCGCGGCAGTTTCCATTCGCGCCCGAATCGTTCTGCATGTGGGGCTCGAGGCCGGACATCCCGGAGTTTCGAGAGGACCGGAAAGGCGAGGGCAGGAAGGCGGGCCTGAAGACGGTGGCGTGAGCGGATTCGCGACGGGCTCCAGGGCCGTCTTCCGCGCGGGGCAGGACACCGGGCAAACCCAGGCGCTACCCTGATCCGAGTTCTGCGATGCGGGCGGCGAAGCGTCGCAGCGCGCCCGGTTTTTCAACGGAGGACGAGAAGACGTGAACACACCAGCGACATTCGAAGTGCTCGGTATTTGCGGCAGCCTCAGGCAGAAGTCCCTCAACATGGCCGCGCTCAAGGCCGCAGGGGAGCTGATGCCCCCCGCCCTGAAGCTCCGGATTACCAGCATCGCGGAGCTCCCGATGTACAACTTCGACGTTCAGGAGAAAGGGTTTCCGGCGCCGGTCACGAAGCTGCGCGACGAGATCCTCGCCGCCGACGCGCTGCTGTTCGCGTGTCCGGAGAACAACTGGACGGTCCCGGCGGTGCTGAAGAACGCGATCGACTGGATGTCGCGCTTCCAGCCGCAGCCTTTTCAGAACAAGCCGGCGGCGGTGTTCAGCGCCACGGGCGGGCCGGTCGGCGGCGCGAGGGCGCAGTACGACCTGCGTCGCATCCTCTCGGGGCTGGGCGTGCTGTGGCTGGCAAGGCCCGAGGTGTTCATCGGCATGGCGGCGGGCAAGTTCCCGGAGGGCAAGCTCGCCGACGAGACGACGCGCAAGTTCCTCAGCGACCAGATGCTTGCGTTCGAGGACTGGATCAAGCGCATGAAGCGCGCATTCTCCTGACAGGACGACACATGAGCTATCGATTGCTGAGCTTCCGGTCGGGCCGGGAGATGCGGGCCGGGCTGCTCGTCGGCGAGCAGGTCTACGACGCCGCCCGCGTGACCGGGCAGCCGGCGTGGTCTTCGGTGCTCGGGGCACTGGAGGACTGGAGCCGGGCGCACCGCGCCTTCACCGCCGCGGCGAAGCGCATCGGCGGGGGGGCGAGCAAGTCGAAGGGTGTGCCGCTTGGGCGCGCGAAGCTCCTCGCGCCGGTGCTCTACCCCGGCAACATATTCTGCGCGGGGGCGAACTACACCGACCACATGGCGGAGATGGCGCGCGCTCAGGGGAACGAGCCGGGGCCGACCATGAAGGACCTGGGCGAGAAGCCCTGGCACTTCGTCAAGACTTCGAGAAGCTCGGTCGTGGGGCCGGGCGCAAAGATCAAGCTCCCCGCTTATTCGCAGAAGGTGGACTGGGAAGTCGAGCTGGTCGCCGTAATCGGCAAGGCGGCGAAGGACGTTCCCGTCGAAAAAGCGCTCGGCTGCGTCGCCGGCTACACCATCGCCAACGACCTTTCGGCGCGCGACGCGATGAAGCGCCACAAGAACCCGCCGAGCTCGCCCTTCCACTACGACTGGGTCAGCCAGAAATGCTTCGATGGCTCCTGCCCGCTCGGCCCCTGGATCGTGCCGGCGCAGGACATCCGCGACCCGAACAATCTCGGCATCAAGCTTTGGGTAAACGGCGAGCTGATGCAGGATTCACACACGAGCAAATTGATCTTCGATACGGCCGAGCAGATCGCGATGCTCTCCTCGCGGGTGACGCTCCATCCGGGCGATCTGGTGCTCACCGGGACGCCGGCCGGAGTCGGCATGGGCCGAGGCCGGTTCCTGAAAGCGGGCGACACCGTCAAGCTGTGGATCGAGAGCATCGGCGAGCTGGCTCACACGATTGCCTGAAACGTTTCGCTCAAAACCGAAGGGAAGGAAATCGCAATGGTGAAAGAACTGTGGGACAAGGGGCTGGCCGCGCGCAAGGAAGTGCTCGGCAAGGAATACGTCGAGCGCAACCTCAAGGCTGCCGACGACTTCAGCATGCCGATGCAGGAATTCGCGACGGAAGCCTGCTGGGGATGGCTGTGGACGCGGCCGCAGTTCCCGCGCAAGATGAGGAGCCTGATCAACCTCGCCTTGCTCTCGGCGCTCAACCGTCCGCATGAGTTCAAGGTCCACGTCAAGGGCGCGCTCACCAACGGCTGCAGCCGCGAGGAGATCCGCGAGGTCCTCCTGCAGGTGGCGGTGTACTGCGGCGTGCCGGCGGGGGTCGAAGCGTTCAGGCTCGCGCGCGAGGCGCTGAAGGAGTACGAGGAGGAAAAGCGCGCTTAGCGGCGGATTCCGGGGGAGTGACGATGCAGCGAAGAATCCCCTGCGTGCTCATGCGCGGTGGCACCTCGCGCGGACCGTACTTCCTCGCTTCCGATCTGCCCGCCGATCCGGAGCGCCGGGACGCGGTATTGCTACGCGTCATGGGATCGCCGAACGAGCTGCAGCTGGACGGCATCGGCGGGGCGAACACCTTGACGAGCAAGGTCGCGATCGTCAGCCGCTCCAAGCAGAAGGGCGCCGACGTCGATTATCTGTTCGCGCAGGTTTCCGTAAACGAGGCCTTCGTCGACACCAAGCCCAACTGCGGCAACATGCTCGCCGGCGTCGGCCCTTTTGCGATCGAGGCGGGCTTGGTGCAGGCGGGAGATCCGACGACGACCGTGCGCATCTACAACGTGAACACCGAGACGCTGATCGACGCCGTGATCCAGACGCCCGGCGGCCGGGTCGAATACGCGGGCGACACGCGAATCGACGGCGTCGCCGAACCCGCCGCGCCGATCAAGCTGACCTTTCTGGATGCGCTCGGTGCGGTGACCGGGAAGCTCCTCCCGACGGGGAACCCGCTCGACCGCATCGACGGCATCGAGGCGAGCTGCGTCGACATGGCGATGCCCGTCATGATCATGGCCGCTGAAGCCTTCGGCAAGTGCGGTCGCGAGACCCCGGAAGAGCTGGATGCGGACCGGGCGACGATGGAAAGGATCGAGGCGATTCGCCGCGAAGCGGGCAGGCTGATGGGCATGGGCGACGTGTCACGCCTCGTGGTGCCGAAACCCGTGCTGGTTTCGCGGCCGTCGCAAGGGGGCAACATCGCCTCGCGCTACTTCACGCCGCACGCCTGCCACAAGTCGCACGCTGTCACCGGCGCGCTCGCGGTCGGCACGGCGGCGGTCCTTCCGGGGACCGTGGCCCACCGCTACATCGAGCCGCGGGATTTCTCCGGGGGCGTGCTCAGCATCGAGCATCCCTCGGGGCATATCGAGGTCGACCTCGTCACCCGCCGCTCGGGCGCGGGGCCGGTCGTCGAGCGCGCGTCCTTCGTGCGCACCGCGCGGCGGATCTTCGAGGGCGTGGTCTATGTTCCGGAAGCCCTCTTCAAATGAGCCCGCCTGTTTCGGCTGTCAGTCGTGACGGTGGCGGGCGCGAATTTGACCGCGGATTTCCCCGGGGGCGAAGACCGCGGAGTGCACGTTGGCGTACGTGATCCCTGCGCGGATTGCCCGCACCAGCTCGGTGAACTCTCCGGCATCGATTCCCTGCCCGGTGACCGTGAGCACCTGCGTGGGGGCGATGGTGCCGCTCACGGTGCCTTCCTGAGGACAGGTCGGCGTGACAGCGGAGACGGCGGCGGGGGCCGGGACCCCCGCAGTCTGGCACAGCCAGACGACGATGCCGCCGGCCGTATGGCGCTGGCCGAAGTGGATGTGGGCCTGCGTCACCGCGCTCTCGAGACCTTGGTAGCTCAACTCGTAGTGGATCATCTGCCCGTTGTCGTCGATCGTCGCCTTGAAGCTGCCGCGGGCCTGGCTCGAGATCGCGCCGCGAAGCGCGGGCGGGGTCGCCGCGATGAAATGCACCTCGTTGTAGCTGGAGAGCTGCGCCGCAAATCGGTCGCCTTGGTCGCGGTCATCGTCGTCCCGGGCGAAGGACGCGGACGCGAAAAAGCCGAGGGTCAGGGCGAGGAGCGTCGCCGCGACCGGCCGCCGTTGGTTGAGCGTTCTCATGGTAGGTCTCCTCCGTAGGGGTGTGGGAAGCATCCGCTCGCGTCCCGGACGGCACTCGCGCTCGGGCGTAAAGGTCTGCTGTGCGGCGAACACCGGATCCCGGTTCGCTATTCCCTGTCCTTGGAGAATCTCCGGAATGGAGGCGGGTCCGGGCCATTTACAGCCCCGGCGCTTCTGCGTTACGCTGGCCCGCCCGGCACGGCCGCGCTCACTGGAGAACTGAATGCTGTTCGTGATCTATTGTCTGGACAAGCCGGGCACCGAGAAAACGCGCGCGGCGGCCATGCAGGCCCACAAGGACTACGTCGCGGGCGGACCGATCAAGGTCCTTCTCTCCGGTCCCTTGACCACGGATGACGGCAAGGGGATCCTCGGCAGCTTCTTCATGGTAGACGCCGCGGACCGGGCTCACGTGGACAGGTTCCAGCGCGACGATCCGCTGTTCAAGTCGGGCATCTGGGCCTCGGCGGAAGTGCGCGCCTTTGCCAAACGAATCGACAACCGAGAATAGAGAGGTTTTTCATGGATCTTGGCTTGAAGGGAAAGAACGCGGCAATCAGCGGGTCGAGCCAGGGAATGGGCTACGCCATCGCCACCGCCCTTGCGAAAGAGGGCTGCAACGTCGCGCTTTCGGCGCGCGGGGCGGAAGCCTTGTCCGCAGCGGTCAAGGAGATGCAGGCGCTCGGCGTCAATGCCGCGGGCATCGTCACGGATTTCTCCACCGAGGAGGGCTGCAAGCGCTTCGCGAACGAGGCGGCCGAGAAGCTCGGCGGAATGGACATCCTGGTGAACAACGTCGGCGGGATGATCCCCGGAACGCTCGACAGCCTGTCCGAGGAGCAATGGGACAAGGCCTTGAGCGTGAACCTGATGTCCTATGTCTACACCACCAAGCACGCGGTGCTGCACCTGAAGAGGGCCCGCGCCGCGCGCGTCCTCAATGTCTCGGGCGTCACCGGCAGGCAGCTGCTGCCGGGCAGCTTCTCGACCACACTGCCCAATTCGGCCATCATCGCTTTTTCCAAGCTCATGGCGGCCGAGCTCGCCCCGGTCGGCATCACCGTCAACAACATCTGCCCGGGCTTCACCAACGTCAAGTCCTGGGGCCCGCGTGCGGAGGCGATGGCCAAGGTGCGCGGCACGACCGCGGATCAGGTGCGCGCCGGGATCGCCGGGCAGACGCTGCTCGGGCGCTGGGCCGAGCCGGAGGAGATCGGCAATGTCGCGGCCTTTCTCGTCTCCCCGAAGAACAGCTACATGACCGGGACCACCGTCGAGGTGTGCGGCGGATTCCTACGTTACATATGACCGCCGTGTCAAGAGTCCTCGTTCTTCTCGTCGCGTGGCTCGCGCTCGCTGGTCCCGCGCCCGCCCAGAGCTGGCCGGCGCGGCCGATCACCCTCGTCATTCCGTTCGCTCCGGGCGGCGGGGTCGACGCGA
>Ga0335085_10018257_pt1 | contig 10088 bp, 7 predicted proteins | sample Lox_Sample_45_FD_206712 | JGI IMG/M metagenome (GOLD analysis project Ga0335085, IMG submission 206712) | Soil microbial communities from Loxahatchee National Wildlife Refuge, Florida, United States - Lox_Sample_4.5 | ecosystem: Environmental > Terrestrial > Soil > Wetlands | place: USA: Florida... | reverse complement strand
CGGCTCACTTCAGCGCGATATTGCTGGGGAATCATGAAGCGGGGGATATGGTGTCCAACGGAACGGACAAAGCAATGCGTGAAACCGGTTCGATCAAAGCGCACAATGATCGTAACGTCTACATCCTGGGTGCGGGTTTCTCAACTGAGGCGGGTCTTCCCCTCATCAAGAACTTTATGAACCGCATGAGGGACGCCGCGGCTTGGCTTGAGGGGCGACAAGACCGCAAGAGTGAGCTTACTGCCATTGAAAGCGTGCTGGACTTTCGTTTGAGAGCATCAGCCGCCGCCTATCGCGTCCCGTTGGACGTCGAGAACATCGAGGAGTTGTTTAGCCTCGCATCGGCAAGCGACAGTACGGAGCTATCTGATCAGGTGACCATGGCGATTGCGGCGACTCTTGATTTTTGCCGCGCCACCGCTCTTCCCCAACGGCAGGGCCGCATCGCCGTATCAAAGATCGATGGACCGAAATGGGATAGACCTCAACCCTGTAACTGGGAATTATCCAAACAACACGAGCAACGAACGACGGGGACGCCGGGAGTCAGTGTTTATTCCTGCCCGCTATACGAATTCTACCTGGGCATGCTTTGCGGATTCTTCAATGAAGTTGAATCTGATCGCCGGGACACCATAATTTCCCTCAACTATGACACGGTTGTCGAAGACGCGTTGTGGGGCCTTGACCTGCCCTTCTGCTATGCAGACAGCAGGTGGAGTGGCAGAGCCACAGGCCTGACCATTTTGCACAGCCGGAGCGAGAACCAATCCGGCTGCTGAAATTACACGGGTCGGTGAATTTAACGACGCGGCCGTCCGAAGACTTCGGCCTCCGGGTTTGGACGTACGGGAGTTACAAAGACCTTCCGGACGCGGGAGATAAGCCAGTTCTGGTTGCACCCACGTGGCAGAAACAGCTTGGGGGCTATCTTTCGGCAGTCTGGCGAGAAGCGGTTTTCGCTTTGAGGACAGCTACCAGAGTCGTCATACTGGGTTATTCCATACCGCAGACGGACCAGCACTTCAGATATCTCTTAGCGGCAGGGCTTCAAGATAATAATTCCTTGCGAAAAGTTGTGATCGTGAACCCCGACGAGAGCGAGGAATTCAAGCAACGGTTGGTTGCGTTACTCCGCGAGGAGCACTTCAAACCCGAACGCGGACTCGTCACTATTCTTCCGTACAGCGTGAGGCAGTCTTTCATGGACGAGGCCTATCGGCAACTCATTGGCCGGTCATTCAAAGCCGATGCCTGGAGATTGGCTAACTGAATAACTGTCCACGAGGAGTTATCATGTCGGAAGATCGTCACTTCACGCATTCGACCTTACGGGAGCGTATCGTCGAGCACGTCTGTATCGGCGACGTGCTCCGGACACTCTGGCGTCATGGTGTTGCAGATGTGGAGATTCTGCGACCGGAATTCGACGCGCATGGCTACGACGTGGTGATGAGCCGTGGGCCTGTCGTCCGTCATGTGCAGTTGAAGACCCAGGCCGTAGGCAAGGTCTCAGTCAGCCGTGCTTTGGCCGAAAAACCAAGCGGCTGCGTGGTCTGGATCGGCCTTAAAAAGGACACACTGGAATTGGGGCCGTTCATGTGGTTCGGGAATTTGCCGGGTCTGCCTCTCCCCGATATCTTCGCGTTTCCGAATCCCCGCCGCCCCACTCACAATGCCGAAGGCGTGCGACCCCTGCGTAGGAACCATCACGTGCTGCCGTCTACGGCCTTCGAAGAGCTCCAGACGTTGGACGAAGTTGAGATCAAGCTCTTTGGGGACATCGCTCCGGTATAGCGCCTGTGGGTAACAGACCAGGGTACGGAAAGCCGCGCAACCTTTTCCCTTCCGCAGCTCCGATTCTCCGCGGACGAGGCTCCAAATACCTGGCCCCGTCACATTGATGATTTTGGCCCCTCTCATTCCGGTGCTGACATCGCCACACCGCAGTCACTTGGCCCCCTCGATCGGCAATCGCCGAGCGACGGCGCTCAAGGGTCGTGGCAGGTCGAAGGGGGCTTCTTCGAGATCAGTCAGCGTGACGAGCGCCATCCGAAGGACTGCGAAGTCGCGGGCAGAGCCTGCGTCGGTAGAGCGCCGGCTTGTTGCCTGTCTGCCTGGCCTGCGAGAGAGGGGCAGATGGAGGCGTGACAGAGCGCGAACGAGGACTGGTCAGAACGAATGGCAAACGGACGCACGGTCCACAGGGGTTATGTTTTTTCGTTGATACGAGACGAAAGGGTTGGTCGCCCTTGATTGTCGAGGATGTGGCGAGTAGTTTGGACGACGAGAGGCTTTTTCAAGAGGCTTTTTCAATTCGCGGCTAATTGGTCTGTGGGCGATCATTGGTCCGTGCGTGGCAAGGAGCGAAAGATAATGGAGCAATCATTCGATCCCGAAAAACTTAGACCAGCCGCATATGTCTGCGAGCCGGACCCTCGGAGCACCTCATATGTGAGGTTTGACCCTACCACCGGTGTCTATCGGAGAATTGAGTTGGCCGACCACCATGAGATGGTCGCCCGTCTGATATTGCACGAAGGCGTGCCGGAGGACATCGTCCACCAGTTTGAGACGGCGAGAAATCTCTATCTGTACGCATGGTTCATCTATCGCTTCTATATCGTCGCGGAGCGCCACGCACTAGCTTGCCTTGAACTGGCGTTGCGCGATCGCCTGAAGGCCGAAACCAGCTCCGGGAAGATTCATTACAGAGGCAAGCATCCGACGCTTCGTCCGTTGCTTGAATACGCGGCCCAACAAAAGCTGATCAAGAACGAAGGTTTTGAAATCTGGCGCAATCGCGGCGAGATCAACAGTCGCACGCGCGTCGAGATCGAAAAGCTCCGCGAGATGGAGGAAAAGAAGCTGGAGGAGATCACCTGGGACGAATCCGACATCCAAGTGACAGCGGAGGATCTGAACTGGGATTTTGTGTCCGGTCTCGTTGATTATTTGCCGAGGGTACGTAACAGGCATGCACACGGCGGTACGGAACTTCATAACTTAACACTGAGCTCCATCCAGGTCGTAAGCGAGATCATTAACCAGCTCTACCAGAGACCGGAGTGATGGTGTATTCGGCGTTGGTTCAGGCCGATGGCATTTCGGTCTGCTTGCTCCCCTGACCGGACAAATCATAACGGACAGCAGGAAGGTATTATCGCAACGGCGATCGACGACCGGCGTGTGAGATGTTCATGGTGTATGCAACCGCGGATATTCCGTTGCTCCAAAACCCTGGCGTTCGGCACGCCGCAAACGATTGACTCGCAGGCGCTGGTTCGAGTAGATTCCGCGGCCTGACATCAGATGTCCGTGGGCACAAGTGATGGCGTCAGCGTTGCGCGCCGGACGGCATGAGTTCTGCTGATTCGTATCTCCCCGCTTGACCACGCAGCTTCTTGTAAGTCTCGGATGACAGCCAACTGGTAATCAGTTTTTGAAACGTGGGGTCATTCATAAACCGGATGAAAATGTCCTCGTTCTGGTCCATGCGTTCAACAAAGAGGGTTTCGAGCAGGTTTTTGAAGACAGGTTCGAATCTGTCGCTGGAATTCGCCGATGCCGCTCGCTTGAGGCCTTCGTCAAGCGCGGCGACCTCGACGATTTGATCAAAGAACAGTTGGTCCGCCTGGTTAAAATCCGTCCCGAATCTCTCATTCAGCAGGGTGATCAACTGTGACAGCGCTACACGTTCTTCGCGTAGGAGTCCGCTTCCCACTTCGGAAGGACCATCCAATCGTCTGCCTGTACCCTCTTTGAGCTCAATCGAGCCTTCGCTGATTTTCTGCAGGCGGTAGTATTCCAGCCGTACTTCGTCGTCAAATTGGTAATCCGGCCCGGTCCGACGCCGGGGCAGCTTGGCGGCGAGGTGGCGGAGGAACACATAGAGTTTTTCGAGATCGGAGTCCTGATAGGGAATCACCTGGCTGAGGAAAGCATACAGATTGCGAAAGGCGAAGAGCTTTCCGCGCCACAGTTCTGCTTCCTCCTCTTTATCTCGCTGTCGCACCTTAAAGCGCGACACCGCCGGATCAAGAGCCACGTTCATGGCTTGATGGTCAGCCGCGCTCTGCCACTGCTTCGGCTTGAAATACACCTGGCAGAAGCGCTCCAATTCCTCCGCCAGATAGATACCGGAGGCGTCCAGCTCCCCCTTAATCTGATACATGCGGGCTGGATCGACTTCCTCGCCCATCTCGGCGCCTTCGTAGTAGGTCTTGAAAGCCTCCCAGATCTCTGCGCGGTCATTCACGAAATCCAGAACGAAAGTGTCTTCCTTGAGCGGGTGGATACGATTGAGCCGAGACAATGTCTGCACGGCCTGAAGGCCCGCGAGGCGCTTATCGACATACATCGTGTGCAAGAGCGGCTGGTCAAATCCGGTTTGGTACTTTTCTGCCACCAGCAAAACGTGGTACTCCGGTGAGCCGAACTTTTCCGGCAACTCCTTTTCCCGGATACCCTGGTTCATCCCTTCTTCGGTGTATGACACATCTTTAAGCTTGGGGTCCTGCACCGTGCCGGAGAAAGCCACCAGCGACTTGATGGCGTAACCCTTGGCCTTGATGTAGCGGTCGAAGCTCTGTTTGTAGCGAACCGCTTCCAGCCGCGAGCCCGTTACCACCATGGCCTTGGCGCGGCCCCCGATCTTGTGCCGAGTGGAGTTTTGGAAATGTTCCACCATCACTTCCGTTTTCTGCGCAATGTTGTGAGGGTGCAACCGCATAAAACGCGCCAATGCGCTTGCTGCCTTCTTGCGCTCGACGTTAGGATCATCTTGGATGGCCTTCAGCAGTTTGAAGTATGCGGCGTAGGTGGTGTAGTTCTTCAGTACATCCAGGATGAACTTTTCTTCAATGGCCTGACGCATGGTGTACTTGTACGCCGGGTTTTCGTTTTCGCGAAAAAACACGAGTGTCTTGTGCTTCGGTGTCGCCGTGAATGCAAAGAAGCTGAGGTTAGCTTGCTTTGCGCGCGCCGCCATGCTGCGGAACAGCTCTTCCCATCCTTCCTTGCCTTCTTCCTTTGCGCGCTTCTTGGCTGCCTGGTCAAGAGCCTCTCCGCCCAGCACGCCCTTTAACTTGGTAGCGGTTTCGCCCGACTGCGAACTGTGCGCCTCATCGATGATCACCGCGCAATGCCGTGTCGGCAGCGTGCCGGTCCCAACCTGTCCGCGCTTCTCAGCCATCTTGAGCAACTGTTTCGATACGAAGGGGAACTTCTGGAGAGTCGTGATGATGATCGGAACCGCATTTTCCAGCGCCTCGGCGAGCTGTTGGGAACTCTCGTCGATTCGTTGCACAACCCCGCGCTTGTGCTCGAATTGGTAAATCGTGTCCTGCAACTGCTGGTCAAGAACTACGCGGTCCGTGACCACGATAACGCTATCGAAAATCCGTTCGTTCTGGGCATTGTGAAGTGAGGCCAGCCGATGGGCCAGCCAATGGTGTTGCTCTTGCCGCTCCCGGCGGAATGTTCGATTAGGTAGTTGTGCCCCACCCCCTCTTGCCGCGCCGCTTCCACCAGGGTGCGGACGGCCTGGAGCTGATGGTATCGCGGGAAGATCATGCTCTCTTTCTTCACCTTGCGCCCTTGTTCGTCGCGCTTCTCCTCCACTTGCAGATGGATGAACCGCGCCAATAAATCCAGCAAGCTGTCGCGCTGCAAGACCTCCTCCCACAAATAGCCAGTGCGGTAAGTTCTTCCTGCCGGGTCCACGGGATTGCCCGCGCCACCGTCGCAGCCGCGGTTGAAGGGCAAGAAGTGCGTTGCCGCCTTCCGACACGGTCAGCAAGCTCGATTCCATCGCTAGTCTCGGTTACGACTATGTCTAGCCTGGCCTCAGGGAAGGCCGTTGCTGGCGTCCGTTGCGACAGGCCACCGCTCACCGTTGCCCAAGTGGGGTACACGGCAACCGACGACGACCGCGATCGGTGGCTGGCTGCGCGCATTTGGCTGGAGCGGAACGACCCACGTTTTGGCCAATCGCTCCCTGAATCCTTAGGCAATGCTTCAGTGCAGCACGATGCGATTGACCTGCGCGGAACACCGCGCCGCGATTTCCTGACTGAGAAAATCCGGTACGACATAGTTTTAACCCACAACCTGTGGGACAGCTCAGGCGGCTCGCCGGGGGATGCGGCCAGCCCCGTCGCCTGCTCACCTCTCCACCATCCGTCGGCTTGGAGGCGGCGATTTGAGGATTCCCACGCTCGATATATTTTCATGTTCGGCTCAGACTTTAACGCTGCTGCCATTGGTGCATCTATACATGGATACGGGTCCATATTTGTTCCCTTCCGATCTCCACTCCATGTATTCGTTCGGGGAGGCCGCGGTGGCTTGCAGCCCCAGCCCATCAACTACTGGCATATGGCCAATGCCCGGCTCGCCGCGCTGCCGTCGTTGCTTTCGAACACTACTCTGGACCTCGGCTACGCTGACCTTCGGGGAGAACACCTTTCCTATGTGAAGGATATGAATAACCTGGCAGAGCTCCGTCTGGTGGGTACGGCCGTCTCCGACGAAGATATGGAACAGGTCGCTCAGGTGGCGGGGCTGAAGACGCTGAACTTAGACGATACCAGGATCTCAAGCGCCGCACTTCGTCACCTGCGGAAATTGAAGCGTCTTGAGTGCCTGTCCCTTAATCACACATCGATCGACGATGAGGGTCTGACACAGTTACGCGAATTGCGCGGGTTGAAATGGCTGTCCTTGATTGAAACGGATATCTCCGACCGCGGTCTGAGCCAGCTACACACCCTGATCGAGCTTGAGTGGTTATGCCTTGTGAACACCAAGGTTACCGCGGCAGGGGTGGAAGAAATGCGCCGCGCCACGCCCCACTGTACCGTCAGGTGCAATTTCCCTTGAGCAGGCGCCTGCTTCGTCCGATTGCTTCGGCTGAGCTCGGGGTGATGGGAAAATGATGAAACCAAGAAGCGGAGTTACGTTGATAGAGCGGCGTCGCTCCTGGACCGCCTACGCCCTCACTGTGGCCGCAGCTGGGATCGTGTCCTGTCTCCTATCCGGTGCGACCTACGGCGAATCGCGGGCTGGAGCTCTGAGCACTTGGGCCCGGAACCACGGAGGATCGGCCTCAAACGATTTCAAGGACTTCGGCATCGCGCGGCCGGACCCTTCGGGAACAGCTTTCGTTGACCTTGCGTCGACGGATATCACTGACGCCGATCTGAAACAGCTGGTTGAGCTCGGTCCCGTGTACGGCCTCACCCTGGCGTCAACCAATGTTACCGATGCCGGCCTCGCCTATCTGGCGGGGCTCCGCACACTCCAGAGCCTTAACCTGGACGGCACCCATATTACCGACGTGGGTCTCCACTATTTGGCGCAATTGACCGATCTTTCAAAGTTATCGCTCTATCGCACGAATATTACCGATTCGGGCCTGGGTAATCTGAAGAATCTCACCAAATTACAGATGCTGTACCTCGATCATACCGCCATCAACGGCGGCGGACTTGCGTACCTTCGCCCGAGCGCGAGGTCTCTCCAAGACTTGTCCCTCGCTTATACTCAGACGGACGACCAGGCGGTAAACGCTCTAACCCAGATGGTGCACCTCCAGCGCATCTCTCTCTCCGGGACTCAGGTAACCGACGCCACCCTGACCGCCTTGGGTAAGATCTCGACCCTGCGCTCCATAGAGCTGAATGACACTCACATTACCGCCCAGGGCCTGGGGAATCTGGTGACCCTTCCCCACGTCGAGATACTGTCGCTCGATGATACTGATCTTGGAGCGTCGGCCGTTCCTCTGCTGACCAAAATGACTTCCCTAAAGCTGTTGTCCATGGTTGGTGCCCATATCCCCGGGGAAGCAGTTCTCCGACTGCGTGTGGCTTTGCCGCAATGCGAGATACGCCCGCGGTGACCGCGATTAGAGAGCGGACGAACCTCCCTGGGCATTGGTAACTTGTAGACACCTACCTGGAAAATGGCCGCTGGGCAATATGGATCCTCTGTAAGGCCGCGGTGTACGAGACGACCCCATTCAAAAGAGCGATTTCCTCGGAAATTGCCTTTCGGAACGAAAAGCTACTTGACGGTTAAATCGGCATTACCCAGAAATGGCCCCTTACGGACAACCTGCGCCATAGTCGTTTTTCGATGTTTGCGGCACACCATCGTGGGCGAGCCGCACCTCGCGATAACTTTCGAATGGGATTGCTACCCCGCGAGTAATGTTACCTGGAGGCGAAGACCCCCCTATCATAATTCCGCGACCGGTTATAAAAGGCGGAGCCCCCGGCTCCGGCATTTTCTCTTGACGAATGCAGACCCCGTAGCCAACCAAGAGAGAAAAGCGAGAAGAAGACGGATCATGGGCCCAATTTACACGACAAAGTCCATGGGAAGGCGGGTTGTGCAAGTCGCTGATTTTGCGAACTAATCGAATTCTGAAGACACACAATTCCTGCAGGCCGCGCAACATGTCCTTCCGCAAGGCAGCTTCCCGACGTTACCAATCTCATTTTGGGGAAAACCAGTCGTGGGTATGAGAATTTTTCGCTTGACAGCAATATTCCTATCGAGTATTGATTATAGATAGGTGATTATCGATTATCGCTTGGAGGCAATCGCGATGCCGATAGCGCAGTATTCCCAAGCCGAAGGTTCGGTTGCAATCAATCGACTGAGCATTGCGGATCAGGTATTTGATCGCATGCGTAATGATATCTTCAGTGGAAAATTCAAGCCCGGGGAGCGTTTGAAGGAACTGGCTCTGGCGTCGGAATTCGGAGTCAGTCAATCCTCTGTCCGGGCCGCTCTTCAATTGTTATCGCAGGAGGGATTAGTGCTGCGGAAGCCCAATTGCGGGACTTGCATCACGAACTTTACACCGGAAGAGATGGTGGAGCGGGTCAAAGTGCGCATTGTGCTGGAATCCTTAGCTGCCACGGAGGCGAAACGGCGGCTAGACGCTGGTTCACTGGCTTTACTTAGGGAAATGGCTGCGGATATCGACACGGCAGTAAAATCTACAAAGATGGAGAGGGCTGAGCTATCGCGTCGCGATTTTGAGTTTCATAAGGCACTGTGGAAGATCAGTGAAAATGAGACTCTGGAAAAGATCTTAGCGAACCTCTGCGCTCCGCTATTTGTCTTTGTGGCGCTCAAAATGCTCCCATACGGCGAGCGGTACGTCGAGCGAATAAATCGCCACCTTACCATCGTTGAATCACTCGAGCACAGTTCAGCGGAAGAACTTAAGGAGACAATCCGAGCGCACATTCTGTCCGTTGGGTATCCCTTCCTGAGTGATTCGATTGATTGGGGCACATAGAGAGAGGATGTCCGGAAAGCTACGGCCTATTTTCGCGAAGTGGTTTCGTCGGGGGCATACACACTTGCGCGTAATCAATCTGAGGATGTGCTTGTAATTGCTACACCATGAATGAGAAGAGGCGGCTTTACGCCGCCATGCTGACTAAGCATTCAAGGAGAGAGGTTATGAACCATCGAACACTCTTGGTGGGAGTTGTGGCCACAGGGTTTTTCCTTTCCTTTGTCTCGATTGCCAAAGCACAAGCGCAATTGAATCGTGGGGTGATTGAGGGAATTGTGACCGACCCCCAGGGTGCGGTAGTTCCCGCAGTGCACGTAACTATCACCTCCTTAGAAACAAATGTTTCATCGACAACCACGACCAACACCGCAGGCTACTACCGAGTAGTCGATCTGGTTCCGGGGGGATACAGTGGCCACTTCGAGGTTGCAGGATTTGCAACGCTCGACGTAACTGACATCCGACTGCTACCCGGTCAAGTGCAGCGCGTCGACACAGAATTGAAGGTCGGAGCGACCCGAGAACTGGTTCAGGTCAAGGCCAGCGCGGAGCTGCTGCAAACTTCCCCTACGAACGGCAACACTACTCTTGAGACTCGGGCTATTCAGGACGTGCCCCTTGCGGGTAGAGATATACAGGGACTGGTTTTCCTTATTCCGGGGGTCAAGAGCACGGCAGGGCCTCCGGGGGTCCTTTTCGGCTTTAACAGCGCGTACGGCACCTTTCCGGACCCCACCCACATGATAGGGTCTGATGTCTCCGTTAACGG
>Ga0335085_10018254_pt1 | contig 10089 bp, 7 predicted proteins | sample Lox_Sample_45_FD_206712 | JGI IMG/M metagenome (GOLD analysis project Ga0335085, IMG submission 206712) | Soil microbial communities from Loxahatchee National Wildlife Refuge, Florida, United States - Lox_Sample_4.5 | ecosystem: Environmental > Terrestrial > Soil > Wetlands | place: USA: Florida... | reverse complement strand
CTTCTTTGGGCACGGGGTTTTTCTCCGTCAAAGAGGCGAGGATCCCCATAAATTCTCTGGCCGGGCCAATCTTCGGAACGATCCCCGTCGTCCGGGTGAAAAAGCCGGTCTCGGCCAGAGGAGTACCCTTTTCTCTCGCAACCTCTCGGATGTTCTTCCCTGTCCGAATTTGATTCAGGATTTCTTCAGCGACCTGGCGGGCCTGTGCCTCTACCTTGATTTCGACGACCTTTCTTCTCACTTCCTCCTTCACCTCATCCAGAGGGGGAACCCGGGAGTCCTTCCGGCTCAGCTGTTTCAAGACGTAGTAATTGGGCGGGATGTCCACGACGGGAGAAATCTCTCCCACCTTTAAGGAGAGAGCGCTGGAATAAAAGAGAGGATTCTTGCCAACATCCGGGACCTCATCGCCTTCTTTGAACAGGCCGGTGGTTTTGATGGGAACACCCTTCTCTCTGGCGTATCCTTCCAGATCGCGGCTACGGAAAAGAGAATAGAAAGCGTCATCCGCCTTTCGAGAGGCCTCCGCCTTGGTCTTTTCCTTTTTTAAGGCTTCAAGGATCTGGCCTTTTACCTCTTCGAAGGATTTTTGTTTTTCTTCCTTAACCTCTTCTATTTTAAAAATAAGAAACCCCTCTCTTCCGGAGAGCACGCCAGTTAAGTCGCCCGCTTTCATCGAAAAGAGGGCGGATTCAACCGGCTCACCCAACATCCCTTTTTGAATCCATCCCAGATCGCCTCCTTTCGGGGCGTTTTCCGCTTCGGAGTACTGTTTTGCCAGAGAACCAAAATCTTTCGTTTTTTTCGCCTTTTCCAAGATCTCTTCGGCCTTCTTCCTTTTGGCCTCCAGTTGATCGGGCGACTCTTGAGCACCTGCTTTGATCAGGATATTCCTCAGCCTGATCTGTTTGGGTATTTTAAAAGTATCTTTTCGGAGATCGTAGTACCGTTTCACTTCTTCCGGGGAAACCTGGATTTTGCTTTCGAAATCGGAAGGTCGGAAGAGAAGATATTGAACCTGAACAAAAGCGGGGGTTCTGAACTCTTCTCGATGCTTCTCATAGTAATCTTTCAACTCGATATCATTCGCGCTGACTTGATTCTTGAAAGAGTCAGGAGTGACCTTCAAGAAGGTGAGGTTGATCCGCTCGTTCTCGAAGAGATAGGTGTCCAACACTTCATCCTCCGAGACCTTCCCCTCGTTCATTTTAATCAGGCTGACTGCTTTTGAAATCAGAAGGCTTTCTCTTTGGCTCTGCTCAAACTCGTCAGGCGTCATCCGGCTTGAGCGGAGAAACCCCTCATAGCGCCTTCTGTCGAATTGGCCATTAAACTGAAACGCCGGAATCGATTCAATGCCCGCCCTCAGTTCTTCGTCGGGAATGGCAAGCCCCAATCTTTTTGCCTCCTGTAGGATGAGGATCTTGTCGATGAGGCCATCCAGAATTTTGTCTTTCAGGCCGAGCTCTTCGATCATCTTGTCCGAAAAGGACGGGCCCAACGCATCTCGATACTGCTTGACGGCGTTCTGAAAGGCATCGCTATACTCCCTCCAGTCGATGGTGGTGTTATTCACCTTGGCGACATAAGTCACTTTTTTCTCGCGGAAAAAAGAATACCCTCCCCACGAGATGAACGTGACAGCCACCAATACCAGGATGCCCTTGAGCATCCATGAGGATGCATGTTCTCTCAATACTCTTAGCATGAGTTCTTTTTCCTCCGAAACCCAATAATAATCAATCCCTTCCAAAAACACAAGGGCCTAGCCACCCGGATAGTGGGTCAGTTTCCCTTGCACGGGAGGGATGCCGAGGGTGTCCTGTTCCTCCTCGCGTTTCAGAAGGGCGATTGCATTCATAGGTTCGGGGGTTCCTCCGTCGTGCATTCCGGTGACGATCTCATGACTTAGGATGTGAGAATTCGGACAACAAAATAAGGAAGCGCCCCTGAACCGCTGCGGGGGATCAAGCCACCCTCGGCTCGGCATGGGCATTCGCAATCTAAACTGACCCACCACCGCCGCCCGAGACTTCCGGAAAGAATTTTCTTGATTCTTCCTGGTTTTTGGGTAAAGAATTCATCATAAGAGAGCGCCGAATTGCCTGGGGGGAGCCATGTTCGAATTTCTATTGACCGAGGAAGAGAAGGGGTTACAGGAGGAGGTCAGAAGGTTCGTCAGGGAAGAGGTGCCGAGTTCACTCATTCGGGCCATGGATGCGGATCAGGTGAAATATCCGAGGGAATACATGAAAAGCCTGGCCGTACGGAATCTCCTCGGGCTTCGCTTTTCCAAAGAATGGGGAGGCAGGGGCATGAAGTGGACGGGGGAGGTGACGGCGATCGAGGAGATTGGCGTCCTCGGGTCGGGAATGAGCTGCCTCTATTCCCTGGTGAGCATCTGCGGCGAGGCGATCCATCATTTTGGGACTCCGGAGCAAAAGGGAAAATATCTGAAGCCCACCCTTGAGGGGACACTCTGCTGTGCGGAGGCGCTCACCGAACCCAGGGGAGGGTCCGACTTTTTCGGCGCGACCACCGTCGCCAGAAAGGATGGGGATCATTATATCCTCAACGGTCAAAAGCGTTTTGTGGTGGGAGCAGAGGGAGCGGATTATTTTTTGGTTTACGCAAAGACAGCGACGGACGCCGAGCCTCACCGATCGATTTCCTGCTTTATCGTGGAAAGAGATGCCAGTGTCGAAGTCAAGCACGTTTACGGGCTTCTGGGGTCGCGGGGAGGAGGGACAGGCCGTCTCTATTTCCATGACACCCGGGTGCCAGCAAGAAATCTTGTTGGCCCGATTCATGGAGGCGTTTTGGTCTTCAACCGGATGATGATTCCTGAGCGGTTGACGACTGCGGCGGGAGCCTTGGGCATGGCCCGGTGTTGTCTGGAGATCGCCACCCGGTATAGCGACCGGAGAAAGGCCTTTGGGGAGACGATTCGAAAATTCGAAGCGGTCAGTTTCAGGGTGGCCGATTCCATTGCAAAGCTGGACGCCGCCCGGAGCCTCGTCTATGTGACGGCAAAGCATGTGGACGAAGGGTTTGATTCGAGAAGGATGGTCTCCGAGGCAAAAAAGATTTCCACGGAGATGCTCTGGGAGGTCGTCAACCATTCGATGCAGGTAATGGGGGGAATCGGATATACGAATGTCTACCCGATCGAGCGTTTCTTCCGTGATGCCAGACTCCAGATGATCTGGACCGGAACGAATGAAATCATGAATCTCCTCATTCAGCATGAATTTTACAAAGAAACGTTGAGCACGGTGAGTGGCGTCAGGGATGTGGAACGCGATGCGATGGACCCCGAAGGAGAAGAAGAGAAAGTCTATGAATGAGCAAAGGGGGTCTTCTGATCGAATGGAGGTAGGAGAGCGGAACAGACGGCCGGGTTCGAAAGCTTCAGAATGCGCATGTTTAAGGTGAGGCCATTGTCTCTGGCACGAGAAAGTCTATTCTTCCTTGACATTGAAGCCACTGAATCGTTTGGTTTAAAGGTTGCGCTCTCAAGCTTTCTCACCGGCCCATCTGCTCCACTCTTCAGGATTTCTGTAGCTGTTCCTTAGGACACCGCCCGTCGTGGGGAGCGCGCCGGTCTGAAAGGTCGGTTGTGGAATTGGTCATTGGGCGTTGGTTATCAGGATGATATGACAGCAAACGATCGTATTTGCATCACCGGAATTGGAGTCGTCTCTCCGATCGGTATCGGGAAAGAAGAATTCCTTCTCTCGTTGAAGGAGGGTCGATCGGGCATTGCGGAGATTGAAGCATTCGATACCCATTTCTCCCGTTCCAAAAAAGGGGGGATGGTCCGTTCCTTCCATCCCAAAGATTTCATCCCCGCGAGCAAGATCCGGCGCCTTGATCGGGCCAGCCAGTTTGCCATCGCGGCCTCCAAGCTGGCTTTGGCCGATGCTCATTTCACTGTGACTCGAGAAAACAGCTCCAGGGTCGGAGTGGTCCTCGGGTCCGGTTTCTGCGGCCTGTCGAGCTCGGAAGAATTCCATCGTGGCCAGGTTCTCAAAGGGTTCCTTGATTTAAACCCCATGCTCTTTCCCAATACGGTTCCCAATGCCCCTTCCAGTTATGTTTCCATTGAGCTTGGAATCCAGGGGGTCAATTCCACCTTGGTTCAATCCTTCTGTACGGCAGAGGCTGCCGTTATTTTTGCCTGTGATCAACTCCGAAAAGGAAGGGCAGACCTGATCCTCACGGGTGGGGTCGATGAACTGAGTGAGTTTCTGTTCCGGGGATTTTCAGAGCTTCATCTCCTGGCCACGGATCGAGGATATGGAGAGAAGTCCCGTCCTTATGACAAAATGAGAAACGGCATGGTATTGGGAGAAGGCGCCGGATTGTTGGTCCTCGAGAGGGAAGAGCAAGTCCGGTCAAGGGGGGGAAGGATTTATGGTCATATCCTGGCCTATAGTCTCGTGGGAAAATCATCCGGAGGCGACCCGTCAGAGGATTTGGGACGTTCGATCAAAATGACGCTCGAGGGCAGGAAAAGGATTTCCGTCGATTATCTCAGCGGGGCTGGCAATTCATCCAAAGATTTGGACGCCGCGGAGGCCAAAGGGGTAAGTAAGATTTTTCAATCCCAGTCTCATTGGATTCCCGCCAGCTCGATCAAGTCGATGACGGGAGAAGCCATCGCCTCCGGAGGGATGCGGATGGTGGCCAATGTCCTTTCGATGGAAAATGGCTTCATTCCGCCGACGCTCAATTATTTGAACCCGGATCCGGCCTGCGATCTCCGTTATGTGATCAATGAAAAATTGGACCGAGAGATCAAAACAGTTCTCCACTTGGGGATTTCGCCGGAGAATTGCTTTTCATCTTTCCTGATGGGTGTCGAATGGAATGGATAGCCGGCCATTGGAAACTCATCCTCCTTTTTACCGGCATTCACTTCACTCTTGGCCGATCTTTCTCTGTGCTTTTTGCCATCATCAATCAAATGCCTGCCTTCCTCTACTTTCCTTTGGCTCTGGCCTATGACTATGTTCAAATCCCCGTCTATGGAGCCATCTTGGAACATTCGAGCAGGAATTTCTTCCCCGTGCGGTGGTTAAAAAACAAGACCGATTATTTCCTGACTCATTTGAACGAAAGGCCAATTTTAAAAAGGGTGATGTCTCTGGGGAATGTCGGATTGATTCTGCTTTCCGCTCTTCCGATTCGAGGCTTCGGAATTCTCTCGGCGAGCATCGTCAGTTTCTTTCTCAAAAAAGGAAGGGTGGAAGGGACCATTCTTCTGATGACGGGCTCCTTTATCGGGATTTTTATCATCATGGGAATTGCAAACGGAATCCTTAAGGTTCTATCCTTCTTTTGAGATTGTGTTCGCCCAATCCCCCCATTTATAATTGAAAGGGTGCCGAGGATATTACTCAGCGGATTGAACACTTGAGGTGAATAAAAGTTGTCATTGCGAGCCCGGAGGGCGTGGCAATCTCGCCTCGAGATTGCGGAGCCTGTTCCGAGCAAAGCGAGGAATCCCCGGGTTTGCTTCGGCTTTGCCTCGCAACCGCTACACTCCTCGCAATGACCTACCTGGGCTAATGCAAGCTATCATATGCTCTGCTTGAGGAGGGCTCTTCGCAAGGGGGCCGAACGGAGAGTTGGTAGACCAAAGGAGCGCATGGATCCAACGATATGAATGATGGGATGAAACTAAAGCCCAATAATGGTAAAAAGAAGGCTCTGCTGATCTTTCCCAGGGAGAAAGGAATCAAATTTTCTAATGATACCCTTTACCCTTTTCCGATTTTAGGCCTTACCCTCCTGGCCGCTCTTTTTCCAAAGTCCTATGAGGTCAAGATCATCAACGAAGTGGTTGAAGAGGTTGACTTCGACGCCGAGGTAGATCTCGTCGGGATCACCGGTCTCACCTGTGTGATCAAGAGGGCCTACGCGGTCGGCGACCGGTTTCGTGAAAGGGGAGTCAGGGTGGTTTTGGGAGGCATTCATCCCAGTCTGTTGCCCGAAGAGGCCAAAGAACATGCCGACTCGGTCTTCATTGGCGAGGCGGAAGGGATGTTTGACAAGGTCCTGCAAGACTTTGAGGCCGGGAAACTCAAACCTTATTATAAGAATCAAGCCTGGCCAGATTTGAAGGGCATGCCCCATCCGAGAAGGGACCTTTTGAACAAACGTTACCGGCCATTTTTCAAAGTGATCGAGACGACCCGCGGTTGTCCGAATCGGTGCGAATTTTGTTCCGTTCCAATCATCAACGGAAAGCGTTATCGACTTCGGCCCCTCGAAGAGATCGATCGTGAGCTGTCCACGATTATCAAGAAGAAGGGTGAATATCTCATGGTAGCCGATGATAACGTGACGGCGAAAGAGGACTATGCCTATGGCCTTTTTGACCTGTTCAAGCATTACGGAGTGAAGTGGATGGGTTTTACGACCATCAAGATTGCCCTGAACGAGATGCTCCTCAAAAAGGCTCAGGAAAGCGGCTGCCTCTCGCTCTTCATCGGCTTTGAGTCGCTTCTCCAGGAGAATCTGGACGGGGTCTCGAAACGATTTGTTGACGCAAAAGAATTGTCGAAATGGATCCAAACGATTCAAGGCCGCCAGATCGGCATTCAGGGCGCCTTCATCTTCGGATTCGATGAAGATGATTCCAGCGTCTTCAAAAAGACGGTCGAGTTCGTCCAAAAAAACAGGATCGAACTTCCCACCTTTTCAATTCTGACGCCCTTTCCGGGAACCCCCCTTGAAAAGCGGCTGGAAGAGGAAGGGAGAATTTTCGACCGTGACTGGTCCCATTATGACATGAGTCATGCGGTCTTCAAGCCAAAGAAGATGACGGTCCAGGAACTCCAGGACGGATACCTCTGGGCCCAGAAATACGTCTGTGCCCCTCGATCCATCTTGAAACGGTTGGTCTGGGGGCCCAGGAATCACTTCTTTCACTTCCTGATGTCAAACTTCATTCTCCGGGGAGCTCAGATGGAAGTGATTCGAAGGATCCGCAAGAAAGAACTCCCTTATGAAAATTCTACTCGTCTCCGTCAATCGTGAGAGAATGCCTTTTCCCGTTTTCCCTCTGGGGCTGGCTTACATCGCCCGGGGATTAAGGGATGCAGGACATCCGATCGAGGTCATCGATCTCTGTTTTTCTCAAGATGTGCCGGAGGATCTTAAGAACACCCTTGATCGCTTTCACCCCGGCCTGATCGGCATCTCGTTAAGAAATCTGGATAATCTCACCTATCCCACTTCTGTCTCTTATCTCAAAGAGGTGGAAGAGGTCATCGGGGTTTGTCGCCAATACGGCTCGTCCCGGGTGGTCATCGGGGGATCGGGGTTTTCCTTAGCCCCCCGAGAGCTTCTCCAGCACTTGGACGTCGATTTTGGGATTATGGGAGAAGGCGAGGATGTTCTTTTGCAACTGGTCAGGAGTCTCGAAAAAGGTGAGCCGATCTCTCCCTCTTCTCATCTCTTCATCAAAGGAAAACCTTTTTTGCCTTTGATTGAAGGGGCTCGGGTTTTTCCTCTCAAAGATCCGGATCGAAGTTTTTTTAACGGGAATCGTTACTTGGAAGAAGGAGGGATGGGTAATATTCAGACGAAGCGTGGCTGCCCTTTCTCCTGTATCTACTGCACCTATCCTTTATTAGAGGGGAAGCGGGTCAGGCTGAGGAAGACGGAAGAAGTGGTGGACGAAATTCAGCGCCTCGTGGGAGAGGGAGTGGATTACCTCTACTTTGTCGATGATATCTTCAACTATCCTCCGTCCTTTGGGGAAGCGCTCTGCCGGGAGATGGTTCGAAGAAAGATCGATGTCAAATGGAGCGCTTTTGTCAACCCGGCTTTTCTGAATGAAACGCTCCTCCGATGGATGAAAGAAGCGGGGTGTAGCGGGATCGAGTTTGGAACGGATTCGGGGTCCGCGCGAATGATCGAGAATTATAAGAAATCCTTCACCCGGGAAGACGTTATTCGTTCCTCAAAACTCTGCTCAACCTTAGAGATCAATCACTGTCATTATCTCCTCTTCGGCGGACCGGGCGAAGACGAAGGGACGATTGAAGAGTCTTTTCATTTAATGGATCAGCTCGACCCCACGGCGGTGATCGCCATGTTGGGTATCCGAATCTATCCGGGGACGGAGATGAAGCGGCTCTCTCTCGCCCAGGGGGTGATCCGTGAAAATGCTAATCTTATGTATCCCTATTTTTACATCTCTCCAACCTTAGGAGAGAGGTTGAACGAGATTGTTCAGGAGAAAGCACTTGCCAGAAAACGTTGGATCGTCCCGGGATTGGAGATTAACATCACGAAAAATCTGATCGAACAGATACGGAAATTCCGAATTCGTGGGCCCCTCTGGGAATTGGTGGGGAGGATGAAAAGACCAAGGGTAAGACCCCTGAGTGAACCAACGTGACTAAAGTAATAAAGTGCGCTAAAGTGACTAAAGTTTAGAGTGAACTAAAGTTAGGAAATTTAGGCATTTTAGTCACTTGACACTTTAGGCACTCGATAATAGCCTTCTCTATAAATTCTGAGAGATGTGGGATACGGGGGAATCAATATGCTACTAAGAGACCAAGTGGCCATTGTCACCGGGGGGACGAGAGGGATCGGAAGAGCGATCTGCCTGCTCCTCGGGGAACAAGGGGCAAAGGTCGTCGCCAATTTCTCAAAGGACGCAAAGGCAGCGGAAGATTTGAAGAGGGAAGCCGAGTCCAGAGGGCTGATCCTGGACTTGTTTAAAGCGGACGCGACGCAGTCTGATCAAGTTAAAGAGATGGCGGAGAAGACCTTTGCTCAACACGGAAGGATCGATATCCTGGTCAATAATGTAGGCCTTGTCCGGGATAACTTTCTCATGCTGATGAGCGATGAGGACTGGGAATCTCTTGTCAGAACGAATCTGACGAGCCTTTTTTATTGTTGCAGAATCGTGACTCGAAAGATGATCCCCCAGAGAAAAGGGAAGATCATCAACATCTCCTCGATCAGCGGGATTCTGGGCACCCCGGGTCAGGCCAATTATGCGGCGACCAAGGGAGGAATGATCAGCTTCACAAAATCCCTTGCCCGAGAGTTGGGGCCCTTCAATATCCATGTGAATGCGGTGGCTCCGGGTTTGATCGAGTCGGAAGTGGTTTCCAGGATGCCCAAAGAGAAAGTAGAGGCAATCGTCAAATCCTCCAGCCTCGGAAGGATCGGCAAGCCGGAAGACGTCGCTCAGGCCGTTCTTTTTCTCGCCTCAGAACATTCAGACTACATCACCGGACAGACCATCGTGGTGGATGGAGGAATCGTTTAGCAGGCTGCTGAAAAAAGCCCATCTGCTTCGTTTCCTTCATCCTTCGTCATTGCGGCGTACGTTCAAGTACGCCTCTAGCCGACTCACTAACTCGTCGGCGTGGCAAGATGTCGCTCCTTATTCGTCGCGACGCCACTCTCAGGATTTGGGGAGCCTTGCATCTGGGCATTTTTGAGCAGCCTGCGAAAAATGACTTTTTCAGAAACCCGTTAAACACCTACGCTTCCTCTCCCCTATGGAGGAGGAACATAACAATTTCCCTCCCCATCAGGGGGAGGGAAAGGGTGAGGGTGGGGTTGCCGGGGTTCCCCGAGATTCATTGTAGGGAACGCATACATGCGTTCCTCACAGTGCTAAATCACCCCGTTGCAAAGTCCGGTGCTCTCTCAGACAAGCAGAGCACCGCGCTCAGCAAGGAGTTGACGGAGGACGGAGCGATGGCAGTGCTGCTCGTCGTTGCAATAACATCCAACCGAGAAATTGGTTTGGTGCGATAACGCAGTGAGCAGATCAAGGACCCGACTGTTCTCCGGTCGGCTCATTTCCGAGCGGAAGCGCTTGATGAAAGACCGCCAATCGGCTTCATTCTTAGCCGATTGTGCAGCCTTTACAAGCTGCTCGCTGGGCGAGAGGTTAGGCAGCCACACATCATAGTAATTGCGCGACGCAAATTCTTTTTTGGGGACGCCTCGAGGTGGGCGCCGAACCGTGCCAATGCGCAGCCCTTCGTTGCTGGCGCGGGGGCTTCCAAGTTGTACGATACGAACTGCCATGGATTCACCTCC
>Ga0335085_10018253_pt1 | contig 10089 bp, 9 predicted proteins | sample Lox_Sample_45_FD_206712 | JGI IMG/M metagenome (GOLD analysis project Ga0335085, IMG submission 206712) | Soil microbial communities from Loxahatchee National Wildlife Refuge, Florida, United States - Lox_Sample_4.5 | ecosystem: Environmental > Terrestrial > Soil > Wetlands | place: USA: Florida... | reverse complement strand
GCACCGACCACCAGATCGGCTTTCTTGATCTGGTCCAGGATGTTGTGGCGGTTGGAGTACAGGAGATCCACGTTGGGAGGCAGCACGTCGGACAGGTAGCGGAGCCGGTCGAGCGACACATCGAGCAGCGTGACGTGCGCGCCCAGCCCGGCGGCCATCTTCGCCGCGTTGGTGCCCACCACGCCGCCGCCGATGATCAGGACCTCGGCCGGCAGAACGCCCGGGACGCCCCCCAGGAGGATCCCCGAGCCGCCGAAGACCTTCTCGAGGTACTTGGCGCCTTCCTGCACCGCCATCCGGCCCGCCACCTCGCTCATGGGGGTGAGGAGCGGCAGCTCACCCGAGTCGAGCTGGACGGTCTCGTAGGCGATGGCGACGCAGTTCGACGCGATCACGGCCCGGGTCAGGTCCTCGGCCGCGGCGAAGTGGAAGTAGGTGAAGAGCACCTGCCCCTTCCGCATCCGCGGCCACTCGACCGCGATCGGCTCCTTCACCTTCATGATCATCTCGGCCTTGCTCCAGACGTCGGCGACGGCCGGCAGGATGGTGGCGCCGGCGCTCCGGTATGCGTCGTCCGCGAATCCGGAGCCCAGGCCGGCCCCCTGCTCCACCAGCACCGTATGCCCGTCGCCCACCAGCGCCTCGGCGCCGGCGGGCACGAGGGCCACCCGGTTCTCGTTGGTCTTGATCTCCTTCGGCACGCCGACGATCATGCGGCTGCTCTCCAGGTCCCGGGGGTCAGGCAGTCGGTCCGAGCCACACCAGCGTGAAGCGCTCGGGGGTGAAGTACTCGGCCGCGACCGCCGCCACGGCCTCTTCGGTCAGCCCGTCGATCTGGGTCAGGACGTCGTCGAGGCTCCGGTACGGCTCGCCGTAGACGTGTCCGCCCGCCAAACGATACATCTTCGCCGTGGGACTCTCCAGCGACAGCATCACCTGTCCCTGCGTCTGCTGCTTGGCCTCCCGCAGCGCGTCGCCCCGCAGCCCGTCGCGCGCCAGCGCGGCCAGCTCGCCCCGGATCGCGTCCGCCGCCGCCGTCGCCGTCTGCGGCTGGGTGCCCACGTACACGCCCGTCGTGCCCACGCCGCGGAAGAACGACGAGAACGCGTAGACGGCGTACGCCAGGCCCAGCTCCTCGCGCACCTTCTGGAACAGCCGGGACGACATCCCGCCGCCCAGGATGTTCGCCAGGACCATGATCGCGTACTTGCGGGGGTCGGCGAAGGGTACGGTGTCGGTGGCGAACACCAGGTGGCTCTGCGCGGAATCCCGGGTGACCCGCTGTACGCCTCCCCGCACCGCCGCCGTCACGGGAGCCATCGGCACCGGCCCGTCCGACTCCGCCGCCGGCTCGAACCACCCTTCCCGCTCCACCAGCCGGAGCAGCTCCTCGTGGGTGAAGTTCCCGGCCCCGGCGATCACGATGTTGGCGGGATGATAGGCGCGCCGGTGCAGGGCGCCCAGGTCCCCCGTGGACAGCGCGCCCACCGTTTCGCGCGTCCCCAGGATCGAGAATCCGTAGGGGTGCTCGGGCCAGAGCGCCTCGGCGGAGAGATCGAACACCAGATCGTCGGGGGTGTCTTCGACGGTGGCGATCTCCTCGAGGATCACGTTCCGCTCGAGCTGGAGATCGGCGTCGCGCAGCGCGGGGCGGCGGACCAGGTCGGTCAGCACGTCCACCGCGCGCGGCAGGTCGGCGTCCAGGACGCGGGCCTGGAAGGCGGTCGAATCGCGGGAGGTGTAGGCGTCGAGGGAGCCGCCGCGCGCTTCGAGGGCCAGGGCGATCTCCTGCGCCGACCGGCGCGCGGTGCCCTTGAAGACCATGTGCTCGAGCAGGTGCGACACCCCCATCTGGCGCCGGACCTCGTGGGCGCTCGCCGCGCGCACCCAGATGCCCAGCGCCGCCGAGCGCACGGCGGGCACCCGCTCGGAACAGACCACGACGCCGTTCGGCGCCGTGGTCTGCCAGACCTCCCGGTCGAGCCGGACGGTGTTCACGGTCCGGTCAGGTCTTCTCGATCAGCGCCTTGCGGGAGAGCTTCATCCGGCCGCGCTCGTCCACCTCGAGCAGCTTCACGCGCACCGTGTCGCCCTTCTTCACCACGTCCTCGGTCTTGTCGGTGCGGCCGTGCTGCAGCTCGGAGATGTGCAGGAGGCCCTCCACGCCGGGCAGGATCTCCACGAACGCCCCGAACGCCGTGGTGCTCTTCACGGTGCCTTCGTAGATCTTGCCCACTTCGGGGGTCTGCACCATCCCGGCGATGATGTCGCGGGCGCGCTCGCCGCCCTCGCCCACGCCGGAGATCGTGATGAGCCCGGAGTCGTCGATGTTGATCTCGGCGCCGGTCTGCTCCTGGATGGAGCGGATGGTCTTGCCCTTGGGCCCGATGATGTCGCCGATCTTGGACTGCGGGATCTGGATGGTGATGATCCGCGGGGCGTACTTGGACAGCTGGGACCGCGGCTGCGGAATGGCCGCTTCCATGATGTCGAGGATGTGGAGCCGGGCCTTCCGGGCCTTCTCCAGGGCTTCCGTCACGATGCCGAAGTCGAGCCCGTCGATCTTGATGTCCATCTGGATCGAGGTGACCCCGGCGCGGGTGCCCGCCACCTTGAAGTCCATGTCGCCGAGATGGTCTTCGGTGCCCAGGATGTCCGTCAGCACCGCCACCCGCTTCCCTTCCTTGATGAGCCCCATCGCCACGCCGGCGCAGGCGCCGGTCATCGGCACGCCGGCGTCGAAGAGCGCGAGGGACCCGCCGCACACCGTGGCCATCGACGACGAGCCGTTGGACTCGAGGATGTCCGAGACGATGCGGATGGTGTACGGGAACGCCTCGTAGGCCGGCAGCAGGGCCTGCAGGGCCCGCTCGGCCAGGGCGCCGTGTCCGATCTCCCGCCGCGACACGCCCCGGATCATCTTCACTTCCCCGGTGGAGAAGGGCGGGAAGTTGTAGTGCAGCATGAACGACTTCGTCGTCTCCTGCGGCACGTCGATCGAATCGATGCGCTGCTCGTCCGACACGCTGCCCAGCGTGGCCGACACCAGCGCCTGCGTCTGGCCCCGGGTGAAGAGCGCGGACCCGTGGGTGCGCGGCAGGACGCCCACTTCGCAGGAGATGGGCCGGACCGTATCCAGGTCCCGCCCGTCCACCCGCTCCCCGCGCGAGAGCACCTGCTCCCGCATCGTGTGGTACTCGATGTCCTCGATCACGCTGGAGATGTCCTTCCCGTTGTCCGGGAACTCCGCCGCCAGCTGCTCGTGGATCGTGTTCTTCAGGGCGGCCAGGGCCTGGGTCCGCTCGGCCTTCACCGCGAGGTTCAGCGCCTCGGAGATCCGGGGCTCGGCCAGCGCCTTCACCCGGGCCACCAGGTCGGCCGGGGGCTCGACCTTGGTCCATTCCATCTTGGGCTGGGCGGTCTCGGCGATCAGCTCCTTCTCGAAGCCGAGCAGGTCCTTGATGCCCTGGTGCGCCACTTCGAGGCCCTTCACGATGTCGGCCTCGGAGAGCTCGAGCGTCCCGCCCTCCACCATCACGATCGAGTCGGCGGAGCCGGACACGATCATGTCCACGTCCGAGAACTCGAGCTGCTGGAAGGTGGGGTTCAGGATCCAGGCGCCCTCCACGCGCCCCACGCGCACCGCCGCGATGGGACCGTTCCAGGGCACCTTCGACAGCGAGAGCGCCGTCGAGGCCGCGGTCACGCCGAGGACGTCGGCGTCGTTCTCCTGGTCGGCCGACAGGACGTAGATGAAGACCTGGACTTCGTTCTTGAACCCTTCAGGGAAGAGCGGGCGGATGGAGCGGTCGGTGACGCGGGCGGAGAGGATTTCCTCGTCCGACGGCCGGCCCTCGCGCTTCAAAAAGCCGCCGGGAATCTTGCCGGCGGCGTAGCTCTTCTCGCGGTATTCGACGGTGAGCGGGAAAAACGGGAGGGTGGACACGTTGTCCGACACCGTCACGGTGGCGAGGACGACGGTTTCGCCGAACTGCATCAGGCACGAGCCGGCGGCCTGCTTGGCCAGCCGCCCCGATTCCAGCCGGAGGGCCCGGCCGGCGAACTGCTTCTCGACGTGCTTCACTTCGGTCGCCTGTCTAGAGCACAATGAAAGGACGCCGGGCTGGCCGGTGCTCTTCCCGGCCAGGCCCCGCGCGACGCCGTTCCGACCTTAGTGGCGGAGGTCCAGCTCAGCGATGAGCCGGCGATACCGTTCCAGATCCGTACGCTTCAGGTACTCGAGAAGGCGGCGACGATGGCTCACCATTCTGAGCAATCCCCGCCTTCCGTGGTGATCCTTGGCGTGCGTCTGGAAGTGTCCGGTGAGGCTGTTGATGCGCTCGGTGAGCAGCGCGACCTGTACCGGCGCGGAGCCGGTATCCTTTTCGTGCTGCCCGTGTTTCCGAACCGGCGTCGTCTTGTCGTACATCGGTGCGTGTTCCCTAATCGTTGTGAGCACAGTAAGTTAGAGGCACACTCCGCATCTGTAAAGGCCTGATGACGAACGCCCCGACCGACCTCGTCGGCCAGAAACTGGGCCCCTACCGCATCGAAGAGCTCCTGGGACAGGGAGGCTTTGCCTGGGTCTTCGCGGCCCGCGAGCCCGACGGCACCCCGGTCGCCGTGAAGGTCCTGAAGCCCCGGTACGCCTCCGACCCCCAGTTCGCGCCCCGGTTCCGGAACGAAGCGGAAATGGCGGCCCGGCTCGAGCATCCGAACATCGTCCGGATCCGGGCCGTGGGCGAGTCGAACGGCCATTCGTACTTCGCGATGGACCTCTGCGCCGATACCCTGGGCACCCGCCTCGCCCGCGAGGGACCCCTGTCCGAGCCGGACCTGGTGCGGATCGGCAAGGACCTGGCCCGGGCCCTCGACTTCGCCCATCGCCAGGGGATCATCCACCGGGACATCAAGGTGGACAACGTCCTCCTCCGCTCCGACGGCTCCGCCGTGCTCACGGACTTCGGCATCGCCCGGACGGTCTCGGGATACGCCACGTCCACCGGTGTCGACATGACCATCGGCACCCCCCACTACATCTCCCCCGAGCAGGCTCAGGGCCGCCCCGTGGACCCGCGCGTCGACATCTACTCCCTGGGGGTCACCCTCTACAAGGCCGCCACGGGCGAGGTGCCGTTCACGTCGAAGGACTGGTTCGAGCTGGCGCGAATGCACGTGGAGGACCCGCCCCCGCCCCCCCGGGCCCGCCGTCCCGATCTCTCGAAACGCATCGAGCGGGTGATCTTCAAGTGCCTCGCCAAGCACCCCGACGACCGGTACCCCACCGCCGCCGCCCTCCTGGCCGACCTGGAAGACGTCGAGGCCAAGCGCCGGCCCACGCTCGAGATCGGCATGGCGCCCCCGGGCACGAAGGAGCAGCTCGCCGTGAAGCGCCCGGCGAAGAAGGCGTTCCCCTGGATGATCGTGGTCCTGCTGGCGGCGGGAGTCGCGCTGGCCGTGCTCGTGGCGAAACTGATGAGATAGGCGGTCAGCGAAAGATCTGCAGGACCCGATCCACCAGGCGTCCGAAGAAGCCCCGCGGCGGAGCCGTGGGCGCGTCCGGCGTCTCCACCAGCGCCTTCCGCGCGGCGGCCTTGAGCGCCGGTTCGTACTGCGCGGGAAACGGGCGCTCCGCCAGCTTGATCTCGAAACCCGTTCCGTCCGCCGCGGCCAGCTCCACCACGCCCGGGGCGCCGCGCTCGACCACCGCGATCAGCTCGCGCCAGCCCTCCCCCGTCCACGACTTCCGCTCGCGGTAGTACGCGGCCGCCACGGCGGCCACGAGCCGGTCGGCCTTGACCCGCCCCTCGACGTATCCCGCCAGGGCGTCCCTAGTGGATGACATACCGCAGGAGGTCGTTCCCGACCACGAAGAGCATCAGGGCGAGGATGAACACGAAGCCGATCTGCGTCAGGCGGAGCCGCAGGTCCACCGACAGGGGGCGCCGGCGCACGCCTTCCGCGATGAGGAACATCAGCTGCCCGCCGTCCAGCACGGGAACCGGGAGGAGATTCAGGACCGCGAGGTTCACGGAGAGCAGCGCCATCCACTCGAAGAGCGGCGCCCAGCCCGCCCGCGCGGCCATCCCGGAGACCTTGCCGATGGCGATCGGGCCGCCCAGGTCCCGAATCGACGCCTGGCGGGTGACCAGCATCTCGAGGGTTCTGCCCACCTCCTTCGCCGCCGCGACGGTCTGCCGGACGCCTTCGCGCAGCGCGGGACCCAGCGTGAAGCGCTTCCGGACTTCCGGCATCCGGACGCTCACGCCCAGGTACCCCACCGAATCGGTCCCCGTGGACGCCGTGTCGAGCCGGGCGCCGAGGACCGCGGTGAGGGTGTCGAGGCGGCCGTCCCGCTCCACCTGGAACGCCACCGGCCGGCGCGCGTCGGTGCGGATCAGCCGCTGGAACTGGCTCCACGACCGGACCGTGTCCCCCCCGGCGCGGACGATGCGGTCCCCGCCCCGGAATCCGGCCGCGGCCGCGGCGGTGCCGGGGAGCACCGTGTCGACCACCGGCGGGAGGGCCGGGCTCAGGGCGCCGATCACGGCGATCCGCTCCTCGGCCGATCTCAGCGCCGTCACCACGATGGGCCGGGCCCGCCCCGCCACCGTGACGGTCATCGGCGTCCCCCCCAGCTCGATCGCGCTCTGGAGGTCCTCCCACGACCGGATCGAGTCGCCGTTGACCGCCACCACCCGGTCGCCCCGGGTCAGGGTGGCCAGGCCCGCGGCTCCCGGCGGCAGCTGCGACACCAGCACCGTGTCGATCTGCGTGATCGGGGTCCGGCGGCTCCCCACGGTGCCCGCCAGCACGGAGAACACGACCCACGCGAAGACGACGTTCATCGTGACGCCGGCGAGGATCACGACGATCCGGGGCGCGAGCGGCTTCTTGTCGAAGGCCCGCGCGGGGTCGATCGGCACCGTCGCCGCCCCGCCCTCGATCTCGCCCTGCACCCCTTCGTCCTCGAGCCCCGCCATCTTCACGTAGCCCCCGAAGGGCAGCACCGCGATGACGTATTCCGTCTCTCCCCACTGCACCTTCACGAGCGGCTTCCCGAACCCCAGGGAAAACCGGATCACCTGGATGCCGGCCGCCTTCGCGGCGAGGAAATGCCCGGCCTCGTGCACGAAGATCAGCACGCCCAGCACGAACACGAACGCCGCGAGGGTCAGCGGCACGCGGCCTCCCGCGCCACGCGCCGGGCCGCGCCGTCGGCGGCCAGGATGCCCGCGAGCGAATCCGCGTCGCCCGCCGGCAGGCGCTCGAGCGTTTCCGCGATCACCCCGGCGATCCGGCCGAACGGAATGGTGCCGTCCAGGAAGAGCTCCACCGCCACCTCGTTGGCCGCGTTGAACACCGCGGGGGCCGTGCCGCCCGCCTCTCCCGCCGAGCGTCCCAGCCCGTACGCGGGGAAGAGCGCCGGGTTCACCGCCTCGAACGTCAGCGCCCCGGCGGCCAGCGGGTCGAACCGCCGGGTGCCGGCGTCACTCACCCGCTCGGGATGGGTCAGGGCGTAGAGGATCGGGAGCTCCATCGTGGGGAACCCCACCTGGGCCAGCACCGACCCGTCCCGGAACTCCACGAACGCGTGGACGATGGACTGCGGGTGCACCACCACCTCCACGGCCTCGAGTCCCACCCCGAACAGGAAGTGCGCCTCGATCACCTCGAGCGCCTTGTTCACGAGGGTGGCCGAATCCACCGTGATCTTGGGACCCATCTTCCAGGTGGGATGCCGCAGCGCCTGCTCCACCGTCGCGGCGGCGGCCTGCGCGGCGGTCCAGGTCCGGAAGGGCCCGCCCGACGCCGTGAGAATGAGGCGGCGCAGGTCCTCCGGGGTCCGGCCCGAGAGGCACTGGAGGACGGCGCTGTGCTCGGAGTCCACCGGCACGATCTCGCCGCCCCCGGCGCGCGCCGCCGCCGTCACCAGCTCCCCGGCCATCACCAGGGTTTCCTTGTTCGCGAGCGCCACGCGCTTGCCCGCCTCCAGCGCGGCGAGCGTGGCCTCGAGGCCCGCGGCGCCCACGATGCCGTTCACCACGATCCCCACGTCGGGGCGCGTGGCCGCCTCGACCAGGCACTCCCGGCCGTTGCCGTTCACGCACTTCGCGAAGGCCGGCCGCCACTCCCGGGCCTGGGCGTCGAGCAGGTCGCGGTTGGTGTGGGCGGTGAGGGCGACGAGGTGGAAGCGGTCGCGCTGGCGCGACAGGACTTGCAGGGTGGAACGCCCGATGGAGCCCGTCGAACCGAGAATGGCGACGCCGGTGCTCACAGCACTCCGAAGACCCAGAGCAGCCCGGCGGTGGCCGGAAGGGCGAAGTACAGGGAATCGAGCCGGTCGAGGACGCCGCCGTGCCCCGGGATCAGGCCGGAGGAGTCCTTCACCCCCGCCTCCCGCTTGAAGAGCGACTCGGCCACGTCACCCACCTGGGCCAGGAGCCCGATCGCGACGCCGATCACGGCCAGCTGCCAGGCCGCCAGGGTGACGCCCAGCCCGGGCAGCACCCAGAGCCCGATGACCAGGGTGGCGGCGACGCCGCCCACCAGGCCGCCCACCGCCCCCGCCCAGGTTTTCCGGGGGGAGACCACCGGCGCGAGCTTCGGGCCCCCGACGGCGGCCCCGGCCCCCATCGCGGCCGTGTCGCACACCCAGGTGGCGACGAGGGGCAGCAGGGCGAGCCAGGTCCCGCCCCAGCGCGTCACCCCCGCCCCGCCCCGCAGCGTGAGCAGGAACGCGGGAAGCCACGACGCGTAGAGGGGCGCGAAGACCGTGAGCGACACCGCCGTCAGCGGCTTGTCCCCGGGCGCCCGGAGCGCCAGGGCCGCCATCATGACGAGGAGGAGCCAGGCCGACAGGGCGTACGGCCACGTGAAGGCGAACGAGGACGCGAGCCCGATGGGGATGGCGGCCGCCGCGACGTATCCGAGGAGGTCGAGGGCCATCACGCCCTGGCGCCGGGCCAGGACGAACAGCTCCCGGGTGCCGAGCACGCCGAGGAGCGACAGCGCGACGGCGAGGATCCAGCCGCCCTCGTAGATGATGAGCACGGCCGCGGGAATGGCGATCACCGCGAACGCGATCCGGACCACGAGGTTCCGCATCAGGCCGTGACGTTCCCGAAGCGGCGCTCGCGGCGCTGGTAGTCGAGGATGGCCTCGTAGAAGCACTGGCGGTCGAAATCGGGCCAGAGCACCGGTGTGATGTAGATCTCGGTGTAGGCCAGCTGCCAGAGCAGGAAGTTCGAGAGCCGCTGCTCGCCCGAAGAGCGGATCAGGAGATCGGGGTCGGGCCAGGCCGCCGTGTAGAGCTTGGCGGCGAGCGCGTTTTCGTCCAGGTCCTCGAGGCGCTTCGCGCCCTTCAGCACGTCCTCGGCCAGGAGCCGGGCGGCCCGGGCGAGCTCGGCGCGCGACGAGTACGAGATGCAGAGGTTGAGCGACAGCCGGGCGCCGCCGCGGGTATCGGCCTGGATCCGCTCCACGGCCGCCCGGGACCGGGGCCCGAGGCGGGTCAGGTCCCCGAGCACGTTGACCCGGACCCCCTGCCCCCGGAGCTCGGCCGCCTCGCGGGCGATGTACTCCTCCAGGAGATCCATCAGGGCCGAGATCTCGGTGGCCGGCCGCTGCCAGTTCTCCTCGGAAAACGCGAACAGGGTGAGGACCTCCACGCCCGTGGCGAGGGCGCCCTCCACCACCTCGCGCACGGCCTTCATCCCGGCCCGGTGGCCGAGGGGCCGGGGCATGAGGCGGCCGCGGGCCCAGCGCCCGTTGCCGTCCATGATGATGGCCACGTGCCGGGGCACGCCCCCGTTGAGACGGACCTGCGCGAGGAGATCGGCGGTGACCACTAGACCTCCATGATCTCCGCTTCCTTGCCCTTCACCGCGTCGTCGATCTGCTTCATCCGCTCGTCGTGGACCTTCTGAAGGTCCTTCTCGGCGTGCTTCTTTTCGTCCTCGGAGACGTGCTCGAGCTTCTTGGTCTTGGCGATCGCCTCGGTCCGCGCGTGCCGCACCCCGACCCGTCCCTCCTCGGCGAACTTGTGGATCACCTTCACGAGCTCCTTGCGGCGCTCCTCGGTGAGGG
>Ga0335085_10018252_pt1 | contig 10089 bp, 11 predicted proteins | sample Lox_Sample_45_FD_206712 | JGI IMG/M metagenome (GOLD analysis project Ga0335085, IMG submission 206712) | Soil microbial communities from Loxahatchee National Wildlife Refuge, Florida, United States - Lox_Sample_4.5 | ecosystem: Environmental > Terrestrial > Soil > Wetlands | place: USA... | reverse complement strand
ACGACCGAATCCGACTCAGCTGGCTCTCTTGTGTGCCTCATGCGCGTCAGGGTGCACCGCCGAGACGCGCACGGCCAGAGTCTTTCGTCATCAGGCGAGTGCCCGAAGTCCCGCGCCGAGGGCTCGGCGTTCTTGCCGGGACCGATGAGGCGGTGCAGTTCGCCCGCCAAGGCCGGGGACAGAGTGGTTTCCAGCTCGGCGACGGCGGCGTCGAGCTGCCGCCGGAGCCCCGCGATCACCTCGGACGGCAGGGACGCCTGGCGCAAGTCATCGACCGCGTTACCGAGCATCGCCCAGATTCGCAGCACGCGGTCGGGTGCGTCCACGCGGAAGACCTGATCGGTGTCGGCCCCCCGTCCGACCACCACCGCCAGGCACGGCGCGACGGTGGCTTCGGCGCCGCGCTGGCCGCCTGGGCCGACCGCTTCGCCAACAGTCATCTGTTACTCCTGCCATCGGGGACCCCGCGGGATGGCATCCCGCGCTTGCCTGCAGGCTCTTCGACCCGTCTCGAATCCCCCAGGGTCGGAAGTCCCCTGGCTGAGGCCGGCCTGGCGGTCACGGCACGGACCTTTGCCGGGCCCTACGTCCCTAGCCGGGATGGCCGGGCAGGCAGGCAATGGCATAAGAGACGGAAGAAGGGTCACGACGATGTCATTCACCGGAGTTCGCAGCCTCGATCAGAGCATCGACAAGACGAATGCCTGGCTGGCCGAGGTCGCGGGCGAGTTCGGTACCGAGGACCGGCAGTTCGCCTACCGGGTCACGCGGGCCTGGCTGCACGTCCTACGTGACCGGCTCCCGGTCCAGGTCGCGGCGAATTTCGCCGCGCAGCTTCCGGAACTGCTCCGCGGGGTGTTCTACAGCGGCTGGAATCCCGGCAAGGTACCGGTCAAGTTCGGCCCGCGCGAGTACGCGCTCCGGTTCGCACGCGATGCCGGCGTCCGCGAGACGGAGGTGGCGCGGGCGGCCGGCCTGGTAACCCGGGCGGTGCGCCGTCACGTGTCGGACGGCGCTCTCGACGAGGCGCTCGACGTGCTGCCCCTGGAGCTCAGCCAGCTCATCGAGCCGGCCCCTGGCACTATCCCCCGCCCGGTCCGGGCGGACCAGAGCTAGGGAGGTGGCGCGATGCTGTTCGCCGATCGCGCGGACGCGGGACGGCGGCTGGCGCGATCGCTGTCGGACCTGCGCGGGACCGACGTCGTGGTGCTCGCGTTGCCACGAGGCGGCGTGCCCGTGGCGTCCGAGGTGGCCCGGGAACTGCGCGCCCCGCTCGACGTGATCGTGGTACGCAAGCTCGGGGTGCCGTTCCAGCCGGAGTACGGCTTCGGGGCCATCGGCGAGGATGGTGCGCGGGTCATCGATGACCGCGTGGTCCGGCAGGCCAGGCTGACCAGGCAGGAGATCTTCAGCGTGGAGGCACGGGAGCGAGTCAGGCTGGATCGCCTGCTGAGCCAGCTGCGCGGTGGCCGGCGGCCGGTACCGCTCGCCGGCCGCACTGCGCTCGTCGTCGACGACGGGATCGCGACCGGGGCGACGGCCCGGGCGGCCTGCATGGTGGCCAGGGCGCGGGGCGCACTCCGGGTGATTGTCGCGGTACCCGTGGGCGCGGCGGCGGCGGTCGAGTCGCTGCGGCGCGACGCCGACGAGGTGACCTGCCTGCACGTCGCGTCGGCGTTCTGCGCGGTGGGCGCGTGGTACGGAAATTTCTCCCAGGTCACCGACGCGGAGGTCGCCGCCCTGCTCGGGCCGGGGCGGATATCCGCGGGCCCAGACGATGTCACGCCGGACCCGGCGGAGGTCACGATAGACGCCGGCGGCGTCCGGCTGCCCGGGACGCTGGTGATCCCGCCCCAGGCCACGGGGCTGGTGATATTCGCCCACGGCAGCGGCCACTGCAGGCGCAGCCCGCGCAACCAGTTCGTGGCGGCCGGCCTGAACCGGGCCGGCTTCGGCACGCTCCTGGTTGACCTGCTCACCACGAGAGAAGAATTCAGCCGGGCCAGCGTGTTCAACGCTGCCCTGCTCTCGGGCCGCCTGACGGCTGTCACCCGCTGGCTGCGCGGTCAGCCTGACATCGGCGCCATCCCGGTCGGCTACTTGGGAATCGACACCGGTGCGGCCGCCGCGCTGGTGTCCGTGACCGGCACGCCACGGATGCCGGTCACGGCCATCGTGTCCCTGGGCGGGCGTCCCGACCTGGTCAGCGGCCGCCTGGCCGTGGTCCGTACGCCTACCCTGCTCATCGCGGGCGGCGCGGACAAGGAAGTCCTCGACCTCAACCAGCGGGCCCTGCCGCGGCTGAAGTGCGAGAGCAGGCTCGCTGTCGTTCCCGGCGCGACTCACCTGTTCGAGGAGCCGGGAGCCCTCGGCCAGGTGACCGACCTGGCCAGCGGCTGGTTCGCCCGCCATTTCGCACTGGCGAGCGCCATCGCGCCCGCGGCCTGAGGGTAGCGGGGAGAACAGCCGACCTTAGCCCCGCCGGCAGCAGACCATCGTCTCTGCCCTTGTGACTCGCGGGACTTCAAGCTCGGAGGCATAAGGAACGACAAGGCTGGGTGATGACGATGAAGGCAGTGGTCAGGGACGTCATGTCCTCGCTTCCGATTTCGGTTCTCGAGACCACGCCGTTCAGGGAGATAGCCGCCAGGCTCCGCGAATGCCGGGTCAGCGCGTTCCCCGTCCTCGACGCGGACGGAAAGGTGCGCGGCGTCGTTTCCGAGGCGGATCTGCTGGTCAAGGAGGCCGTGCTGGGCGAGCCGGCCGGCGTCGGGGGATTCCTGGCCGGCATCGCGCACCACGCCGCCCGGGCCAAGGCCCGCGGGATCACGGCGGCCGACCTGATGACGAGCCCGGCCGTGACGATCGGCCCAGACGACACGGTGGAGCACGCCGCCCGGCTGATGTTCACGCGCAAGGTCAAGCGCCTCCCCGTAGTCGATCCGGATGGCCGCCTGGTCGGGATCATCAGCCGTACCGATGTGCTGGCTGTCTTCAACCGGGCCGACGCCGAGATCCGCCAGGAGATCATGAGCGAGGTGATCACGGGGCGCTCGGAGCCGAGCTGGTACTCGGTGATCGTGAAGGACGGCGTGGTGACGCTGGAAGGCACGCCCGAGACCGCCGCCATCGGTCACGACCTAGTCCGGCGGGCCCGGCACGTCGAGGGCGCCGTAGCCGTCCGCGACCGCCTCGTCTACCCGGCGCCCGTCCCCAGCAGCCCGGGGCCCTACTTCTGAGAAGAGTGACAGACATGAGCCAGCCCTCACCGGACCCGGCCGTCACGGTCGGCGTGCTGAAGGAGACCGCCCCCGGCGAGCAGCGGGTGGCGGTGGTACCCGAGTCGGTCCCGATGCTGGCCCGCGCGGGCATCCGGGTCCTGGTCGAGCCGGGAGCAGGCGCGGCGGCGTGGTTTGCCGACGGCGCCTACGAACGGGCCGGCGCGACGATCACCAGCCGGGAGGACGTGGCCGACCGGGCCGACGTGCTCGCCGGCGTCGGCGCGCCGGCGCCGGAGCTGATCACCCGGCTGCGGGCCGGCCAGGCGGTCATCGGCCTGCTGCGGCCGCTGGTCCAGCCGGAGCTGGCCGGCCAGCTGGCCCGGGCCGGGGTGACCGCCATCAGCCTGGACGGCCTGCCCCGCACCGTGAGCCGGGCCCAGTCGATGGACGCGCTCACCTCCCAGGCCAACGTGGCCGGGTACAAGGCGGTGCTGGTCGCGGCCGATCACTTCGGCCGGTTCTTCCCGATGCTTATCACCGCGGCCGGGACGAGCCGCCCGGCGAACGTCCTGGTGCTCGGGGCCGGCGTGGCCGGCCTGCAGGCCATGGGGACCGCCCGCCGTCTGGGCGCCGTGGTGACCGGCTACGACATCAGGCCGGAGACCCGTGAGCAGATCGAATCGGTCGGGGCCAGGCTGCTGAAGCTCGCCTCGGTCGCGCCCGCGGAGAGCGAAGGCGGGTACGCCCGGGCGCTCACCGCCGAGGAGCAGGCCGCCCAGCAGGCCGAGCTCGCCGCGCAGATCGCCCGCTTCGACGTGGTCATCGCCACCGCGCAGGTGCCGGGCCGGCGCCCCCCGCTGCTGGTCACCGCCGAGGCGGTCAAGGGCATGCAGCCGGGCAGCGTGCTCGTCGACCTGGCCGCGAGCGGCCTCGGCGGCAACGTCGAGGGCTCGGTGGCCGATCAGGCGGTGCTGACCGGTGACGGGGTCCTGATCATCGGCGCGGGCAACCTGCCCGCCCAGATGCCCGCCGCCGCCTCGGCCGCGTACTCGCACAACATCGCCGCGCTGCTGGCCGAGCTGGTCCGCGACGGCGCGCTGACGATCGACCTCGCCGACGAGATCCAGGCCGGCGTGGTCATCACCCACCAGGGCACGGTGGTCAACCCCGCGGTAGCCGCCCTGCTCGGATCACCCGCCGAGGGAGGCTCTCGATGACTACGGGCCTGATGTCCGACATCTACATGTTCGTGCTGGCCATCCTGGTCGGCTACGAAGTCATCACCAAGGTGCCGTCGACGCTGCACACGCCGCTGATGTCGGCCTCCAACGCCATCCACGGCATCGTCATCGTCGGCGCGATCATCTCCGCGTCGCAGGCCCGGACGACCGCTGGCTACGTACTCGCCTTCGTGGCCGCGTTCTTCGCGGCGATGAACGTGGTGGGCGGCTACAGCCTGACCGACCGGATGCTGCAGATGTTCCGCAAGCGGCCAGGCCCGGCCGGTTCCGGCCAGCCCGAGGAGAAGTCATGAACCCCGCCACCATGAATCCGGTCAGCATCGCCGTGGCGCTGGCCTACCTGCTGGCCGCCGCCGGGTTCGTCGTGGCCCTGCACCTGATGAACTCCCCGGCCACCGCCCGCCGCGGCAGCCGGCTGTCCTGGCTGGGCATGATCGTCGCGGTGGCGGCCGCGCTGACGAGCGTCATCCATGAGGCCACGATTACGACGGCCGGCTGGATCGTCCTCATCGCCGGCGCCGCCGGCGGCGCCGTGACCGGCCTGGTCATGGCCCGGCGGGTCAAGATGACCGACGTCCCGCAGGTCGTCAGCATCTTCAACGCGGTCGGCGGGGGCGCCGCCGCCCTGGTGGCGGCGGGCGACTTCGTCCGGCTGGCCGGCGGGGCCGGCATCTCCACCCGGGGGATGGTCGCGACCGTCCTGGACATGGTCATCGGGCCCGTCACCTTCTCCGGGTCACTGATCGCCGCAGGCAAGCTGCAGGGCTGGGTCAGCTCCCGGCCCGTGGTCTTCCGCGGTGCCCGTCTCGTCACCGCCGCCCTCGCCGTCGTCGGGATCGGAGCGAGCTGCTACCTGCTGGCCGGCCACGACTCCATCCCGGTGCTGATCCTGATCGCGTGCGCCGCGCTTGGCTTCGGCGTCACGATGACGATGCCGATCGGCGGCGCCGACATGCCCGTGGTCATCGCGCTGCTGAACTCTTTCACCGGCATCGCCGTGGCCATCGCCGGCTTCGTGATCAACAACGGCGGGCTGATTATCGGCGGCGCGCTGGTCGGGGCGTCCGGCGGCATCCTGACCGTGCTCATGGCCCAAGCTATGAACCGCTCGGTCCTCGGCGTCATGATGGGAGGCTTCGGCACGGGGGACGGCGGCCCGGCCGCCGACCCGGCGACCGGCCCGGACGTCAGCGTCCGGAGCATCTCGGCCGAGGACGCCGCCATCCAGCTGGCCTACGCCAGCAAGGTCGTCATCGTGCCCGGCTACGGCCTGGCCGCCGCGCAGGCCCAGCACGAAGCGGCCGAGCTGGCCGCGGTCCTGGCCGAGCACGCCACCGTGTTCTTCGCCATCCACCCGGTAGCGGGCCGGATGCCCGGCCACATGAACGTGCTGCTGGCCGAGGCGAACGTGCCGTACGAGGACCTGAAGGAGATGGACGCGGCCAATCCCGAGTTCCCGACGGCCGACGTCGCGCTGATCGTGGGGGCCAACGACGTCACCAACCCGGCGGCACGCCGTCCCGGCAACCCCGTATCGGGCATGCCCATCCTGGACGTGGACAAGGCCAGGAGCATCATCGTCATCAAGCGGTCCATGGGCCACGGCTACGCCGGTATCGACAACGAGCTGTACACGGACCCGAAGACTGGCATGCTCTTCTCCGACGCCAAGGCCGGCCTGGCCGGCATCGCCGCCGCGGTCAAGGCTCTGGTAGCCAGCTAGCAAAGGTCGTGAGATCGATGAAGACCGAAAACGCCCCCGAGAACAGGCACGGAGCGAAGCACGCTCCGGATACGCCCGCGGCAGGGATCAACCAGGCAGGCGACGTGGTCACCCCGCCAGTGCATTACGACCGCGTGGAACTGGCCCAGGGCCTGGCCGCGGCCAGTTTCGCCGTCGGGCTCGGCATGACCGGCTGGCTGACCCGCGAGCGCCTAGAGCGGTGCAGGAACGCCGCCTGAGACGCGGGCGGCGAGATCGGCGGGCGCCGCTAGCGCGGGACCATCTGGTATTGCTCGATGAGGAACCAGGTCCCTTCGCCAACTGTCATCTCGTTGCGCCAGGTGATGGCGTCCGGGTCTGAGGCGTCCCAGGTGAGGCGCAGGCGGACCCCCGCATCCTCCAGGGACTCGAATACCAGGCGGTCACCGTCGATTCGCCCGCGGTACACGGCGGCATGACCGTAGTTGTCGGTCATCACGGCCCGGTACTCGCCGTGCTCGGGTACCCAGCCGGATACCCAGTGCAGCTCCCACTTCAGCACGAAGGTGCCGTCCCCGAGGAACTGCTCCTGCTCGCAGTCCAGGACGATCCAGCGTCCGTCCTGGATGGCCCGGGCCGTGGCTTGGCCTTTTCCGGTCATCGCGGGCGTGCCCGGGCCCATCCCGCCTTCGCGGATCTCGCCCTCCCAGGTGACGTCCCGGTAGAAGCGGCTCAGTGCCGTCATCTCCGGTCCGGCCGTGATGGGCCTGGGAATCTTCGCGGCATCACCGCCGGTACCGGTGCCACCTGATGCCTGACTGCCCGCGATCATATGCTGGCCCCCTCCCGCTGGTGCCGTTCGGCCGCTAGGTGCTCGGCTCGGTGCTTGATGCCGAGCAGGCACTTGCGCATCATGAAGGGGTCACCGAGCTCCATCAAGATCAGCTCCGTCACGATGGCGGGCTTGCCCCAGTCGTAGCGGCTGCGAAGCCGGGTGATGAGCCGGGTCTGCCCGGCGCCGACCGGCTCGAGCAGCCACAGCCAGGTGCCGCCGGGCTTTTCCCACAGCATCAGGGTGCCGGGTTCGAGCCGGGCGACCCGGTAGGCGGTGGCGGGGGTGGGCTTGCCGCCCATGGGCACCCAGTCCCCGACCGCGAGCCGCTGGAATTGCGGGAGTACGCGCCGGGAGCTAGGCCGGCCCAGGTTGTCCAGCAGGTCGTAGCTGTAGAAGCCCGCCCGGTTCCAGCCCCACTGGACCAGCCAGGGCCAGATGTCCTCCGGTGCGGCGGCGACGGTGACCGCGCGGGTGGCGTTCAGCTGCGGCCGGGGGCACAAGTCGTCGCCGTCCATCGGCCGGCTGGCCTCCTCTTCGTTGCTGCCCCATCGGAAGATCCGGGGACGTATCCAGGCGAGGTGCGCACCCAGCGCCGCGGCGGCGCCCAAGGTGGCCACGGCGCTATGTTTCATGGCCGCGCCTCCGGCAGGCGCCAGGCGAGCCCGGTGACCGTCACGCCCACGACCGCGAACACTGCCTCCAGCGGCTGGAAGCCGAGCCAGCCCAGCTCAGCGGCTTCGAAGCAGACCAGCCCCAGCCCGGCGGCCATCGAGAGGTCGCGGGCATGCCGGCGACCGCGCCACTGCCACCATCCGGCCAGCAGGAAACCGCCACCGACCAGCCCGGCCAGCAGCACGCCTGGCACCCGCCAGTCGGTAAACGGGGTCCCGGCCAGCGTGGCCGGGTCCGCGCGCAGCAGCGACCCGTCAGGGGCAGCCGCCAGCAGTACTCCGCCGGCGAGGCCCGTGGCCCCGGTCACCAGCTCCAGTGCGACCAGTGCACGCCGGGTCCCACCTGACCGCCGCAGCGCAGGCAGCCGGGCCGCCGGGCCGCGGCCGCTGGCTGGTGTCACACCGCTCATGCTCTGACCTTGCATGACGCGGATGAGCGCGGTTAAGGGCCGAAAGTCCGCAGCCAGCCAGGACATCCGGCTCTGCTCGGATAGCAGGCCCGCGCCGAGGCTGGTTCTGCACAGGAGTACCGGGAGGGAAAGAGGTGGTCGCGATGGCTGCCGCGCCAGGCTATCCGGTCCGGGTGGACGCGTCGCTTGATGCGCCGTTGTCACGCTGGCTGTGGCTGGTCAAATGGGTGCTAGTCATCCCGCACTATGTCGTACTGGCCTTTCTGTGGGTCGCGTTCGTCGTCCTCAGCGCGGCGGCGATGGTGGCGATCGTGTTCACCGGCCGCTACCCGCGGGCCATCTTCGAGTTCAACGTGGGCGTGCTCCGATGGACCTGGCGGGTGCAGTACTACGCGATCGGCGCGTTCGGCACCGACAGGTACCCGCCGTTCACGCTGGCTGACGACCCGACGTACCCGGCTCACCTGGAAATCGAATACCCCGGGCAGCTCTCCCGGGGGCTGGCGCTGGTGAAATGGTGGCTGCTGGCCATCCCGCACTACCTCATCATCGGCGTGTTCACCGGGTCCGGGCTGTGGGCGGCGTGGCAGTTCGGGTACGAGGACGGCGGCTGGGGCGGTTCCGGGCTGATCGGCCTGCTAGCCGTGATCGCCGCAGTGATCTTGCTGGTGACCGGCCGGTACCCGGAGCAGATCTACGACTTCGTGCTCGGCATGAACCGGTGGGTACTGCGGGTGGCCGGCTACGCCGGGCTGATGACCGACCAGTACCCGCCGTTCCGGCTGGACGTGGGCGGCCGCGATCCCGGAACGCTGACCCTGCCGCCGTCGGCCGGCCCGGCGCCCCAGGATGTGCCCGAGGCGGCGTACCTCCGCGAGACACCCCCAGGCGGGCCGCACGGGTGGACGGGCGGCCGGATCGTGGCCGCGGTCGCCGGGGCGGTACTGATCCTCTGCTCGGTGGGGCTGCTCGGCGGGAGCGGCGTCGCGCTGTGGGCACAGGCCAATCGGCACGGCGGTTACGCCGATCTCGGCACCGCCAGCTACCACGTGCCCGGTTACGCGATCGCCAGCGACACGATCGGGCTGCACATGGCCAATCGCGCCGCTGCCGACCTGATCGGCACGGTCCGCATCCGGGTCACCCAGCTGAGCGGAACCGCCCCGGCGTTCGTCGGCATGGCCCCGGCTGACGCGGCGGCCCGCTACCTGGCCGGGGTGGACTACGCGACCGTCCGCGGCGCGGTCGGCCACCGTGGCACGTACACCGACCACGCCGGGTCCGCGCCCGCGGTCCGGCCGGGGCAAGCCGGCATCTGGACCGCGTACGCGTCCGGGACGGGCCCTCAGGAACTGACCTGGAAGGTGCGCGGCGGCGACTGGATGGTGGTCGCCATGAACGCCGATGGCTCGCGACCGGTGAGCTTGCAGGTCAACGTGGCCGCCACGCTGCCCGCGCTGCCGTGGGTCGCGGCCGGCCTGCTGACCGGTGGCATCGTCGTCCTGATCGGCGGCGTCCTGCTGATCGTGCTCCCGGTGCGGAGGGCGTCCCTGCGCTGATCACCGCCGCCGGGTGGGCGCACGGCGAGTAGCGGCTCGGAGGTGGCCGTTATGGCAGGCAACGTCGCGGATGTAGTCCCCAAGCCGCGCCCCGAACGGGCCGGCCAGGGAGCGGCGGCACTGCTGCTCGGGATCACGGGCACGGCCGCGGGCACGGGTATCGCCACCGCGCACCTAGCCAAGGCCGGCCTGGACGCGGCCGCGGCCCTGGCCGTCATCGTGCTGGCCACTGGCCTGTTCCTGCTCGGCTGGGGCGGCGTTGCGCTGGTCCGGGCGATACCGGGCTGGTGGCGGCTGCTGGCCGTGCCGGCGGCCCTGGCGCTGCTTGTTTCCTGGACCACGCGCTCAGCCCTCATCGCTGATCCCGGTGGTAGCTCAGGGCGAGGTGATCTGCTCGACTCGTTCGCGGAAGACCCGCCATCGGCGTTCGTCCTCGTGGTGAGCACCGAG